>JACCDI010545826.1_pt1 | contig 26909 bp, 26 predicted proteins | sample 7442791 | NCBI WGS metagenome assembly JACCDI01 (sample SAMN15323434, study PRJNA562643) | freshwater metagenome | isolation source: river surface water | place: USA:Blue River Watershed | collected 2017-08-15
GGCCAGATCGGCGTCGGACGGTGCGGGCATACCGAAGAACGCCATGCCATACAGCTGGCGCGCGGCGATCTCCAGATGCCAGTCGATGAAGGTGGTGAGCTCGCGCACCTTGGCGGCGGCAAAGGGATCGGCGGGCAAGAGCGCCGGGGTCGGGTAGGCCGCTTCGATCCAGTCGACGATCACCTGACTTTCACACAGCGGGCCTTGAGGGGTTGTGAGGTAGGGGACCTTTTTCAAAGGCGACGAGGCCTGCATGCCCTCGGAGGGCTTTTGCGGCGTGTCGTAGGCCTCCTGAAATGGCACGCCCTTTTCGAGCAGGGCCATCTTGACCTTGTTGTAGTAGTTAGAGACGGGAAAGCCGTGCAAGGTGAGGGTCATGGGGTTGCTCCTATCGAATCTGGATGGCACGCAGTCTACGCAGCCCGCCCGCCGCGCCCTGGCGCGCAGGCGACGGGTCTCAATCAGGCGGGTCGATCCGACCCAGGACCTGCAAGGGCCCGTTGCCGGGTGGCACGCTGACCACCAGGCCTTCGGCCGTCGAGGGCGAGACACCGGTCAGGCCCTGCACATTGACCTGGTGGGTCACCACGACCAGCGCACCCGGACCCCGCCACTGGCGCAGGATCTCACGCGCCGCTGCGGTCTGGCGGTCGGGATCGCCCTGGCCGGCGAAGAAGGAGCCAAACGCCGGCTCGACACGCGGCGTCGGACCGGCCAGAAGCAACTGCGCGGTCTCGCGGGTGCGGCACCAGGGGGAATACAGCACCGCGTCCACGCGGATCCCCCGCTGACGCAGACGCTCGCCCAGGCGACGGGCCTGTACTCGGCCCTGGTCGTTGAGATTGCGCTGCGTGGCGCAATCGTCCAGGCGCATGCCAGGCGGATCGCCGACCCCGGGGGCATAGGCATGTCGAATCAGCACGATGGAACCTGGTCGGGCCAGGGCGGCCCAGCCGGCCTCGTCGGCGCGCAGGTCGGTAGCGCCCAGCGCGCCAAGCACCAAGAGCCCGGCAAGCCGCGCGATCTGGCGCCAGCGCCCGAGAAAGGCCGGCGCGTGAGGGGAGGAGCAAGAGGCAGCAGAGGGCACGGGCATGGCGGCAACAGCCTGAAGAAGCGGACACGCATTGTCGCAAGCCATGGGCACCCGACCCCGGCTGCGGGTCTTCGCCTTACAGTCACGCCATGACCCGCATGCCCACCCTCTTCATCTCGCACGGCTCGCCGATGTTCGCTCTGGAGCCCACGCAAGCCGGCCCTCTCTTGCGTGAACTGGGCGAGCAACTGCCTCGCCCACGTGCAGTGTTGGTGATGTCGCCGCACTGGATCACGACCGACCTGCAGGTGGGCGCCTCGGCGCAGCCTGCGACCGTGCATGACTTTGGCGGCTTTCCGGCACCGCTCTATGACATCCAGTACCCGGCGCCCGGTCACCCGCAAGTGGCGGCGCGTGTGCTCGATCTGCTCCAGGCCGGCGGCTGGACGGCCCGGGCCGCCCCCGACCAGGGCCTGGACCATGGCGCCTGGGTGCCGGTGCGCCAGATGTACCCGCAGGCCGATGTGCCGGTGCTGCAGGTGTCCATGCCGCAGACCCTGGATGCGGCCGGCGCAGTGCGTCTGGGCCGAACGCTCGCACCGCTGGCCGACGAAGGCGTGCTGATCGTGGGCTCGGGCAGCCTCACACACAACCTCTATGAGGTGCGCGGTGCGGTCGATGCACCCGGTGCGCCGTATGTGAAGGATTTTGTCGCCTGGGCGCGCCGCGCGGTGCAAATGCGTGACGAGGCGGGCCTGGTCCATTTCCTGTCGGTGGCGCCGCATGCGCAACGCGCGCATCCCACGATCGAACATTACCTGCCCCTGCCCTTCGCCTTCGGCGCCTCAGCGCCCGACGCCAACGTGCAGATCCTCGACGGCGGCATCGACTACGGAATGTTGTCGATGGACAGTTACCTGTTCGCGCCCCGTCACGCGCAGCTCGCCTGAGATCCACGGACACCCGACGCGCAGTTAGCGCGATCGCAGCGCCAGCGTCGTTCCGACCAGAACCGCAGCGATGCCGGCCAGGTGCCAGCGGGTGAAGGTTTCATCCAGCAACAGCACGCCGAAAGCGGAACCAAACACCGGAATCCACGCGAGGTAGGTGGCTGTTTGGCCCACACCGATCGAGGAAATCCCTCGGGCCCACGCGATGCCGCCCAGCGCGGTGGCCACAACGCCCGAAAACACGATCAGGACCCAAGGCCATAAGCCCAGGGTAGCGACGGCCGTCAGCGGGGCGGGGGCCACGGCCACCGTGTGTGCGAGCAACATGCCCGCCCCAGCCACATGCAGGAAGGCGCTGATCGAGAGGGACGACTGGGTGCGCGCCAGCCTCTGAACGGCCAGGCCGCCACAGGCAAATGTGATGAGCGACACAAAGATCAACAAATCACCCAGAGCCGCCGACGTCCAGCGTGCGTCCGGGCGCGCCAGAACCACAAGGGCCACGCCAGTGCCCGCCAACGTCACACCAGCGATCTACCGCAGCACCAGACGCTTGCGAAACACCGCGCACTCCAGCAACACGGACACGACCGGCCCCAGAGCCATGAGTAGCCCGGCGTTCGTCGCGGACGTGCGCGCCAGGCCACCGGCAAACAGCAGCTGCTGCGCGTAGACCATGCAGGCAGCGGCGCACAGGGCGAGTCCCAGCTCGCGGCCGCGCCAGACGACTCCGCCGCCTCGCAAGCCCAGAACCACCGCCAGGAAGCCCGCAGCCATCAGCATGCGCACCAGGGCCACCATCTGGACGTCCAGTACGTTCGTGAGTAATTTGACGGCGGTGAGATTCAGGCCCCACACCATCACGGTGGCCAGGAGTCCGATGTGGACGGCCCGCACTGCGTCAGACCACTCGGACCGTCTCGACCAGATACGTCGTGATCTCGCCGATGAAGGTCTGGGCGTGGGCCATGGTCTCTTGACCGAGGGCCCCGCCAAAGGCCGCATCAATCGAGGCGGTATCGGCAAACCACAATTCGACAATACCATCGAGCGGCAGGTCCTCATGCCCCACCGGCGTGCCCTTGGGCGATTCGCGACCCGTGATCAGGTTTTGCCGGTAACCCAAGATGCCGGGCATGCGGCGCACGAGCGGGCCGTGCACCTCACGCCATTCGCGGGCGAAGACCTCGGGTGTCACGTCGGAGCGGCGACGCAGCAGCGACATGCGTTTGAGCGCAGTGCCGTCTGGCGGTGGGAGCACCACGGTATGCGAGTCCACGGTGACGATGCGCAAACGCCCGATGAAATGCTGTTCGTCTGCCACCAGTTGCGGGCCGACCGCCGTCGCCATGGCGGCCCGCATCGCCGGCGCATCATCGAACGTCAGCTGCGAGAAGCCATCGAGCTCCTCTGGCCCGCGCGCGAAGGCGATACCGCGCTGCGCGCGATCGGTGACATGGTTTTGCACATAGCTTCGCAGACCGGGCAGCTGGCGTGCCAGCGCCGCGTGGTGATCGCGCCAGTGCGCGCGAAACCGCTCGGTCGACCAATCCGGCTTCTTATTCAACAGGCCCATACGTCCTTGCATGGCGTGCTCCTTTAGCTTGGCGTGTCGTGGCGTGCGGCATCCAGCGCGGGCTGGCGTTTGGCGAGCCAGACGCCGTGACGCAGAGGCCACCCCTGAAATTGCGGATCCGGGCTCAAGGTTTCTTGTGCGTGCAGCGGCCAGTAGGGATCGCGCAGGGCCTCGCGGCCCAGGGCCACCAGGTCGGCACTGCCTTCTTGCAAGATGGCTTCGGCTTGCTGGGCGTCGACGATCATGCCCACCGCCTGCGTGGACACTTGGGCCTCGGTGCGGATATGCCGCGAGAACGGCACCTGAAATCCCAGACCCCGCGGCACCGGCAGCGCCCGCGTCTGCTCGGTCAGCCCACCCGAGGAACAGTCAATCACGTCCACGCCCGCGTCGCGCAAGGCGCGGGCCAGGACCACGGAATCGTCCAGGCTCCAGCCCCCCACCGCACCGTCCACCGCAGAAATCCGGCAGAACAGCGGTTTGTGGGCAGGCCACACCGCGCGTACGGCCGCGGCGATGCGCAAGGCCAGCTTCATCCGTCCCGCGCGGTCGCCGCCATAGGCATCGGTGCGCTGGTTCGACAGCGGCGACAAGAAGCTGGTGACGAGATAGCCGTGCCCGTAATGCAGCTCGAGGACATCAAAGCCTGCGCGGTCCGCGCGCACCGCGGCGCTACAAAAATCATCGACCACCTGATCGATCGCGGCCACATCCAGGGCCAGGGGCACCGACCAACCCGCGCCCGCCGCAATGGCACTGGGGCCCACGCGGCACCAGCGCGGATCGACCTCCTGCATCGCCTGAGCACTCAGGGCGCCACCGCCCTCCCACAGCGGCTCGCTGCCCGCCTTGCGGCCGGCGTGACCGAGCTGCACGCCCATCACAGCGCCTTGTGCCTGGCAAAACTTCACCACATCCCGCAAGGGTGCGATCTGACTGTCATCCCACAGCCCCAGATCGTCTTTGCCGATGCGCCCTTGCGGCGATACCGCGGTGCTCTCGGTGAAAACCAGACCCGCACCACCCAACGCGAACTTACCCAGGTGCACGAGCAGCCAGGGCTGCGCGATACCCCCAGGCGCCGCGTGCTGCATCATGGGCGAGATCACGACGCGGTTCTTCAGGGTCAGCCCACGCAGAGTGAGCGGCTCAAACAGCAAGGGCCTTGCCGCAGAGGCCATCAATGCGCCCCGAGGTAGGCGGCTCGCACAGCGGGGTTGTTCAGAAGCTCGGCGCCCGAGCCTTGCAGGGTGATGCGTCCGGTTTCGAGCACATAGGCCCGATCCGCCACAGCCAGCGCTTGGTTGGCCATTTGCTCGACGAGCAGGATGGTCAAACCACTGGCGCGTAGCGCACGGATCGAGCGAAAGATGTCCGCAATGATCAAGGGCGCCAGGCCCAGCGAAGGCTCATCGAGCAGCAAGAGCCGGGGCTGGCTCATGAGCGCGCGCGAGATCGCCAGCATCTGCTGCTCGCCGCCTGAGAGCGTGCCCGCCAGCTGGTGCTCACGTTCCGCCAGACGCGGGAAGCGCTCGAACTCCTGGGCGATCAAGGCCTCCACCCGCGCTGTGTCACGTCGCGCGGTGTAGGCCCCCAGCATCAGGTTTTCGCGCACTGTCTGGTCTGGGAATACCCCGCGCCCCTCGGGCGACAAGGCGACGCCTACACCCACCCGCAGGTGCGGGGGCATGTGGGTGCAGTCCTCACCGTCGATCCACAGACGGCCAGCGTTCAAGCGCTCCAGGCCGACGATGCCTTTGAGTAGGGTGCTCTTGCCGGCGCCGTTGGCGCCGATGATGGCGACCACCTCGCCCGCATGGATCTCGAGCGACACGCCCTTGACCGCCTGGATGGCGCCATACGCCATTTCCACGGCGTCCAGGGCAAGCATGGGATGCGGCATGGGAGTCCTCAGGCGATGGGGGCGGTCACGCCGCTGTCGGGCGATCCGCCCAGATAGGCTTCAATGACACGGGGGTTCGCCTGCACCTGCGCAGGAGTCCCCTCGGCGATATTCACGCCGTAATCGAGCACGATGACGTGGTCGGAGATACGCATCACCAGATCCATGTGATGTTCGACCATCAGGATGCTCAGTCCCATGCGGCTGATGCGAATCAGCAAATCCCCCAGATCCGCCGTCTCCTGCGGATTGAGGCCGGCGGCCGGTTCATCCAGAAGCAGCAACTGCGGGTCGGTCGCCAGCGCACGCGCCAGTTCGACTCGGCGCTGCAGGCCATACGGCAGGCTGTTGGCCGGTGCGTACGCCAGGTGTGACAGGCCGACCAGGTCGATCAATTCCAGTGCGCGCGCACGCGCCTGCGCCTCTTCCCGCCGCGCCAGGGGCAAGGCGAACAGCGACGCCAGGAAGCCATTGCGCATACGGGTGTGCCGCCCCAGCATCACGTTGTCCAGCACGCTCAGATCGCCAAACAGACGCAGGTTCTGGAAGGTGCGCCCCATGCCCAGGCTACAGATGGTGTGGGCGGGCAGGCCCGTCACATCCTGGCCGCAGAACGTGAGCGTGCCGGCGTCGGGCTCGACGATGCCTGTGAGCATGTTGATCATGGTCGTCTTGCCCGCGCCGTTCGGCCCGATCAGCGCGTGCACATGGCCACGCCGCAGACTAAACGAGACGTCCTGGGCCGGCTTCACACCGCCATAGGCCTTGGAGACGCCCTGCACAGTCAGAAGATCGCCGGCGCCCTCGCCCGCAAAACGCAGCGTGATATCAGCCCCGGCCTGCGCCTGCGGGTTGGCTGCATCCGCAGTGCCCCCGGAGCGACGCACGAGGCGGGCGTTGACCACCCCCATGACGCCGCCGGGCATCACGAAGAGCGCGAACAGCAGCAAGGCGCCATAGACGAAATGCTGCACCGAGGGCCAGCCCGCCAACGCGGCGTCAATCACCGTGAGGAGCACGGCGCCCACCAACGGACCATAGATCGAGCCGACCCCACCGAACAAGACCATCAGCAAGATGAAGATCGAGAGATGGAAGGTGATGAAGTCGGAGTTGATGTACTGGTTTTGCTGCGCCACCAGCGCGCCGGCAATGCCGCAGGTGATCGCCGCCACCACAAAGGCCACGACCTTGGCGCGGTAAACGCGTACACCGACTGAGGCTGAGGCAATTTCATCGGCTTGTAAAGACAACAAGGCCCGACCGACACGGCCACTGACCAGATTGCGAATCAGCAGGTGCGTGAGCACCGACAGGCCCAGAGCCAGCCAGACCCATTGCTGCATGGACAGGGGGGCGCCATTCCAGGTGATGGGGCGAATCCCGAACAGACCGCTCGCGCCGCCGAACAGGTCGGTCCATTCGCTCACCAACTTTTCCACCACGATGCCAAACGCCAGCGTGACCATCGCGAGGTAAGGGCCCTTCACCCGCAGCGAGGGCAGCGCGATCAGCACGCCACACAGGCCGGAGACCACGGCCGCCAGGCCCAGCGCCAGCCAGGGATTGATGCCCGTATGGATGGTCAAGAGCGCAACGCCATAGGCACCGGCGGCAAAGAGCCCGGCCTGCCCCAGCGACTTTTGGCCGGCATAGCCCACCAGCACGTTCATGCCAGCGCCACACAGGTAATAGATGCACATCATGAAGACGATGCGCAGGTAGTAATCGTTACTCAAGGCGGCCACGCCAGCGCCTGCCACGAGGGCGAAGGCCAATACGCCACTGAGGTGCCGCACCGCGCTCATACCTTTTCCACCATCCCGCGGCCGAACAGGCCGTTGGGCCGGAACGCCAGCACCAGAATCACCAGCACGAACACCGCCACCTCGCGCCACTGCGCAGACCAGAGGTTCACGAACGACTCGAGCACACCGAGAATGAACCCGCCCATCACGCAGCCTCGGGCATTGTTCAAGCCACCGATCATCGCGGCGGAAAATCCCTTGAGGCCCACAGCCAGCCCCATGAAAAGCGAGGCCTGCGCAATCGGCGCCAGCATGAATCCGGACAGACCCGCGAGCGCCGAGCTCACGACAAAAGCGCCGATCATCATCATCGACACGTTGATCCCCATGAGGCTGGCCACATTCGGGTTGTGGGCCACAGCGCGCATCGCCTTGCCCACCATGGTGCGGCGCATGACATGGTCAAACACCAGCATCACGATCACCGAGACCCCGAGCATCAAGAGCTCCTGCGGCCGCACGCCGATCCCGGCCAGGCGAATCACATCGTCCCCCACGGGGCTGGGCACCACCACGGGCTTGGGACCCCAGATCGCCAGCCCGATGCTCTGAAGAATCACACCAAAGCCCAGCGTGCTCATGACCCAGGCCATCCCCGGGCGCCGTGCAAAGGGACGCACGCCCAGCACGAACAAGAGCCAGCCAATCGCCCCCATCGCCGCCAACGCCACCAGCAGCGCGAGCAACTGCACGGTCCCACCGGGTTGCAGGCCGCCAAACGAGGTGGAGGTCAGGGGCTTGCCCACAGCCAGCAACAGCACGCTCATGCCGATGAACGCACCGGCGGAGACGAATTCGCCGTGCGAGAAATTGAGCGTACGGGTGGTGGTGAAGGTGACGCTGAAACCCAGCGAGACCAGCGCGTAGGCACTGCCTACGGCCAGTCCGCTGAGAAGCGCCTGCAGCAGGGCGACTTCCACAGGCGCGTTCGCTCAGTACTTGTAGTCGCCAGCGACCAGGCCGCGAATGATCGCGTCGCTATAGGGCTGCAGCAGGCCGTCGTTCCATTTGATCCAGACGAAGTCGCCGGCGGTCAGGGCTTCGCGCTGGGTCTTACTAAACGGCTTGTTGTAGGTCTTGAGCACGCCCTGGACCGGGGCGCGCAGATCTTCCAGCGCGTTCTTGAGGGCGGTGCCGTCCGTGCTATTGGCCTGCTTCATGGCTGCGGCCAGCAGCTGGATGGAGTCGTAGCCATGCAGCGCGAACGAGAAGGAGCTGGGGGCCTTGAGCTTGCTGCCAATGCGGTCATAGAGCTTTTGCTGCACCGGGGTCTTGGACTCGCTGACGGTGCGCATGAAGATCGGCTTGTTGGCCAGCGTCTTGCCCGCGGCGTCGTAGAAGGTGATGTTGTCCGCAGCCCAGGAGGTCAGCGTCAGCGGGAAGTAGTTGATCTTCTCCATGCTGCGCACGAGCTGCGCGATCGGGGTGCCCTGCGCCCACACCACCACGGTGTCGACGTTGGCCGCCTTCATCTTGTTCAACTGCGAGGTCATGTCGGTGTCGCCCACCGCAAAGCGCTCGGTCGCAACAATCTTGATGCCTTGCAGGTCGGCAATCTCCTGCATGTCCTTGAGGCCGCCCTGGCCATAGCCCGTGGTCTCGGCCATCAGGCCCACCACCTTTGAGGCGCTGTTCTTCTTGACGTACGCCATCAGCGCACCGACCTGGTCGCGGTCAACCATCGAGACACGGAACATGTAGTTGTCAGCGCCAGGGCTCATGGGCGCCGTGATCGCCGTGCCCGAACCCACGTTGCCGATCACAGGGATCTTTTTCTGGTTCGGAATGTGTTTCCAGGCCATCGCATTGCCCGAGTTGGTCGGACCGAACACGGCCACCACCTTCTCGTTGTCGATCAGGTCGCTCATGTTCTGAATCGACTTGGGCGGCTGCGACTGGTCGTCGCGCGTGACCAGGGTGATCTTGCGGCCCAGGACGCCACCGGCCGCATTGATGTCGTCAATCGCAGCCTGCATGCCCAATACGGCGGCATGACCGCTTTGCGCCGAGGGCGAGGCGGACAAGTCACCGTTGTAGCCCAGCTTGATGTCCTGGGCGCTGGCCAGACTGGCAGCCACCAGGCCTGCGGCGAGGATGGTGCGCCGGAGGATGGATACGAACTTCATGCTGTCTCCTTCTTCTAGGGGGAATGAGCGAAATGCTCGGTGGGGAACACAGGGAATACGCCGATCACGCGGCCAGGAAACCTCCGTCCACGGGCAAGGTCACACCCGTCACGTAGGACGCCATGTCAGAGGCCAGGAAAACAACCGGGCCCACCAATTCTTCGGCCTGCCCGACGCGCCCCATGGGCGTGCGAGCCATGAATTTCTCGAGCTTCTCGGGCGCCTGGCGCGTGACCGCAGTCATGGGCGTTTCGATCACGCCGGGCGCGATGGCGTTGACCCGCACGCCGTCCTTGGCCAGTTCGACCGCCAGCGATTGCGTCAGGAGCTTGACCGCCCCCTTGGAGGGCGAATAGCCCACAGTGCCCGGCAAGCCAGCGCTGGCGGCGATGGAGGCGACGTTGATGACGCATCCGCGCGTGCTGCGCAGAGCCGGCAACCAGGCCTGCGTGGGCTGAAAGGTGCCCAGCACGTTGACGTCCATCATGCGTTCCATGTTGGCGACCACCCGCGGGCTGTCCATGCCTTCGCGAATGATGATGCCGGCGTTGTTCACCAGCAGGTCGATCGGACCCACCTCGCGTCCGACCTGCTCCGCCAAGGCCTGACACGCAGGCGCGGACGCGACGTCCAAGGCGTAGGACCACGCACGACCGCCCTCGGCCTCGATCTCCCGCGCCACATCGGCGGCGGTCTGTGCATTGAGGTCGGTGACCACCACTGCGGCACCGGCGCGGGCCAGGCCACGGGCAATCGCACGGCCATTGCCTTGGCCACCGCCGGTGACCAAGGCAAGGCGTCCCGCCAAGATCCGGGGGGCGATGCTGGCGGTGATGTCCATGTGCAGGTGGGCGCTCAGGCGGCCAGGGCCAGAGGGACTACCTCGGCGGGCTGCTCGTCGGCCGGCGTTGCGTCGCACTGGGCGCTGGCCAACGCCATCCCCGCCACATAGCCAAAGGTAACGGCCGGCCCCAGCGTGATGCCGGCGCCCGGGTAGTTACCCCCCATGATGCTGGCTGCGTCGTTGCCCACCGCGTACAGCCCCGGCACCACGCGGCGATCGCGCGTGATCACGCGGCATGCGGCATCGGTGGCCAGACCGGCGAAGGTGCCGATCTCGCCAATCACGATGCGGATCGCATAGAAAGGCCCTTGGACGATCGGCGCCATGCAGGGGTTGGGTTTCACGAGTGAATCACCCTGGTAGCGGTTGTAGGCGGTGCTGCCCTTGGCGAACTGGCTGTCCACCCCGGTGGCGCAATCGCGGTTGAAAGTCTGCACCTGCTGCACCAGCGTGTCGGTCGGCACGCCCATGACGTGCGCTAGCTCCGCCAGCGTGGCGCCGCGCTTGAGGTAGCCCGAGCGCAGATGACGGCCGATCGGCAAGGGGAACGGCGCCGCCGCCCCCAGGCCGTATTCACGCAGGTGCTTGTGGTCGCACACCAGCCAGGCGCTGAAGTCGGACTGGCCGCGCGCCTTGCACGCCTTGACCAGATCCTGCACGAAGTCGTGATACGACAGCGCCTCATTGGCAAAGCGCCGGCCATCGGCGGTGACCGCGATGACGCCGGGCTTGGCGCGGTCAATGAAGTGCGGCATCACGCCTTGCGTGCCGTCCTTGCGCGGGACCAGCGAGGTCGGGCACCAGGCCGCAGCGTTCGGGATGGTCGGATCGACCCAGCCCCCAGCGGATTCGGCCAGACGCAGTCCGTCGCCGGTATTCGGTTCGGGCGAAGGTGTGTAGTGCTCGCGCCCGGTGGGCGTGTGGGGGAACAAGGCCTTGCGTCGCTCGATGTCGTGCGGAAATCCGCCGCAGGCCAGCACCACGCCACGCGCCGCGTGCACCTGAACCTGCTGGCCCTCGTGCTGCACGACCGCGCCCACCACCCGTTCGCCCTCTTGCACCAGGCGCGTCACCGGCGAGGACAGCCACACCGGAATCCCCAGATCCATGCCGGCCTTGGCCAGGCGACCTGCCAGCGCGTTGCCGTTGGTCAGCGTCATGCCACGGCCGTGACTGAGCACGTCCAGCAGGTGTCGGCTCAGACGGCGAGCCACAAAGAAGAAGGACTCCAAGGATTTCAAGGCGCGCAGGAAGTGCCACAGCTCCTTGCCCGAGCCGAGCATCATCCCGAACACCGTGAGTTCAGGCACGGGCGGTGCCAGGTGCTTGACCCGATCGCCCAACTCGCGCGCATCGAAGGGGCGCGTCACCATCGAGCGACCGCCTGGCAGCCCGCCCGGCGCTTCGGCGTGGTAGTCGGGGAACACCGGCGGCATGTCGAACTGCACACAGGTGTTGCGGGTGAAAAAGTCCAGGGCCTTGGGGCCATTGGCGATGAACGCGTCGACACGCTCGCCATCGAAGTGGCTACCCGCCTGGTCCTTCAGGTAGGCCCGGGCAGCACCCGGGGGTTCGGTCAGACCTTGCTCGGTCGCCAGGTGGGTGCCGGGCACCCACAGCCAGCCGCCGGATCGCGCAGTGGTCCCGCCGTAAACCGGCGCTTTTTCAACCACCAGCACCTTGAGCCCTTGGTGGGCCGCTGTCACCGCAGCCGACATACCGGAGGCGCCAGTCCCGACGACCAGCACGTCTACGTTGATCTGTTCCGCCATCGACGTCACTCCAGCGGGGACGGGGGTCCCGTTTATTGAAATTTAGTTTATGGCGAACGCTTCTTCGCATGACTAATGGTTAACCCTCGCCGAACGCGCGCATTAAAACCGCAAGATAAGGACACTCTTATTTGGCAATCAGGCAGACACGCGGGAGGCGCCACCGGCATGAGTTCGAGCGTCGAGAAAGAGCGGCGAGGGATCCAGTCCATCGAGGTCGGCAGTCAGTTGCTGCTGGCACTGGGCGCGCACGGACGTCCGATGGCCCTGCGTGATCTGGCAAAGGCCGCCGGCATGCCGGCTGGCAAGGCGCACCCCTATCTCGTGAGCTATGCGAAGGTGGGCTTGGTCACGCAAGACGCCATGACCGGCCATTACTGGCTCGGCCCCACGGCCATTCAGTTGGGTCTGGTGAGTCTGCACATGCTCAATCCGGTGCGCGAGGCCACCCCGTTCGCCGAGGCCCTGGCCGAGCGCACCCAGCACAGTGTGGCCCTGGCGGTTTGGGGCAACCTGGGCCCGACCATCGTGTTGTTGATCGAGCCGGTGTACCCGCTGCATGTGAACCTGCGCACCGGCACGGTGATGTCCCTGGCGGGCACGGCCACCGGCCGCTTGTTCGCCGCCTACCTGCCCAAGGCTCTCATCGACGAGTCGATGCAAGAGGATTACAAGCGCCTGGGGCCCGACATCGCGCGACCCCTGAAGCCGCAGGAAGTGGAAGCCAAGCTGGACGAGGTACGCAAGCAGGGTCTGTCGCGCTCCATCAGCAACCCGACGCCCGGCGTGAACGCCTTGGCCGCCCCGGTGTTCGACTACTCCGGCAACATCGTGCTGGGCATCTTGCTCATGGGGTCATCGGGCGTGTTTGATACCGCCTGGCGCGGTGAGCCGGCACAAGCACTCAAGGCCTGCGCCGCCGAGGTCTCCAAGCGTCTGGGCTATCAGCCCCAAGCTGCGGCGCGCTGAATCGGCGTTCAGCCGAGCGCACGCGCCAAACGCGACACGCCCTCTTCGATCTTGGCGACATCGGCGGTCGCGAAACTCAGTCGCAGCGACGCCATGTCGGGGTGGGTCGCAAAAAACGGTGCGCCTGGCACGAAGGCCACGCCCTGTTCGATCGCGCGGCGCGCCAGCTCGCCCGCGTCTTGCAGCTTGCCGCCTTTGCCGGTCAAACGCGCCCAGAAGAAAAGCCCGCCCTCGGGCTGCGTGAACTCGATCGCATCGCCCAGCTCGCGGCGCAGCGCCTGCCCCATGGCCTGCGCACGCTGCGCATAGACCTTCCGCACTTCCTCGAGTCGGGCGGGCATGCGGCCGGACTTCAGATACTCGGCGGCGGTGGCTTGCGCAAAGGTGCTGGTGTGCGCGTCGCTAAATTGCTTGCACATGGTGGCGCGTGCGAGCAACTCGGGCTGCGCCACCATCCAGCCCACACGCAGACCGGGGCTCAGCACCTTGCTCAGGCTGCCGCAGTAGGCGACGAGGTCACGGCTGCCCGGCACTTCATGCGACAGCGCCAGCAGGCTGGGCGGCGGCGCGTCACCGAAGTACAGATCGCCATAGGGATCGTCCTCCACGATCAGCACCTGGTGTTTGACCGCCAGCGCCAGGATCTTGCGCCGACGCTCGAGGGACAGCATCGCGCCACTGGGATTGCCAAAGGAGGGAATCAGATAAACGAATTTCGGCCGGTGCTCGGTGATCAAGGCCTCGAGGCGATCCACCTGCACGCCCTGCGCGTCGATCGGCGCGGCGATCACTTGCGCGCCATAGAGGCGAAAACACTGGATGGTGGCCAGGAAGGTCGGGCCTTCGACGATGACCTTGTCGCCGGGATCGACCAGGGTCTTGCCCACCAGGTCCAGCGCCTGCTGGCTGCCGGTGGTGACGATCAACTGATGGGCCGCGATGTCCGACACACCCTTGGACTGCAGAAAGGACGCCAACTCGGCGCGCAGCGGCTCGTGGCCTTCGGTGGCGCCGTATTGCAAGGCGGCGCCGGGGTTGTCGGTCAGCGCCTTCTGGCTGGACTCACGCAGGCCCGCCACATCAAACAAGGCGCTGTCTGGAAAGCCACCGGCGAAGCTGATGATGCCGGGCTTGCCCAGGAGCTTGAACAGCTCGCGGATGGCGGAGGTTTCGACGTTTTGAAGGCGCGCGGCAAAGGGCAGAGACATGGCGGCGGGGCGGTGTGAGGGCAAAGCGCGATGGTAGCGAAGTCGAGACTTAAAACCCGGCCACCAAACCATCCCGCCGCGAATCGCTGGCGCAGACATAGCCTTCGACCTTCGGATCCCCGGCGCGCCAAATGAACTGGCCGGCACCAAAGTCCTGGTAGTTGTCGTTGATCACGCCCACTTGGTGACCCCGCGCAGCCAGCCCCTGCACCGTGACCGGATCCATCTGCTGTTCGACGTTGATCTCCAGGCCCGCGTTGTAACGCCAACGCGGTGCATCGGAGGCCGCCTGCGGGTGCTGGGCGTAATCGACCATGCGCACCAGCGTCTGCATATGACCCTGCGGCTGCATATTGGCGCCCATCACGCCGTAGCTCATGACGGGCTGGCCGTCCTTCGTGAGGAAGGCGGGAATGATGGTGTGGAAAGGCCGCTTGCCCGGCGCCACTTGATTGGGACCCGGCTCGAGGCTGAAGGCACACCCGCGGTTTTGCAGGCTCACCCCAAACTGCGGCTCGACGCAGCCCGAGCCAAAGCCCATGTAGTTGCTCTGAATGAAGCTCACCATCATGCCGTTCTCGTCGGCCGCGGTCAGGTAAATCGTGCCGCCCTTGACCGGATTGCCCGCGCCGAAATCCTGGGCACGCTTCATGTCGATCAACTTGGCGCGACTGGCCAGATAGCCGTCATCCAGCATCTGGGCCGGCGTGACCTGCATGCTCGAAGGCTCGGCCACATAGCGGTAGACGTCGGCAAAGGCCAGCTTCATGGCCTCGATCTGCACGTGCTGAGAATCGACGCCGTCCACCGGCATGTTCGCGAGATCAAAGTGTTCGAGGATGCCCAGCGCCATCAGCGCCGAGATGCCCTGACCATTGGGCGGGATCTCGTGCAGCGTGTAGCCGCGATAGTTCTTGCCCAGAGGCTGCACCCACTCGGGCTGATAGGCCGCCAGGTCGCTGGCCTTGAGGCTGCCCCCGTGCTGCGCGGAAAATCGCTCCAGCGCCTGCGCGATCTCGCCGCGGTAAAAAGCCTCGCCGCGCGTCTGAGCAATCGCGCGCAAACCGCGCGCTGCGCTCGGAAACTGGAACAACTCGCCCACCCGGGGCGCACGGCCCCAGGGCAGAAAGCTTTGCGCGAAGCCCGGCAAGCTACCCAGTTCTGGCGTGGCCGCCGCCCACTTTTGCTGCACCACCACCGGCAACAGGTAGCCCCGCTCGGCGATCTCGATCGCCGGCGCCATCAGGTCGGCAAACGGCAGCTTGCCAAAGCGCTCGGACAGAGCCGCCCAACCGGCCACCGCGCCCGGCACCGTGACCGCATCGAAGCCGCGCTTGGGCGGCGTCTTGGCATCCGCGCCGTATTTGCTTTTGAAGTAATCGGTGGTCCAGGCTGCGGGCGCCCTGCCCGAGGCATTCAGACCATGCAGCGACTGGCCGTCCCACAAAATGGCGAAGGCATCGCTGCCCAGGCCATTGCTCACGGGCTCGCAAATCGTCATGGCCGCGGCGGCGGCCACCGCGGCGTCCACCGCGTTACCGCCTTGCCACAGCATGCGCAGGCCGGCCTGAGCCGCCAGCGGATGCGAGGTGGCCACCGCGTTGCGCGCGAACACCGGCAGGCGCGCGGTGGGATAAGGGCTGTTGAAATTGAAATGCATGGTCAGTCCGAGGTGAGCTTGCGCTCGGTGATGATCTTCTTCCACTTGGCGCGATCGGCCGTAGCCATGGCCGCGAACTGCGCGGGGGTGCCGCCCACCGGCTCGATGCCCAGACGCGCCAGACGTTCCTTCACCTCGGCGTCCTGCAGCGCCAAGTTGAGGCCAGCGTTGACGCGGGCTACCAGATCAGCCGGCATGTTCTTGGGACCGTACAGACCAAACCAGGTCACGCTCTCGTAGCCCGGCACGGTATCGGCCACCGGCGGCAGATCGGGCAGCAAGGGCGAGCGCTTGAGCGACGTGATGGCCAGCGCACGCAAGCGGCCTTCTTTCACATGCGGCAAGCCGCTGGGCAAGGAGTCAATCAGCAGGTCGAGCTTGCCACTGGTCAGATCAGGAATCGCCAGCGCCGTGCCGCGATAAGGAATGTGCACGAGGAACAGGCCGGCCATCGACTTGAAATGCTCGGTGCCCAGATGGACCACCGTGCCGTTGCCGCTGCTGGCGTAGTTCAGACGGCCGGGGTTCTTGCGCGCGTGCTCGACGAACTCCTTCATCGTTTTAGCGGGCGAGCTATTGGGCACCAGCACGATGCTGGGCGCATTGCCCACATGCGAGATCGGCGTGAAATCGGCGGCCGCGTCATAGGGCAGCTTGCTGGCGGTGGCAAAGCTCGGGCCGATGGCGTGGGTGCTGGAAGTCGCCAGCAGCAGCGTGTAGCCGTCGGCCGGGGCCTTGGCGACGATGTCCGAGCCGATGGAGCCGCCGGCCCCGGGCTTGTTGTCCACCACCACGGAGGTGCCCAGACGCTCGCCGAGTTTTTGGGAGACGGCGCGCGCAAAGATGTCGGTCGCCCCGCCCGCAGGAAAAGGCACGACCAGGCGGATCGGTTTGGCGGGGTAGGCCGGGTCGGCCCACGCGGGCTGCGCGCCGACCAGGGCCAGGGCGGACGCGAGCAGAAGGTGGCGGCGGAAAGTCATGGCGCGATTATCCCGGCGCTAGAAAGCCCGAGTGGCCGGCTGCGGCAGCCCCCGGCCCTACACTCACCGGCCATGAAGCCCCAGGACATCGAGTCGTTCTTTGCCACCCTGAAGGCGGCCAACCCCCACCCCGTCACCGAGCTGGAATACACCAGCGTGTTCGAGCTGCTCGCCGCGGTGCTCCTGTCGGCCCAAGCCACCGATGTGAGTGTCAACAAGGCCACCCGCAAGCTGTTCCCGATCGCCAACACCCCGCAGGCCCTGCTGGACCTCGGGCTCGAGCGCGTCGAGCGCGCGATTCAGACCATCGGCCTGTACCGCACCAAGGCCCGCAACCTGCTGGAAACCTGCCGGATCCTGATCGAGCGCCATGGCGGCGAGGTGCCCCGCACCCGCGAGGCGCTCGAGGCCCTGCCTGGCGTGGGCCGCAAGACGGCCAACGTCGTCCTCAATGTGGCCTTTGGCCAGCCCACCATGGCGGTGGACACCCACATCTTTCGCGTGAGCAACCGCACCGGGCTGGCCCGCGGCAAGAATCCGCTGGCGGTGGAAAAGGCGCTCGAGCGGCGCGTCCCGGCGGCCTATGCCGTCGATTCCCACCACTGGCTGATCCTGCACGGGCGCTATGTGTGCCAGGCGCGCAAGCCTCGCTGCTGGGAGTGCGCCGTCGCGCCTTTTTGCGATTTCAAGGACAAGACGCCGGCCCCGCCCTGAAGGCCATCAGGGCAGCACGACGCACAGCACGCTACACGGTGCGTGCTCGATCAGCGACTTGGACACCGACCCGCGCCACCAGCGCGCGGCCCGACTGCCCACATGCTTGTGGCCGACCACGATCAGGTCGGCACCGATCGCGCCCGCATGGCGCGCGATCTCTTCGATCGGCTCGCCGGTGATCAACTCGCCGCGCGCGCCGCCGAAGCCGGCGGCTTGCAGCTGGCGCAGGCCGTCGGCCAGCACCGCTTCAAACTTGGCCTTCTCGCGCGCCTCGAGCTCGACGTCATACACACCGCCCTCCAGCCCCACGAAGGCCATCATCGATGGCATCACCGCCACCAACGAGATCTCGGACTGACTCCACTGCGCGAGTTCGCGGCAATCGAGTAAGGCCTTCTGCCCCGCCTCGCTGCCGTCATACGCCAACAGGATACGTTTGTACATGGCCGACTCCCTTGAAGTGTGGAAGTCAGCATAGTCCGCAGCGCAGGCCGCAGCAACAAAGCTGCATGGAGGGAATCCCGTAGTGGGTATCCCTTACCGGGGGCAGGACATCACCGCAGGCCTGCGACCGGCAATGCGACCCAGGTCGGCCCCACCGGCTGCACCGCGATGCGCTGGTCAAACACCCGCTCCAGGGCGCGATGCGTGGCAGCATCGGTGCAGGCGCCCTGATGCATCACACGGCCCTCGTGCAGGATCACCATGGCGTCGGCCTGCAAGGCCAGGTTCAATTCGTGCAGCACGGTCAGTGCGGTACCGCCCGCACGCACGTGGGCGCGCACCAGGCCCAGCCAGTCCGCCTGATGCGGAGGATCCACATGGGCCAGCGGCTCGTCCATCAGCAGCACGGGCGCCTGCACCGCCAAGGCTCGCGCCAGCAGCACCCGCTGGCGCTCACCGCCCGACAACTGCCCCAGTGGCCGCTCGCGCCATTCCCAGCTGCCGGTGCGACGCATCGCGTCCTGTACGGCGGCGAGATCCGACGCCGAGGGCGACGCCAGCCAAGCCTGATGCGGCAGGCGAGCGAGCATCACCAGATCGTAGGCCCGCAAGTCCTCGCCGCCGCCCTCGCCCTGCCCCAACCAGGCCACCTGCCTGGCCCGCTCGCGCGCGCTCAGGCTCGATGCCTCGCGGTCTTGCCAAAGCACCCGCCCCTGCGAAGGCAGCAGGCACGCCAGGGCTTGCAGCAGCGTCGTCTTGCCCGCGCCGTTAGGCCCCACGATCGACGTCCAGTGGCCTGCGGGCACGGTCAGGTCCAAGCCCGCGATCACCTCGCGACCGCCGCGCGCCACGCGCAAGGCCTGCGCCTGGATCGCCGGCGCGTTCACCAGGACCTCCGGTGCATCAGCCACAGCAGGTAACCGCCCCCGAGCACCGCGGTCAGCGCCCCCACTGGCAGTTCCTGAGGCGCCAGCGCCCAGCGCGCCATCACATCGGCTGCCAACAACAACACCCCGCCCGTGGCAGCCGATAGCGGCAGCAAGCCCCGGTGCGTGGGCCGTGCGAAGGACCGCACCAGGTGCGGCGCGACCAGCCCGATGAAGGCAATCAAGCCCACCTGGGCCACCGCGATCCCGGTGGCCAATGCCAGCGTCGCCACCAGCGCCATACGCACCGGCCCCACGGCAACGCCCAAACTGGCGGCAGTCGCCTCGCCCAATGACAAGGCGTTCAGCGCGCGGCCCAGCCCCCAGGCTGCAAGCCCGGTGACCGCCAGCCCCAGGGCCAGCAGCTGCACGGCCTCCCAGCCGATGAAGGACGTGGTCCCCAGCATGAAGCCCTGCAGGGCTCGCATCACCTCAGGCACTTGAAACATCACCAAAGCGGCCAGCGCACCGAGCACCATGCCCACGATCACCCCCGCCAGCAGCAGACGCAGTGTGTGCTGCACCCCACGCGCCAGGGCCACCGTGATCAGCACCGCGCCCATCGCACCGACAAAAGCGGCGCCTGTCATGCCCCAGCGCAGGGCCCAGCCCACCGCCAGGCCCGGCCACAGGCCCAGGCCCACGAGGAAGACCGCCACGCCGAGGCTGGCACCGGTGGCACTTCCGAGCAGGTAAGGATCGGCCAGCGGATTGCGAAACAGGCCCTGGGCCACAGCGCCCGCGAGGGCCAGCAAGGCACCCGCCAGCCAAGCGCCCAGGGTGCGGGGCAAGCGGATCTCCCACACGATGGCCGATGCGGATTCGTGAGCGAAGGTCAGCGGCTCCCAGCCCGCACTGCCCACGCACAGACCCAGCATCACAAGCAGCAGTGATGCAACGGTCAGCGCCAGTGCGGCAGTGACAGTCCCACGTGCGCTCATGACCGGCCCGCCGGGAGTCGGCCGTGCATACACGCCACCATCAGGCGCGCGCCTTCGGCCATACGCGGCCCGGGTCGCACCAGCACGTCGGATTGGGCGGGTGTGAACCGGCATACGCGGCCTTCGCGCAGCGCGCGCAGGCCCGACCAGCCCGGGCGCGCCGACAGGTCGCCAGAGGTACGGTCCGAGATCATCACTACATGGGGATCCGCACGCACGATGAACTCGGGATTGAGCTTGGGGAATGGCCCCAGTGTGCCCGGCACCACATTGGCAGCGCCCACCCGCGCCAGCAACTGCCCAATGAACGACGCCTCGCTGGCCGCATAGGGTGCGCTGCTCACCTCGAAATAAACCCGGGCGCCGCGCTGCGTGGAGGTCAGTGCATTCGCGGCGGCAGCCAGATCGGCGTCCACGCCTTGCAGCAAGGCCGGCCCACCAGAGGTCCCCAACGCACGATCGAGCTGGCCGACCACGCGCCGAAAATCCTCCAGCGTGCGCGGCTCGAGGGCCAGTACTTTCAGACCCAGCGACTCGAGGCGGGCCAGCGCGCGGGTCGAGGTGGCGGCCAGCACCAGATCGGGCCGCAGGGCCAGGATGGACTCCACCTGCGCATCGTCCATCCCGCCCACAGCGGGCAAGGCACGCACTGTCTGTGGCCAATTGGAATGGGTGTCCACCGCCACCAGGCGTTCGCACGCACCCAGGGCGCACACGGTCTCGGTCAGTGAGGGCAGCAGCGAGACGATGCGCTGGGGCGGTGCGGCCAGCGTGATGCGTGCGCCGCGATCGTCGGTCAGCGTCACAGCGTGCGAGGCGCCCGCTCCTGTGAGTGCGAGCAATACAAGGGTCATCGCCCACCCACGCCACACACGTTCAGCCATGCAGACGACTCCACGCGCACACGATGCGGTGCATCTGCTCGATGCCGTCGGTCAAGGCTGCGGGCCCGGGCTGCAGGATGTCAGCCGACTTGATCTCGAACAGCTGCCCGTCACGCACCGCCGGCACGTCCTGCCAGCCCAGACGCGCGGCCACTTTCTCTGGGCGGAATTTCTTGCCGCACCAGGAGCCGATCACGATGTCGGGTGCGCGCTCCACGATGGTCTGGCCCTCGGCAATGATGCGGTCCTTGCCCAGGGACTGCTGCGCGAGCTCAGGAAAGACATCGTCACCGCCGGCGATGCCAACCAGCTCCGAAACCCAGCGGATCGCACTGATGTGCGGCTGGTCCCACTCCTCGAAATACACCCGGGGACGCCGCTTGAAGCCCGCAGCCGTCTGCCGGATGGCGTCGAGCTGCGCCTGCATGTGGGCCATGCGCTCGAGCGCCTGCTCGGACTGCCCGACCATGGCCCCGACCTGGTAGAGCATGGCAAAAATCTCCGCCACGCTGCGCTGGTTGAAGACCGTGACCTGCACACCCGCACGGATCAGCGCAGCGGCGATGTCCGCCTGCAAATCGGAAAAGCCAAAAACACAATCGGGTTGCAAGGCCAGGATCTTGTCGATTTTGGCGCTCAGAAAAGCGCTGACCTTGGGCTTTTCCTCTCGGGCCCGGCGCGGCCGCACCGTGTAGCCCGAGATGCCCACAATGCGGTGCTCCTGCCCCAGCAGGTACAGCCACTCCGTCGTCTCCTCGGTGAGGCAGACGATGCGCTGGGGGCCGGGAGCAGCGAGCTTCATTGCTTGGGACTGTAATGCAGGGTCAGGTACAGACCGCGGCCAGGCGTGTTGTAGCCGTAAGCCAACTGGTACTGCTTGTCAAAGGCATTTTCCAGTCGTACCCGCGCCGTCCAGCTCTCGTCCATCTTTCGGCTGGCATAGAAAGACCAAATGGCGTAGCCGGGCAGCATGAATGCGTTGTATGGGCTGTCTTTTCGCTCACCCGCAGCATAGAGCCGAGCGCCGACCTCATAAGCAGAAATAAAGCGGGAGATATCCAAAGACCCGTAGCGGCGTGCACGCCGAGCCAGTTGCTCGCTGTTGGACACATTCCAAGGATCTTGCTGCACGGCAGAGGCCCTCAGGCTGTAGCCACCCCAATTGACGCGCAGGGTGGCTTCAATGCCACGGTTCCTCGTCTCGCCGATGTTCATGGCCGTAGTCACGAAGTTGGGAGCAGGTCCGTAAACATAATCGATGGCATTTATGGTGTGCGTTTGGAAGTACACCAGCCTGCCATAGGTGTTGGAGTTAGCGTATACCCAACCAGCCTCCTGCGACCTGAACTCTTCTTGCTTGACCGCGCCATTGGTGGAAATGTCGTATGCCGTGGGCGCGCGGAAACCGCTGGAGGAGGTGGCTGTCAACTTCCAGAGGGAATTCAACTGGTAACCAATGCCCAGCAATGTCGAAGTAGCTCTGATTTTGGAGCTGGTCAGTGCTGCCGTGCTGTTGGCCGTGTTCTCCAGATCGATGTGGTCCTGTCGCAAATTCGTCTGTAGTGTCCAAGCATTGAATTGACCGGTCATGCCAACGTAATAGCCTTGGGTGTTCCGGTCGATCCTGTAGCCATAGTTGCCACTGGCGGCATATTTGTCCTTGAGCAGGTCAATCCCAAAAACAGCTTTCTGACCTTTAAAAAATTCGTAGCTATTACCCCAGCGCAAGCCCGTTTGCTGGCCATCGAGGTAGCTGGACGAGAAATCGCTGACGGGAAAAGGGGCGCCGTTCTTGGTGTCTTTGTACTTCAAGACCGCATGGGTCAAGTCCACACTGCTGAACCAGGCATCGCTGACTTGCTGTCTGGCAAAGATACTGTAAGTGTCGTTCGCTGTCCTCAGTGCAAAGGCGCTCGGATCGTTTTTGTCATAACTGCTCTCGCTCGTGCTGGAGGCCACCCGCATTCCAAGCTTCAGGTTCTCTGTCACCTTGTTTTCAAAGCGCAAGGCCACATGGTCTCTCGAATAACCATTGCGAGAGGGATCGGTGAAGCTATTTTGCCGCGGGTTCATGCTGGAAAAACCATCCGACTTGGCAGATCCTGCACTGATATCCAGGCTCTTGCCGTCCACTTCACCGCCGTAGCCGAAAGAAAGCTCACGCGTGTTGTAGCTCCCATAAGAAGCTGAGCCGTAGGGACCCATTTTCCCCGTACCCTTACGGGTAAAAATGTGGATCACTCCACCGATCGCAGCATCGCCGTACAGGGCGCCCGCATTCCCTCTCAAGATTTCGATGCGTTCAATTTGAGACAAGGGCACGTCCGTTTGGGTCAAGCTGCCAAGGCCGTCTGTCTGCACGCGTACGCCATCGATCATCAGCGCCAAATTGGTGCTGTTCTGACCACGCAGAAAAAACGAGGTCACTGTCCCAGGTCCGCCATTGCGGCCAAACTCAAAGCCGGCTTCACCTTGCAAGAGATCAGCCAGTGTCCTGGCTTGCGATTTCTCAATGTCAGCGCGCGAAATCACAGAAACCGACGACAGGACGTCGGACAGAGGCTGGAACATGCGCGTTGCAGAGATAACCACTGGATTGACTTCGACGGTTTGGGCATGCGCAAGGGCCCCGGCCAGCGAACAAAAGCAGAGCGCAGGCACAAAGCCATGCTCACGAAAGGAACGGTTTTTCATTGGAAACAAACAAGTCAAACACCCTCACCGCCTTCCCCGACAGTGCATGGGCTGCACGGCGCGCCCTTGCGGGCACACCACCTTGTTGGCCGGTATCCGGGCTGGCAGATTCGACCTTCATCGCCTTCCCGGTCGCCTGTTTCAGGGCGGCCAGTGGCTTGTGAGATGAAAGCGGGGCGCGGTGGGTACCGTGCCCGTCTGCTTACCGTTGCGGGGGCAGCGCAGGTTGGGTGTGCGATGGGCACACCCCCCTGCTTCCCGTTGAACTGCAGGCCGTGAACCAGCCCGCGAGCACCAACAGGCCCCATTTTACCGGCCCAGCTGTCACCAGCCCTACAGCCTGTCCACCCGCGGTAAGGACGGCCTACAATGGCGCATCCCACTGCGCGCTGTCCGACATGGCCAACCACGATCTCATCGACCACATTGCCGAACGTGTGGAACACCTGCTGCTCCGCCACGAGGAGCTGCAGCGCACCAACGCCCTGCTGCTCGAGCAGGTCCAGACGCTGACACAGGAGCGCGACCAGCTCAAATCCAGGCTGTCCGCGGCGCGTGCGCGGGTGGATGCACTGATCGACCGCCTGCCGGGTGCCACCTCCTCTTCCGAGTCCTCCACATGAGTGCCAAACAGATCGAAGTCCAGATCATGGGACAAAGCTACCTGCTCGGCTGCCCCGAAGGTGGCGAAGCGCGGCTGCAAGCCGCGGTGGGCCGCGTGGACCAGGCCATGTGCAAGATCCGCGACGCAGGCAAGATCAAGGCCCGTGACCGCATTGCGGTGCTGGCCGCGCTCAATTTGGCCTTTGACCAGCACGATGCGGCCTTGGCCGCCCCCACCGCGTCCAGCGCCGCTGCCCAGCCCCTGCTGGAGGATGTGCCCGCCGCTTCGGCCGAACGGCTCTCGCGCCTGCTGCAGCGCCTGGACCAGGCCCTTGGCCAGGACGGCCGCCTGCTTTAAAGCTGCACGCGCGCAGCCTGCACCGACAGCCTACAATCGACACCGTCTGCGGTGCGCGCCGGGCTTTATATTTCCTTGAACCAATGCTCATTGAGCTCGGGCTTGGTACATCGGCTGGTGAGCGTGATCGTCTCGCGTCAGATGAACCCAACGCCAGCCTGCCCTCGCCCACCTGAACCCCCGGTTCAGGATGCCGGTCCGGCGGCACTCGCAGACACCTTTCTCATTCGCGGTACCCCCCATGACTTTTGAACTCACCCTGATCCTCGAGCTGGCCATACTGGGCCTGTGCACCGGCTTTCTGGCTGGCCTGCTGGGCATCGGGGGCGGCATGATCATGGTGCCCTTCCTGACCTGGCTCCTCGGGCAACGCGGGGTCAGCCCTGACCTGGCCGTCAAGATGGCGATTGCCACCTCGATGGCGACCATCATCTTCACCAGTGTCTCGAGTGTGCGCGCGCACCACAAAAAAGGTGCCGTCCGGTGGGACCTCGTCAAGGGCCTGGCGCCCGGCATCGTGCTGGGCAGCCTGCTGGGCAGTCTGGGCGTCTTTGCCGTGGTCAAGGGAACCTCTCTGGCCTTGTTCTTTGCGGCTTTCGTGGGCTTTTCTGCCACCCAGATGTTCCTGGACAAGAAGCCGGCCCCCTCCCGCCAGATGCCCGGATTCGCGGGCCAAATGGGTGCGGGTGGCCTGATCGGCCTGCTGTCCGGCCTGGTGGGCGCGGGCGGCGGCTTCATCAGCGTGCCCTTCATGGCCTGGTGCAATGTGGCCATCCACAACGCGGTGGCCACCAGCGCGGCGCTGGGCTTCCCGATCGCACTGGCCAATGTGGCCGGCTACATCGTCAGCGGCTGGTCGCTGGGCGAACTGCCGCCCTACTCCTTTGGCTACCTCTGGCTGCCGGCCTTGGTCGTCATCGCCAGCTGCAGCGTGCTGATGGCCCCCATCGGTGCCGCCACCGCGCACAAATTGCCGGTCAAGCAGCTCAAGCGCGTCTTTGCCTGCGTCTTGTACCTGCTGGCCGCCTACATGCTCTACAAGGGATTGACCGCCTGATCAGCCCGCCGTCACGCACCAGGGGGCCTGGTCGTGCACCAGACCCAGCCACAGCCCCCAGGCCGAGACCGCGAACAAGGCCAAGCCCGCCAGCCGCATGCCCCAGGCGCCATCGCCCAGGCGCTGCATGCGCAACCACAACCAGGGCCCAGCCCACAGGCTGACGCTGCTGCCGAGGGCAAACCCGGCCATGGTCAGGGCGCCATCGCCGGCGGAGCCGCTCAGCGCAGCCACCATCAAGGCCGAATACAGCAAGCCGCAAGGCATCAGGGCCCAGAGCATGCCCACCAGCCCGGGGGCGAGCAGCCCGCGGCGCTGATGCCAGCGCTGCACACCAGCCCACAGCCGCCGTGCGGCCTGTTCCAGCCAGACCGGCTGCCTGGCTTGGAGCATCAGCACCACGCCCAAGGCCATCGCGGCCAGATGGAGCAAGGTCCAAAGTGGCCGCAAGGCGGCCGACTGGGTGGTGAGCCACCCCAGGCCCTGCACACTGACCGCCGCCAGGCCCCCCAGCAGGCTGTAGCCGAGCAGACGGCCCAGCTGAAACACCGCCAAGGCCTGGCGCTGGCGCTCGCCGGCGGCATGGCCCAGGCCGGCGCAAGCCGCGCCGCACATGGCCACGCAATGGGGGCCACCGGCCAGGCCCATCAACAGGGCGGTCAACGCCAGAGAGCTTTGCATGCGCCGATGCTACGGGATCACAGGATCCTCGAGAACTGTGTCTGGCTGCGCCCTTGCTGGAGGTAGCGGTCAAACACCATGGCCACGGCGCGCACAAAGAACCAGCCCTGGCTGGTGATGCGGATACCGCTGGGGCTCAGCGCCACCAGCCCCTGGGTCTCCAGCTCGGCCAGCGCCTGCATTTCGCGGGCAAAGTAGCTGGTGAAGTCGATCAGCCACGCCAGATTGATCGATTCGTAGTGCAGCTCGCCCTGGCACATCAGGGCCATGATCACCGCGCGCCGGACCATGTCATCGCGGCTGAGGGTCAGGCCGCGCACCACCGGCAAATGCCCCTGGTCCAGCGCGTCGCAGTACTCCTCCAGGGTCTTCGCATTCTGGCTGTAGGTGGCCCCCATGCGGCCGATGGCCGAGACCCCGAGGGCGATCAGGTCGCAGTCGGGTTGGGTGCTGTAGCCCTGGAAATTGCGGTGCAATCGCCCCTGGCGCTTGGCCACCGCCAGGGCGTCCTCGGGCAGCGCAAAGTGGTCCATGCCAATGTAGACATAGCCGGCCTCGCTGAACGTGTCGAGAGACTGCGCGAGCATGGACACCTTGGCCCCGGCCAGGGGCAGTTCGGCGGCATGGATGCGGCGTTGGGGCTTGAAACGCTCAGGCAAATGGGCATAGGCGTACAGGGCAATGCGGTCGGGCCGCAACTGACCGACCTGCTTGAGTGTCCGCGCAAAGGATGGCGCGGTTTGCAGTGGCAAACCGTAAATCAGGTCCACATTGA
>JACCDI011330452.1_pt1 | contig 26907 bp, 18 predicted proteins | sample 7442791 | NCBI WGS metagenome assembly JACCDI01 (sample SAMN15323434, study PRJNA562643) | freshwater metagenome | isolation source: river surface water | place: USA:Blue River Watershed | collected 2017-08-15
GAGCCAGGTGATCGCGCAGGTATGAGGCGACCGATAGCTCGCGACCGTTTACGGTTGCGTCACCGTAACCAACTAGACCACCTTCGGTGGTGATTCTCAGGGTCACAAAGTTGCGACCGGGGGAGTGTACGAAGACCTCGGCCTTCGCAATTCTCATGTCCTTATCCATTTGTTTCTCTCTATCGCTTTGGCTTTTGGTTACCGAGCTTGGTCCAACGGTCTCTCAACTCGTAGGCGGCAGCCTTTGGCTGACGATCACGAGTGAAAACACCCTTCTTGTTTCCAAGCACTCGGAAGATTCCAGGCTTGGTTTGGAAGTCTGCAAAGTTCCACACGTGCTCACCGGCTACCGACTCAAACTCATCGTGAACCTGGTGGCTGGCCTTCAGGAAGTTGACCTGGTATTCCTCGCTCCAAGGCAGCGCGTGGATCGAGTGAGCTCCAGGCAGGGTATCGGCTCCATATTCGGTGATAACCAAAGGCTTTCCGAAGGTTTCGACCCAGCCCTTAAGTTCTGCGCGGTAACCCAAGATGGCGCTGTCTAGGTCGTTGTGGTTTACATACCAGCCGTAGTAGCGGTTGAGGCAGATGAAGTCGGCAAACTGTGCCAGCTTGCACTTGCTAAACGGTGCCATCATCACGTTGACATAGGTCACCGGCCTGGATGGATCCAGTTCCCGTGCCAACTTAAACAGTGGTTCGAAGTAGGTGTCTGCTCCTTCTTCTTCGCTAGCTGGCTCATTGGTAATAGACCAGGCAATAACGGATGGGTGGTTCTTATCCCTGGCGATTAGCTCACGGATCTGAGAAGCAAGTGCGGCCTGGGAGTTACCGTTGATGGTCTCTGGGGAGAAGGTTGTCTTTGGTGGAGTACCGAAGATTCCCGAGGTGAGTGCCAGGTTCATTCCAACCGCGGCAGTCTCATCAATCACCAAGATGCCGTGCTTATCGGCATAGTCCATAACTTCTTCTGCATATGGGTAGTGGGAGGTGCGGAAGGAGTTCGCACCTACCCACTTCAAGAGCTCAAAGTCATTTACTAGAAATGCGTTGTCGTGACCCTTGCCCTTGACCAGGTGGTCCTCATGCATACCGAAACCGGTGAGGTAAATAGGCTTGCCATTGAGAAGGATTTGGGTTGCCGAAACTTCGATGGTCCTGATGCCGACATTTAGGTTGTACTGATCTTCTCCAGAGGTTGCCACCAGTTGGTATAGGTATGGATGACCTGGTCCCCATAGCTTCGCATCCGCCACCTCAAGGTCTCCCTTGGATCCCTGGGCAGATGCAACCTCGTTGCCCTTGGCATCGAGGAGTCTTACGGATACTTCGCCAGCGCTGACCACCTCATAGGACACAACACCAGTCGACCCCTTTACGGTGGTTACGACAGTTATGTCAGAGATTGCATTCATTGGGGTGGAGTAAAGCTCTACGGATCTAGCTAGACCGGCGTAGTTGAAGAAGTCGTGGTAGTAGTACTGCTCCTTGCGACCGGTTTGCAGCACCTGCACCTCTCCCGGTGGGATGGTCTCGTTGGTCAACACATTCGAAACTGCGATTGTTAGCAGAGCGACTTCACCAGGAGCAACCACATTGGTCAGCTCGGCCTCAAACGGCATGTAGCCACCAACGTGACTGACTAGCTCTTTGCCATTAATAAATAGCTTTCCCTCGTGGGTAGCAGCTGCTACGCGAACGAAATAGCGCTGACCAGCAAACCCCTTAGGGACAACCAGTTCTCGTTGATACCAAACCCAGCCGACGTGTTCGCGAATCTCTCGTTGGGTAAAGAGCTCGTTGTAACTCGATGGCACTGCAACATCCAAATCGGTATCCAGCGTTGAGCCAGCCCAGTTTTGATTGAAACCCTCGTCGTTGAAGTCGACTTTGAAATCCCAGATACCATCCAGGGAAATTAGCGATCGAGCTGGGTTTAGTTGTGGCTTTAGCATTGGGTCCCTTCCTACCTAGCTAATTGAGCACCGACGGTGCTGAGTGAGGTGAATTCTTCGGCCCGAGCCAAGACCGCATCGGCAAACTCTTTGTGGGCTGCAAGCTTTGGTGAAATCAAGGAGATAAGGCCCAGGGGATCGGCAGCCTCACGAATCTCGGCCAAGCGGGAATCCTTGATTTCAACCCTCGTTCCGACAAACCAGATCCAACTTGCGATAGCGGTCACCGCTGCACTTGGAAGTCTTCCCTGGGAGAGTTCGAGTAGTGCAACCGGTGCAACTCGCACACTGAGTTTGTTAAGTGAGTCCTGAGCAATTTGCGAGAGCTGATATCCAATTCGAGGATTCCTAAATCGCTCGAGCAATTGAGCTCGGTAAGACGCGATTCCAAGGAGTTGCTCATCGAGGTGACTTCCCGATTCGTCCCAGAAGGTATTCACCTCAGCCAAGACTTCAGGATCCTGAACCGCTTGGTCAACCCGCTCGTGACCCCTGTACTGGCCATAAAGCGCCATCAGGGTGTGAGCTCCGTTTAGTAGCCAAAGCTTTCGGTTTTCAAACGGCTCGATGTCAGATACGAACTTCGCCCCTGCGCTCTCCCAATTGGGTCTGCCAAGCGGGAATTCTCCCTGCAGCACCCAGTCACGGAATGGTTCCGTGACAACCGGGGACTGGTCCTTGAAACCGGTTTCGCTTTTGACCAGATCCAGATCTGACTGAGTGGTTCTTGGAGTGATGCGATCAATCGAGGTTGTTACGTAGCTGAGCGAACTGAGGTAATCGATAAAGCCAGGCTCTTGGTCTCTAGCGAGTTGCAGAAGCGCAGCTTTCAGCACAGACCCGTTGGCGGGAAGGTTGTCACAAGGCACAAGGGCAATTGCTGCGCCGTTTTGGTAACGTGCGCGCAGTCCCAGCAGCAGTCGACCCAGTGCGCTCTGCGAGAGCTCAACTTCAGCCGGCTGATAGCCAGCTTCGGTGATCGTCAGGGTGACTAGGGCAATGTTTGGATTCGCTAGAGTCTGAATCAAATCCTCGAGGTTAGAAGCAGGCTCCGCCCGAACTACAGAATCAATCAGTTCAAAGCTGTCTCCAGCTGATGCCCTTGTGATCAATGTGTACTTGCAATCCTGAGCATTCAAAAGATCGGCTTGCTCGCTCGATCGTCCGGTGTAAGCGACAATCCCCCACTGTGCAGCATCGCTGGCGTGCTGAGTATAAAAAGCCTGGTGTGCTCTGAAGAAAGCACCAAGGCCTAAGTGGAGGATTCGCTCAGGCTTCATAGCTTGAAGGCTCGCTTTGGAACGGTAGTAACCAAATCAACTGCCACCTTCTCGGCAGTCGCAAGACTGATGCGGCCCTGGTTTACGAGGTTTGAAAGATAGGAGCTATCCACCCTGCGAGCCATGTCATGGCGAGCTGGGATCGATAAAAACGCCCTGGTGTCATCGATGAAGCCTGATCCGCGGTAGAAACCTGCAGTCTCGGTGATGGCATCGCGATAGCGCTTAGCTGAGTCGGGAGCATCCAAGAACCACCATGGTGCTCCAATGAATACCGATGGATAGAAGCCAGCGAGCGGGGCAACCTCTCGACCCCAGGTGGTCTCATCCAAACTGAATAGCACCAGGTGCAGATTTGGGTGTAGGCCATAAGCCTCAAGAAGCGGTCTGAGGTTGTAGGTGAACTCCGCGCGAACTGGAATATCGTGGCCGGTGTCACGACCGAAAATCTCCAGGGTTTGGCTCGAGTGATTTCGGTAAACACCAACATGCAACGTGATTACCAGACCATCTTCACAAGACATTCTGGCCATCTCGCAGATCATGTTGCCGCGGTACTCTTCAGCCTCAGCCTTGGAAATAGTTCCAGCCACCGCCTTTTCAAAAAGTAGCTGAGCACGCGACTCGGTCAACAAAGTGGTGAAGGCGGTTTCTGCACCGATATCTACGCTTACGCAACCGTTTTGCTTGAAGAAGATCCTTCTTAGCCAAAGCGCTTGAACCAAGCCGCTGTGTGTGACTGGCTGCGAGGTCAAGGAGCAAAGGTTGTCAACTCTCTGCAGCCAGCCATCAGCATCCGGAGAGATGTAGAAATCTGGTCTGAAAGTCGGCGCGATTCGACCACCAAAACTTGGGTCGGCATTCAGCGCGATTTGGTGCTCAAGGCCGTCAGCAGGGTCGTCGGTAGTTGCCAAGAACTCGATGCCGAAACGCGTAAACAGGTCACGGGGTCTAAACGCAGGGTCTAGCAGCACAGCCTGGATCTGGTCATAAAGATCATCTGCCCCCTCAGCCGAGGGCTCCTGCTTAATTCCGAAAATAGTTTCAAGCGAGTGCACCAGCCAGTAACCAGATGCGGTGCCGGCAAATAGGTGCCAGCGTGAGCAGAAGATCTTCCAAGCGTTTCGGGCGTGAGCCTCGTCAAGCGGATCCTTTGGTTCACGAACCAGGGCGAGGTCAACACCATCGGCGTGTAACAGGCGGGTGATGTAGTGATCGAAATACAAAAACAGAGCTGCTGGATTGGAGAACGGCTCGTTATCACGCAGCAACTTCGGGTCGACGTGACCATGCGGAGAGATGATCGGAAGGTCTCGAACCAAGCTATACAGGTGCTCAGCAACCGCACGTTCACCATTGGAGGTTGGAAGCAATCGGTTGCTATCTGAAAAAACCTTTATATTCATTGGCTTTTCCGCCTTTCTAACTTAATTTTGTCAACCGATTGCCAAAAGGTCAAACAAGTTTGGTAACAATTTGGGTTCGTTTACTTTTTGGCTGCGGTTGAAGCGCGCATAACCAGGTGACCTGCGAGGCGCTTTGCCGTTTCTAGCGCTTGCTGCGCATCTTGATCTTCAATGTCGGCAAGCAGCGCTTGAACAGCGAGTTTCCCGGCACTTTCAAGCGGAGACTTGATTGTGGTTAGGGCTGGAGTGGTCAAGTCTGAGCCAAAAATGTCGTCAAACCCAACAACGCTCACCTGCTCCGGAACGCGAACACCTCGCTCGCTCAACCCGCTCATCAAACCAATTGCGATGAGGTCGTTATAGGCGATAACCGCGCTAACACCGGAAGCCAGAACTAGATCAACCGAGGCTTTGCCACCATCAACCACCGGTTCATTAGGCCCGATCTCAACGACTTTGAGGCCTTGCTTTACCGCTGCATCAAAAATCAGCTGCCAGCGGTGCTTTGACATCCAGGATGTGCTGGGGCCAGAGAGATAAGACACGGATTCGTGCCCAAGTTGCTTTAGGTGAGCTACCGCTTGCTCGATTCCAGCAGAGATGTCGGCAACTACATCCGCAAGCCCATCAATTCTTCGGTTCATCAGAACCACGGGCTTTCTGGAGGCAATCTCTTTCACTTCGGCATCCTCAAGACGTGAGGTGACTAGCACCACGCCATCTACCGATGGCATGATTCGCTCCACAGTTGCAGCCTCCAGGCTGCTCGATTCTTGAGATTCTGCAATCACCAGGGTGTAGCCAAGGTCTGATGCCTGGGCCTCAGCACCACGAACCGCATCGAAGAACATCGGGTTGGTGATGTCGGCAACTATGCAGGCGATCATCTTGGTCTTACCGGTCGGTAGCGCTCTGGCAAAGGGATTCACGTGATAGTTGAGCTTCTTGGCGGCATCTTTGATCTTGGCCTCGGTCACAGCATTGATGCGACCAGGGTTATTCAGTGCCCTAGAAACCGTTGATGGGTTTACGCCAGCAAGCTCGGCAATGTCGTAGATGGTTGGCAGCGAGTTCTTTCGCTTCCTGCCATTAGTCTCAGCCAATTTACTTCCTATCCCCAGTTATGTTTCCAAATTTGGAAACACAGTTGCCAAGCTTAGCTTGCTGCCTGTGCCTGAAGTGCAAGTAGTGCTTTACGCTCCTCGCGACGCTTTGCTTGGCGGTCTGGGTCTGGAACCGGTGACGCCATCAACAGACGCTGTGTGTATGGGTGGTCAGGGTTTTTGGAAACCTTCATGGCCTCCCCCTGCTCCACAATCTCGCCCTTATACATCACGGCAATGCGGTGCGATATGTGGCGAACCACATCAAGATCGTGAGAGACAAAGAGATAGCTAACCCCGGTGTCCTGCTGGATCTGAAGAAACAGATCCAGGATTCGGGCCTGAGTGGTCAGATCCAGTGCAGAAACTGGTTCATCGCAGACAATCAGTTTTGGCGACAGAGCAAGAGCTCGGGCAATCGCCACACGCTGACGCTGACCCCCGGAGAACTCTCGAGGCAGGCGGTGAAGGGCATCCTTGGGAAGGTTCACCTGGTCAAGCAGCTCCTTGATGCGCTTCTTGGCATCCTCGCCCTTCATGCCCTGAATCTCCAAAGGCTCTGAAAGAATCTGGCCAATTTCCATCGATGGGTTCAGCGAGGTGTAGGGATCTTGGAAAACAACCTGGATGTCCCGGCTTAAACGCTGACGCTCTCTACGCGATGCCTTCGAGATCTCTTCACCCTGAAAGCGAATCGAACCTGCGGTAACCGGAGCCAGGCCAAGAATTGCTCGGCCCAGGGTGGTCTTACCGGAGCCGGACTCACCCACTAGGCCGAGGGTTTCTCCCTTGCCCAGCTCAATTGACACCGAATGCAGTGCCTTGAATGGCTTGGCGAAGAATCCCTTGCCCGGGTATTCGACGTCTACGTTTTCTACCTTTAGAAACTCAGACATTTAGCTCTCCTTGGTCTCGGAGGTTAGGAAGGTCATTGGGGTCTTGTCCTCAAGCATCGAACTGAGCAAGACCTGGGTGTATGGGTGCTGCGGGTTACGCAGGATGGTTCTGACATCACCGGACTCGACGATCTTGCCATACTGCATGACCACGATCTTGTCCGCAAGGTCGGCAACCACACCAAAGTTGTGGGTAACCAGCACCATGCCCATACCAAGGCGCTTCTGCAGATCACGAAGTAGATCCAATACCTCAGCTTGAACAGTCACATCCAAAGCCGTGGTCGGTTCATCAGCGATCAACAGGTCGGGCTCGCAGCTGATTGCACCAGCAATCAGAATGCGCTGTGCCATACCACCCGAAACCTCGTGAGGATAGGCCTTGAAAACGCGCTCTGGGTTCACAATGCCAACCATGTCCAGAAGCTTGAGCACACGCTGCTTAGCTTCCTTTTTTGAGATACCAAGGATCTTGACCATTGGGCGAACCAGTTGGTAACCAACTCGGAAGTTAGGGTCCAGGTTGCTCATTGGCTCCTGGGGGATGTAGGCAATGCGCTTTCCCCGAAGTTCGGTCATTCGCTTTTGGCTGATCTTTCCTCCAGAGGCAGATACCAGCTCGACCCCATCGAAGACGATGTGGCCGGAGGGAATCTGGGCGTTCTCGGGAAGTAGGCCAAGGATAGAGAATGCGGTCTGGGTCTTTCCAGAGCCTGATTCACCAACGATGCCTAGAACCTCGCCCTTCGAAACTGAAAGCGAGACTCCCTCAACAACTCGGTTCACAGAACCATCGCCCTGCGGGTAGCCAACCGAGAGGTTTGAAACAGCGAGCAGCTTGCCCTCTGCGTCCATCACCTTTGGGTTCACAACGGTCTCGGTGCCCTTGGCAGCCTTGAACTTGGACTTCTTGGTGACAACCTTCTGAGTGTCTTCGAGCGCATCACGCAGCGAGTTACCCAGAAGGGCAAATGCGCCGATGGTGAGCGAGATCACAACCGAAGGCCAGAGCACGAGGTTAGGCGCCATCCAGATGTTCATGAAGCCCTCGTTGAGCATGACACCCCAGCTGATCATGGTGGTGTCGCCAAGCCCGAGGAACTCCAGTCCAGACTGAATCGAGATGGCAATACCGGAGATGATTGCCGACTGGATGATGATTGGTGCACGCACCACGGTGAGGATGTGGCGAACCATGATTCGGAAATCACTCAAACCGGAGACCCTCGCGGCATCAACGTAGAGCTCATTGCGAACTCCCATCACTGCGGTGCGGGTGAGGCGGAAGAAGCCCGGAGCAATCAGGACTCCAAAAACCACCATGGCGATGAAGATCGAGGTTCCGAATGCCGAGGCCACGGCCAGCAGGATGATGATGGCTGGCAAAGACTGAAGCATGTTCGAGATCCAGCTTGCGATGCCATCGAACTTGCCGCCGTAGTAGCCAGCAAGCAAGCCAGATGGAACACCGACCAGGATCGAAGTCACAACAACGATTACCGCAGAGAGCAGTGTGGTCTGTGATCCCCAAAGGATTCTGGTGAAGATATCACGGCCAGCCGAGTCCGTACCCAAGAGGTAGGTGGAATCCGGTGGCAGCAAAGTGGCCGATAGATCGGTGGTGTTTGGGTCGAATGCGGTGGCATATGGAGCGACCAGAGCAGCGACCACAATCAACAGAATGTAAAGCGCTGAGAGTACAGCCAACGGATTGCGAACCAGGCGGCCCAGCAAACTGCGGCGCACGATTGGTCTTGCGTGACCTGATGGAATTTGGGCTTGGGTACTCACTTCACACGCACCTTAGGGTTGAGCCAGCCGTTGGCTAGGTCAACGATCAGATTTACCAAAATGACGATGATTACGGTTACAACAACGACACCCATCACTACTGGGGTGTCACCGACACCAGTTGACTGCAGCGCAAGGAATCCCATGCCTGGCAGGGCGAAGATCTGCTCGATAATCACTGCACCACCGAGCATGCCCACAAACTGAAGGCTCAAGATGGTTAGACCAGCAGGAGCTGCTGCGCGAAGCACGTGCTTGGTAAGAATCTCGCCTTCAGAGATACCGCGAGAACGCAGGGTCCTAACCCAGTCCTTCTCCAGTACCGACTTCACTGCCGAGCGAATCTGCGCTGCAGAAGAAGCAACTGCTCCGATGAAGATTGCGGTGACTGGCAGCACTAGAGACTGGAACCAGAGAACCGGGTCCTCTTCGAATGGAACCCAGCCGGTAGCTGGGAAGAGGAAAAGTTGGATTGCGAACACGGTCACCAAGAAGATAGCGACCACGAAACCTGGGACTGCAAAGCCTGCAATGCCCAGGATCTGAACGATGCGGTCGATGATTCCACCCTTGACCGCCGCAGCCATACCCAAAATGGTTGCCACGATTGCGGTTAGGACGATGGTTGCGATAACCAAAGTCAGAGTGACCGGAAGTCTATTTAGAAGTGCGGAGATGATTGGCTCTGATGAGAACCATGAGGTGCCGAGGTCGCCCTGTAGCGCTGCCCCTAGCCACTCAAGGTAACGGTCGAGGATGGGGCGGTCGAGACCTAGCTCGACTTCTTTGGCCTTGAGCTGCTCGATAGTGGCAGAGTCACCAAGGATGTTGATGGCGATGTTCGATGAAGAAAAGAACATCAAGAAGTAAGCCAGGGACGAGATCACCAACAGAAGCAGTGCTCCTGAGAAGAGTCGTCTCGCGATGAAAGCCAGCATCTTGAATCTCCGGTTGGGGGGTTGAGGGTTGGTGCCTCGGGGCCCCCGAAGGGGCCCCGAGGGGTTCATCTACTTACCGCTAGGGGCGTAGTTGTAAAGGTACGGAATTGCGTTCTGTGCCTGAGGAGTTACCTTTACCCCCTTTGAGCTAAACAGCAACTGTGGTAGGCGGTAGAACGGAACGAACCAGGCCTGCTTTACAATCTCGCGGTTCACGGCAGTCATCTGAGTGCTGACGTTCTTTGGAGATGGATCAGCCAACACGTTCTTTAGCGCGTTGTTGATCAGACCGTTTGTGCTCTTGAACACGTTGCGTGCACCATTTGGAGCAACTGCAAGGTTGAAGTTCACCCATGCGGTTCCCTGGAACAGCTGGAATACAGAGGCTTCGTACTTACCGCTGAGCATCGCGTTGCGGAACTCGATAGCAGGAACGTTGTCCCAGTTCAGCTTGATGCCTACTGCACCCAGGTAGTCAGACAGAGCCGCACGCATGGTGGCGTCTGGCCAAGCTGGCATGTTTAGGGTAAAGCCGTTTGCGTAGCCAGCCGATGAAAGCAGGGCCTTTGCCTTAGCAGGGTCGTACTTGTACATGCTGTCTAGTGATGGAACATAGGCGCCAGATGCCTTCGAGAAGATCTGGTTGGTTAGCTCGCCGTAGCCACCCTGAACGGTCTTTAGCAGTGCAGCGCGGTCAATTGCGTGAGCGATTGCCTGGCGAACGCGAGCGTCACCTAGCGCCTTGTTGATCTTTCCGGCACGGTCGAAGAGTAGAAGTCCCTGCCAGTCAACGTTGTACTGAGTAAGCGTTAGTCCACGCTTCTTAGCGGTGTCTGCGGTGCGGACATCTAGCAGGGCAACGTCAATCTGGCCTGACATCACTGCGTTTAGACGAGCGGTGACATCGGTCATGATCTTTAGGGTGATCTTGTCGAACTTGATCTTGGACTTGTCCCAGTAGTTCGGGTTCTTCACAAAAACAACCTGTGAGCCTGGAACAGTTGAGCGGTCAAGAAGGTATGGACCAGAACCAACTGGGGTGGTCTTTACACCTGCAGTGCCTACCGCGTTACCAGAAGTCATGAAGGAGTTGGTGGTTGCCAGGTAGTAAATGATGTCTGGGTTAGGGGTGGCAAGAGTGATCTTGATCTTGGTTGGAGAGACCACGTCAATCTTGGCGCCGGTCATGGTTGCACCCTGTGGGCCATTTGCCTTTACAAAGTGGTCCAGGTTCTTCTTGGCAACATTTGCGTCGAACTTGGTGCCATCGGTAAAGGTGACCCCGGTGCGAAGATCAAGCACAACCTCGGTTGCGTTCTTGTTTACGGTCCACTTGGTGGCCAGGTTTGGCTTGTAGCTGCCATCTGGTGCACGAAGAATCAGGTTGTCGTAGACACCCTGGTAGAAAACGATTCCGTGACCGATGTCTGCGGATGCAGGATCCCACGAGGTCACGTTGATCACTGAGCTAAGCGTGAGGGTCTTTTGGTTGGCAGCCTGAGCTGGAGCAACTGACCCGGAGGCAATGAGGGCAAATGAAGCAACAGCGGTAACAGCTGCCCTCAGAGTCTTCTTGAGGTTCATTACAACTCCTTATGTAGTGGCTTGAAACTTCATTTGTTTCAATGTCCCACATTCAAGCTAGATTGTCCAAACTATTTTGGCAACCGATTGACAACATTTTCCGATAACAAAAGTGTAACGCTTTGTTTTCCTAATGTTTATTGGGATGTTGCCCTTTGGCAATTGGTTGGCAAAGACTCAGATTTGACGCGGATTTTGGACGCGTTTTGGCAAGTTAGTGCAACCGATTGTCAAAAACTAGCCAAGCATGTCGTGGCGGACGATGGTCGCGTTGCGATCAGGCCCGACACCGATTGCGGAGATTCTGGTGCCGCTTAGCTTCTCAAGAGCCAAGACATAGTCCTGGGCATTCTTAGGTAGGTCATCAAAAGTCTTGGCGGTAGAAATGTCTTCCTCCCAGCCCGGGAACATCTCATAAATCGGCTTCGCGTGGTGGAAGTCGGTCTGCGACACCGGCACCTCTTCTACGCGCTGGCCATCAACCTCGTATGCCACGCAAACTGGAATCTCTTTGATGCCGGTAAGAACGTCCAACTTGGTTAGGAAGATGTCAGTTAGACCGTTGACGCGAGTTGCATACCGGGCAATAGGAGCATCGAACCAACCGCAGCGGCGGTTACGGCCGGTGGTAACACCAACCTCACCACCGGTCTTGCGCAGGTACTCGCCCCACTCGTCAAACAACTCAGTAGGGAAAGGTCCAGAGCCAACACGAGTGGTGTAGGCCTTGAGAATTCCGATCACTCCGGTGATCTTGGTCGGACCAATACCGCTACCGGTGGTTGCACCACCTGCGGTTGGGTTCGAGGAGGTCACGAACGGATAGGTTCCGTGGTCAACGTCCAAAAGGGTTCCCTGACCACCCTCGAGCAAAACCGTCTTGCCCTCGGCCAGTGCGTTGTTCAGAACCAGCGCGGTGTCGGCAACCATTGGCTTTAGTCGCTCCGCGAAGGAGAGAAGGTGGTCAACGACCTCCTGAGGTCTAACCGCTGCGCGGTTGTAGACCTTTACTAATAGCTCGTTCTTCTGGGTTAGTGCGCTCTCGACCTTCTGACGCAGGATGCTCGGGTCAAACAGATCCTGAATACGAATGCCTAGACGTCCCATCTTGTCGCCATAGGTTGGGCCAATGCCGCGACCGGTAGTGCCGATGGCACGCTTACCCAAAAAGCGCTCCGAAACCTTGTCCACGGTGACGTGGTAGGGGGTGATGACGTGAGCGTTAGCCGAAATCAGTAGCTTTGAGGTGTCAACGCCCTTGTCGTTCAGACCATCAATCTCACGGAATAGGACCTCTAGGTCAACTACAACTCCGTTACCGATAACTGGTACACAGCCCGGGGTCAAAATGCCTGATGGCAGTAGGTGCAGGGCAAACTTCTTGTCACCGATAACCACGGTGTGACCGGCGTTGTTACCACCCTGGTAACGGACTACATAATCGACGCGATCTCCAAGTAGGTCGGTTGCTTTGCCTTTACCTTCGTCGCCCCACTGGGCGCCAACGAGGACTACTGCGGGCATGACTGCACCCCTTTCAGTTATGGGGGTTCTCGGGCGATTCGCCCTTAGGAGAGTCTAACTAAAAACATGCTGCATAACCCAAGTGTGCATGGTTATTGCAGCGGCCGCGGAGGCATTGATTGACCTGGTGGATCCAAACTGCGTGATCTCCAAAACCACATCGGCGGCATCAAGTGCAGCCTGAGATAGACCAGGCCCTTCCTGACCAAACAAAAAGACGCAGTGCTTGGGTAGTTCGAAGTTTTCCAACTGCTTGCAGCCCGGGACATTGTCAATTGCAATGATTGGCAGCTTGCTACCGCCAGGGCCTGCAGTTTTTGCCCACTCGATTAGATCTTCAATTTGCGGCAGGTGGGTGACGTGCTGATATCGGTCCGTCACCATCGCCCCGCGACGATTCCAACGCTTATTGCCAACGATTTGAACACCCTGAGCTAAGAAGGCGTTTGCAGTTCTAACGATTGAGCCGATGTTTAGGTCATGCTGCCAGTTCTCGATAGCAACAAAGTAAGGGTGTCGCTTGGAATCTAGGTCGGCGACGATTGCCTCCATGGACCAGTAGCGATACTGATCAACCACGTTTCTGGTATCACCCTCGGCCAATAACTCAGGGTCAAACTTTGAAAAGTTTGGGTCTTTGCTGGCATCACCCTGATATGGGCCAACCCCCCAGGTTGATTGCTCGGTTGGGCGCTCTGTGTCTTCACTCACGCGCTACAGCCTAAAGCTAGGCTAGGCAACATGGTCGATCGCTCACACATCAATAACTGGCTCACCGACATGGATGGCGTGCTGTGGCACGAGGGTAAGCCCATCGCTGGAGCCCCAGAGCTAATCAAAAAGTGGACCGAGCAGGGCACCAAGTACCTGGTGCTGACCAATAATTCGATTTACACACCACGTGATCTTGCCGCCAGGTTGCAGGCCGGTGGGCTGGACATCCCAGAAGAACGCATCTACACCTCAGCTTTGGCAACCGCTGACTTTATAAAGTCTCAGCTGCCAGGGGGCAAAGCTTTTGTGATTGGTGAGGCTGGACTCACCACCGCGATGCACGAAATCGGTTATGTCCAGACCGAGGTCAACCCTGACTACGTGGTTCTGGGTGAAACTAGAAACCTGAGCTTTGACGCTCTCACCAAGGCGGTGCGACTGATCAACAAGGGTGCAAGGTTTATCGCGACCAACCCGGATGTAACCGGCCCATCGAATGAGGGTCCGATCCCAGCGACCGGTTCGGTCGCAGCACTCATTACTGCAGCCACCGGCAAGAGTCCATATATCGTGGGTAAGCCAAACCCGATGATGTTTAGAAGCGCGATGCGCAAGATTGATGTCCACTCCAAGGACACCGCGATGATTGGGGATCGCATGGACACCGACGTGGTGGCGGGCATTGAAGCTGGACTTCACACCATCTTGGTGAGAACCGGTATTTCGGATGATGCCGAGATCGCAAAGTATCCATTTAGACCGACCGAGATTCTCGGCTCGGTGGCTGATCTGGTTTAGCGACGAACCCTAAGGCCCGGTAGGTCTTGAAACATGGCGGCGCTGTCTGAAGACACCAGCTCTGCCTGGTATTGAATAGCGGAGGCGGCTATCCAAAGGTCGTTGATACCCCTTGGTCTTCCTGAAACCTTGGTGAACTCCTTCAAAACAGCATAAATATCAGCTGTCTTCTCATCGATGGGTAGAAATGTCGAGGCTCGCAAAAAGGCTTCAACCACATCCTCTGACCAGCGTCTAGCTTCGACAGTTCTATTTGAGTACTTGGCCGCCAGTTTCAACTCTGCCAGTGCTGGGGCCGTCATGAACAGCTCGTCATCTGGGGACAGGAGGGGGTGCAGGCTCTCCGTTCTCTCCATCTGAATCCAGACGGAGGTGTCTAGGACTACTCCCGCCATGGTTCTCTGTCTAACTCCCCACCAACAAGGTTGTATGGAGCGTGACGTTCGGCGAGTATCTCTTGATAAACCCCATAGGCTTCATCGTCCATCGGACCATGTTTCTCGTGGCGTTCTTTGATCAGTTGCAACAGAGCCCCAGCGGTCTTTTTGTGCTCAACTTGTCGGATTGTGGCGATCACTTTCTTACCCCGCGTGATCTCAATCTCTTCGCCGTTCTCAACCTCGTCCAGCACGGCGCTGAAATTTCGCGCCACCTCCGTTGCTGACATTCTCTTCACAGAAATCAGATTATCTGATTCCCATTTGTCCAGCAATAGCATGCTTGCATGGTGGCAGAAAAGGAGTCACTGGATGTTGGAAAGCCGTCGAGCTGTGGATAACTAGACGTTTAGCTCTTTAAGGTGCTTGCTGGTTGAAACAAAAACCGCAGCAATGCAGACACCCACGGCCAAGACGGTGTAGACGCCCTTCACGCCGAAGGCATCCACCGCGTTACCAACCGCAACCATCGAGATCAAAGGTCCCGCGTTCCAAATCGTCATCTCGAGCGCAAACACTCGACCGCGCTTATTTGCCGGGATTCGGGTTTGGATGACGGTGTTCAGAAGCGGTAGTAGCGGACCCCAGGCAAGACCCAGCAAGAAGAAGAAGGTGACCAGCACCCACTGCTCTGGCAGTTGGCTCATCGGCAGCATTGAAAGCCCAATACCGATAATCGCGATCCTCAAGATGTTGGCATAGCTCAGGCGCTTGTGGATCTGCTCAAACCCTAAGGAACCCACCACCGATGCAGCTGCGGCGGCAGAAACCGCAATGCCCAAACCCTCGGGGTCGTTCAGGGCGTTGTAGTAGGCGGGGAGAATCACCATCTCGGTTGGCAGGTAGATCACGGCCAGGGTCATGATGGTGACCATCATCATCAAAACCGGCTTGTTTGAAAACAGAATCACAAAGCCCTGAATAGCGAATTTGAAGAAGCTGCCGGAGTCGCTCTCGTCTTTCTCTTCGTGCTGCTCGGTGACCTTGATCATCGCCGCCGAGATAGCGGAGATCAAACCAAAAGTCGCCACCACCAAGAAGGTGTTCGAGATTCCGATCCAGGCAATGCAAAAGGTGGAAAGCGCTGGGCCAACTGCAAACCCTGCAGCAAAAAGACCCTCGTGGATTGAGTTGGCGCGATCGAGAGTCATGTTTGCAGGTCCCGCGACATCTGGAACCAAAGACTTTCTAGCCGTACCTCCACCTGGAGCAGTAAGTGCGCGCAGCACTCCGATTGCAATAAGCGCAGGCAGCGTGAGCTGCCACAGCCAATCGACCAGTGGGATCAGAAGAGATACGAATACGGTGAGTAACTCAGCAAGAACAGCAATGTTCTTGCGACCAAAACGATCGATGATTGACCCGATAACCGGAGCCATCAGCAGGCCTGGGATTGCGGTTGCCGCAATAACCAGGCCAGCGCTAGCTGCATTACCCGTGATCTCAAGTGCAATCCAAGGGATTGCGATAAACACCATGGAGCCAGAAATTACGCTCGAGACATTGGCGAACTGGCTGAAAACAAAAGGCGCTAACCTGCGCTTCACGAAAACCTCTTTAGCTAAGGCCAAGATCCTCAAGGGTGATGGCCGTCAGATAAGGATAACCCGCAGCCTCGATAGCCTCTTTAGCACCAGTGTTTCTGTCCACAACCGTTGCCACTGCAACCACGATTGCCCCTGCTGCCTTCAAAGCCTCAGCTGCGGTTAGTGGTGAGCCACCGGTGGTTGAGGTGTCCTCGAGAACAACTACTCGCTTGCCCTCAACCGATGGGCCCTCAACCTGACGTCCCATGCCGTGAGCCTTGGCTTGCTTGCGAACCACGAATGCATCGAGCGCAATGCCCTGGCCTGCAGCCTGATGCATCAGTGCCGTGGCAACCGGATCTGCACCCATGGTCAAACCACCAACTGCATCGATGTCATTGATGCCGTTATCGGCCAGCAGCTTAAGCATGACCTTGCCAATCAGCGGTGCTGCCTCGTGGTGCAAAGTGGCTCTGCGCAGATCCACGTAGTAGTCGGCCTCCAGGCCAGATGAGAGTGTGACTCTGCCGTGCACCACAGCCAGCTCTTTGATTAGTTCAACAAGACGTGGTTTTTCAGGTGCGGTGAAAGTCATGGGTTCAGGCTAGCAACTGGCTTTAGATAATGCCCACTAGCTGGAGGGTGAAGTACATCATCACCGCACCACCCAGTCGGTAGACCCACTTGAAGCGTTTGACTGGACGATCCTCGTCCTCAGTCATGCCGTGACGAGCAAACATTCCAAGCAAGCTGTAGACCAGCATCGGAAGTGGCAGCAACACGAACGACCACTGCATCAGATCCTCACTGATGCCGATGAAGTTCGTAACCAAGGCGGTGGTAAAAGAAGCCAGCAAAATTGAGAACGCAAGGCCTGGGATACCGGTAGGTAGCACTCGCCACAGAACTGGGAAGTTAGGGAATCGGTCCTGGAACCAGGAGATCACAGATGGCAACAAGAACAGGGCAGAACCAACCCAGACCTGCCAACCGGGACCGACCAGTGCACCGGTGATCACAATCCACATCGCGTACTTCACGACCAGGGCAAATATCTTTTGGGCCAAAGGTGGATCGGGGATTTCGTCGGGGTTGATGGTGTTCAATCGAGCCGGGTAATACCTAGCTGCAAACTCCTCAATCAACACTCGAACCGCAGCCGCAACCGCTACCCAAACACCGAAGTCGATGATGTGGTTCGCCGAATTCACAGTCATACCAGAGACCGCAGGCAACACGCTAACCATGGTGGCAACCGACCAGCCAGCCATGAAAGGGGCAACTGCGAGGTCGCTGATTCGCTCCCACCAAGATTCAGCATCATGCGCTGGCTCTCGACGGAGAGTCCTGAACGCGGTTGTGAGAAGGGCCGGACCGATAGCAATCACAACAACTGCCAACAGCATGCGAACCTCGCCGAGTGATTCAATACCGCCAGCTGCAATCACTGAACCGACCATAAACACGGATGCAGCAGCCAAGCCTGCAAATGCATCGAAGACACCCAGTAAAGCAATCACAAGCAGTAGCTCCCAGGTTGGTACCAGGATCTGGTCACCGTTGTCTGCAACCGCCATCAGCGCTGCGGCGACAGCTGCACTAGGAGTCAGCAAGGTAAGCGAGCCGGTGATAGCTCTGAGATAAGCACCATCGTTTACGACCTTCGCGAGCATCGGCGAGAAGGGTGCGAGCTTCAAAACCAGATTGTGTGAAAAGCGATCTAGGAAGGTTATGAACGGCAGTGCGAATATCGCAAGCCTGTCACCCCAGTTTTCCTTGTCGAGCGTTAGGTGTTCGTGGGCGACCTCGAGCTCTGAGATTTCACCTTCTTCACTGGTTTCAGCAGCCCCCGCAGAACCAGCGGCGTTTGAGCTGTTGGCACTTGAGCTAGATCCCGACGCTGATCCTGCGGCAGATCCTGCAGAAGCTGCACCGGCCGCGGCTCCTGCAGCTGCGGCTGCACCGGCGGCGGCTGCGGCGGCGGCTGCCACAGAAGCGACAACCGCAACGGTTTGGGTAGTTTTCTCAACCACGGCCGCGATTGATTCGGTAGTTGCCATCGGGTCAAAGGCGACCGGCTCGGCATCGTCATCGCCGGTTGCACCCAGTGCTGGGTTTGCCACCGGTGCTCCGGGATCAAAGCTGATCTCAGGCAGGAGCTCTGCCACAAAGACAGCGGCGGGCAAGTTATCAAATACAGATGCCTGAGCGGTCGGCTCAGGATTGGCCTGCGAGGTCTGAGTTGGCTCAGGCGCAGGAGCCTGAGTTTGAGTTGGGGAAGGCGTTGGGGTGGGTGTGACACTCGGGGTTGGAGTAGGAGTGGCAGAAGGCGTTGGCGACGGTGAAGGAGTCGCAGTTGGGCTAGGGGTTGGCGAAGGCTTAGGGATCTGGGTGGGGGTGACCGTGGGGGTTGGGGAAGGGGTTGGCGTTGGGGTGGGTGTGACGGTCGGGGTTGGAGAAGGAGTAGGTGTGACCGTTGGGGTAGGGGTTGGGTTTGACGGCCGTGAGGGAGCCTGAGTTGGAGCTGGGGCGGGAGGGTTGGTCACGCTCACCGTGTCCCCTTGCTCAATTATCAGGACAAGCTCCAAGGACTGCTTCGCGTTGATGCTCGAAAGCTGAGTTTCCGAAATCGTTCCGGTCGAGAAGGTTTGCGCTGCAAATGCAAACAGCCTGGTTTGCATTGGGAAAAGCGAAGCTCGGGGCTGGGAAAGCGAAGCCACTGGGAATCCAGACCCGGCAACCGCGGTCGACGGCACCACATACATGCGCTTGATGTATTCGCCTGGTTGGGTGAATACCAATGGCTCTGAGCTCACCTCTCCGGAAGGTTCAAAAGAACGTTCACCTGCATAGAGGAAGCCAGATCCAAAGTTGATGTAGGTGACGGCCTTGAAATTTGCTGACTCTGAGCTCGGGATCATCAGGGTCGAAATCACCTTTTCGCCGGCACGGACCACCTTCTCCTTGCGCGCGGTCACCACCTCGACCATGTTCGAGATGGACCTAAAGTCGCCGCTGATCTTCACCTCTGGCAGCACCGCGTTACCGGGGTTCAGCACATTTCTATTTGCCATGGCATCCGCCGCGGCAGCTGAACCGCCAGGCATAACGCTCGCCGCGGGGTTTCTGGTAAGTGATGCGGGCCTGTTTCGATTTCGGTTTGACTCATCGAGAACTACTTCGCCCTTACCCGGGTCGGCTGGGTTTGTCACAAATACCGAGTTCGAGGCGATGATCAAGTTGGAGTGGGTGGAGCTGTCTGCGAGCGTGATCTCAAAAGATGTGCTGGGTGCCAGGAGTGCGGTGGCGAAGGCTGCCTTTGGAACAGAGTGGTTCACTGAGATAGTGCAACTTGTCGAGTTGCCCGCAGGCGAGATTGCAAACGATGCGGAATTTAGGTTTTGGTATCTAAAGTCTGAGGTCGTTAGTGAAGAACAATTCATGTTCACGGCTGCGAATACTCGGAACTGGAGTGTGGCTTGAGAACTTGCGGTTACAGCGCTGCTTAAACGAACGCGCAAACTGGTGCCATCCAACACAACGTCCGATCGATAGACCAGTGACCCGGTGGCCCCAGGAGCCGGCAGAGTCAGATTCGCAGTATTGCCTGCCGAGTCTTTGATGGTTTGAGATCTGATCTCGAGGCTGGAGGTGGAGACATAGGAGAGGTCGGAGCTGGTAACGCCACTTTGCACTGTGTACCTATAAACCAAGGTGTCTGTGCCGCTACCGGAGACATACTCCGCGTATACACCTGGCAGGATCTCAAGGCGCGAAACCGGGGACCCGGCAACGGAAACAATCTCCGAGAACTTGACCGAGATATCAACGCTCTCGCCGCGGCCGTAAGTTTCAGAAACTGCGCTCACCTGCAAGATTGTTGGACCCGCAAGGTCTACCTGGTGAGACTGGGTTTTGGTGAGAAGCGCAGGGAGGTTATCCGTGCCTCGGAGGCCATACTCGATGAAGTAGCCCTTGGCGTTTGCATCTGGAGAAAATGCGTCGTGCCAGGTTCGGTTTCCACCCTGCTCAACAAAAACAAACGTTTCGTTTGGGTTCATCTGGGGCTGCCCTGCAGTCCAGTAGATAAAACCATTCTCTGCTGCTGCCAGATCTCTTGAGATCCCAGAGTCGTTAGTCACCGAGGTGCCACTTGGGCGCATCAGGTCGACCCAGAGGAAAAACCCGGGCGTGCCAGACAGAGTTGCGTCTTTCAGGGCACTCATCTGAGACGGAGAGTCTGGTGTAGCCAGGTAGCCCTGAATGCCAAATTTGTAGTTCGTTGAAGCGGACGTTTCGGCCTGGGCGTGGCTCAACGCGTTTGCCACATTTAGACCCTCAAACAGGGTTCCTGTTTCATAGTCATAACCAGGGGCGGGCTTCAGGTGGTATTCGAAGTTACGAAGCACCGGAGCATTGTTCGTAGTACTGAACTTGACTGAACGAATAGCACTTTGCCAGTTCGAATCGGAGATGCCTGCAGCACCACTTAGATAGAGCACCGAGTTAGAGGCGGTAAGAGTCCCCGTGATACCAAGCTGGTTGGTAAAGCTAAGCGCATCCCCTGACTGGGGGTTGGTGAGCTCTATTCGGATACCAGCAATTCCACTACCGCGCGAGTTCATAGTGAACTCAGGGCTGATGGTGCTCGGGATACCGCCAAGCGTCCGCATTGGGCCGGGATCAAAAGTGGGAACAAACGAGATGTCAACGGCGGAGGAGTCTGCAAGTCCGATGTTGCTAAAAGCGTTACCGGCGACATCTGTGACTCCAGCCGAAAGGCTGAAGCTCAAAGATCCGTTCGCAATTTCTGGCAGATGAAGATTAAAAACAAAGATGTTTGTATTCGGCTGTCGGACAATCGCACTGACAGTCCAACCGGTTCCCAAAGCTCTGGAGAAGCTGAGTTTGTCCGCGGCGAATCCTGCGACCTCTTCGGAGAAGAGAAGCTGGAACATCACCGTGTTTCCAGACACTTGCTTCGAAACCACACTGGCTGTCGGCGCCTTGTTATCTAGGAAAACTAGCTGAGAGCTGACCGTGCTGGCAGGACCGGCAATACCCAAGAGGTTATTCGTGGAGTCGGGCTTGAGGTTCAACCGAACATTGCCCTCAGAGTTTGCGTCACAGGTCCCAACAGTCAAATCAAATGCCGACGGGGAGATTGCTGCTGAAGAGAGTTCGCAACCAAGGTTTGGGCTTATTGAAATATCTCCATCACTAAAGCCAAAGACGCGCCCATCAAAACTGAGTCGAACGGTTACAGACTGGGAGAACCGGGTTGGTTCACCAGAAAAATAGGGTTGGGTTGCCACGCCCAGAACACCTTCGATGGGAATCACCGACTGTGTAAGCGCATTGCCTGCGGTGTCTCGAACCGCATCTGACAGCAGAACTATCTCTAGCTCACCGGTCTGAACCACTCCGGGCTCCAGTACCAGTCGAAGCTGCTGACCCACGATGCTGTGAGAAATCAGCTGCCAGGAGAGAGTTGAGGGAGAAATTGAAAGGGAATTTGCCACAAAGCTCTGCGGATCCAAAGTCTCAGAAAGCGTGATGATCGCCAACACCCGGCCAGAGCTTGTTGGCTCAAAGCTCGTCTCGGCCACAACAGGTGAGGTGGCATCAATCACCAACGAACGCGCGGTGGATACCGAGCTATCAGCTTGGTTGAGGGTTTGTTTCGCCGTGACGCTCCAGGTCCCATCGGTAAGACCCACGAGTTCGCAACTACCTGCATTAGTAGTTGCAACGAAGCTGCAGCTGACAGCGCTTGAAGCAGCTTTAGTCGCGGTTATGGTTACCAAGGCATCAACAACAAGGGAAGAAACTGAAACCACCGGAGCAGTTGTAGAGGTTCGGAAATCAGATGCGCTTTGCCCTAAATCAGAGCCAGCGGCGAGATCGACTTGACTGGTTGACTTTGGACGAACCATGGCCGTCGCGGCCGAGGTTCCGGTGGCATTACCCGATGCATTTGTTGCCGTGGATTGCATTCTTAGCTCGTAGCCAATGTCCGCTGAAGTCGGAGTATAGGTGTTTGAGTTTGCTCCGGAAATCGTGGTCCACGAATTCGACCCGGGCACCGAACGTTGCCAGATGAAACTGCCCTGTGTCGGGGTAGGAAGACCGGAGTAGGTGAGTTGTCCAGTCAAGGCATCGCCGGCAAGGGCGGTTCCGGTTGGGGCTAGCGTTCCGGTCGATGATGGGGTGATTGCATTGACTGTTCGGCAACGCATGTACCCCTTGTCAACGGAGCCACCAGTTTGAATTCCAAATCCAGAGCCGACCTGTCCCGCCGAACAAAATGCTGAGCCCCAGTTCCAACCAACATTTGGGTTGACCGCTGTTGTGTTGGTAGCCCAGGAGTAGTTGCTCGGTGATTGAGGAGATGCGCACGCCAACCCAACCGCAGAAAGGTAACTCCCATAGTGCGTGGATGCCCTGAAACCGACCGCTACCTCGCCAGAGGGACAGCGAGAGCTGAAGTTGATCGAATAGCTCCACAAACTCACGTGTCGAATCGATGGACCCACGGATCCGTCTGAGGACACCAAAGCACATTCGAAAGAGAGATGCGCTGCACCGCCCGTGTGGATTGCAACGATTGCCTCATTTGTGCCGCAATCACTTGCTGCCTGGCTTGAACCGCCCTCGTTACCACGCCAGATGGTGTTTGATGTTGGCGACCCAAGGACGTTTGCATTTGATGATGCAGGGGTGAGCAAAACATTTCCGAATGCTATGAAAAGCGCAAGTAATCCCGCAAAGACTCGATGTCTTGAGGATATGGAATATGGCTGGGCTTTTCGGAACATGACTAAGACTCAAGTATTGAGTTGGGCTCCAATCACAACCCCAAGAAGTTCCCTCTTTGGAACTATTCGGGGGACAGGCTAGCGGTTTTGTAAGCGCATACAAAGCACATTCTGAGTTAGCCTTCCTGACATGAAACTAGCCACCTGGAATGTGAACTCGATCAGAGCCAGATCCCCCAGAGTCATTGACTTCCTAAATCGCACCCAGGTCGATGTTCTAGGTATGCAGGAGATCAAGTGCAAGCCGGAGCAGTTTCCCATTGCCGACTTTGAAGCCATTGGGTACAAAGTCGTGGCGCATGGTTTGAACCAATGGAACGGTGTTGCCTTTGCCTACAAGGCCGAGCTTGAGCCCGAGGACATCGAATTTGAATTCTCGGCGCAGCCGAGTTTCAAAGATGTGGTCGAGGCAAGGGCGATCGGTGCAACCTTTGCAGGAGTTCGAGTTTGGTCACTATATGTCCCTCACGGACGCGGGCTTGAAGACCCACACATGGAATACAAGCTGGAGTTCTTGGATCGCCTGGCTTCTTTATCGGCCGAACAACTTGATATGAACCCAGATCTGGAGATGTGCCTGATGGGTGATTTCAACATCGCACCACTGGACTCAGATGTTTATGACATCCACATGTTTGAGACCCATGTCTCAGAACCAGAGCGCCAAGCCTTTGAAGCTTTCGAGCAGATTGGTTTTAGTGACAGGGTTCGTGAGCTAGTTCCAAACCAATACACCTACTGGGACTACAAAGACCTGTGCTTCCCAAAGAACAACGGCATGCGAATCGACTTCGCGCTAACCTCACCGGCACTCACCGAGCGGGTCACGGGAGCGAGTATTGAGCGCGATGAGCGAAAGGGCGAAGGTCCAAGCGATCACGTTCCAGTGATTATCGAACTATCTGAATAGCCAGGCACTTAGCCAAGCACCACAACCAAACCATCTCCAGGTCTTGGAGTGAACATCGAGTTCTTCGCTGGGTTCAACCTCGCACCATTTGCCGAGTCACCTGCAGTCAGGTTGGCGTGACGGTAACCAATTGCAGACTCACCCATTGCTGAGGCGTTGGCCACCAACTGCGCATAACTGGTCTCCTTGCCCAACGTGGCGTAAAGCTCAATCGGGACAACGCTGATCGACGCGCCCTCGGCGTCAAACAGGTCATCTAGCACGACACCCAAGCTCGGGTTTTCAGATAGCTGAGCAATCGCGAGCGCCGCTAGATTGTCGCTAACCACAAGGTCGTCAACAGCTGCAACGCGTGCAATCTCGGCCTTGCGACCATCGAGAATCTCTGCCACCAAACGGGTTGGCTCAACACCATTGCCATCTGCTTCGAACAGCTGGTTCAGCTGAAGCATGGTGAGCATGGTTTGGGCATCGGCTTCAGCCTCGCTAATTGCATTGCGGTAGCCGAGGACGATGATCTCGTTGAAATACTTAGCCGAAGCGGCTGCGGTTAGATCTGCAATGTCTCCGGAGACCGAAGCAGCGGTGACCTTCACATTTGGACCAAAGTCAAGGTCTTTCAGCTGCTCAGGATCAACCAACTTCTTCTGGGCAACAATGTGAACGGTTGAACCCTTTGGTAGGAATGCAGATAGCTCCCCAATAACCGAGCGTCCCATTTCAGACCAGCCAATAACCAAAAGGTGCTCTGGCTTAGCTGCAGGCTTGGCGGTCTTCTTCGCCTTGCCTACTAGCTCAGCCTGAATACCGGTGTAGACGACCTTGTCGTCATCGCTTGCGATGGCGATTAACTGTGTTCCCTTTGCAAGCTTGGTCTTGGCAGGAGGGTTGAGGTCAACCTCACCATTTGCCTTGCGAATACCGATGATCGATGCAGTATTGAAAGAGAGCAAGGCATCGCCATAGGTCTTGCCCTCTAGGGCAGGAACATCGGAGAAGTAAATCTCATCACCCTCAAAATCAAGAAGGTCGAGCATTACTGCTGCCAAACCAGGTTGGCGTGATGCCTGAGCGGTAACCCTTGCGATTACCTCGTGTGAGCGAACCGGAATCACCTGACCCTTGGTCGAAGTAATCAGCGCTTTAGCGGTGTCCTTGTCATCAAGTTCGGCAATAATCTTGAGGTTTGGGTTGGTGTTTATCGACTTGATAGCCAAAACGGTGGATACCACGGTTGCGTCACCGGTTGCGTCGGAATCCAAGACGACGATCGACTTGGCAGCACTTAGGTTGGTGCGCTTTAGGTCGGTTGGGTTCGTTGGGTCTCCAGTGCGAGTGACGATTCTGAGCTTGCCCAGATCCTCAACGCGAGACTCGATCTCGTCCTCCATAAAGTCGCGCTCATGGTTGGAGAAAATCACAACCAGTGGCTTGCGAACGTTCTGATTTGCAACCGCTAGTTCTTCAAGAATTGGGAAGATGCGGTTGGACCAGCCCAGGATCAGGGTGTGGCCGGAGTCAATAACCGGGCTGCGGCCCTTACGCAATCTGGCGAAGGTGCGCTGAATTGCGCCAACCACATAACCGATAACGCTGGCGGTCAGTGCTGTGGTGGTGGCCCAGTAGAGGATGGCGATGATGCGCTCACCCCAGGTTGGCTCACCGCCCAAAGACAAAATCTTGGTGAAGGATGCCCAGAAGAGATCAAATAGGGTGAGGTTCTCTGGGTCTGCAGCCTGAGTCAAGGCCGGCACCGAAGTAATAAAGGCTCTAACTCCCACCATCACAAGCGCGATGAACATCATCAGCAGCAGGACGTAGAAAACAAACATCCCGCCCTGGGCGATTGAGTTATCGAAGTTGTAGCGAAGCTTGGCCCAAAGTCCGACCTTCTGAACCTTAGGAGCCTCTGGCTCCCCCTGAGCTCCCTGACCGAACGACCGCGTTGTCTTATTCACTGGCATGTGCGCGAGTTTAGTGATTTGGCACCCGCCAGAGAAATAAGACGGAAAAAGATTCTCTTTTGTCTACTGATTCAGCTTCAGCACCAAGGCCTCGCGGTCATCTTGAACGTCAACAGTTACAAAGCTGCCATCGACCACTTCACCGGCCAACAACAGGTTGGCCAATCGATCCTCTACCTCGCGCTGGATCAGCCTGCGAAGAGGCCTTGCTCCATATACCGGGTCGTAGCCGTGATCTGCTAGCCACAGTCTTGCAGCCGGTGTGACACCAAGGGTGATTCGCTTTTGCTCGAGCCTTGCGGTCAGGCGGTCAATGTTTAGATCAACAATCGAACCAAGCTCTTCTTTGCTAAGCGCATCGAAAATCACAACATCATCGAGTCGGTTTAGGAATTCCGGCTTGAAGCTGGCTCTAACCGTGTCCATCACTAACTGACGCTTTTCAAGATCAGAAAGTTCTTGATCAATCAGGAACTGGGATCCGAGATTCGAGGTCAAAATCAGGATTACGTTCTTGAAATCCACGGTTCTGCCCTGTCCATCGGTTAGACGACCGTCATCCAAAACCTGCAGCAGGATGTCGAAGACCTCAGGGTGAGCTTTCTCGATTTCATCGAGCAGTACGATCGAATAGGGTCTGCGTCTAACCGCTTCGGTTAGCTGACCACCCTCTTCATAACCGATGTATCCCGGGGGAGCACCAACCAGCCTTGAGACGCTGTGCTTCTCGGAGTATTCCGACATGTCGATTCGAACAATCGACTTCTCGTCATCAAACAGGAAGTGCGCCAGGCTCTTCGCAAGCTCCGTCTTTCCAACACCAGTTGGACCGAGGAACATGAATGATCCAGTTGGCCTATCTGGGTCTGAGATTCCAGCCTTGGTTCTACGAACCGCGTCGCTAACTGCTTTGACCGCAGCCTTCTGGCCAATGAGTCGCTTACCTAGTTCGTTTTCTAGGTGAAGCAGTTTTTCGCTCTCACCAGCCAAGAGCCTTCCGGTTGGAACTCCGGTCCAGGCCGAAACCACCGCGGCAATCTCGTCCTCGGTAACCTGCTCACCAACCATTCGCTCTTTGGTCTCTGTGTTCTGAGTTTCTGCGGCTTTTAGCTCTTTCTCCAGCTGGGGGATTTCGCCATAGAGGAGCTTGGAGGCAAGCTCCAGGTTTGCTTCGCGCTGGGCCTTCTCGGCCTGAATTCTCAAAGCGTCGAGCTTGGTCTTAATCTCACCGATCTTGTTTAGTTCGGCGCGCTCCTTTTCCCA
>JACCDI011955276.1_pt1 | contig 26903 bp, 25 predicted proteins | sample 7442791 | NCBI WGS metagenome assembly JACCDI01 (sample SAMN15323434, study PRJNA562643) | freshwater metagenome | isolation source: river surface water | place: USA:Blue River Watershed | collected 2017-08-15
GTACAAGGCCGAGGTCGCGCTGGTGCAGGTATTCGAGAAGCATGAAGTCAAGCTGCGCCTGTTCCACGGCCGGGGCGGCACCGTCGGTCGCGGTGGCGGCCCAAGCCATGACGCGATCCTTGCGCAACCGGCCGGCACGGTGAACGGGCAGTTCCGCCTGACCGAGCAGGGCGAGATCATTGCCTCCAAGTTTTCCAATCCCGAGATCGGCCGGCGCAACCTCGAGCTGGTCGTGGCCGCCGTGATGGAAGCCAGCCTGACCCCGCATGCGGGCGATGGCAAGCGCGCGCGGCGACTGGCCGAGTTCGAGCGCGTGATGGAAACGCTCTCCGAGTATGCCTATCGCGCCTACCGCAATCTCGTCTACGAGACACCGGGTTTCACGGATTACTTCTTTGCAGCCACGCCGATTGCCGAGATCGCCGAGCTCAATATCGGCTCGCGCCCGGCCTCGCGCAAATCGACTCAGCGCATTGAAGACTTGCGCGCGATTCCCTGGGGCTTTTCCTGGGGCCAGTGCCGACTGCTGCTGCCGGGCTGGTATGGCTTTGGCAGTGCGATCAGGCAGTGGCTGGACGACGAAAAGCACGGCACGACATCGAAAAAGCTGGCGCTGCTGCGCGCGATGGTCAAGGAATGGCCGTTCTTCTCGACGCTGCTGTCGAACATGGACATGGTGCTGTCGAAGACGGACCTCGCGGTGGCTTCGCGCTATGCGTCGCTGGTCGCCGACCGCAAGCTGCGCAATGCGATCTTCAAGCGCATCGCGGCCGAGCATGAGCGCTCGGTCGAATGCCTGGCCATGGTGACCGGATCGAAGGAAAGGCTGGCCGGCAACCCGACGCTGGCGCGCTCGATCAAGAACCGTTTCGCGTATCTCGATCCGCTGAACCACCTGCAGGTGGAGCTGATCAAACGCCATCGCAGCTGGAAGGAACAGGGGCGGGAGTCGGATGTGCGCGTGCATCGCGGGATTCACCTGTCGATCAACGGGGTGGCGGCGGGGTTGCGGAATACGGGCTGACCGAGCCTTCCTCTATAATCGCGTTTTCACCAGAGCGGGGTGGTGCGCCGCCCCGCGGCGCTGGATCCCAGCTTGCGCTGGGATGACGTGATCAAAAGCTGTCGCCATTTAAATCGTCATCCCAGCGCAAGCTGGGAACCACGGCCATCGCGAAACCCTGGCTCCCGCAAAGAACCCCATCATGACCGACCAATTCTCCAAAAAATCCGAAGCCTGGTCCGCCCGCTTCTCCGAACCCGTGTCCGACCTCGTGAAGCGCTACACCGCTTCCGTGTTCTTCGACAAGCGCCTCGCGCACGTCGACATCCGGGGCTCGCTCGCGCACGCGGAAATGCTGGCGGCGCAGAACATCATCAGCGCGCAGGATTACGCGGACATACAGCGCGGCATGGCGCAGATCCTGTCCGAGATCGACGGCGGCCAGTTCGAATGGCTGCTCGACCTCGAGGACGTGCACCTGAACATCGAGAAGCGCCTGACCGAACTCGTCGGCGACGCCGGCAAGCGCCTGCACACCGGCCGCTCGCGCAATGACCAGGTCGCAACCGACATCCGCCTGTACATGCGCGGCGCGATCGACGACATCCTCGGCCTGCTCAAGGCGCTGCGCACCGCGCTGGTCGACCTCGCAGAAAAACATGCGGACACCATCCTGCCCGGCTTCACGCACATGCAGGTCGCGCAGCCGGTGACCTTCGGCCACCACATGCTCGCGTACGTGGAAATGTTCGGCCGTGACGCCGAGCGCATGGCCGACTGCCGCAAGCGCGTGAACCGCCTGCCGCTGGGCGCTGCCGCGCTGGCAGGCACCACGTTCCCGATTGACCGCGAGCGCGTGGCGAAGATACTGGGCTTTGACGATGTGTGCCACAACTCGCTCGACGCAGTGTCCGACCGCGACTTCGCGATCGAATTCTGCGCTGCCGCCGCGCTGGTGATGACGCATGTGTCGCGGCTGTCGGAAGAACTGGTGATCTGGATGAGCCCGCGCGTCGGCTTCATCGACATCGCCGACCGCTTCTGCACCGGCTCGTCGATCATGCCGCAGAAGAAGAACCCGGACGTGCCCGAGCTTGCGCGCGGCAAGACCGGCCGCGTGAACGGCCACCTGATCTCGCTGCTGACGCTGATGAAGGGCCAGCCGCTGGCGTACAACAAGGACAACCAGGAAGACAAGGAACCGCTGTTCGACACCGTTGACACGCTGGTCGACACGCTGCGCATCTTCGCCGACATGGCCGGCGGCATCACCGTGAAGCCGGATGCGATGCGCGCCGCCGCGCTGCAGGGCTACGCCACGGCGACCGACCTCGCCGACTATCTGGTGAAAAAGGGCCTGCCCTTCCGCGACGCGCACGAAGCGGTCGCCCATGCGGTGCGCGCCTGCGAACAGAAGGGCTGCGACCTGGCCGACCTGTCGCTCGACGAGCTGCGCCAGTTCTCCGCACTGATCGACGCCGACGTGCATGCGGTGCTCACGCTCGAAGGCTCGGTGGCGGCGCGTGCGCATGTGGGCGGCACCGCGCCCGAGCAGGTGCGCGCGGCCATACGTCGCGTGAGGGCCAGCCTGGCCTGACGCTGCCGCACGCCGCACAGGCAACGTTCAGCAAGCATCCCTGCCGGAATCCGGCAGGGATGCTTTTTTTTCGCCTGTCTGTTGCGATAAAGCGTCATAAAAGCCCGCAAGTACCAGCAACGAAATAAGGAGGATTTTCCTGCGGTAAGACAGTAAGCGATTTCAAGGATTGCCAAGAATACATTCCCTCCCACATGGCCGTCGCTGTTTCTCTTGCCTTCGAGAAATAGCTCTACTGGCGATGAAATTTCCGGCAGTAAACAAGAACAAGCAAGGAAACCTGATTGAAAGCGCAAGCCTTCATGTCAGCGCCATCTGTCGCGTGGACTGCCTCAATCCTTCGAGAGAAATCATCATGTCCTTCTTTCTATCGCTATCCCAATCGATCGATGCGCTGAATGAACGCATCGGCCTCGCGGTCAGTTGGGCGTTGCTGGCTGCGGTGCTGATCTGCGCCGGCAATGCGCTGGTTCGCTACCTGTTCAACACCAGCTCGAACGCGTGGCTGGAGATCCAGTGGTACCTGTTCGGCGCGATCTTCCTGCTGGCGTCGTCGTACACGCTCAGGCGCAACGAGCATGTGCGCATCGACGTGATCGTGGGCCGCTTTTCGAAGCGCACGCAGGTCTGGATCGATGTCTTCGGTTTCCTGCTGTTCCTGCTGCCAGCGACCGTGCTGATCCTGTACTTCGCCGTTCCGTTCGCGCTGGAATCGCTGCACAACCAGGAAATGTCCAGCAATGCCGGCGGCCTGATCGTGTGGCCGGCGAAGGTTTTGATCCCGCTCGGCTTTTTGCTGCTGACGCTGCAGGGCATCTCCGAGCTGGTCAAGCGCATCGGTTTCCTGAAGGGCGTGGTCGACGCGAGTTCGTTCGAGAAGCAGCAGGCGACGCCGCAGGAAGAGATCGAGGCGATCGCCGCGGCCAATAACTTGCAGGCACCAGCGTCGCTGGCCGGCACCACCGCGACGGAGGCCTGATATGACCGCCTTCCTGATCGCGAACATGGCCCCGGTGATGTTCGCTACGCTCGTTCTTTTCCTGCTCTCCGGCTTCCCGGTCGCATTCTCTCTGGCCGCCAATGGCCTGCTGTTCGGCCTGATCGGCATCGAAGCTGGGCTGCTGAAGCCCGAACTGCTGCAGGCACTGCCGAACCGGCTGTTCGGCATCATGGGCAATGACACGCTGCTGGCGATCCCCTTCTTCACCTTCATGGGACTGATCCTCGAGCGCTCCGGCATGGCCGAGGACCTGCTCGACACCATCGGCCAGCTGTTCGGTCCGCTGCGCGGCGGCATCGCGTATGCGGTGATCTTCGTCGGCGCGCTGCTGGCGGCCACGACCGGCGTGGTCGCCGCATCGGTGATCTCGATGGGACTGATCTCGCTGCCGGTGATGCTGCGCTACGGGTATGACCGCAAGGTCGCGGCCGGCGTCATCGCCGCCTCCGGCACGCTGGCGCAGATCATCCCGCCGTCGCTGGTGCTGATCGTGATGGCCGACCAGCTCGGTCGCTCGGTCGGCGACATGTACCAGGCGGCCTTCCTGCCGGGTCTTGCGCTGACCGCGCTGTATGCGCTGTACATCTTCGCTGTGTCGATCATGAAGCCGGCCGCGCTGCCCGCATTGCCACCGGAGGCGCGCAACCTGCGCGAGCCGAACGGCTCCAACGGCTTGCCATCGCTGATTGCGCTGCTGGCCGCCGGCTGGGCTGCGGCATGGCTGTTCAAGAACCTCTACCTTGCCACCGCCAAGCCCAACCTCGCCGCCGACGAGGCGATGGTCTACAGCGGCGTGATCGGCGTCTTCGTCGCGTACGGAGCGGCGCTGACCAACAAGAAGCTCAAGCTGGGCCTGCTGTCGACGATGGCCGAGAAGGTGGTGCTGGTGCTGGTGCCGCCGCTGGCGCTGATCTTCCTCGTGCTGGGTACCATCTTCGTCGGCATCGCGACGCCGACCGAAGGCGGCGGCATGGGCGCGCTGGGCGCGATGATTCTCGCGATGAGCAACCGCCGCCTGTCGATGGACCTGTTGAAGCAGGCGATGAACTCGACCACGCGGCTGTCCTGCTTCGTGATGTTCATCCTGATCGGATCGAGCGTTTTTTCGCTGGTGTTCCGTGGCATCAACGGCGACCTGTGGGTCGAGCACCTGCTGAGCTCGCTGCCGGGCGGACAGGCGGGCTTCCTGGTCGTCGTGAACCTGCTGTTCTTCGGCCTGGCCTTCTTCCTCGACTTCTTCGAACTGGCCTTCATTCTGGTGCCGCTGGTCGGGCCGGTGGCAGACAAGATGGGGATCGACCTGATCTGGTTCGGCGTGCTGCTGTCGGTGAACATGCAGACCTCGTTCATGCACCCGCCGTTCGGCTTCGCGCTGTTCTACCTGCGCTCGGTCGCGCCCAAGGAAGTGAAGACCAGCGAGATCTACTGGGGCGCCGTGCCTTTTGTCGGCATACAGGTGCTGATGGTCGCACTGATCATCGCCTTCCCGAGCATGATCTCGGTCGCCAGCAAGACTGACATGAAGGAGCAGATCGAGCTGAACATCGATTTGGGCGGCGAGGTCGGGGGCGAGATGCCGAATGTCGAGTTCGGGGGCGGCGGGGATGCTGGTGGGGAGGTCAAGCCGGCGCTTAACGCAGAGCCTGTGAAACAGTAAACATTGAATCGGTGGGTTTAGCGAAGCCTACGGCTTTCGCTGCGCTCTACCCACCAGCCCAACCACCAGACGTAAAAAATGCCCGCATCGCTGCGGGCATTCTTCATTTTGCCAAAGAGATCAGGACTTGCGGCGTCCGATCAGGTAGGCCTGCACCGGCGACTCCGCCACCGAGTACCAGTTATTCTGGTCCAGCTGGAAGCGACGCCACGGCTCCAGCACCTTCTTGAACTTCGCGTTCTTCGACGCTTCCTCGTCGATCACCTCCAGCGCCGCCTTGTAGCACGCGTCGAGGATGGACTTGGAGAAGGTCTTCAGCTTTACGCCGTTCTTCATCAGCCGCGCCAGCGCGGTCGGGTTGCGGAAGTCGTACATCGCCTGCATCGCGATGTGCGCCTCGTAGGTCGCCACTTCCAGCGCGGCCTGGTACTCCTTGGGCAGCTTGTCCCACTCCTTCTTGTTCACGTAGAACGACAGCTGCGCGCTCGGCTCCCACCAGCCGGGCGTGTAGTAGAACGGCGCGACCTTGTTGAAGCCGAGCTTCTCGTCATCATACGGGCCGATCCACTCCGCAGCGTCGATCGTGCCCTTTTCCAGCGCCGGGTAGATGTCGCCGCCGGCGATCTGCTGCGGCACCACGCCGAGCTTTTGCATCACGCGGCCGGCAAAGCCGCCGACCCGCATCTTCAGCCCGTTGAGGTCATGCGGCGTGTTCACTTCCTTGCGGAACCAGCCGCCCATCTGGCAGCCGGTGTTGCCGCCCATGAAGTTCACGATGCCGTAGTCGGCGAAGAATTCGCGCATCAGCTGGCGGCCACCCCCCTGGTCCATCCACGCGGTCTGCTGGCGCGCGGTCAGGCCGAAAGGCACGGCGGTGTCGAATGCGAAGGTCGCGTCCTTGCCGAAGTAGTAGTACGAGGCCGAGTGCCCCATCTCGACGGTGCCGGCCTGCACCGCATCCATCACCTGCAATGCAGGCACCAGCTCGCCGCCCGGGAAAACGCGAATGTTGAACTTGCCATCGGTCAGCTGTGAAACGCGCTTGGCCATGATGTCGGCGGCGCCAAAGATGGTGTCCAGCGATTTCGGAAAGCTGGAGGCGAGCCGCCAGTTGATTGTCGGCGTCGATTGCGCGACCGCGGGTGCGGCGACGATGCCGGCGGCGACGCCGGCTGCTGCTGAAGATAAAAATTTACGACGTTTCATATGGTCCCCTGTATGCCTGGTCCTGAAGTCGTGCCGGCTCGCCGACCTGGCGCTGCAAAACGGCACCGGTTTGTTAAAACCTTGGCAATTCTAGGAGGGCAATTTCAGCGGGAGCAATAGCTTTTTAATAACGTATTTCCGAGTGTTGTGGACACGCACTACCTGCAACATTGCTGCATGCATAAGCAAAATTTCTTCGCGCTATCGAAGAAAAATCGGGCGTTCAAAAATGTTGCAGCTGCGCGTCAGTTTATTGATTGAGCGATCGCGAAGCCCAATTTGAATTGCAAAGCGATGCGTGCCCGCGTTCAGCGGGCACGAGGCAAATCAATGGGGGGGATTGCGAAAGCTCAGCTTGGCAGGACGCAAGCGAGTTCGGTCAGAGGTTGCCTGTACAGACAATCGAACGGGCAACCAAGAAAAGCTTCAGCTGCCGGCGACCGTCATGCTGCCGATGAGGATGGAGCCGGTCGATTTCGTGCCCCGTACGAGAACATCGCTGCCAATGGCGGCGATGTCCCTGAACATGTCCTTCAGGTTGCCGGCGATCGTGATCTCTTCCACCGGATACTGGATCACGCCGTTCTCGACCCAGTAGCCCGACGCGCCGCGCGAATAGTCGCCGGTGACGTAGTTGGTGCCATGTCCCATCAGCTCGGTGACGAGCAGGCCGGTGCCCATCTTCTTCAACATCGCCACGAAGTCGTCGCCGGCGCTGGTGCGCGACGACAGCAGCTGCAGGTTGTGCGAGCCGCCGGCGTTGCCGGTGGTGCGCATGCCGAGCTTGCGCGCGGAATACGTCGACAGGAAGTAGCCCTGCACGATGCCGTCCTTCACCACGTCGCGCGGCTGAACACGCACGCCTTCCTCGTCGAAAGGCGCGGAGCCGGTGGCGCCCGCGACGGACGGGTCCTCGACGATGCGGATGTCGTCGCCGAACACCTGCTTGCCGAGCGAGTCGGTGAGGAAGGTGGACTTGCGGTACAGCGCGCCGCCCGACACCGCCTGCACGAACGCGCCGAGCAGGCCGGCGGCCAGCGGCGCCTCGAACAGCACCGGGCACTTGCGGGTGTCGAGCTTGCGTGCGTTCAGCCGCGCCAGCGCGCGCTCGGCGGCGTAGCGGCCGACCGCTTCCGGATCGGCCAGCTTTGCGGGGTTGCGGTCGGACGTGTACCAGTCATCGCGCTGCATGTTGTTGCCCTTGCCCGCGATCGGCGACACCGACACCGAATGCCGCGTGTAAGGATAGCCGCCCATGAAGCCGCTCGAATTGGCCATCACGAATTGCGACTGCTGCGCATACACGCTCGCGCCCTCGCTGTTGCTGATGCGCCGGTCGACCGCGAACGCGGCCGCCTCGCAGCGCCGCGCGATCTCGACCGCTTCTTCGGCGCCGATCAGCCACGGATGGAACAGGTCGAGGTCGCGTGGCGAACGCTCGAGCATGTCCTCGTCCGGCAGGCCGGCGCAGTCATCCTCGGCCGTGAAGCGCGCGATGTTGTACGCGGCCTCGACCGTGTCCTTCAGCGACTGCGCGGAGAAGTCCGACGTGCTCGCATTGCCGCGCCGGATCGCGCCCTTCTTCCCGAGGAAGACGGTCACGCCTATGCCCTTGTCCTTGTTCTGCTCGATGGTCTCGACCTGCCCCTTGCGCACGCTGACCGACAGGCCCTGGCCTTCGCTGATCTCCACCACCGCATCGGACGCCCCCTTGTCTTTGGCAAAGCGCAGCACGTCGGCCGCAATGGCCTTCAGCTGGTCCTGGGTATGGGTGAAGATTTCCTTGTTCATCGGCACGGCCTCTCGCGACAGGATCTAACGACGGGATCAAAGCGGGTATCATAGCAGCCGTTCAGTTTTTCAATCGGCCGTCCATCATGCCCAATGCCAACCGCGGCTCCGTGGGATTCCAGTCCAGCGAATTCGAGCAGCAATACGATCGACCGTCCAAGTCGCAACTCAAGCGCGAGATGACCGCACTGCAGAAACTGGGGGAAATCCTGGTCGAGGCGCCGCGCGATCGCGTGAAAAAAGTACCGATGCCGGAGGACGTGCTGGAAGCGATCCTCGAGTGCCAGCAGATCACCGCGCACGAAGGCCGCCGCCGCCAGCTGCAGTTCGTCGGCAAGAAGATGCGCACGCTGACCGAAGAGGAAGTGGCGGTCATCCAGAAGACCGTCGACAGCTGGCGCGGGGCGTCGAAGGCCGAAACGGCCGCGCTGCACCTGATCGAGCGCCAGCGCGAGCGCCTGCTGGCCGACGACGGCGCACTGACGGAGCTGCGCACGCAGCATCCCGACATCGACATCCAGCACCTGCGCACGCTGGTCCGCAATGCGCGCAAGGAGCAGGCGGAAAACAAGCCGCCGAAGGCCTATCGCGAGATTTTCCAGATATTGAAGTCGCTGCAGGCGCCCTCAAAGACCCATGACAGCGAAGAAGACGATGAAGAAGACGAGGACGCATCCTGACGAATTGATCATCGGCCTGGTGTCTATCTCGGACCGCGCGTCGAGCGGCGTGTACGAGGACCAGGGCGTGCCCGCACTGCGCGACTGGTTCACGCAGGCGCTGGCCAGCCCGTGGCAGATGGAGACGCGGCTGATCCCGGACGAGCAGGCGCTGATATCGAAGACGCTGGTCGAGCTGGTCGACGAGGTCGGCTGCGACCTCGTGCTGACCACCGGCGGCACCGGCCCGGCGCGGCGCGACGTGACGCCGGAAGCGACGCTGGCCGTCGCCACAAAGGAAATGCCGGGCTTCGGCGAGCAGATGCGACAGATCAGCCTGAAATTCGTGCCGACCGCGATCCTGTCGCGGCAGGTCGCGGTGATCCGCGAGACCGACGGCCATGCGGCGCTGATCATGAACCTGCCGGGCCAGCCGAAGTCGATCCGCGAAACGCTCGAAGGGCTGAAGGATGAGACGGGCAAGTCGCTCGTCTCTGGCATCTTTGCCGCGGTCCCCTACTGCATCGACCTGATCGGCGGCCCCTACATCGAGACCAACGACGCGGTCTGCAAGGCCTTCCGGCCCAAGTCCGCGATCCGCGCAAAATAATTCCGTCCCCGAGAGAAGATGAGCACCCCGCCCCTGCTGGAAAGCATCGAAGTCGCCACCTCAGACAATCCGACCGCCGCCGTGATCTGGATGCACGGCCTCGGTGCCGACGGCAATGACTTCGTGCCCATCGTGCGCGAGCTCGACCTTGCCGGCTGCCCGGGCATCCGTTTCGTGTTCCCGCACGCGGAGACGATGCCGGTCACGATCAACAACGGCTACGTGATGCGCGCGTGGTACGACATCCTCGGCATGGATCTCGTGCGTCGTGAAGATGAAGGCGGTCTGCGCGCATCGCAGAAGCGTATCGAAGACCTGATCGCGCGCGAAATCGAACGGGGCATCCTGCCGGAGAACATCGTACTGGCCGGCTTCTCGCAAGGCTGCGCAATGACGCTGCAGACTGGCCTGCGCTATCCGCAGAAGCTGGCCGGGCTGATGTGCCTGTCCGGCTACCTGCCGCTGGCCGACAAGATCGCGGCCGAGCGCAGCCATGCGAACCAGCACACGCCGCTGTTCATGGCGCACGGGCGCGGCGATGGCGTGGTGGTGATCGATCGCGCGGAGGCTTCACGCGATCTGCTGAAGGAACTCGGCTATGACGTCGAGTGGCACGAGTACCTGATGCCGCATTCGGTGTGCGCGGAAGAGATCGATGACATCAGCGGGTGGCTGAAGCAGGTGTTAGCGCAGGCCTGAAGTCTTTTACAAGCCCTTGGGTCCCAGCTTGCGCTGGGACGACGGCTTGACGAGCATCGCAGTTTAATTCGTCGTCCCAGCGCAAGCTGGGACCCACGATGTACCGACAAATCACCTGAAAATCACCGTCTTGTGCCCGTTCAGCAGAATGCGGTGCTCGACAAACCACTTCACCGCCCTCGCCAGCACCACGCACTCGACGTCGCGGCCGATCGCCGTCAGCGTCTCCGGTCCCATCGCATGGTCGACCCGCTCCACGTCCTGCTCGATGATGGGGCCTTCATCGAGATCCGAGGTCACGAAGTGCGCGGTCGCGCCGATCAGCTTCACGCCGCGCTCATGCGCCTGGTAATACGGCTTCGCGCCCTTGAAGCTCGGCAGGAAAGAGTGATGGATGTTGATCGCGCGGCCGCGCAGCGCGTCGCACATTTCCTTCGACAGGATCTGCATGTAACGCGCGAGCACCACGAGGTCGACCTTGTGCGTATCCGCGATCTCCAGCACTTTTTGTTCCTGCGCGCGCTTGGCGTCGGCCGATGCGCCGGCCATCAGCGGCAAGTGGTGGAAGGGGATGTTGTAGCTGGCAGCCAGCTGGTAGAAATCGGTGTGGTTGGAGACGATGGCAACGACCTCGACCGGCAGCAGGCCGCTCTTGACGCGGAACAGCAGGTCGTTCAGGCAGTGCCCGATCTTCGAGACCATGATCATCACGCGCGGCTTGCGCGAAGCGTCATTGAGCTGCCAGTCCATGCCCATCGCCTGCGCATGTTCAGCAAAACCGCCACGCAGCTTGTCCTCGCCCACCGACGCATCTTCCAGCGCGAAATGCACGCGCATGAAAAACTGCTTCGCCTGCGCATCGCCGAACTGCGCGGAATCGATGATGTTGCAGCCGTGGTCGGCGAGGAAGCCGGACACGCGCTGCACGATGCCGCGCTGGTCTTTGCAGGACAGGGTCAGGATGAATTCCGGGTTCGACATGGGACAGGTCCTCGATAACTCAGTTTCGGAAAGCCGTCATTGTCGCATGGACAGGCAGGCATTCCTCGCAACGCTTATCATGTTTGGCGATGTCCATCATTCATGAAAAAGCCATGCGATACGCCCTCCCCTTTGCCCTTCTTCTCGCCCTTCCCGCCGCCCATGCGTCCGGCGACCTCAATTGCACTATCGCCGGCGCATCCGAGATCACGGCCGACGGCAGCCTCAATCCGCTGCAAGGCAAGAAGGACTACTACGAGACCGTTGCCGGCGCCGAGTTCATCGTGCAGCGCGAGTCCGGCACCATGATGGGCCGCTTCGTGAACAACAGCGGCTACAAAGTGACCGTAGTCGACAAGGGCTCGGCGAACAGTTCATACAAGGTGCTGTCGGTGCGCAGCGGCGGGCGCGTGCAGAGCCAGTACTTCGAAGTTCGGCTGCAGGAGAAAGGCGAGAAGAAGCCTTTCGTGCTGGTGGCGGCTGAAGTGCTGCACGGTTTCTGCGCGATGTAAATCTGCTATCAGCCGGATTGTTCACGCACGGACAATTGATTCCTGGTCTATACTCACGGGTTCAATAACCTCGCGCGTGCGCGGGTTCCCACCATGGTTTCATCCCGTACGCTTTCTACAATCTGAACAGTAAAGGACGTCCTCGTGTCGCACCTGGATTCGCTCGCCCTCGTCATCAAAGAACATCTCGAACCGCTCGCCCCCGTCGTCGACCAGGAAGGCCGCTTCCCGCGTCCGGTGGTCGACGCGCTCGGCAAGGCCGGCCTGCTCGGCCTGATCAGCAGCAAGGAAGTCGGCGGCATGGGCCTGGGCCTCGCCGAAGCCAGCCAGGTGGTGTCCACGCTGGCACAGACCTGCCCGTCGACCGCGATGGTGGTCTGCATGCACTACTGCGCCACCGCCGTGCTCGAGCAGTTCGGCAGCAAGGAAGTGCGCAGCGAGATCGCCGCCGGCCGCCACCTGAGCACGCTGGCCTTCTCCGAGCTCGAGTCGCGCAGCCATTTCTGGGCGCCGGCCTCCACCGCGACGAAGAGCGGCGAGCAGGTCGTGCTGAACGCGCGCAAGAGCTGGATCACGTCCGCATTCGAAGCCGATTCCTATGTATGGTCGAGCAAGCCGCTGGCCGTCGAAGGCGCAAGCAGCATCTGGCTGGTCGACGCGAAGTCCGACGGCCTGAAGGTCGCGGCGCCATTCAACGGCCTCGGCATGCGCGGCAATGCGTCGTCGCCGGTCACCGCAACCGACGTGACGATCCCCGCAGCCAACCTGCTGGCCGAAGACGGCAAGGGCTTCGACGTGATGATGGGCGTGGTGCTGCCGTGGTTCTCGACGCTGAACGCGTCCTGCTCGGTGGGCACGATGGAAGGCAGCATCGCGCGCGCCATCGCGCACGTCGGCGCGACCCGCCACCAGCATCTGGATACCTCGCTAGCCGACCTGCCGACCATTCGCGCCTACCTCGCGAAGGCACGCGTGAAGGCCGACATGGCCAGCATGCTGCTGCAGGACACGATCGCCGCGATCGGCGCCGGCCGCGCCGACACCATGCTGCGCGTGCTCGAAGTGAAAGCCGCCTGTGCGGAGACGGCACTGGAAGTGACCGACACCGCGATGCGCGTCTGCGGCGGCGCGGCGTTCCGCAAGGAAGTCGGCGTCGAGCGCCTGTTCCGCGATGCGCGCGCCGCGCACGTGATGGCGCCGACCACCGACGTGCTGTATGACTTCATCGGCAAGGCCATCTGTGGCCTGCCGCTGTTCTGAGGACTCGACATGGCAAACAAACCGCTGGTGATGGGCGCGGTCGCGTACGCGCCGAAGGTCGTCACGATCTGGGAAGGCTTCAAGGCCTGGTTCCGCGAGCATGGCCTCGAATTCGATTTCATCCTTTACTCGAACTACGAGCGTCAGGTCGAGGACCAGTTCAACGGCACCCTGCACCTCGCATGGAACTCGCCGCTGGCCTGGGTGCGCGCGGAGCGCATCGCGAAAGCGAAAGGCGTGACGGTATCGGCGATCGCGATGCGCGACACCGACTGCGACCTGACCTCGGTGCTGGTGGTGAAGAACGGCAGCGGCATCGACAGCGTGGAAGCGCTGCGCGGCAAGACCGTCGGCTTCGGCGCGATCGACTCGCCGCAGGCCACGCTGATACCGCTCGACCACCTGCGCCAGGCAGGCCTGGTGGCCGGCCGTGATTACACCGCGCAGCGTTTCGACGTCCTCGGCGGCAAGCACGGCGACCATGTCGGCGGCGAGCTTGACGCGGCCAAGGCGCTGGTGCAGGGCAAGATCGACGCCGCGTGGATGATCGACGGCAACCACCTCGCGTTCTCGTCGGATGGCACGCTGCCGTCTGGCCAGACGAAAGTGCTGGCGCGCACCGCGCCTTTCGACCACTGCAACTTCACGGTCAGCCCGGATGCGCCGGCCGACCTGATCGCGCGCTTCAACGAGCTGATCCTCGGCATGCGCTGGGACGATCCGGCGGTGCGCCCGCTGCTGGAGCTCGAAGGCCTGCGCCAGTGGAAAACGGGACGCACCTCAGGCTATGCCGCGCTCGAGCGCGCGGTCGACGATGAAAAGTTCTATGACAACGCTGGCAACATCATCGCAAAAGACTATCTCTATTGACGGGATCGGCCTCGACCAGGGCGCGCACCTGCTGATCAAGCGCGCGCTGGAAGAGCTCGGCGTCGGCGACACGCTGCGCGTGTCCGGCAGCTCGGCAGATTGGGAGATGCACCTGCTCGCATGGTGCCGCGCGAACGGCCACGCAGTGACCTTCGCCGGCGAGCATGCAGACATCGTGCGCGGCCCGTTCCAGCAGGGACGCTGGGCCGGTGCGGTCAAGGTCGGCGAAGCGGACCGCTGCGCACCAGAAGCCGTGGTCGAGCGCGCCCAGCCTCAGTGGGGGCTGGCCGCGCGCGGCGCGACCATCGAGGCCGGCAGCCCCGGCTTCGATTTCCGCTTCAGCGACAAGAACGAGATCTGGGCCGAGACCGCCGCCGACCTGTACAAGCAGGCGCTCGCCGGCCAGTGGGACCCGGAAGTCGCGATCGACTGGAACGCAAGGCCCGAGCTGCCCGACGAGGTCGAGGACGCGGTCGTGCAGGTGATGACCTACCTGATCGAGAACGAAAACGCGGCGCTGCTGGTGCCCGCGCGCCATCTGGGACAGGTGCATCCGCATTTCCGCGAAGTGATGCAGCTGCTTGCAATACAGTGCGCGGACGAGGCGCGGCACGTCGAGGTGTTCACGCGGCGCGCGACGATCAGGCGCGACAACCCCGCGCTGTCCGGCGCGGGCGGACAGGCGTCGCTGAAGACGCTGTTCGAGACCAGCGATTTTTCCAGCAGCGCCTTCCTGCTGTCGGTGCTTGGCGAAGGCAGCTTCGTGAACCTGCTGAATTTCCTGCACGAGCACGGGCCGGATCCGCTGACGCGGCAGATCGCGAAGCTGGTCGCGCGCGACGAGGCAAGGCATGTCGCGTTCGGCATGGCGCATCTCGAGTACCGGCTGTCGGTCGACCCGGGCTACCAGTCGGCGCTGAAGGCGGCGATCGAGCAGCGCTATGACACGCTGGCCGCCAGCTCGGGACTGAACGAGGAAGTGTTCGACGCGCTGATCCTGCTGGCCGCCGGCGGCACGGATGCGGCGTCCGTCAAGCGCGGTTTCGCTCGCGTGCAGAAGCTGAAGCAGGAGATGGCGACCGGGCGCAAGGCGCGGCTGGTGCGGCTCGGATTTCCGGTGGAAGAGGCAGAGCGGCTGTCGGGACTGCATACGCGCAATTTCATGTAACCGTGAACTTCAAAGACGCTGGATCCCGCCCTGCGCCGGGATGACGTTTTAAAAGTTGACGCCCTTTAAAGAGTCATCCCGGCGCAGGCCGGGATCCAGTGTCTTTCGCCATGCCGCGAAGTCTTCCATCAATCCGCGGCAATCAGCGATGCTCCTCCATCCTCGACCCCAGCTTCGTGTCATGCAGCTTCAGGTACACCAGCAATGACACGAAGATGCATCCCGTCGCATACCAGTAAAACCCGCTCTCATTGCCCGCCTGCTTGAACGCCAGCGCGACCGCATCTACCGACCCGCCGAACACCGACACCGTCAGCGCATACGGCAAACCCACGCCCAGCGCGCGCACCGAGGTCGGGAACAGCTCGGCCTTCACGATGCCGGTGATCGCGGTGTAGCCGGAGACAATGATCCACGCGACGCAGATCAGCCCGAACGCCACACACGCGCTCTTCGTCTGCGACAGCAGCGTCAAGAGCGGATACGTGCACAGAACGCCCATCACGCCGAACCACAGCAGCAGCGGCTTGCGGCCGACCCGGTCCGACAGCGCGCCATACAGCGGCTGCAGCAGCAGCGCGACCACCAGGTAGCCGAGCACCACGGTCGTCACCTGCGCATCGTCGAGGCCGACCGACAGCTTCAGGAATTTCTGCATGTAGGTCGTGTACGTGTAGAACGCGCTGGTGCCGCCTATCGTGATGCCGATCACCAGCAGCAGCTCGCGCCAGTGCGCCAGCAGCTGGCGCCATGAACCGGACGATGCGCCGCGCGCTTTCGCCTCGCGATAATGATCGGTCTCGTGCATGTCGCGCCGCATGAACAGCGCGTACAGCGACAGCAGCGCGCCGATCGCGAACGGAATGCGCCAGCCCCAGGCCTTGAGCTCGTCGACGCTGAGGAAGAACTTCTGCAGCACCAGCAGCAGCAGGATCGCGGCCAGCTGCCCGCCGATCAGCGTGGTGTACCAGACGCCCGAATAGAAGCCGCGCCTGTGCGGCTCGGCCATCTCGGCAAGATAGGTCGCGCTCGCGCCATACTCGCCGCCCTGGCTGAGTCCCTGCAGCAGCCGCGCGCCGACCAGCAGCGCGGTGGCCCACGCGCCAATTTCCGCATGCGTCGGGCTGACCGCGATCAGCAGCGAACCAAAGCACATCAACAGCACCGACACCAGCAAGGAGATGCGCCGGCCATGACGGTCGGCGACCCAGCCGAACAGCAGCCCGCCGACAGGCCGCACGACGAAGGCAGCGGCGAACACGGCCGCGGCCGACAATTGCTGCGCGACCGGATCGGCGGCCGGGAAGAAGGCAGGCGCAAAGTACAGCGCGAAGGCCGAGTACGCGTACACGTCGTACCACTCGATCAGGTTGCCGATCGAGCCGACCAGGATCGCTTTCACCCGCGAACCAGTGCCCTCGACGGCCCTATCCTCGGCGGCTGCGGCGGCTGCAATGCTTTCCATGGGTCTCCCTGTGGCTGTCGGCGTTGATTTCATGGCATCATAAACCGCAAAACCAGAGCGAAGGCGGCGCGGACCGGGCCCCGATGCCGAACCAACAACAATGAAAAACACGATCGCATCCGCCAGCGGAGACACTTCCTTCAGCGTGCTGTTCCTCTGCATGGGCAACATCTGCCGCAGCCCGACCGCGCACGGCGTGTTCCGGCACAAGGTGAAGGCAGCAGGGCTGATCGATGTGGTCAGCGTCGACTCGGCCGGCACCCACAACTACCATCCGGGCGAACCGCCGGACAGTCGCAGCCAGCGCGCGGCGGCCATGCGAGGCTATGACATTGCCGACCTGCGCGCGCGCCAGCTCACCGACGACGACTTCGCGCGGCACGACCTGCTGCTGGCGATGGACTGGGACAACCTCGCACTGGCCGAGGAGCGCTGCCCGGCGCAGCACCGTCGCAAGCTGAGGCGGCTGACGGAGTTCTGCCGCCGCCATCAGGACGCTGTCGTGCCCGACCCGTATTACGGCGGGGATGCCGGTTTCGCGCATGTGCTGGACCTGATCGAAGACGCCTGCGACGGCCTGCTCGCTCACCTGACACGGCGGCTACCTGAGACCATCCCGGCAGCGAACGGAGGACATCAATGAGCAGGACTGTCAGCATTCTCGTCACCATCGCCGTGGTCATTGGGTTGGGCGTGGCCGCGTCCGTGACCGGTCTGGTCAGCTTCAACATCGGCGGCAACGCGAAGCAGTCAAAGTACCTGAACAAGGGAGTGCTCGAAGTGGTGTGCGACGCGGAGATCAGCAAGCCGGGCGACCGGCTGGTGCCGCCTTTCGACGTCACGCGCACGCCGCTGCCGGCGATCTTCAACTTCGACGAAGGCACCGGCGCGTATCCGGGCGAATACACGGTCTCGATGAACCGCAAGGGCACGCTGAAGATCGACGGCGAGGTGCTCGAGGTCTACCGTCCGGCCATGTTCAAGCGGCACGGCGTGACCATCATCGGCGAGCACCTGACGCTGGACCGGAGCACCGGCCAGCTGAAGCAGTGGCTGGACCTCGACGACGGCAAGCGGCTCGAACTGATCAGCGCCACCTGCAAGCGCACCGACAACGCGCCTTTCTGATCACGCGCCGGGGCGCAGCGCCTTCCAAACCCCGCGCGCCGCGCCGTACACGCGCGGCCAGTCCGAGCGCACATGGTTGCGCAGGCGCTTGGGCAGCGTGCCGTCGTCCGCATGCAGTACCACCTCGACGCGGTTGAACTTCATGCTCTTCATCGATTTTCCGGCGCGCACGTTCCACTTGTACGGATGCGACAGCGGCACATAGTGCGCCGTGAACGAGCGCCGCGAATAGCGCTCGTCCGCGGTCGGCAGGCTGCCGTGGATCACCATCGAGTTCCACATCAGCAGGTCGCCCTGCCGGAGCACGGGCGCGAGGCAATCGAGCGGGCCGTTGCGCACGAACTCCGCCATCCTTGCCTTGTACCCGGGCGAGTTCGGGTCGCCCTCCTCGCCCGGCACTTTCATCCGGTGGCTCTGCGGCATGACGAAGAAGCGGCCGGCGTCCGGATGGATATCTTCGGCGGCGACCCAGACGCCGATCATCTGCCCGTCATTGCTGGAATCGATGTAGTGGCCGTCGCGATGCGCCCAGGTGGTCTGGTTGCCGTCGAAGTACATCGTGTGGATGCAGCGTCCGGGCTCGCCAGTCAGCGCTATCAGCGCGCGCTGTATCGTCGGATGCGTGAGGATGTTGAGCCCCGCGCGGCGCAGGCCCGCGTATTTTTTCACCGACAGGTCCTGCAGGTTCATGATCGGGTATTTCATGAAGCCGGCCTCGGTGTACACATGGCGCTCGAACTTGCCTGACGCATGCCGCTCGAAGAAGCCGAGCCGGTCATGCAGCGCCTCGCGCCGGAAGGCGTCGATGCCGACCTGGCATAGCCGCGGCGGGATCGCATTGCGGATCAGCACATAGCCCTCGCGCTCGAACCACGCGCGAAATGCATCGCGCTGCTCCGGCAATGGATACGGATCGGCGCCGTTTGCGCCGCGCGGATATTCGAGTACGGTACTGCGCGGCAGCACCGTCACCGGCTTTGCATGATCGTTGCGCGCGATGCTGGCAGGGCGCGCTGCCGGCTTCTCCTTCATTTCCATGGATGCCCCACTGGTTTTGGATGCGACCCAGTGTAGCGAGCGACCTGCTGCGCCGATTGTCGTTGCACAAACAGCGCATGCCGTCCGAACGCGAACGCGCAGGCGCGCTGCAGGTACCCGTTGCCACTACAATCTGCGGATGACGCAAATCGAAGAATCGAATGAGCGGAGCTCGCTCGTCATCGCGCTCGCAGGCGCGATGTCGCTGGCCGTCGCGATGGGCATCGGCCGTTTCGCGTTCACGCCGCTGATGCCGATGATGCTGCACGACGGCCTGATCGACATCGAAGGCGCGAGCTGGCTCGCCAGCGCGAACTACCTGGGCTACCTGATCGGTGCGCTGCTGTGTACCTTCCAGCCGGCGCTGTGGGCACGCTGGTCGCTGCCTCCGCTGGCGGCCTCGGCCATGGTAAAAACGGGACTGTCGCTGACCTGTGCGCTGACGGCCGCGATGGCGACCGAAATCTCGTCAGGCTGGGCGCCGCTGCGGCTGCTGACCGGCGTGACGACCGCCATTACCTTCGTGTACACGACGACCTGGTGCCTCGGCAATCTCGCACGGCTAAACCGGCCGGCGGCCGGCGGGCTGGTGTATGTCGGTCCCGGCATCGGCATTGCCGGCAGCGGGCTGCTCGCCACGCTGATGGTGCAGCTCGACTGGCGCTCGGCGTCGGGCTGGATCGCTTTCGCGCTGCTGGCGGCGCTGGCGACGCTGCTGGTCTGGCCTATCTATCGCGACGACCGCGGACTGCAGCCGTCAGCCGGCGCGCAGGCGGCGACCGCAGCCGGCGGCAGCACGGCCGAGAAGGCAGCTCTGACGATTGCCTACGGATTGGCCGGCTTCGGCTACATCATCACCGCCACTTTCCTGCCGGTGATGGCGCGCGCGGCGCTGCCCGGCTCGATCTGGCTGGACCTGTTCTGGCCGCTCTTGGGCGTGGCGGTCGCGCTGGGTGCGGTGCTGGCTTCGCGCATGCCGTCGCGGATCGACCAGCGATGGCTGCTGGTCGCCTGCTACCTGATGCAGGCGCTGGGCGTGGTGATCGTGAACTGGCTGCCCACGCTGGCCGGGTTCGCGATCGGCAGCGTGCTGGTCGGCCTGCCGTTCACCGCGATCACCTTCTTCGTGATGCAGGTCGGGCGGCGGCTGCATCCGGCATCGGCGCCGACCATCATCGGCCTGTTGTCGGGTTCATTCGCGCTCGGCCAGATCATCGGGCCGCCGCTGGCCGCCGCAATGATCGCGCGCGCGCCAGACCGTGCGAGCGGCTTCGCGTGGGCGATCGACCTGGCGGCGGCTACGCTGCTGGTCGGCGCGGCGATTTACGGGTGGATGATGAAGAGGTTTGCTGCGCGTTGATGGTGGGTTTCACTTCTGCAGCGGCGGATCGTTGTAAAGCACCGTGATGCTGATGCGCCGGTTGCGCGGATCGGCCGGGTTCTGCGTGTTGAACGGCGCGGTGTCGGCCACGCCCTCGATGCGCGTGATGCGTCCCTTGCCGATGCCGCCCTCTTCCAGCATGCGGCGCGTCGCCTCCGAACGCTCGATCGACAGCGACCAGTTGGTGCGGTCGCTGCCCTCGGGGAAGGGCGAGCTGTCGGTATGCCCCTTCACCGCCAGCTTGTTCGGCATGCCCGCCAGCGACTTCGTGACCTCGTTGATGAGCTGCTTCGCGCGCTTGTCCATGCTCGCATTGCCGCTGCCGAACATCGAGAAGTTCGCCTTGTCGATGATGTCAATGCGCAGTCCGTCCTTCTCGCGGGTGAACTGGACCTGGTTCTTCAGGTCTGACAGCTGGCGGCTCATCGACAGGTTCTCGCTGATCTCCTGTTCGAGCTTGTCGAGCTTTTCCCGCTCCGCCTGTTCGGCGATCTTCTGCTTTTCTTCTTCGGTCAGGTTCTTGCCGTATTTCGGGTTCGGCTTGTCGTCGGGCGAGGTACCGCGGTCGTCGCCGGGACCGGCCTCGGCCTTCGGCGTCACGCGCTCCATCAGCGAGCGCTGCTTCGGGTCGCTGGGCATGCTTTCCGGATCGATCACGGAGCGCCCGCCGAACATGCCGTTCGAGCCGGACGTCTCGCCCACGCCGGAAGTCTTCAGATCGGTCGGCTGGAAGTATTCCGCAATGCCCGCCCGCTGGTCTTCGGGGGTCGCGCCGAGCAGCCACATCAGCAGGAAGAAGGCCATCATCGCCGTCATCATGTCGGCCAGCGCGATCTTCCACGCACCGCCGTGCGCGCCCGCATGGCCCTCCTCCTGGACCTTTTTCCAGATGATCGGGGGTTCGGGCGGGGGAGCGTCTTCGGCCGGCGCGGCCGCGGCGTCAGGCGCCGGCGGCACGTCTTCCTGTTTTTCCTCGGGTTTTGCTTCTGCTTCTGCCATGTTCGGAGCGGGTGATCGGTGCGCGGGTCAGCACGGCCGCGCAGCGGCGGCCCATGCAGCTTGAATCGACAGCACGTGCGATCGCTGTAGTGTGGTTTGCGGAAATATAAAGGAAATAGAGGGGCACGTCGAAGAAATGCCATTCTGGCAAGCGACGCCGAACCCTCAGTGGCCGGCCATGGTCATTCACTGATAGATGGGCAAGGCACCGTCGATTACGCGATCATGGGCGCCGGTCCGGCGGGACTGGCCGCCGCGATCTGTCTCGCGCGCTTTCGCCGCACGCTGCACGTGTTCGACGCCGGCGGCATGCGCGCGAGCGCTGAGCCGCTGCCGTCAGGCTATTGCTGCGAACCGCCCGGCGGAAGGCTGCTGAAATAGGCAGCGAGGTTGGCGATGTCCTTGTCGGACAAGGGCTTGGCCATCAGCGTCATCTGCTCGTGCTTGCGCGCGCCGCTGCGGTAATCCTTCAGCGTCTTGGCCAGATAGGCCTCGACCTGCCCGGCGAGGTTCGGCGCATCCGGCTGCACCGCGATGCCGTTGGCGCCATGGCAGGCCGCGCACTGCGCCGCCCTCGCCTTGCCGGCCGCGGCATCGGCACCGAAGGCCGATGCCGCCAGCATGGGCAGCGCGAGGGACGCAAGCAGGCGTGTCACGCGCGTCATTTGCCGCCCGCCTCGCCGACATACGAGATGCGATAAATCGCACCCGCGTAATCGTCGGATACCAGCAGCGAACCATCGGGCAGGTTCTGCACGTCGACCGGGCGTCCGAGGAATTCATTGGTCGACGTCAGCCAGCCTTCAGCGAACACTTCCGGCTTGCCCGCCGTGCCATCCGACTTCACCGGCGTGAACATCACGCGCGCGCCGACCGGCGTCGAACGGTTCCATGAGCCGTGCTGCGCGGAGAAAACGCCGTTGCGGTAGTGCTCGGGGAAGGTGTTGCCGCGATAGAAGCTCATACCGAGGTCGGCCGCATGAGGCGTCATCTCGGCCTGCGGGTAGACCACGTTCGACGGCGGCGTGTCGTTCTTATACTCATTGGTGCGCACCTTGCCGCCGCCGTACCACGGGAAGCCGAAATCCTGCCCTTTCTGCGTGAGGCGATTCAATTCTCCCGGAGGCTGGTCGTCACCCATGCCATCGACCTGGTTGTCGGTGAACCACAAGGTCTTGTCCTTCGGGCTGAAATCCATGCCGACCGAATTGCGCACGCCGGTCGCGACCACCTCGCGGTTCTTGCCGTCGCGATCAAAGCGCGCAATGCCCATGATGCCCATGCGGCGGTACTGGTCGAGCTTTTCCTTCGGCGGCACGTTGAATGGCTGGCCCAGCGTGATGTACAGCTTGTTGTCGGGACCGATGCGACAAGCGCGCGCGCCGTGGTTGAAGCTTTCCTCCTCCGGCGGTATCAGCTGTCCCTGCGGCACGATCTGCGCGATCGCGACGTCGCCGCCCTCATAGAAGAACTCGGCCGCGGGGAACATCAGCACACGATTGTGCTCGACCGTGAACAGGAAGCCGTCCTGCGAGAAGCAGACGCCGTTCGGCACACGGAAGTCGATGCCCGGCGCGAACACCTTGACCTCGTCGGCCACGCGCGTATGCGTGCGATCCGTCACGGCCCAGATCCGGTTCTTGCGGGTACCGACGAACACGATGCCGGTCGATGGTCCGACCGCCATGTGCCGTGCGTCGGGCACGATCGCATACAGGTCGATCTTGAAACCGGCCGGCAGCTTGATTTTCTGCAGGTTGCGGCGCAGCGCCTCGGCACGCGGGCCGGTCTGCGGCACGGTCTCGAGCGTCATCGGCCCGCCGGTCGAACGAAAGGCCTCGAGCTTTTGCATGGTGCTGTCCGACTTGCCCTGCGCGAGCGCGGGCGGCACGGTGCAAGCACACAGCATTGCCACTGCGATCGAGATGCGCGAAAGAACCATCATGTCCTCCTGTTTGATGTGACGCTCCTTCGACGCGGCATGCGGCGCGCGAAGCGTGGGCTCGTTCGACATGCAACGCATGGGGCCGACTCCGCACTTTGCGTCGCTTCAAGGCAGGAGGCGGTGTCGATATCGATCAATACCTCCGGCGCGACCGGGTTTGCGAGCGCTCAAGCGGCGCACGGCTCAGGCTCCTATGGTGGTGCCTTTGAACGAACACCCGGGACATGATGATGAAATCGACACTACAAATAGGCGCGATCGCGCTCGCTGTCGCAACATTGGCCGGCTGCGGCGCGATGGGCTGGAACAAGGACGCTTCGCAAGGCAGCACACACACGATGACCGGCGGCGCCGAGGCCGCACCGACCGACCAGGCCACGCCGCAGCCAGCCGGGCCCAAGGGCAGTTCGCAGGGGGGCACGCAGGGAACGGGGACCAGCGGGATGCCGAGCGATTCCCAGAGCAGCTCGCAGGGCGGGAGTTCGCAGGGCGGCACGCAATCCGGCGACACCACCACCCGCGGTCCGGCGGAAGGGCCGACGCAGGAAACGCCCGGAGTCGCGCCGCCCAGTGGCGTAGCGCCCGCCGGCGTGACGCCGCCGCAGGAGTAAAGCGCTTCAGGCCGCCTTGCTGCTGAAGGCCAGCGATTCGAAGCTGACCGACGGCAGCGGCGGCGAATGCAGATAGCCCTGCACGAACTCGCAGCCCAGTCGCGCCAGCAGCGCTTGCTGGTCGGCCGTCTCGACGCCTTCGGCGACCACCTTCAGGTCGAGCTCCTGCGCCAGCACGAGAATCATGTTCACCAGTGCGCGGCTCTGCGGGTTTTCCTGCAGCCCGGTGACGAAGGAACGGTCGACCTTCAGCATGTCGAACGGCATGCTGGAGAGCGTCATCAGGTTCGAATAGCCCGTGCCGAAATCATCGAGCACGAGGCGCACGCCCTGCTGCTTCAGCCCACGCAGCAGCTGCGCAGCGCGCTGGTGCTGCTGCATCAGCGAGTGCTCGGTCAGTTCCAGTTCGAGCAGCTGTGGCGGCAGCGCGTGGCGCGCAAGCGCCTGCTCGACGCGCTGCCCGAAGTCCTGCATCTGCAGCTGCTTGGCGGAGATGTTGACCGACACTGTCGGGCTCCAGCCGAAGCGCGCGATCCAGTCGGCCAGCTGCGCACAGACGGTGTCGAGCACCCAGTCACCGATGGGCACGATCAGGCCCAGCTCTTCGGCCAGCGGTATGAATTCCATTGGAGAGACCAGCCCGCGCTGCGGATGGTTCCAGCGTATCAGCGCCTCGGCGCCGCAGATGCGCTGGCCCGCCAGCTCGACCTGCGGCTGGTAGTAGAGCTCGAACTGCCCCTCGTCCAGCGCGACGCGCAGCTCGGCTTCCATCGAGAAGCGCCGCGAGATCCGCTGCCAGCTCTCCGGTGAAAAGAAATGCACCTGATTGCGGCCCTCGCCCTTGGAGTCGAACATCGCGGCATCGGCATGTCGTATCAGCTCCTCGGCATCGGCGCCGTCGTCGGGATACAGCGCGACGCCTATGCTGCCGCTGCAATGCAGGCTGCGCCCTTCGACCAGATAGGGCTCGGCCAGCGCATGCAAGAGCTTCGCGGCGACGGTGGCCGCATGCTCAGGCGAAGCAATATTTTCCAGCAGCACGAGGAACTCGTCGCCTCCCTCGCGTGCGACCGTATCGGACTTCCTGAGCAGCGAGCCCAGCCGCGACGCGACGCCGCGCAGCACCTCGTCGCCGATGCGGTGCCCGAGCGTGTCATTGATTGCCTTGAATCGGTCAAGGTCGATGAAAAGCACCGCCAGCCCTGACTGGTTGCGTCGCGCGCGCGCGATCGCTTGCTCCAGCCTGTCGCGCAACATCAGCCGGTTTGGCAGGCCGGTCAGCGCGTCGTGAAAGGCGCGGTGCGCAAGTTCCAGGTTGACCGCCTCGAGCTCCGCGCGGCGCAGCTTGAGCGCATTGGCCAGCTCGCGTGCGTCGTCCATCGCGCTGCGGTTGGTGTGCAGCAGCATCAGCATCTCGACCAGCGGATTATGCGGCGGTATCTCGGACAGCTTGATGCCCATCTCGGAGACCTGGTCGAACGAAGTTACCCAGGGCCAGCCGATGAACAGCAGGTGATCCTGATCGAGCCGCATCCATTGGCCGCGCAAGGGCGCCATCCCGCCGTCGCAGCGACACTCCAGGATTAACAGCTGCCCTATCTGGTCAGCGAGCTGGTCGAAATCCAGCGAGGCGAGGTCGCCGCCGACACGGCGGAAGCTGTCGCCAAGGATCGGTCGATCTTCAATGCCGCAGCAGCTGCGCTGCAACAGCTCGCCGCTGTCGACAATCCGCATCGTGGGGTCGACCGCAAACGCGAACGGGAACATACGCATCCAGGCCAGCATCAAGGTCTGTGCCTGTCCCGAATGGTCGCCGTCCGGCATGCAGCGCTCAATTGCCATCGGCGAGGGTTCCGGTAATACGGATCTCGAACAGGTCATGGTCATGATTGGCATCGCGCGCATGCACATGGGCGACAGCGAGCGCCTGGCCGTAGCGCTCGCCCATGCCCTCGACAAGCCCGATCACCATCGGCGCGAGGCCGGTGCGGTGCGATCGGTATTCGAGGCGTATACGTGACGGGTCGTCGAAATGAATCTTGAAAGTCGGCGGCTTGAGCGACGGATACAGCAAGGTCACGCGCGCGTGCATCGCATCCAGCGCTGCCAGCGCCTCGTGCAGCGTGCCGCCGAGCGCGGACAGCAGCGCGCCGTAGCCCTCATCCATGGTGTAGCGAGTCCAGTAGCGGCCGAATTCGCGCAGCAACTGATCGGCCGGCATGGCCAGCACCTCGGACGCGGCGCCGACGAGCCGGTAGGTCACCTCGTCCGGGTAGGAATCCATGCGCATGAAGACCTCGTGCTCGATGCCCGCCTTCGCCCGAATTTCGTCCCACACCTTGTCACCGTGCTGCGAGCGCACCAGCTGCTGCAGCGCGCGGTTCACCAAGCCATACATGTGCTGTCCTGTCTGTTCGTCATTTGGCAGGCATTCGCAACACCGGCCCGGACAAGCAGCTTAATCGGGCCGGAGCCCGGGTCGTGGGCGGAAAAAGTACCCAAAGCCGGGGCTGTTCGGCCGATCGGCAGCCGGCAGCAGCCGCAAGTCGGGAGTGCCAATTGACAGACGCGCGGACGTATTGATCGCGGGAGCAATCCGGTTTAATTTTGACCACTCGAGCACGAAGGAGACGCGATGAACCTCCAACCGTATATACGCGCCAGCTGGGAGATCGTGATGGAATGCGAGAGCCGCAGCCGGGTGAACCTCGACGAGGAACTCGAGGCCTACCTGGTCTACATGGTGGCGCGCAATTTCCGCAACGGCGAATTCCCGCCCGACGTGATCTGCCTCGAGTTCAACCGCGCGCGAACGCGCGACGACTTCCGCCAGATCGGCGACAGCTGCCTGTTCGTCGATGCGTGGGACGTCAGCCGCGCGCGGCTGGTGAACGACGACTATTACGAGAAGCTGGGGCAGGCCGCGTATGCCTATGCGGCGTCGGCGTCGCGCCCGATCGACGAGCTGTTCCATCGCATCGCGCGCGAATTCTCGCGGCTCTCGCGCGTGCTGGCCAGCGCGAAGCCGCAGCTGGCATCAATGCGGAGCGCCGGGCTGACCTGAGCGACACGGGTCCTGCAGAGCGGTAGCGGATCCGGCCTTGCGCCGTCACGCTCCACGGCGCACAGCCGCTGGCACAGGACGTCGCGGCAGCGACGGGAACCCCTGAAGCTGCTTGCACACGAATGCGCCGGGCGCAGTCTCCAATGCCCGTTGCGACTGTTTCCGTTTGTAAAGGCACGCTTTTACCCGATATCAGGGCGCTATCTTTCATTCAGGCTAGGATCCCGGGCCAATCAGGAGGACTCATGAAGTTCGATAA
>JACCDI010466149.1_pt1 | contig 26896 bp, 23 predicted proteins | sample 7442791 | NCBI WGS metagenome assembly JACCDI01 (sample SAMN15323434, study PRJNA562643) | freshwater metagenome | isolation source: river surface water | place: USA:Blue River Watershed | collected 2017-08-15
AATGTATGAGCTAGAGCAAGTTAAACGTACTGCTATTCCTTGTTCAATTTTAGTTTTAACCGTTATTGGTGTTGCAATTAGTAGCCGTAAATCTAAAGGTGGCGTTGGGATGCATATTGCTTACGGAATGGGCTTGGCTTCGTCCTATGTTTTTTTAGGAAAAGTTGCCGAGGTTTTTGCCGTAAACACCCCTTTATCCACCACCGTTGCGGTTTGGTTACCTAATTTTATTTACTTAGGTATTGCTTTATATTTGTATCAAAAAACACCAAAATAAACTTGTATGATTCGTTTTAAAGCCGAGTGGGAAAAACAAACAATGGTTCAATTGTCGTGGCCAAGAGCTAACTCCGATTGGAGCGCGAGTTACCAAGATGCGCAAGAATGTTTTGCGCAAATTGGAAAAAGTGTTTTGCGTTTTCAAAAACTATTGATTGTTTGCGAAAATCCCGATGAGGTGAAAGTTTTTTTTACGGCAAACGAAATAGAAAGTATTATTTGGAGTAAACAAAATTACAACGATTCGTGGGCTAGAGATCATGGCGGAATTACTATTGAGCGAGATGGACAATTAGAAATAATCGATTTTAAATTTACAGGTTGGGGTGGTAAATTTGAGGCTGAATTAGACAATTTAATCACTCAAAACTTATTTCAACAAGGTATTTTTAAACTTCCGTACCAAAACCAATTGGATTTTATTTTAGAAGGTGGCGCCTTGGAAACAGATGGGGAAGGAACCTTATTAAGCACTACAAAATGTTTACTAAATCCCAATCGAAATCCTCAGTTTAATTTACAACAAGTGGAGCAAAAATTAACCGAAACTTTAGGGATTAATAGGTTTTTATGGTTGCATAATGGCGATTTGGAAGGCGATGATACCGATGCGCACATTGATACTTTAGCTCGTTTTGCAAATCCCGAAACAATTGTATATGTGCAGTGTACGGATGAAAACGACAGTCATTTTTCCGAGCTAAACAATATGGAAGAGGAACTACAAAATTTTACAACCACACAAGGTAAAAAATATCAATTAATACCTTTGCCTTTACCAACACCACAATTTGCAGTTGAAGGGAATTACCGTATCCCAGCTACCTACGCCAATTATTTAGTAATTAATCAAGCTGTTTTATTGCCAATTTACAATTGTACAACCGATGATTTAGCTGTACAACAAATGCAAAAAGCATTTCCACAGCATCAAATTATTCCAATTAATTGTAAAGCATTAATCCAACAACACGGTTCATTACACTGCGTTACCATGCAATATTATCATTAAATTTAATGAATACCTAGTTTAAAATAAATTAATCAAACTTACCAATCGCACAACTAACATAGGATTTTATTTTTTTTCCTAAATCGTTTTCACCAACTTTTGGATAACCCATTTGTGCTAGTTTTTGCACGATTTCATTTTCGTTAATTTCGTTTGTGGATTCAATAGAAATCATACCCGTTTCCAAATCAATTTCTACATCTTTAACCCCAAGGGAATTTAAAAGCGCTTTTTTAATGGAGTTTACACATCCACCACATTTTAAATTTTCTACCTGAATATTTAATTCCATAATTACCTTATTTTATTTACTAAGGTATTAACATTATTGGTAGATAAACATGATAATTATCACTTATAAACTTTTATTTTTTAGCAAACTGAATAAGGATATCCGTTCCAATAATTTCTAAAGATTTTTCGTTAGTAGCCTCTAAAAAAACAAAAGGTGCGCAATTGTTATGGTAAGCTTCAAGCCATCTAGTGGCACATAAACACCACTTATCGCCGGGTTGTAATCCGGGAAAAAGATACTCGGGTCGTGCTGTAATTAAATCGTTTCCTCTGGATAAAGAAAATTCTAAAAATTCCTGTGTAACCACCGCGCAAACGGTATGTGTTCCAAAATCTTCTTCATCTGTTTTGCAACAACCATCTCTAAAAAATCCTGTTAAAGGCTGTGTGCTACAAGTGATTAATTCTTCACCAAATATATTAAGATTCATAACAATTAATTCTTTTTTATCCCAACGCGGAAATGCTAAATTACGAATTATTTAATCGGAAAATAAAATAATATTTACTAAATTAGCAATCCCTAAACTACCTACTATGCAAACTAAATGCAGATTCTACTGCCTTTTGGGCTTATTATTTTTGGTATCTTTTACCCTTAAAGCCAACTTAACTTCCTTAATTTCCGCCAATCAATGGGCCGAACTTTTCCCGAATAGAGCTGGAACGCAAAATAATCATCCCCAAGGGTTTAATACAGATTTTTATTCGTACAACAACCTGCAACAAGCCATTACCGAAATGAGCGATTTTAAGGTTGAAATAAAAATTAAACAGGGTGTTTGGGGACAATTAACTACTGTTACAAAAAAATCAAACAATCAAAGTTATATTTACTCGGATGTTACATCCTTTTGGCACAGCAATTCATCACCAGTTATAACTATTGAGGTTGATTTTGCCGATTTTATGGGTAGAGGAAACGAAACCAATAATAAACGCGAATTGGCAGCTTTTTTGGCGCAAATATCTAAAGAAACAACAGGTGGTTGGGAATACCCAATTGGTGGCGGAAGTTTTGGCGATTATGGTAAATGGGGGTTGTATTTTGTACACGAATTAAATTACAACAAAAATAGTAGCGCTGGTGCATACTCTACTCCTCATGCAGATTTTCCTCCAAATCCAACAAAAGGCTATTATGGCAGAGGTCCGATACAATTATCATGGAACTACAATTACGGCCAATTGAGTAAGTTTTTGTACAACGATAAAAATATTTTGATAAATAATCCCGAAAGATTAGAGGAAGATGGCGTTTTGGCTTTTAAATCGGCTATTTGGTTTTGGATGATGCCTCAATGGCCTATTCCATCCTGCCACCAAATTATGCACGAGTTATGGGAGGCTTTACCGGGCGAATATACCCAAAATAAAATGTACCAAAAAGGTTTTGCACATACTACCAATATTATTAATGGTGCGATAGAGTGCCGACAAAATTCATCGAGTGCGAATGTTGTTTTACGATCCGAATTGTATAAATATTATTTAAAAATTGTAGGTTTTACGCCACAAGAAATTGCTTTAGAAAATACTACTGAGTACAGTACAACTTGCCGAGATAACAATTTAAATTTTATGCAAAGTTATGTGAGTGCGTATATTGTAAATGCTGATATTATTGAGCTAAACAACATTGCTATCTATCCCAACCCTGCTAAAAACCTACTTTATTTAAAAAATTTACCTTTGGAAAGTATTGTGAAAATTAGCAATGTTCACGGACAAATAATTTTACAGGAATTGGTGGATATGCAAAATAATTCATTAAACATTAGCGCACTACAACCTGGTTTTTATTGCCTTACCATACATCTTAAAAACCAACAAAAATCGTTTAAATTTATAAAAATCGATTAAAAACCTCAGTTGGATTAAAAACTATCAGGAATAAGAATTTTTACTTTTGTACCGCAATTGGTTTCGGAAGGAAATGCATCCGAAATTTCTACGGATATTTTACTAGAATTATTTTTGTTGATTAAATCGATACGTTTTTGAATGGATAGAGTAGAAAAAGAAGCCGATTTAGTTTTATTTTCCTGATTTACTGCGTTAGAAAAAGAACGTCCTACTCCATTATCCACAATAGTACATTCGATAAAATTTGGTATTGCGTTAAAAGTTATGTGAATAAATTTATGCGATTTACTATGGAAAACGCCGTGTTTAATGGCATTTTCCACAAAAGGTTGTAACAACATGGGCGGTATATTTACACCATGAATATCCACTTGATTATTTACCTCGATAGTAAAATCGAAATTTTCTTCGAAACGAATTTTTTCGATACTTAAATATTTTTCTAACATATCTATTTCGTCCGATAAAGCAATAAATTTTTTATCCGAAAGCTCCAAAATTTGTCGGGTTAAAACCGAAAATTTACCTAAATGTTCATTAGCCAACTCTTTATCACCCAACAAAAACATTTCTTGAATAGAGTTTAAAGCATTAAAAATAAAGTGTGGATTCATTTGCGATTTTAAAGCTTTAAGCTCGGATGCAATTTTTTCGCTCTCCAAAATCTTACTATTCATTTCTTCCTCTTTTAATTTTTGCAATGCCAGTAATTTATCCTTACGTTCCCATTTAATTTTATCTGCTAAAGCAAACGAAAGTAAAACCACCTCCATAATAGAAGTTATGCGCAAAGCGTTATTAGTGAAAAAGTTAGATGGAATTGCATTAAAATTAACCAAGGAAATAATAAATGTTCCTACCAAAAAAAAGCTCCATGCCATTAAAAAATATCCACTGGAACGTACGCCTTTTTTAAAACTTAAAATTGCAATTACATAAATACTTAAACCCGCTAAAATTATAAGTAAAGTAATGTACGGCGGAATATCTTTAAACCAAAAATTAGCAATACCCAACAAAACACCTCCCAATGCACCCCAACATAAAATTTTCATCCATTTAAACCATTTAGGAAAATATGTTTTTACATTTAAAAATCGCATGGTAAACAATAACGAAAACCCGATTGCAAATCCGGATGAACTTACTGCAATTATGGTATTAAACAAAGGTAAACTGGGGAAAATGATGTTGATATACCCATCCAAAACCAAGTTTAAAACTAAAAAATTAAAAATGTATAAGATATAAAATAAGTAGGTAGATTCCTGAATAGAAAAGTATAAAAATAAATTGTACAACAATAAGGCGATTAAAACCCCTATATATAATCCAAAAAATAAATCTTTGGACCGAATTTGAGCATTAAAATGGTTTTGGGAATACAGTTCCACATCAATTAATTTAGCATTAATTCCGCCAATGTAAATTAATAAAACCGATTTTACAGATGTTACAACCGGAATTTATATTGTAAAAGTGAGTAACGGAAAAGCTGTTAAAACTATCAAAATCATCAAACAATAATTTGTATTATTTAGTTTTTAGTTATAATTAGTAGAGAAGAAGGAGCGGTTGTATTCGCTCCTTTTTTTTTATTAAGGTTTTAAACATGTACTATCTGAAAATTATAAGAAAACACTGTATTTAAATTAAGTATTTAATGTAATTTTGTATGATTTTACATTTTGCTGTATTTTAATGATAAACAGGTATTTAGCTATTTTTATTGGTGTTATTTTAATTTCCTGCTCCACAAGTGGATTGGAAAATAATACACAACACGATGATGAAAAGGAATCTGAATCCAAAAATGATAAAATAAAAGGCAAAAAAAACAAATCAAAATCAGGTATTCATGAAGAATATATTGTAAGATTATCGCAATATGATACATTAATTGAGTTTGATTCGGATATAAGTTTCGATTTAAAACTATCCGAACCAATTGATATTGAAGAATATTATTTACCCCAAAACTTAATCGATTCATTTTTTAACACATTTGGTAACCAATACGAAGAAGCATTAGCCATTGAGAATTTAAAAATTAATACTCATCCTAACTTGGCTTACAAGGATTCCACAGGCTTACATTTGTTGTTGAATAACGGAAAATGGAAAACTTTAATACCTAATTACGAAACGGAAGAGTTTGACCATACTTTGGAATTTGTATTTAGTCAAATCCCTTACTATTCCGTTAGGGTGCAATGGGACGAAGGGAATGGGTATAAATTAATCAATCAAAATACAGGTAAAGTTTTTAGTTTATTTGGCAGGCCTTATCCATCTCCCAACAAAAAATATTTAGCTACTGTAAGTTCGGATATTAATGCTGGCTTTAGCTTCAATGGCATACAGTTGTTTAAAATTACCGAAGATAATATCGAACTTATAGCATCTTATGAACCCAAAAAATGGGGTCCAGTTTCTTTAATGTGGAAAAATGATGAAGAAATTATTTTAAAAAACGAAACGGTGGATTGGGACAATTTGGCTACCGATTATTTAAATTTTTACTCTTTACTAAAAATTAGTTTTAAACCCTAATGCGTTTTACAAGCTGGTACATGATAAAAAAAATTGCTTTTGTTTTACTACTTTTTATAGTCCATTTTGCTCAATCTGGAATCAACTACAATTTATTAAGATTTAATCATTATGGTAACGAAGATGGTTTACCTCAAAATGTTGTTACTACGGTTCATCAGGATAGCAAAGGGTACTTGTGGATAGGTACAAATGACGGACTTGCACGGTTTAATGGGTACGAGTTTGAGAAAATGTATTACGATCCTTACTCTAGTAATTCTTTAATAGGAAATAACATTTTACATATTTGTAATTTTAACCCCAATGTTTTAATGATTACAACCACCATTGGGGTTAGTTTTTATGATATTGAAAAAAATGTATTTAAAAATGTTTATGTAGCTATAAAAGGTTTAGGCACTTTGGAAAATGCTATATTGAACAAAAAAAAGGAAATCGTAATTTCCACCACCAAAGGAACTTATAATCTATTTTTAAAAGATACTTTACAAGATACCTTAAGGTACAAGTGGGCTCAAATTAAAAACGAGCCAGCTATTCAATTAAATTTCAAAAACAAAAAAATTGCTTTTAATTTTCAAAACAAATTATATCATTATAGCCAAACCGAATTTTTGCCTGTAGAAGGAAATCACAATAAAGTATCTTACAGTAAGGAATTAAAAAATGGATATTTTATTACTTACCACGAGGGTAAATTTATTTTTTATGCCCCAAAATCCAACGAACCCAACTTTTTTTACTTTATATCGCCCGATATTGAAGTAAACTACATTGAAATAATTAACGGATTGTACTGGATCGCCACCAATAAAGGAGTTTTAATATTAAATGTAAACGATAAAAATACTCAGATTAAGGAAGCCAATTGGATTAAACAAAGTAAGTACAATCCTAATGGTATTGGATCAAACGAAGTTTTGTATTTGTTTGAAGATAAGTTTGGTATAATTTGGATTGCCGGAAAAAAAGGTTTGGATAAAGTAGATCCTACTAAACAACAATTTTTATGGTTTAAACGTTCCGAAATTTTACAAGATCCTAATTTAAACAACAATTGTTTATCATTTTTCGAAAATAAAAATTATCTTATTTCTGGTTATATCGATGGTTTGTTGGTGTACAATAAACTACAAAATTCATACTCGTCGGTATTAACCAATATGCCTATTTTATCTATTGTACAACACGATAAAAACAATTTACTGTTATTTAGCAAAAACAGTGTAAGCACTTTAAAATTAGATAGTTTACTGGAAATAAATTATTCCCCAAATCAATATAAATCGTTAAACGATAGCTTAAAAAAAACCGAAATTTATAAAGTTTTAATTAAAGATAAAACTATTTGGGTAGGCACAGATCAAAAATTACTGGTTTATCATTCCGATAAGCAAATATATTCGTATGCAATGCACAGGGTTCGTGCTATAGATTTTGCTTCGGATGGTTCCATTTGGTGTACATCAGGACCCAGTAAAATACATCAATTACAATTTAAACAGAACAAATACACCATTAAAACTATCGAAATAAAGGAACTAAATCAAGTGCCAGCTTTATCAATTCATGCTCAAAATGATAATGTTTGGATTGGTTTATGGGGGGGTGGATTGGTAAATTATGATGTAAAAAATAATACGATAAAACATTACAGTAAAAAAGATGGTTTATCCAACAATACTATTTTTAGTATTTTGCCATATAACAAACACGAATTGTGGATGAGTACCAATAGCGGTATATCTAGGTTTAAAATTAAGGAGCAAAAATTTACCAATTTTAGTATAAAAGATGGTTTGCAGGGAATGGAATTTAACTTAGGTGCGTATTATTTAGGTTTAAACGGAAAGCTTTATTTTGGCGGAACGGATGGCTATAATGTTGTGGATCCTAGCAAACGCTTTAGTAATGATGTTCCTCCTATTATTTATTTACAAGGTATTTACTCCGAAAACGAAAACTTATTGTTAAGCAATAAAATTAAATTGGATAAAAATAATCAATCCTATATTAAATTACCTTACAATAAAAGTTCCATCACTTTTAAAATTGACGCTTTACATTATGGAGAACCGCAAGAAAATATAGTTGCCTACAATTTTATTGGTTTAAACGATGAATGGGTTACGGTAGAAAATAAACGCGAATTTTATTTTGCGAATATGAATCCGGGGGAATACATATTTAAAATCAGAGCCGCAAATTCCGATGGAGTTTGGTCGCCGTATATCAAAAGTTTTATCATCATTATCCAACCTCCATTTTGGCAAACTTGGTGGTTTATAACTATTTTGATTATTATAATTATTGCACTTTTAGGTGGTTTTTATTTTAGTCGAATTGCTTTAGTAAAAAAACAAAAGCTAAAGCTAGAGCGAATGGTGAGGCAACGAACGCAGGAGGTTGTGCAACAAAAAGCCGAGTTGGTAAAACAAAAAGCTTTAATTGAGGAGGAAAAATTAAAAGAGGAAAAATTATTGTTAAATATTTTACCGCGTGAAACTGCCAGAGAGTTATTAAATACGGGTAAAGCTGCTCCAAGATCGTATCGTAAAGCTACTGTAATGTTTGCCGATTTTAAAAATTTTACACGTATTGCAGAAAATTTACGTCCTAGCGAATTGATTGCAGAATTGGATGATTCTTTCGCACATTTTGATGATATTGTTGGGGTGTATAATATCGAAAAAATTAAAACTTCTGGCGATGCATATATGTGTGTGGGGGGAATCCCAATAAGGAATACTACCAATCCTGTGGATTGTGTTTTGGCTGCACTAGCTTTTCAACGTTATATGGAAACTAAACGTAAATCACGCGAGGGTACAGGAAAACCACAATGGAATTTACGTATTGGCATTCATACAGGCGAATTAATTGCTGGTGTTGTGGGTAAAAAGAAGTTTTTATATGATGTTTGGGGAGATACCGTAAATATTGCAGCGCGTATGGAAACCACATCCGACCCCGGAAAAGTAAATATTTCTGGTGCTACTTACCACGAAATAAAACCGTATTTCGATTGCGAATATAGGGGGAAATTACCTGTAAAAAATAAAGGTGCCATCGATATGTATTATGTACATCGAATTAAACCAATGTTTAGTGTGGATGCTAAAGGAATTGAACCAAATGAACGTTTTTATGAGGTTTTAAAATTTAATTCCCATAGCGAAATAAGTTTCAATAGGGCTTCTAAATTTATCATGCAAAAATTAAAAGCCGAACTTCCATCTAATTTGTATTATCATGGTATGCACCATACAAAAGATGTAATTGATGCGGTGGAAAGAATTGGTAAAGCAGAGGGTATCCAACCTGAGGAACTTATGTTGGTTAAATTGGGTGCTTTGTTACATGATGCTGGTTTTATGTATCAATATCAAAACAATGAGGAATTAGGCGCAAAAATGGCTACCGAAATTTTACCTAAATATGGGTTTAATCCCGAACAGGTGAAAATTGTAGAAAATATGATTATGGCTACTAAAATTCCTCAAAATCCTCAAACCCATTTGGAACAAATTTTATGTGATGCGGATTTGGATTATTTGGGAAGATCTAAGGAAGAATTTGAAAAAATTAGCTCTACTTTAAGCAAAGAATTGTTGGAATTTGGATTTTTAAAATCAATTGATGATTGGGATCCCATTCAAGTTAAATTCTTAGCTAGTCATAAATACTTTACACAAACCTCTATACAAAGCAGAAGAGAATTTAAGTTGCAAAGACTGGCAGAAATAACAGCTAGATTAGCTAAAAAAGATGCTGAAAATAATAAAGGTGAATAAAAATATTTTGAGGAATCATTGTAAACATATCATTTTATTGAGTTTTATTTTCACTTTTTATGGCAAAATAAAATCTCAAAATTTATATCTTCCTCCTCAAAATTTATCTTTTGTTCAATACAAATGGAATAATTTAGTTGTACAGGATAGTTCAACTTTATTCAACTTTAATTCAAAATTTAAAAATTTAGATTTTCATCAAAAAGGCAAAATTAATGTTGTTCATATAGGGGACTCGCATGTGCAGGCTGGGTTTTTTACCCAAGGTTTACGTAAACAATTTCATGCTATATTAGGCTGTGGCGTTAGGGAAAGAGGTTATATTTTCCCCTTTGCTCTAACTCAAAATACCGGTCCATTAAATGTTGTACAACATTTTGAGGGCGAATGGAAAAAAATAAAATCTCCCAATCCCAACATAGGAATTAATGCAATTGCCGTAACTACTCAAGATAGCGCTAAACTTCAATTGTATTTTAAAAATCAAAATGGCCTTGAACTTAATTTCGATTCGGTTTCTGTTTTCGGAAACTGGGATACTGCTTTTTTTAATTGTTGGATAAAAGGAAATTTAGATAACGATTGGCATTTAACCTTACCTTACCAATGGGTGAAATTAGATAAATTATGTGATACTTTATGGGTAAAAACAGAACCTAAAAACAAGCTGAATACAACGCAAAATTTACAAATTAACGGAATATATTTAGGAAACAATTTTCCAGGAATTACTTTTAACGAAATTGGATTAAATGGGGCTAAAGTTGGTGATTTTTTATATGCTCCAGAAGTATCAAAGGAACTAAAAATTTTAAAACCGGATTTAATTATTGTTTCCTTAGGAACTAATGATTTGGCTAAAAACCACTTTGATAGTGTACTTTTTTACAATCAATACGATTCTCTTTTAATTCAAATAAAAAAATCTAGTCCTTTAACATCAATAGTTTTAACTATCCCGCCTGATTTTAAAAAAAACAGAAAATATCCTGTGCCAGAAATTGTAAATGCTCGCAAAATTATATTCCAGTTAGCTAAAAAACACAATTGTGCTGTGTGGGATTTATTTAGTGTAATGGGTGGCGCTAACAGTATCCAAACTTGGGCAGATGCTAATTTAGTTGCTAATGATAAGGTACATTTTAAACCCAAAGCCTATCTCCTCCAGGGCGAATTGTTGGCAGAGGCTTTAATTCATCAATACAATAATTATGTTACTCCTTTAAAAAAAAACACCATTGAGATTGATAATGGATACTTGTGGGAAGAAAAATTAAAAAATGTTTTTATTTTTCAAGAGGGTAAACCATGGACTTTCACTTCTTTCGAATTTTGGGTGATTTTTGGGTGTGTTTTTATAATTTTTGCTTTAATTTTTAATAAAACCAATCTTAAAATCCTTTATTTATTACTTTTTAGTTTATTTTTTTACTATAAAAGTAGCGAGTGGTATATTGGAATTTTAATTTTTTCCACTTTTATAGATTATTTTTTGGGAAAAAAAATCTACTTGGCTCATTCCAAAAATATCAAACAATTATACCTTGGTATTTCTATCGTTATAAATCTCTTTTTGTTAGGTTTTTTTAAATACAGCTACTTTATTGTTGAACATGTTAATCTGATTTTTCAAACCAATTTTAAAGCAATTAATATATTTTCATTTACTTTCAATAAATTATTTTCATCTAATTTAAATGTTAGCGAAATAATTTTACCAGCAGGTATATCATTTTTCACATTTCAAACAATGAGTTATGCGATTGATATTTATCGGGATAAAATTAAACCTACCAAAAACTTTATTGATTTCGGTTTTTATGTTAGTTTTTTTCCTCAGTTAGTTGCGGGACCAATTGTTCGTGCACAGGAATTTATCCCGCAAATTCATCAAAAATATAGTTTAAATAGAGCTCAATTAGCACAAGCTTTTTTTTTGATTTACAGCGGATTGATAAAAAAAATTATTATTAGTGATTACTTAGCAAATAATATTGTAGATGCCGTTTTTGCTCAGCCGCTCAGCTATTCGGGAATCGAAAATTTATTAGCAATTTACGCTTATGCTATTCAAATTTATTGCGATTTTAGTGCGTACTCTGATATCGCGATTGCATTAGCTTTACTTTTAGGTTATCAATTGCCTTCCAACTTTAACAATCCTTATACAGCAAAATCGATTACACTATTTTGGAACAAATGGCATCAATCTTTATCGCGTTGGTTAAAAGATTATGTGTATATTCCTATGGGTGGAAACCGCAATGGAAAAATCAAACAATTTTTTAATCTCTTAGTTACTATGTTGATTGGTGGTTTATGGCATGGTGCCTCCTTAAAATTTATTTTTTGGGGCGGAATTCATGGTATAGGTTTAATCGTAGATAAAATTTACCAAAAATGGAGTGTAGATTGGAAATTTAAAAACTATGCACTCATAAAATTTACATCCATTGTTCTTACTTTTCATTTGGTGAGTTTTGCTTGGATTTTTTTTAGAGCTAACAGTTTTCAAGATGCTTTACTACTTGTTTATCAAATTAAAAATCATTTTATTCCTTCAACGCAATTTTTAACTGCTTTTTTATTCAATTACAATTGGGTAATTTTTTGGATTATTACAGTTTTTATCGGACAATTTTTATTCGATTATATATATACTTTTTCTACAAAAATCCTTCAAAAATCTCCTTGGTGGCTATTAACTATCCTTACATCCATAATTATCTTTATACTATTTCAGTTTTCGGCTTTGCCTAACCAACCATTTATATATTTTTATTTTTAAAACAAACAGGAGCACTAAGCTCCTGTTTGTTTTTGAAATTAAAAACTAAATATAAACTTCTTCCAATTGCATTACTTCTTTGGTATAATGCACTAAATCTAAATTAATTAAACTCATTAAATGTAAAATTTGATATCTATCCAAAGGTACGGCGCATATATTTTCTATGGTTGCTCTATAATTTAAACCAAAGTCTTCTGGGAAATCTAAAATCAATTCATAGGATTTTTTTAACTGATTTTCAATGTCCTCACGATTTACTTCAGTTGTAAATGAAGCTTTAGGATAAGAATTTATTTTTTGATGGATATGATGCACACTAGATGTAATTTCAAAATCACTTTCAGCATATTCTAGTTCGTTGTTGATTATTCCTTTGTTGATTTGGCGATCAATAAATTCGATTTTATCTAATAAAATCTTGTTCAGATTATAAGTTTTTTGCAGTAAACTTTTAGGCAAATTTGTGCGCTCTTTTTCGCTTAAATTTTTAATGTTTCCTAAAATTGAAAGAGTTAGTTTTCTTTTGGTTTGAGTTAAATTAATGTTTTCCATAGCAGTTTGTATTTTTAAAATTTACAGGTACAAAACTACTGTTACAGTTTGCGTTTTCCTTGGCACATTTTGCAAATTCAATAAATTTTTGTTGCATAATTTGCAAAAAATAAAATTTTTAAACTCATTTTTTGACGTTTTTTGCACTTTATGCAAAAAAGCTATGTTTTTGGCTTTTTTTTGTTGCATTTTTTGCAACAAAAATATCTCTCAAAAAAATTATAAATCGTTTAACGATACAATAGTGGTTTGTACTTTATGGTTGGTTAGGATATTTTTTTCTGCAATAGCACTTCTTTTACCTGTATTGCAAATTAATATCACATGGGGTTTAAAGGTAATTTCAGTCATCCTACTTAATAAATCAGCTAAAGGGAAATTTTTTCCTCCAATATTATAATGTAAAAACTCGCTTTCGTCTCTAACATCTATAAGATCGTATAGTGGGTTTTGAATAAATGAAGCAAATTGATTTTTATCTATTTTATTAGAAGTAACGCAAAGGAATTCATAACTTTTTAAAGGTAGAGTATCGAAATTTTGCTGAATTTTAGAAAACTTTAGGGTTTGAAAGCTAAACTTTGTATAATCAAACAATAATAGTTTCCCACTTAACACATCCTGTTCCTTTAAAAGTACTTTACAGGTTTGTGCTGCCATTAAATTTCCCACAATGGAAGGTAACAAGGCTATTACGCCATTGTTGTTACAATCTGTACTTTCATCAGGATTGGGTGCTTCGGGATATAAACATCTATAGCTGGGTCCATTTTGATAATTTAAAACAGTAATTTGTCCGGTGTAATCCGAAATAGAACCATGAACCAAAACTTTATTTAAATAAACACAAAAATCGTTTACCAAATACCTAGTTGCAAAATTATCCGAACAATCTACCACACAATCAAATTGCGAAATAATTTCGGAAGCATTCTCTACAGATAACTCTGTATCAAATTTATGTACTACAACATAGGGATTTAAAAATTTAACTTTTTGTGCCGCTACATTCACCTTTTTTCTTCCTATATCTGCATAACAATATAAGTGTTGTCGGTGTAAATTATGTACTTGTATGCTATCAAAATCAACAATTCCAATATTTCCTACACCCATTCCCGCTAAATTTTGTAAAACCGGACAACCTAGTCCTCCAGCTCCAATAACCAAAACCGAGCTGTTTCTAAGTAAATTTTGTTTCTCTACACCAAAATCGCGTAGTTTAATATGTCGGTTGTAATACTCTTCTTCTCCTTTAAGCAACATGATTCTCTAAAGCTATATCCCAATCTTTCCAAACGGGTTCGTATCCCGAAGTTTTTAATAATTGTGCAATTTCCATCGGACTTCTTTCGTCTGATATTTCGAATTGTTCTAAAGATTCTTCATCTACAGCATAACCCCCTGGATTGGTTTTGGAACCTGCGCTCATACTGGTTATCCCTAATTTTAAAACGTTGTTTCTAAAGTTTTCCGATTCTCTGGTAGATAATGATAACTCCACTTCGTTATTAAATATTCGATAAGCAGTAATTAATTGTACCAATTGCTTATCGCTCATTTCCACTTTTGGTTCTAAACCTCCCGAGAATGGACGTAATCTTGGAAAGGATATACTATATTTAGTTTTCCAATATTTTTTTTCTAAATATTGTAAGTGTAAAGCGGTAAAAAAACTATCCACTCGCCAATCTTCTAATCCAATCAAAGCTCCTAATCCAATTTTATGTATTCCTGCTTTACCTAATCTATCGGGTGTTTCTAAACGGTAATAAAAATTAGATTTTTTACCTTTTGGATGGTGTAATTTATAATCTTCTTTGTGATACGTTTCTTGATACACCAAAACGGAATGTAAGCCTAAATCAATTAAGCTTTCGTATTCTTTTTGATCTAATGGCTGAACTTCCATGCTGATATTATCAAAATGGGGACGAATTAATTGTATCATTCGCTTAAAATATTCCATTCCAACAGTTTGATTCGCTTCTCCTGTTACCAATAAAATATGTTTAAACCCTAATTCCTTTATAGCTTCAACTTCTTTTATAATTTCAACACTGGTTAAAGTTCTTCTTTTTAAAGGATTATCATAACTAAAACCACAATATGTACATATATTTTGGCATTCGTTAGATAAATACATTGGAGCAAAAAGTTGTATAGTATTGCCAAATCTTTTTAAAGTTATATCTCGGCTTAATTGTGCCATTTCTTCCAAAAAAGGCTCGGCTGCTGGCGAAATTAAAGCTTTAAAATCCTCGATATCTAAATTAGATTTTTGTAATGCAATAATTACATCTTGAGTTGTTTTACTGTAAATACTTTGTTTTACATCTTCCCAATTGTATTGATCGAATATTTCTTTAAATTCCATTTTTATTTTCAAAGTTATAAAACTAGTACAAACTTATGTTTTTTGATTGATAGAAAAAATTGAACAAAATAAAAAAGGCTACCAATTTGGTAGCCTTTTTTGTTATTTAAGATTTATTAGAATTATTTGATATTGATATCAACTCTTCTGTTTTCTTTTGCTCTTTTTCCTTTGGCTAATTGTTCTTTATCGCCTTTAGATACAGTTATTAATCTAGATGCATCAATTCCATAAACATTTACTAATTGATCAGAAATTGCTTTTGCTCTAGAATTACCAAGTTTATCATTAATCATATTTGAACCTGTAGCATCAGTATGTCCAACGATTTCTATTTTAGAACTTGGGTTTTCTTTTAAGTATTTTGCAACTAAGAATAAACTTTTTCTAGCATCTGCATCTAAACTTGAAGAATTTGAAGCAAAGAAGATTGGGTCAAATCCAATAGTTTTAGTGTTTGTAACTGTATTTTCTGATTTAACATCAATTTTTTTACCTCTTGCATCAACCTGAGAACCTTTCTCTGTATTTGGCTCTAAGTCTAAACAATCTGCAACACCATCATTATCAGAATCTAAAGAAACACCATATTCATTTACTTCTTTACAAGGTGATAATAATTGTTGATCTAAATGATCAGGAACACCATCTGCATCAGTATCAAATGTAGAACCATCTCCATAAACTTTAGAACCTTTAACAGTGTTAGCTTCTTTATCAACCATGTCAATTACACCATCACCATCTGTATCTTTAAAACCATCCATAATACTATCTAAAATAGATAATTTACCGATAAATTCTTCTTCTGGTCTTACCCATTTTGTGTTACCTAATTTATACGTTAAACCTAAAGCACTGTAAGTATATCTATCATTGTCGTTATTAGTTTTAACTCCCTCTAAATTATCAGAGTTTAAAAATCTAAATGTTGTTTCAGCAAAGATGTCTAATTTTCCATTGATTTTATATGCTACACCACCTCCAGAATATAATAAACCTGATCTTGTAAATCTACTATTTTCTAAAGTGTTGTCTTCATAACCAACAACTCTTACAACTGGAGCGTCATATTGGTTTTCAGCAGCTAATTGGTATGCTGCACCTCTAAAATATGCCATACCTAAACCAGCTTTTGCATAAAGAGTATATCTTTTTTCTGATTTGCTTCTTGGAAATAACAAGTTAGCTAAATCTACATTTACTCCTAAATTTAACTCTCTAATATCACTTCTAAAGTGTAAACCTTGCGATCTATCAGTACCTCTACCTCTACCTAAAAAACCACCACCTTCTATTGCAAAAGTATTAGAAATGGAGTAACCCCAGTTACCAGCAAAACCCATAGACCATTCACTTGAGAATTTATAAGTTGGCCAAGTATTATACTGCTTAATGTCCGTTACCGCTAAGTTAGAGCCCAATGAACCGCTAAAATATAAATTTTGCATCCAAGGGTACTTCTCAAGTACACTTTGTTTTTCTTCTTGAGCAGGCTCTTCTTGAGCAAATACTGAACCTGTTGTTAGCGCTAAAGCTAAACCACAATTTAATAATGTAGATTTAATTTTCATGTTTTGATTAATTTTTTAAATTAATTTTTGTGCAAAGTAAATAACCAATTTTCAAATAACCAAAAAATAATCGATTAAAAGTTAATTAATTAGCTTACAATGTTAAAAATTTCGTTTCCTTGGCAAAGATTATAAAAAAAATCCCAATTAACACAATTTTTTATAAAATCATTTGTTTTGGAAAGTTCTAAAATAGAATGTAATACAAATTTTCGGTTTAAAATCTCTGGATGTGGCAATTGTAAGTTTTGAGAGTTTACAGTAGTTTTTTCCCATAGTAACAAATCTATATCTATATTTCTGTCTTTAAATCCCTCACTTCTAGCCCTTTGAATTTTTCCATTTGTATTCTCTATTCCTTTAGTAAATTGATGAAATTCGAAAGGATTTAAGGATGTTTGAATTAAAATAACAGCATTGTAAAAATTAAACGTGTTAAATCCTACAGATTGTGTTTCGATTATATTGGATTGTACAATAATGGTTGTATTGGGAATTTTAGCTATCTCGCTTATAGCATCTTTTATATGTTGTAACTTATTTCCAAGGTTACTTCCTAAACCAACCAATACATTATCCATTTGGGTTTTATTTTTTACCGTTTGTGTAAATTTATACAAAGCAAGTTGGATGTTTTATATTTTTGTAAAAAAAAGTATATGATTACTCTATTTAAAAGATTTTTTTCGTTTTTAGTTAAACAAGTTGTTAAATCCACTATTTTGTTACTAACTGCAAGTATAATTGTAGTGATTGTATTAGTAGTAATAAGTCCACAAAAAAATAGTTTACCGGATAAGTTTACACTAATTATAGATATTAACGATTTAGCAGATACCGACCAATGTAAAGGAATTGATGCCTTAATCGAAAACAAAAAGTGTTTTACCTTACAACAAGTTACTTCAACTTTAAAACATGCCGAATCTAATGATAAGGTAACGGACGTAATTATCAATTTTAAAAATCAAAAAAGTAATTTATCCAATTACCAAAGTTTAGCTTATGCTATTCAATCAATAGCGCAAAAAAAATCTGTTACAGTATATAGCGAAAATTACAATCTACATGCTTATTTAGCTGGTAGTGGTGCATCCAAAATAATTTTACATCCTACAGGATACCTAGAAATGAAAGGCTTAGGTTTTCAATTGTTATACTTTAATACCTTACTAAAATCCTTAGGTTTAGAGGTGGAACCTATTAGAGCTGGTAAATATAAAAGCGCTGTGGAACCTTTTATTTTAGATAGTATGACGGTTGAAAATAAATATCAACTTACTCAATTAAGCAATGGGATATGGCAGGGTATTAAAAGTTTAATTATTGAAAACAGAAAATTGAAAAAAAATATTTTAGATGATATTGCTAATACTAAAGGGTATTTAATGCCTAATGAGGCTTTGGAATACGGATTAGTAGATTCCCTAGGTTTTTACAATGATTTAGTGGGAGATATTGAGGATTATGCAGATTTGAATTCGTATATGGAATATTATCAAGAGGAAATTAATCCTGTTTTCGATCAAAAAATAGCTGTTTTAGTATTGGACGGAAGTATTGGGAACACCTCGGCAGATGATAATATTAATGCTAATTTAGTGATTGAAAATTTAAAAGAAATTACAAGTGATAGCACCATTAAAGCCTTGGTTTTACGTATTAACTCTCCTGGTGGAAGTGCTCAAGAATCTGAAACCATTTTTAGAGAATTACAAAAACTTAAAATTCCTTTTTATGTAAGTATGGGGCAGGTGGCTGCTTCGGGTGGATATTATATTGCGATGGGCTCTCAAAAGATATTTGCTCAAAATACAACAATTACGGGATCTATTGGGGTGTATGGTATGATGATAAATATGGGTAAGTTAAATCAGAAAATCGGAATTTCATACCAAAAAGTATCTACACATAATTTAAGTTCATTCCCTTCCCTAGATCGTCCGTTTACCGATTTAGAAAGAGAAAGATTACAATTAGGCGTAGATAGTATTTATGAATTGTTTTTAAACCGTGTTGCTACCAGCCGAAAATTATCTAGAGATAGTGTTTTTTCCTTAGCTCAAGGAAGAGTTTGGTGCGGTGTTGATGCAAAAAAAGTGGGTTTGATTGATGAAATTGGCGACTTAAACACAACGATTAATTATGTTAAAAATCAACAAAAAAATATAGATTATAGCATTGTGTATTATCCTAAACAAAAAGGATTTATTGAAGATCTTAAAACCTCTTTAGGGAGTGCCGAAATGAAAATAAAACTGCCAAATTACTTACAAGAAGTTGTAAATTACTCGTATGATTTAAATCAAATCATGCAACACAATTCTATCCAAATGCGATTACCTTATCAAATCAAAATTGATTAGATATTGATAAAAACTATAAATGGATAAAACTAAATAATGATTTTCTTTGTTACAATACCATAAAAGTAGTACTTTTGTTCTTGTTTAGAATAAATCTAAATTAAAATAACTATGGTATCTATAACAGAAAACGCTAAAAATCAGGCTTTGAAACTTATTCAAACCGAAGGTTATCCAGATGGTTCATTTATTCGAGTTGCCGTTAAATCCGGCGGTTGTTCTGGTTTATCCTACGATTTAAAATTTGATCATGTAGTAAACGACGACGATAAAATTTTTGAAGACAACGGAACTAAATTAGTTGTGGATAAAAAAAGTGTATTGTACTTAGCTGGAACAACCCTCGATTTTCAAGGTGGTTTAAATGGTAAAGGCTTTGTTTTTATTAATCCAAATGCATCCCGTACTTGTGGATGTGGAGAAAGTTTCTCATTATAAATTGTTATTATGGCTAAGGAAGATATTATAATTAAGGAAGCAACCTCTGGTGAATACAAGTATGGTTGGACTTCGGATATTGAAAGTGAATTGGCGCCCAAAGGGCTTACAGAGGATACTGTTAAATATATATCTGCCAAAAAAAATGAGCCCGAATGGCTTTTGGAATGGAGATTAAAAGCTTTTGAAACTTGGAAAAAAATGGAAGAGCCTAATTGGGCTAAGGTAAAATATCCTAAGCCTGATTTTCAAGATATTATTTATTATGCTGCACCAAAACCTAAAAAACAATTAAATAGTTTGGACGAAGTGGATCCCGAAATTTTAAAAACTTTCGAGAAATTAGGTATTCCTTTAGATGAACAAAAAATGTTAACTGGTGTGGCTGTGGATATAGTTTTGGATAGTGTTTCTATAAAAACTACATTTAAAGGTAAATTAAAAGAATTAGGAATTATATTTTGTTCGTTTAGCGAAGCGGTGCATGAATATCCTGATTTGATTAAAAAATATATTGGCAGCGTGGTACCTGTTGCAGATAATTATTATTCGGCTTTAAACTCGGCAGTGTTTAGCGATGGTTCATTTTGTTATATTCCAAAAGGAGTAAGATGTCCGATGGAATTATCAACGTATTTCCGTATTAATGAAGCAAATACTGGGCAATTTGAAAGAACCTTAATTGTTGCAGATGATAACGCATATGTATCTTATTTAGAGGGTTGTACAGCTCCAATGCGAGATGAAAATCAATTACATGCAGCAGTAGTGGAGTTGGTAGCAATGGATAATGCCGAAATTAAATATTCTACCGTACAAAACTGGTATCCTGGCGATAAAAAAGGGAATGGAGGTATATTTAATTTTGTTACCAAAAGAGGGATTTGTGCAGGTGTGAACAGTAAAATTTCATGGACTCAGGTGGAAACTGGTTCGGCTGTAACATGGAAATATCCTTCTTGTATCTTAAAAGGTGATAATAGTATTGGTGAATTTTTTAGTGTGGCGGTTACCAACAATTATCAACAAGCGGATACAGGTACTAAAATGATTCATTTGGGTAAAAATACACGCAGTACGATAGTTTCCAAAGGAATTTCAGCAGGGAAAAGTCAAAATTCATACAGAGGATTAGTTAAAATTGCAAAAGGCGCAACGGGTGCACGAAATTTTTCGCAATGTGATTCCTTGTTAATTGGCGACCAATGTGGGGCGCATACTTTCCCATATATCGAAAACGCTAACTCAAGTTCAAAAGTGGAACACGAAGCTACCACATCAAAAATAGGCGAAGACCAATTGTTTTATTGTAATCAACGCGGAATTAAAACCGATAAAGCAATAGGTTTAATTGTAAATGGATTTTGTAAAAATGTAATGGATAATTTACCAATGGAATTTGCTGTTGAGGCAAAAAAATTGTTAGAAATTTCGTTGGAAGGATCTGTAGGATAATTTAAAATTTAAAAAAAATGATAAAGATTAAAAATTTACATGCCGAAATTGATGGCAAAGAAATATTAAAAGGCTTAAACTTAGAAGTTAAAGCTGGCGAAATACACGCTATTATGGGTCCTAATGGATCTGGAAAAAGTACTTTAGCTTCCATTTTAGCAGGTAGAGAAGAGTATGAAGTGACTAAAGGAAGTGTTGAATTTTTGGATAAAGATTTATTGGAATTGGCTCCTGAAGAAAGAGCTGGTGAGGGTATATTTTTAGCATTTCAATATCCTGTAGAAATTCCTGGGGTTTCCAATATTAATTTTATTAAAACTGCGGTAAATGAGGTAAGAGAATACAAAGGTTTGGAGCCTTTACCTACCAAGGAATTTATGAAATTATTAAAAGAAAAGCAGGAGTTGGTTGAGTTATCGGGTAAGTTAGCTAACCGATCTGTAAACGAAGGTTTTTCGGGTGGAGAGAAAAAAAGAAACGAAATTTTCCAAATGGCTATGTTAAATCCTAAATTAGGAATTTTGGATGAAACGGATTCGGGATTAGATATTGATGCTTTACGTATTGTTTCGCATGGGGTTAATCAAATTAAATCAAAGGAAAATGCTTTTATAGTAATTACGCACTACCAAAGATTATTGGATTATATTGTTCCTGATTTTGTACATGTATTAAGCGATGGAAAAATTGTTAAAACTGGTGGTAAAGAATTAGCACTAGAATTGGAAGAAAAAGGTTATGATTGGTTGAAAAACTAATTTTTAAATTTAAAAAAAAACAATGGCAACTGTAGTTTTAAATGATAAAGATAAGTTTTTATTACCTTTCGAAAATCAAGATTTTTCGTTTGAGCCTAAAGACTTTATCAAAATACGCGAGCTGGCAATTAGCAGATTAAAAGATTTAGATTTTCCAAATAATAAATTGGAGGATTGGAAATATACCAATGTACGTTCAATTTCAAAATCGTTGTTTAAACCTCAAAATTTTGTAAATGTTGATGTAAAAAAGGTTGAAAGTAATTTCATTCCTAATTTAGATGCCTACAGATTGGTTTTTATCAATGGTATTTTTTCCGAAAAATATTCATCTATTCAAGGTATTGCAGATGAAAACATTGTGTTAACCAATTTAAACCATGCTAAAAAAAATAATACAGCTATTTTAGCGGAGTATTACAATCGTGTAGCGGTAGACCCTTCTTCATTTTTTGTGAATTTAAGTAATGCCTACGCACAGGATGGCGCTTTTATTCAGGTTTTAAAAAACACTAAGGTAAGTAAAGCTATACATATTTTACATTTGATTGAAGGGGATGAAGTTTGCTCGATGCCAAGAAATGTGGTAATTAGCGAAAAAAATTCGGAAGCGAATATCATTATCTCGTATGCTTCTTTAAATGCTGAAAATAGTTTTGTAAATTCTGTTTCCGAAATATTTTTAATGGATGGCGCTAATTTAGATTTGGATATTATTCAAAACGAAAATAAATCTAGTGCAAATCATATTAATTATATCCAAGCAAAAGTTGCTAAGGATGCAAATTTATCTGTAAACACAATTCCTGTATCTGGAAGTTTAATTCGCAACAACTTAAACATTAAATTGTTAGGTAAAGGAGCGAATGCAGATTTATACGCGCCAATTGTAATTAATGGCGATATGCATTTGGATAATCAAACTTATGTAGAACATATCGAGCCCAATTGTACTTCTAACGAATTGTACAAAAGTGTTGTAAATGATAGAGCTACAAATGTGTTTAATGGTAAAATTTTAGTAGCTCAAGCGGCTCAAAAAACCAATGCTTTCCAAAGTAATGCTAATATTATTTTAACGGATGATGCTAAAGTAAATTCCAAACCGCAGTTAGAAATTTATGCAGATGATGTTAAATGTAGTCATGGTTGTACCATCGGGCAATTTGATGAAGAAGCATTGTTTTATTTACAAGCCAGAGGAATTAAAAGAAGTACCGCACAAAAAGTATTGTTAGATGCATTTATTGGTGAAGTAATCGATCATATTCCTTCCGAAAGTTTGCAAGAATATGCTAGAAATTTAGTTCAACAAAACTTTAAAAATATAAATTAAACAATGGATATTCACAGTTTGCGTAAAGAGTTCCCTATTTTAAACATCAAAGTAAATAACAAAATTTTGGTGTATTTGGATAATGGCGCTACTTCTCAAAAACCGCAATCTGTTATCGATTGTATAAACGAATATTACGCTACTTACAATGCAAACATCCATAGAGGTGTACATTATTTAAGTCAGTTTGCAACCTCTGCTTACGAGGAAGCTCGCGAAAAAATATCTAGCTATATTAATAGTCCAAGTGCTAAACAAGTAATTTTTACCAAAGGCACAACCGATGGAATTAATTTAGTAGCCAATGGATTTTCCAGAGGATTTTTAAAAGAAGGCGATGAGGTTGTTATTTCAGCAATGGAACATCATTCCAACATTGTTCCTTGGCAATTGGCTTGCGAATATAGTGGTGCAAATTTAAAAGTAATTCCCGTTTTGGATAATGGCGAATTGGATGAGATTGCATTGGCGAATGTATTAACCGATAAGGTAAAAATTTTAGCTTTAACGCATGTTTCCAATACTTTAGGTACCATTAATCCGGTAAAAAAAATCATAGAATTGGCACACCAAAAAGGTATTCCAGTTTTAATTGATGGCGCTCAAAGTGTACAACATATCAAAATTGATGTTCAAGATTTGGATGCAGATTTTTACGTTTTTTCGGGACATAAAATGTTTGGACCAACCGGGACAGGTATTTTATATGGTAAAGAGGAATGGTTGTTAAAATTACCTCCTTACCAAGGTGGTGGAGATATGATTAAAACGGTAACTTTCGAAAAAACAACTTACAACGATTTACCGCATAAATTTGAAGCAGGAACACCGCATATAGCAGGTGGAATTGCCTTAGGAAAAGCTGTTGATTTTTTAAATTCGTTGGACTTCGATTGGATGCATCAGCATGAAAATGAACTGTTACAATTTACACAAGAGGAATTAAAAAAAATTGAAGGGATTAGGATAGTTGGTGAAGCAAAAAATAAATCTAGTGTAGTTTCATTTGTACACAATCAAGCACATCATTACGATGTAGGAACTATTTTAGATCAAATGGGAATTGCAATTCGTACGGGTCATCATTGTACCGAGCCTTTAATGCATCGCATGGGTGTTTCGGGAACTGCTCGTGCATCTTTTGCAGTGTACAATACACTTGAAGAAGCCGAAATTTTTGTAACTGCACTTAAAAAATCTTTAAAAATGTTGTTGTAATGACTATTGAAGAAAAAGTTGAAGAATTAGTAAGTGATTTTGATTTGTTTGAGGATTGGACCGACAAATACGAATATATTATTTCACTTGGTAAGGAATTAAAAGGTTTAACGCTTGAAGATAAAACCGATGAAAATATTGTAAAAGGTTGCCAAAGTAAAGTTTGGTTGATTGCTAATTTACAAGATGGTAAAGTTCGTTTTAAAGCCGATAGTGATGCGATTATTTCGAAGGGAATTATTGCTATGTTGATTAAAATTTTGGATAACGAATCGCCAGAAACTATTGCGAATTACAACTTTAGTTTCATTGATGAAATTGGCTTAAAAGAACATTTATCCCCTAACAGAAGTAATGGTTTGGTGGGGATGATGGATAAAATAAAATTGTTTGCGCATTATTACACACAAAATAAGTAATTATGGATCATTTGGCTAAAAAAGATTTAGAAGAACAAATTATTCAGGTGTTAAAAACGGTGTACGACCCGGAAATTCCTGTGGATATTTATGAATTGGGTTTGATTTATAATATTCATATTACTGATGATAGTGATGTGCATATCGAAATGACTTTAACTTCACCAAATTGTCCGGCTGCGGAAAGTATGCCTGCGGAAATCCGACAAAAAGTTGCGGGTATGGAGCTGGTGCGTTCGTTTGACTTGGATATCGTTTTTGATCCATCATGGGATCAAAGTATGATGAGTGAAGAGGCTCAAATTGAATTGGGAATGATTTAATTTTTAACGAATATGATTGAAAATAAAGTTGAAAAATCGGGTTTAATCCAATTGGATTTAAATGATTTTGTTTTAAAAGGACAACGTTCAATTGTGGATTTTAAAGATTTTTTATTCGAAGAAGTTATCTTAAAAGAAAAAGATTTTAGAGAAAAATTGGAACAAACTGATTGGAGTGTGTATCAAAATCATTTTGTAGGTATTACTTGTAGTGTAGATGCTATAATTCCTTTATGGGCGTATATGGTTTTGGTTTCCAAATTAAATCCTTATGCGAAATTAATTGTTCGTGGTAATAAAACACATTTAGAAGGCGCTATTTTACGAACTGCACTGGAACAAATGGACACGAATGAGTTTAAAGGTAAAAAAGTTATCGTAAAAGGTTGTGGTGGCGAAATCCCCGAGAGTGCTTATATGTTAATTACCACAAAATTACAACCTGTTGTGCAATCTTTAATGTTTGGTGAGGCCTGTTCTACCGTGCCGGTTTTTAAAAGTAAAAACTAATTATTGCTAATCACATTAATTACATCAATTGGCTTAGAGTTTTCATCTAATTTAAAAACTACACTTGCAACCCCTAAGGCTCTTAAATCTATGGATCCTGTGGAATAAGTGTATTCTAACTCTAATTCATCACCTTTTTTTGCCGAGTTTAAAAAATTACCATAATGGTTAGTTAAATTGTGCTGAAGTACGTTGTGGTGTACAAAATTAGTTTCGCTCCCTAAATTAGTGGTTTGTGGCGATTGTATTTCTTTGTAAAAAGCAAAAACAGCAATACTATGGTTAAAATTAATATCTGTGTTATATACTAATTTTAACTTTACTCTAATCGTATTTCCATCTAAAAACAGCATTTGCCCCATGCTTACATCAGCAGTATTTTTTAATGAGTTTTTAATGCCAGTTATAAAATCTTCCTCATTAGCAGTATAATTTTGAAGATTGTTGATGAAATTAGGATAGGAAGAAAAAGTTTTATTACCACTTTCATTAAACAAATTTAAATAGGCTTTGGCGGTTAAGGAATTTAAAGGCTCCTGAATTTCGGAAGGATGAAAAGCTAATATCGTAACTCTTGAATTGGATAAACCCGAAATTTGATTTTTTTTGATGCGCTGCACGATATTTTGAGCCAATTGCCCACTATTTGCATTGCTGCTGTTGCTAAAAACAAATGCAAATGCGTTTTTTTGATTGTTCATTCGATAGTTAAACTCATCTTTTTTAGGGCAAGATGAAAAAAATAACATACTCGATAAAATGATTACACTAGTTAACAAACGCATATTTAAATATTTAAAATGTAAAGTTGCATATTTTAGTTGGCAATTCAAAACGAAAACACTTTAACAATATGTTGTTTTTATATTTATTTAATATTAATAAACAAACGATGTTAGTATTAAAAAGTTGTTTTTTTAGGTTAAACAAAAAAAAACTTTATTTTTGCAACTTGCAATTTTTGGCTTGCCATAAATT
>JACCDI010374036.1_pt1 | contig 26871 bp, 20 predicted proteins | sample 7442791 | NCBI WGS metagenome assembly JACCDI01 (sample SAMN15323434, study PRJNA562643) | freshwater metagenome | isolation source: river surface water | place: USA:Blue River Watershed | collected 2017-08-15
AAAAGGCCATCCAGATAATATTCATTGCCATAGTTGCATTGTTTGTGGTACTAATATAGCCCATTTTGCAATTAGAATTGTATTTTTGCGCCACTTAAAAAGAATCAGATATGGCATTACAAGCAGGGATCGTGGGATTACCCAATGTTGGAAAATCAACCTTATTTAACGCGGTAAGTAATAGTGCAAAAGCACAAGCAAGTAACTATCGTTTTTGTACTATTGAACCCAATGTAGGTTTAGTAGATGTACCTGATTATAGATTACAACAATTAGCTGACTTAATTATCCCACAAAGAATTGTCCCTACTCAATTAGAAATTGTAGATATAGCAGGATTGGTTAAGGGTGCAAGTAAAGGAGAGGGATTAGGAAATAAATTTCTTGCTAATATCAGAGAAGTAAGTGCCATCATTCATGTAATTCGTTGTTTTGAAGACGAGAATGTATTGAGAGAAGAAGGTGCTATCAACCCAATTGGGGATAAAGAAATCATTGAAACAGAATTGCAATTAAAGGACTTAGACAGTGTAGAGAAAAAAATGCAACGTTCTGAAAAAATGGCTAAAACGGATCCAAAAGCAAAAGTAGAGTTAGAAATACTTAAAACCTGCAAAGCACATTTAGAGCAAGGTAAGAGCATTCGTTCATTAGGTCTATCTAAAGAAGAAAAGGTAGCCATTGCTGATATATTTTTATTAACAGAGAAGCCTGTAATGTACGTGGCCAATGTAGATGAAAAATCAATGCATACCGGCAATCCCTATTCTGAAAAATTAGTGGCCATGGCCAAAGAAGAAGGTGCCCAAGTAATTGTGATGTGTAATAATATTGAAGCACAAATTACCGAATTAGAGGATCCTGATGATAAGGCCTTATTTATGGAAGAATATCAAATGAAAGAGCCCGCTTTAAACCGTTTGATACAATCTGCATATAAATTACTTAGCTTGGAAACCTATTTTACTGCAGGTGTACAAGAAGTTAGAGCATGGACTATAGGAAATGGCTGGAAGGCTCCACAAGCAGCGAGTGTAATTCATACTGATTTTGAAAAAGGATTCATCAAGGCAGAAGTAATTGCTTTTGATGATTTCATTAAATATAAAAGTGAAGCGGCTTGTAGAGAAAATGGAAAATTGAGAATTGAAGGAAAAGAATACATTGTAAAAGATGGAGATGTGATGCATTTTAGATTTAATGTTTAATGATATCATTAGAAAGTATTAGTAACTTAATAGTATCTTTTCACTATCACAAATAACATTCCCTATATGATCAATAAATCAATTCAATTGTTTGTTGCATTATCTTTTGGTTTTATAGCATGTAAAACCGCAGGTCCTAACAACGGTGAAGATATAGCTAACGAAAACGCAATTGCCGCTCCTGCTAGTTTACAATATAACATTGTTCGTATTCTTCCGCATGACACAAGTTCCTACACACAAGGTCTGGAATGGACGGGTGATCATTTATTGGAAAGCACGGGCAATTACAAAGAGAGCAAACTACTTCTATTGGACTCCAATTGGAAGAATAGTAAAACTCCTATTCAATTAGGAGCTCAGTATTTTGGAGAAGGCGCTACCCAGTTTAAAGATAAAATATATCAACTTACTTGGAAAGAACACAAGGTATTTGTATATGATGCAAAAACCTTTAAACAAATAGCTGAATTTTACTGGCCTTATGAAGGTTGGGGAATGACTCATGACGACACTTCACTAATTGTAAGTACTGGAGGCAGCAATATATACTATGTAAACCCAATTGATTTTTCGGTACAAAAAACCGTTGGCGTTTACAATAACTTTGGTTATGTGTCTAATATCAATGAACTAGAATATGTTGATGGTAAAATATATGCCAATATCTATTTAACAGATAACATTATACAAATCAACCCAAGTACTGGTAATGTAACTGCTATTGCGGATTTAACGAATCTGTTAAGTTTGGCAGGAGTTAAAAATGATCCAAGAACGATAGATCCCGGAAATGTATTAAATGGAATCGCCTATCACAAAAAAAGGAATACCTTTTTTATTACTGGAAAGGATTGGCCAGTGTTAGTTGAGGTAAAATTTAATTAGCGTTACCCTTTTTTCTTGATTTCATAAATAATGGAGCTTGCTTTTTGAGGATTTTTCCAAGCAATTAAATTAGAGATACATCCAACTATGAAGGCACGTAGCATACCAAACATGCCAGTTTGTTTATATTTTTCACTAAGTAAACTCACATAAAAACTGTCAAACCACATAGGTTTATATTGCACAATTTGAAAATGATGTTTCTTGCACAGTGCATGTAGAGAAGCAGGGGTGAAATGATATAAATGCCTGGGCACATCATAAGCAGCCCAAAATGCTTTATAATAAGAGGCATCAAAACTAGTGTGATTGGGTACTGCTATAATTAATCTTCCATTGTATTTTAATAGTTTATAGAAGGCTTCCAAATACATATTAAGATCATGTACATGTTCCAATACATGCCATAATGTAATTACATCAAAAATTTGTGGGGGCAAATTATAAAGAGTATCCGGAGTTTGTAATTGTATTCCATAATTGACTGCTGCCCTCTTTCTGCTAGCATCGTCTGGTTCTAAAGCTGTTACTTTCCAATCTTTTTGAGACATCGCATTGGCAAAAGCTCCAGTTCCTGCTCCAATATCTAAAATATGGCCTTTATGACCAGTAAATAAAGATTGAACCCAATTTGTTTTTTGTATAAGCGTATGGGAACGAACACGATGGTATAGCTTATTCATCCAACCTTCTTTAATATCGGAATGAGAGATGTATTCTGTAAATTGATAGTACCTAACAATCTCCTCTTTACTAGGTATTGGATTTGTAAATTGAAATTGACAATTTGTACAACTCACAATATCAAATGAAGTATGTGTTAAAGAATAGTCTTTAGAATGCAGGTATATTTCAACATGGGGATTATTACAAATTGGGCAATTGGTATTTGTTGAATGCATGTAACTAAGTAAATAATTTGAAATAAATTAATCCCAAAGAAAATAAGGTAAACAGTAAAGCCCATATCCACCATTTATCTATATGAGCGCTATTTGATTCCAAATGAGCTTCATAATCATTGATAGTATCTTGAGATAAAGTAATGTTTTTGAAAAAAGTGGAAGCATCATAGTGGCTTGTCCATTGAAATTGATTATCCACTTTTTGGATCACCCCTAAATTGCCTAAGGACATCCTAGCAGGGTTTTTATCCAAAAATTCATTCCAAAATTGGTCATATTTTAAAATTGCCTGTTCTGTAGAGATAGACAACTCATCAGCTAAATAAACATAAAACTGTTTGGAAGGTTTATTTTCAATTGGATCTAAAATTATATTTTCAACAGGCGCTACCAGTTGGTTGTCTAGCCAGTATGCATCTTGTTTTGTCCATTTAAGTGTACCCATAATAGGTATGTCTAAATGACCATACTGTATAAAATATTGTACTAAAGTATTTACCATAATTATTTTCTAAACGAATATACAACACCTGCGATTAATTGAACACCTAAGGAGGGATATTCTGACCATCTTTGTACAGGCTTATTGAATAAATTATCTCCTTTTGCCCATACACTCCAGTTTTTAGATAATTTATAGGAAAATCCAGCATTCAATAAAAATGCACCTTTCAAATCGAATGGCAGATTAGTCGCATCCTGTTGAGTAGAACCACTCCAATATTGAACGCCCCCATCTACTACCCACTTTTTATTGGGCAACCAACTTAATTTACTATTTAATTCAAGAGGTAATATGCCCCATGGCTTAACATTGTCTTGAATGAAATTGAAATTGATGTAAATCAATTTATTATTGATTTGCAAATGGTCACTAAATTGATAATTCAAATAGGCATCCAATTCAAGTGTACTAGCCTTTGTTTCAAAGACGGCCTGATAAAAAAGCCCATAGGTAGCATTATTATTGCTAATCATCCTAGTAAACAATGGAAGGTTTTTATATTCATTTAAAGACAATCCTAAACCATAATTTAAACGTTTGTTTGCATTGATATGTACATTTACAAACTTACGATCACGGGTAGTAACATTCAATGTATTTGGCATCGTTAGCCAAGGGTTAACTTGCACTAAATTTGCATAATTTTGATTGGTTAAAATTGTATTCCAACCTGCAGTGATATAGTAGTTAGTATCTTTTAATTGTTTTTTGAATTCAATGATGGGAAATAAGTTAAATCCTTCTGGCGTAGAAGCTGGACTCACTCCAATTTTGAAGTGGCTATTTAATTTATCAAATTCCAAATAAGGATCTAGACGAATTACACTTAATGATTGACTTGCTAATCCAATAGGATTGTATAAATTAAGTGAATAATTCAGATCAAAATGCAAAAAAATACCATTTTTTAACTGGGTAACCATTGGACTTGTCAAAGCAATCCAATTATTTGTGGCACCAGCATGTCCCTCAAAATGTTCAATAGTAACAGCAGGTTGATATTGTATTTTTCTTGCTGTTAAATTTTGCCAACTAACATTAAAACCTGTTAAGTAATAATTCTGCTTATAGTTGTCAACGGGAAAGCTACTTGTATCCTCCACTAGACCAAATCTATTTCGCTTACTTTGTTTGAAATAGAACTGGGTATTTAATTTATTATTATTGTTTAGTTTCAAATCTCCAATATATTTAAATCCTATTTCTTTTAAACCTTGTAAATGGTGTTCCCCATCTATGGACTCGTTTACTAAATCAAAACTGTGGTAATTCATATATACATCTTGGAAGTTCGTATTCAGGCCAATATAATAATGGTTGTAGTTCCCAAATCCCACTTTTACATTCGTTGAATTCATTAATGGCTTTAAGGTATCTACTTTATAAGACCTAGGCACCAGCGTTATGGGTTTATATCTAAAAGATAAGTTTTGGCTTGGCACTTGATAATTTAGTTGTACAGTGGTTGTGTCAGTTTGAGCACTTGCATTGGAGAAATTAACTTTAGCAAGATGCTTCAATTGAGGCTTAAATGCAGACAAAATAGTCACTACTTTTTCTGGGATAGAATCTACTTTTTGAGCAGTTATAGTAGAGGTCGCATTTTTTGAAATACTATTCATATAAGCTGCCTCATTATAATTTGCAACAGATGATCTTTTACTTTTTTTTGACTTAGCAATTTTGGTATTTTTTTTCTTCCCTTTTTTGCTCGTTTTTTTCTTAGAATTTTTTTTACTTGTTTGGGTTGTTTTTTGCTTTTTAGTATTCTTTTTTGCATAAACGGATGTTGACAATAATCCAAACATCAATAATAATAAGAAGCTATATTTTAAACAATATTTCATAGTGGTAATTACTTTAGATTTGAATTATCTGTCAAAGTCTTTAATTTCTCTGCAGCTTCTAGTTTAAATTCTTCAATAGTTGCATTCTCTGAAATACTTTTGAAGGTAGCAATTGCATTGAAGTTGTCTTTTTGTGCTGTATAAATATCTCCAAGTAATAAATAAGTTTTGGTAACCCAATATTCATAGGAGGCTTGTTTTTGAATTACCTCAAAGGCAGTTTTTTCGGCCAATGCAAATTTTCCTTCGTCAAAATAAAGTTTGGCAATTAAAAAATGGGCTTCTGCGGTGTAGATAGAGCTGTTGCTTTTGATCACTTTAGTTAACAATTGTAAAGCGCCAGAAGTATCTTTATTGGATATGCTATTATGGTATAAGGCCATATTGGCCATTAAGATATCGTCAGTTGCTGCAGATTTATCTTGTAAAATCTGAGTTGCTATTTTAGCGCAATCCGACCATTTCTTGTTTTTATACTGACACCTCAATAGGCCCTTTATTGCTTCTGCTTTATTTTCTTGTTGAGTTGCAATTAAAGCCAGAATATTAAAATATTTTTCTGCAGTATCATAACGCTTTAAGTTAAAATAATTGAGTCTAGCAGAGAGTAAAGCAGCCCTTTCTGCAAACTTATTAGGCGACTGATTAGCAACATTACTAAAATAGATAACAGCTGTATCGTATTGTTGTTGTGCATAAGCAATTTCTGCTACAAAATTATTAGCCTCTAACTGATATTTCCCATTTGGAAATTGGGTAAGGTATTTAATAAAACCTTGAGCTGCTTCTGTATACTTTTTTTGATCATATTTGATAATAGAAGCCCTATAGGTTAAGGAGTCTTGTTCATTTAAGGAAAGCGGCATTCCAAAATTATTCATAAAGTCCACAAATAATTCAGGAGTTTGCTCTTCCACAAATATATTTCTTACAAATTCAATAGAATTCTCACTTTCAGTAGACTTGGGATAAGTACTAAGCAAATCTCTAAATGTTTGTAATGCTACTTGGTTGTTATTTAAATTAAAGTACACGATACCCAATTTATAGTAGGCTTGTGGGTAGTAGTTTCCAGCATTTTTATCTAATAACACTTTGGTTAACGGAGCGATGGCTTCTTGAAAACGTTCTTGATTGGTATAAGTGTCCGCCAATTCCATTAGCGCATCCACTTTGTATATGGAATTAGGGTATTGAACATCAAAATCATTTAAGATTTTAATTTTTTCATCTGATTGATTCATGCCTCCAAGTAAGATTGCTTTTTGTAAGGTAGCATAATCCCTATACCCTGGCTCTTCATTGATGATTTTCTGAAAAGACTGAAGCGCTAACTTATACTGCTTATTCATCATTTGACAATCTGCTAGTCTAACAAATGCGTCAATTTGATAAGCTTCTATCCTATTACTATGATTGTAATTGGAAACATATTGGAAATTTTCACTTGCTTTATTGTAATTGGATTTTTTCAAATAACAATACCCTAAGGTATATCTAGCATGACGCTGTGTAACTTCTCCTTGTTCTACAGGATCTTTTAGAAAATGTTCAAGCGACTCAATAGATTCATTAATTCTACCCATTTTGTAGGATAACTCTCCTATCCAAAATTGCGCCAATGGTAATACTTTAGCATTGTAAGGTGTGTTCCATAATTGATTTAATAAAATATAGGCTTTTTCGATTTGACCTTCATTAATATAAATTGTAGAACGGCCATATAAAATATTAGGGTATAATTTTAGTAAATCCATACCAGGATTTTCTACACTCTCATATGCTTCCAAAGCTTGAATAAAATTGTTATTTAAAGCAAGGGCGGTAACCCATAAAGTTTTGGCTTCTTCTAAATAAGTAGAATTAGGATAGGTGGTCGTGAATTTATCTAATGCATAAACTGCATTGCTATAGTCTTTCAATTCAACAGATAATTTCCCATAATTAAATAAGGAAATTTCCTTTTGTGAAAGATTAATGCTTTTGGAAGAACAAATTAAAAACGCATTTTTAGCACCTACCTTATTGTTTACTTTCAAATAAGAGGTTGCTAATAAATACATACTATTTTGGCCTAATGAATCTTCTACATTCGCTAATTTCTTAAACCCTTCAATAGCATTGTCCCATTGTTGTGCTTGAAAATAACAGAAAGATAATTGATAAAGGTCTTGAGGGTCTACCTTTTGTTGCAAGGCCAAATAGCTAGCTAAGTATGGGAGGGCTTTGTCATACTCTTTCTTTTCAAATAACATATGACCTAGCAATTGCTTTAATTGAATGTCATAAAACTGACCCTGAGTAGCTAATGCAGTTTCACAATTACGCATTGCTGCATTAATATCTCCAAGGAAATAATAAAGTTGGCTAATGTAAAATGGGGTTAATTTACTATACGCTTTATTACTAGAAGCTATTTGAAAATAACTCAAAGCGTCCTTGAACTCTTTTCTTTCTAAAGATATGAATGCTGCATAATAATTGGCATCGGTATAAAAAGGATTTTCTTTTACTTGTCTAACAGCGTTTAATAAACTGGTTGCCTTGTCCCAATTTCCGGCTTTGAAATGAAGATACCCTTGTAAATACTTCATCTGCAAAATCTCAGCGTTATCTAAATCGTCAATATGAGTACGATCAAAAGATGATAAAGCAGTTACATCCTGATGTTGTCTAAAATAAAAAATGCCTAAATAGAAGGAAATCCTAGATTGATAAATTTTATTACTGGTTTTACTAAACCAATCCAGCGCTTGTTTGTCGGCCAAGGGTTTTTCTAAACTCAAACTAAGTACATGGTAATAGTAATCAACAGCTTCTTGAGTGTGTTTTAATTGATAGGCAGCTTGAATTTGTTGAAAGGCTGCAAGCGTATCGCCTTGCTTTAATGCATACAAACCATCCTCAAATAATTGATTTTGGGGATGTTTAAAATCAAAGGACTGGCTTTTTACTTGGGTACTTAGAAGTACTGGCAAAAGCAGTATGAATAGACGCGAAATACCATTGTTGAATGAGAACATAATAACTATGTTTATTAATAACCTAAAAATAAGCCCTCTTTATAAAACGTTAGGTTAAATAGACTTATTGTGGAAAAACAGATAGATTGACTAATTTTGTCAACAATTACTATAAAACCAAGGAATATGTTTGAATATACCACCACTGTACGCGTAAGGTATGCCGAGGCAGATCCAATGAATGTTGTTTATTATGGCAATTATGCTCAGTATTTTGAAGTGGCTAGAGTAGAAAGTTTAAGATCCTTAGGAATTAGCTATAAAACCATTGAAGAGATGGGAATTATGCTTCCGGTAGTAGAATTAAACATAAAATACCTAAGACCAGCCAAATATGATGACCTATTAACCATTAAAAGTTATATAAAAACCCTTCCAATGGATCATCGAATTCAATTTGATCAGGAAATTTATAACGAAGAAGGCAAGCTTTTAACAATCGGAGTGGTGAAGTTATATTTCATGGATAACCAATTAGGTAAAAGAGCTGAAATGCCTGCTTATTTAAGGGAAAAGCTGGCCCCCTATTTTAAGGAAACTACCACATAATTAAATTATTTTGGGTTAACTTGCACCCTAATCAATTTTTCATTAATGAATTCAATTAAGGCCTCAATAATTACCATTGGGGATGAACTATTAATTGGTCAAGTCATTGACACCAATAGTGCTTACATAGCGCAATCTCTTAATAAAATTGGCGTATCAGTTCAAAATAGAATTGCAGTTGGCGATGACAAAGAGGCCATCATTAAGGCAATGAATATAACGGCTACGGATAGCCAAATTATCATAATCACTGGAGGATTAGGCCCAACTGCTGATGATATCACAAAACCCCTTTTAAATGAATATTTTGGGGGGCAAATGGTAATCCATCAGCCTACCTTAGATCATATTACTGATTTGTTTGTCAATAAATACAAGCGACCCATGCTTGAACGTAATTGTAAACAAGCAGAAGTGCCCAATGTTTGCGAAGTATTGTTTAATGTAACTGGAACAGCACCTGGTATGTTGTTTAAAAAAGAGGGGGTATCCTATTTTTCATTACCCGGAGTGCCCCATGAAATGAGGTGGCTTACAGACCAATATGTTATTCCACATATTCAATCCAACTTTTCCGCTCAACCCATTATTCATAGAACCTTATTAACCGCTGGACTTGGAGAATCTTATTTAGCGGAAATGATTGCTGATTTTGAAAAGAATTTGCCCTCCAACATAAAATTGGCTTATTTACCCAATTTTGGCATGGTTCGTTTAAGATTAACTGCTACTGGAATTAATGAAAATGAATTGAAAATCAATATAGAATCTCATTTTGCTCAACTTAAATTAACAGTTTCAGACTATTTAGTAACGGATCAGGATGAAAACATGGAAGTCGTGGTGGGCAGGTTATTAAAAGAGCGCCATCAAACGGTCTCAACTGCCGAAAGTTGTACAGGAGGCTATATTGGGCATTTATTGTCAAAGCATGGAGGATCCTCCCAATTTTATACGGGTGGAATTATTAGCTATGATAACCGAATTAAGACGGAGTTCCTGGACGTCCCTGAATCCATCTTAACTACGGTTGGAGCGGTTAGTCAAGAGGCAGTTGAACAAATGGCAAAAGCAGTTAGAGAGAAGATGAATACCGATTATGCAGTTTCTGTTAGTGGAATTATGGGACCATCTGGACAAACAGACGAAAAACCACTTGGAATGGTTTGGATTGGGGTGGCCAACAAAGAAAAGGTAGTTTCTAAGGTATTTTACCTAAGATTTGATCGATTGCGCAATATTGAAGTTACTGCCAATCAAGCCATAAATTTACTTAGGTTATTAATTATCAATAAGATTTAGTCTTAAATTTGTCTAAAATTACCCCTTATGCCTCTTGTTGATTTAGTGATGCCAAAACTGGGTGAAAGTATAATGGAAGCGACCATTTTAAAATGGCACAAGCAAGTAGGTGATGCTATTCATCTTGATGAAACATTATTAGATATCGCTACAGACAAGGTAGATAGTGAGGTACCCAGTACCGCAGGCGGAGTCATCAAAGAAATTTTGTTTGAAGTCAATGCAGTCGTACCTATAGGAACGGTGATAGCAAGAATTGAAACTTCAGGTGATGCTGCAAAGGCATCTTCTACTGTTACTGAACCTAAAGAGCAACCTACTACCCCATTCATTCCAACAGTAGCTGCAGCACCCATAACAACAAAAGTGAAGGAAGAGGTACAAGAAGTCCCTTATACCCCAGCTTCTAGCAACCTACCAGTTCAAGTCAACAATTTGGAACCAGAAACTACAGGGGAAGCTAAATTTTATTCACCCCTTGTTTTAAATATTGCTCAAAGCGAAGGGGTTGGATTGCATGAATTACAATATATAACTGGAACAGGCAGTCAAGGTCGTGTTTCAAAAAAAGATATCTTAAACTATATTTCTGCTAAAAAAGCAGGCACTTTGCCGACAATTACACAACCTCAAATAGTCGCTAATGTTCCTGTTGTGGCCACCCAGACTAGTTCACCAAATAAAAGTTTGGATCAATTACTAAACGATCAAAATAATTTTAGCAGTCTATCTAGTATTGCCAAAATTGCCAACCCTGAAGATGTAATTGTAACTGGAAATACAGAGATCGTAGAAATGGACAGAATGCGTAAACTGATTGCCAAACATATGGTTGACAGTGTGCAAACTAGCCCTCACGTAACTTCATTCGTAGAAGCAGATGTAACCAATATGGTTATTTGGAGAGATAAAGTAAAATCACTTTTTGAAAAAAGAGAAGGCACTAAACTAACATTTACCCCTCTGTTTTTTGAGGGTATTGCTGCTGCTTTAGAACAATTCCCAATTGTAAATAGTAGTTTACAAAACGATCAGATTGTTTATAAAAAAGATATCAATATTGGAATGGCTACTGCCCTACCAACTGGAAATTTAATAGTTCCTGTTATTAAAGGAGCCAACCAATTAAGTATTGTTGGATTAAGCAAAGCGGTTAATGGTTTAGCCAACGCTGCAAGAAACAATCAATTAAAACCACAGGATACCCAAGGGGGCACTTTCACCGTAACCAATGTGGGTACTTTTGGTAGTATTATGGGAACACCCATTATCAACCAACCACAGGTTGCTATCCTAGCACTAGGTGCCATCAAAAAACGTGCTGTTGTTGTGGAAACACCGCAAGGGGATGCCATCACCATTCGTCACATGATGTATTTATCCATGAGCTACGATCATAGAATTGTAGATGGCGCCGTGGGCTCACAATTTTTGTCGGCAGTTGCCAAGGCATTTGAAAATTGGGATCCCAATAGACAATGGTTTCAATACGTTTAATGAACGCTCATTTATTGTAGTCCCCAATCACGTCCTTTCATAATGGCAGGCACTCCTTTACTCATCCAGGTAGGCATGGGTGCTCCTTGAAGGTAATGATCAAAGAATTGTTGCTCTCTAATTTGTATATCTTTCTTATTCTTGCGTTCAATCAAATTATGGGCTTCATTATTGTAGACCAACATCCACATTTTCTTATTCAATCTTCGCATGGCAGTGAAATATTCAATTCCTTGATACCAAGGCACCGCATCGTCTGCGTCATTGCTCATAATAACCAAAGGAGTCGTTACAGCAGGCAGAGAGAATAAAGGCGAGTTTTTGATATATAAATCGGGGCGCTCCCATAAACTGGCACCAATTCTACTTTGTGTTTTTTCATATTGAAATTGTCTATTCATTCCAGTACCCCATCTAATTCCACCATAAGCACTGGTCATATTCACAACAGGTGCCCCTGCCCAAGCTGCAGCATATAAATTTGTTTTTGTAATCAGATACGCAATTTGATATCCTCCCCAACTTTGCCCTTGTAAACCCACTTTAGTACTATCAATAAATCCTTTTTGAATCATAGCCCTTGTTCCACTTAAGATATAATCATAAGCTCCTTGTCCAGGATATCCATTTTTATACCAAATGTCTGGTACAAAAACAATATAGCCCCTGCTTACAAAAAAAGAAATATTTAATCTTGAAGCCGTAGGTGCAGGAGGAATGTAATTATGCACTGTCTGATTGTTTCTTTCATAGAAATAAACAATCATTGGGTATTTTTTGGTAGCATCAAAATTTTCTGGTGTATACAAAACTCCTTCTGCCATCTTTCCTGTATAAGCTTTCCATTTAACAATTTCGGAACGCATCCAATTATAGTTTGCTTGTTGTGGATTGATACTTGAAATTGGGTTAGGATTTTGTTTTACTTTATCAAAAGCATAGACAAATACATTGGGAGCTGTTTTTTCATCCTCTTGTAAAACTGCGATGGTATTGGTATTTTTTGATCCTACAATTGTTGTATAATGTACAGGTAAATTATTGATCTCAAAACTTTGATTGGATCCCAATTGTAAGTGAACCAAAGATTCTGTTTTGGTATGCTCATTAAACCCTTTTAATAAAATAGCGGAAGTAAAAGTAAGGGCATTTCGATCTTTATCTGTTTCTACAAAACGATAAATAGTTTTGTTTTTTCTTCCATTTGTCAAGGCGATAGATGGTTTTATTCCATTGGCATCTACTAGCCATAAATCATATCGATCATATACAATTAAATGCTGATTATCGTCCATCCATTTAGCAATACCATATGCATTGGGATCGTCAGGTACATCATTTTCTTCATCATACAACGGGAACTTAATATCCTTAGCTATTTGCATTTGCTTACCTAAAGCAGCATCATAGGCCATATATTTTTTTCGAGTTTCATCATAAAAAACCAATTTGGAGCCATCATAAGCTGCTGACATTAAATTCCCTTTCCAAGCTTTTTGAATTAAGGTTCTTTTGCCATTATTATTTTGTATGGCATAAATGTCCTTTAAACTATAACCCTGCCACTGACTAGCTAGCGCATAATTTGAATCCAAAATAGCATAAGTAAGTAATCCATCTCCTTCTTTAGTAGACATCAAATCACGTTCTTTAATTTTTCCTAAGTAGGTTAGGGAATTGTTTTTAGTATGATAAAGTACGGTCTCTGTGCTTTTTAAACTTACCTCTAGATTTTTTAGCTGCATAGGTTGTAAACTAGCATCTTCATAATGCCAAATGTCTACACTAGCACGCTCAAATTCAGGCAAACTGGTATCTTTTACAGGCAATATAGGCTGGATGCCAAATTCTAAATGATCCCCGGATTTACTAAATTGTAATTTACGATCTCCTCCAATGGTGTATTGAGCAGGCAAATCGGGATGTGCTCTTTTCACAATTCTTGTTGCAGTATCCGCATCAGCTTGATAGTATGCTAAACTATAATTTTTTTGCAATGCTTTATCGGTACTGTCTTGTTCAATTAAATAAGCTAATTGTTTATCAGTCTCATCCCAAGAAAATCCAGTTGCCGAATTAAAATAACTACTTATGACTTTGCCAACAGAATCAGCAAGGGTTACTAGTAATACTTTTGCTGGATTAGACTTATTCTTTACTTGGTACATAACACAAGCTAAAGCCTTTGGGTGTAAACTATAAGATGCAATATTATTATAGCTATGATTGATTTTAGAATTTAAATCTCTTAAAATAAGTTCAGACCCTTCTTTAGTAATATCCCCTTTCTTATCTTTCAAATAGGCCAATACCCCATTCCCATGTTCAGCTATTTGAAAACTTTTTACAGATGGGATTTTTTCAATTACACCCTCCTTCAAATGCACAATGACCATACTATCCTTAGGCATTTCATCTACTTTCTTTTTTTCAATTTTAGCTTTTCTGGTTTCGGCAAATAAAGGACTAATTTTAGCAATTAAAAACTGGCCATCTTCTGAAAAAACAGGTTTTGTAGCACGGTCTATTTTAAAATCAGCTCCTGTTTTAATATTTCTAATCATTAATACACCATCCCCTTCTTGTGGGGTAATATTATAAACAACAAATTCACCCCGAGGATCTGCAACCACTTCTTTTATGGATTGCCATGCATCATAAACAGTATGGTCTAATACTTTCTTTTGTCCCATTACGGTTGTAGTCACCAAAACAAAACAAGCCAAGAGTCCTTTTTTCATATTATAAATTTATTATATAAATTAGTCAACCTTTTATTCTAAAATTTGTTATGTAATTTATTAAAATGTTGTTGATTATGAGGCTATTTTATATGATTGGTTTGATTTTTTGTTTTCAAAATCTAGGATTTGCCCAACAAACTGGGGGGTTGATTGGTGAAATTTTAGACAAAAACACTCAAAAGCCCATTTCCGGTGCTACTGTGAAATTAATTAACACGACTTATGCGACTACCTCAGATAGCTTAGGTAAGTATGCATTTAGAAACATCCCAACTGGACAATATCAAATTGCTGTTATTTCTTTAGGTAGCTTACCTTATAACTTATACAATGTGATTGTGAGCTCAGGTAATATCACTTCTAACAGCATAGAATTAATACCACAAGATTTTAGCCTTAAAACAGTTACAGTCGGATCCAATAAAAAATCTGTACGAGCTGCTACCTTGGAAACACCTTTAAGTATACAAAAGTTAACCGCCGAAGAGATTAAATCTAATCCAGGTGGAAATTTTGATATTTCTAAAGTAGTTCAAACATTACCAGGTGTGACAGGATCTGCAAGTACGGGAGCTGGATTTAGAAATGATATCATTGTTCGTGGTGGAGCTCCTAATGAGAACGTATTTTATCTTGATGGGATAGAAATTCCAGTGATCAATCATTTCACAACACAAGGAAGCGCAGGTGGTCCTCAAGGTATGCTGAATGTATCTTTTATTGATGAAGTAAAACTATCTTCCTCCGCATTTGATGCTAAATATGACAATGCCTTATCTTCTGTATTTGAATTCAAACAAAAGAAAGGAAATGCAGAAAAAGTTCAAGGAAATATAAGATTAGGTGCCACAGAAATGGCGGTAACTTTAGAAGGTCCATTACAAAAAAAGGGGAAGACAACCTATTTATTATCAGCTAGAAGAAGTTATTTGCAGTTTTTATTTAAAGCATTGGACTTGCCGATAAGACCCAATTTCTGGGACTTTCAATATAAAATCACTCATGCAATTAATCCCAAAACAACACTAACCTTTTTAGGGGTCGGCGCCATTGACGAATTTGCTTTTGCTGCTCCTAAAAAAGCAACTCCAGAAAAAATTTATGCATTAAACGCTGGGCCATCTATCAATCAATGGAATTACACGGTTGGCGTGTCTTTAAAACAATTAATAGATAGAGGTTACTGGAATTTGAGTATAAGTAGAAACCAGTTAAACAATGTGAATGAACGATTCCAAAATAATTTAGGTCCAGACAAGGGAGAAAAAACACTTGATTATACTTCCAATGAATCTGGAAATAACCTTAGATGGGACATCACCAAGAGTCTTATAGGATTTAAATGGACAACAGGGGTGAATCTTCAAAACATTCAATACGATAACAGTACATACCAATTATTACAATATAGAAGTTTGACTACACTAGGTGGAATCAATACACCAACAAATCCATTACGTATTCAATATAACAATCAGTTAAATTATAATAAATATGGAGCCTTCATTCAAGTTGGAAAAAAAGCTTTCAACAATAGACTAGGTGTAAGTGCGGGCTTAAGAGTAGATGGAAACTCCTACACCAATGATGGAGCTGAATTCCAAAAAAGGTTGTCACCAAGAGTGAGTTTAAGCTATGTAATTAGCAATGAATGGAGTTTGAATGCATCTATCGGCAAATATTTTAAATTACCACCAAATACTTCTCTAGGATACAAAGACAGTAGTGGATTGGCAATGAATAAAACAGCCAATTACACATCAAGCATCCACTATGTTGTTGGACTAGAATATATCCCATCCGATGCCAACCGATTTACAGTAGAAGTATTCTATAAAAATTATGAAAATGTACCTATCAGCGTGAATAAAGGAGTTAGCCTTAGTAATTTGGGAGCTGATTTCAATATTTTGGGTAATGAACCCATTAGTACTACAGGGCTTGGAAGAAGTTATGGTTTTGAATTATTTGCTCAGCAAAAATTAACAAATCGATTTTTTGGAATTGTGAGTTATAGTTTCTTCAAGAGCGAGTACAGCAATAGGTCAGGAAAATACATACCTAGCTCTTGGCAAAACACCCATTTACTAAGTATGACAGGCGGTTATAAATTTAATAAGAATTGGGAATTGGGAATTAAATATAGGTACCAAGGAGGAACACCTTACACCCCATATGACATGAATTTGAGTAAAATTAATTTTGCAACCCTAGGTATCGGAGTATTAGATTATAACAATTTAAATTCTTTAACCAATAATGCATTCCATTCTGCGGATTTAAGAGTAGATAAAAAATACTACTTCAAGAAAACAACCTTAGATTGCTTTATTGATATCACTAATTTCTATGGTGCAAAATCAGTGGCTCCTCCATTCTATGTATTCTCAGCTAATTCAGATGGTACTTTTAAAACGACCGATGGACAAGCAGTAAAAAAAGATGGATCTAATGCATTGCCCGTATTGTTTGATAACAATCAAGTATTTATTACCCCAACATTTGGATTTATATTAGAATTCTAAACTCCAAAAATTGGTAGCGTAAACTATTTGCGAATTTGATTTAGGAATCTACCAGTAATGTAAAGCCATTGCATGTTGAGTACCCCTAAGATGGCTTCTTTGATAATGCCTTTAGACATTTTACTTACCCCAATTTTTCGATCAATAAACAAAATAGGCACTTCTGTAATTTTGAAACCTAATCTCCAGGCCGCAAATTTCATTTCAATTTGAAAAGCATACCCTATAAACTTAATATTGTCTAAGTTCATAGTTGCTAACACTTTGTTTTTATAACATACAAAACCAGCTGTAGGATCTTTAACGGGAATGCCTGTAATAATTCTTGTATAAGCAGAGCCTCCTTGGGAATAAATTTTTCTATTTAAAGGCCAATTTTCTGTTGCGCCTCCTTTAACGTATCTACTTCCTACAGCTACATCAGCGCCTGCATCACAAGCAGCACACAAACGATCTAAATCATTGGGATTATGAGAAAAATCTGCGTCCATTTCTATGATATAATCATACCCTTTAGCTAATGCCCATTTAAATCCGTGTATATAAGCAGTTCCTAATCCTAATTTACCCGATCTGCATTCTAAGAAAACGCGTTCAGGATAATTTTGCATAATTCCCCTCACCAAATTAGCTGTTCCATCGGGTGAACCATCATCAATTACAAGTACATGATAATTAGACGCAAAAGACAATACCGATGCAATGATAGATTCAATGTTTTCTTTTTCGTTGTAAGTAGGTATGAGGACTATTTTTTTCACCAGCGTAAGGGGGATTTTTAGTATTTAAATGTACAAAAAATACATGAATTATTTGTTTAATATAGATTTATTCAGAATCTCTGTCAATTTCTGTTTAGTATGTAAAGCAAAGTCCCCTTTCATCATCCAATCATAGTATTGTGGCTCTTCCTTTAATACTTGAACAACTGGCTTCCCTTTATGCTTTCCAAAGTTAAAAACAGCCACCCCATTCTCATATACTAATCTTCGTGCAAAATCTATAATATGATCCTCTCCGGTAAATTTTACAATGGATTCTACGGTATTCCCAATTTGAGGATAACGTTGAATTTGTGCTTCTAATATTTCCCAAGTCGCAGTGGCATCTGCTTCAGCAGAATGAGCATCTTCAAGTGTTTTATGACAATAAAATTGATAGGCAGCACTTAAAGTTCTTTGTTCCATCATATGGAACACTTTTTGAACATCTAATAATTTTCTGGTTTCAATGTCTACACTTATTCCTGCTCTTAGAAACTCCTCATTTAACATAGGAACATCAAAACGATTGCTATTATATCCCCCAATATCTGAACCTTCCATAAACTGCTTAATTTCATTAGCAATGACTTTAAAGCTAGGGGCATCTTTTACCATTTCATCGGTTATACCATGAACATCGGAACTTGCTTTTGGAATGGGCATTTCTGGGTTCACCAATCTTCTCTTTACTTGTTTGGTTCCATCCAAAGCAATTTTTACAATTGCAATTTCAACAATTCTATCCGTACTAACATTAATACCGGTTGTTTCTAAATCAATAAAACAAATAGGGCGAGAAAGGGCTAAAGACATAAAGTGGTTTATGCGATAAAGTTAAACATTATTGATAAGTAAATTGTGTATAATAGGGTAAAATAATAGCCTTAAATGCTATAATTTTGATGGATAATAAGCATATATGAATTGGATACCACTTACCAATGTAGAACAACTGGAAAGCATTCGAACTGCATCAAATAGTAAACCACAGGTTATTTTTAAGCATAGTACTACCTGTAGTATTTCTAAAATGGCTTTGGACAGATTTGAACGTGCAACAGCTCCGGAGACGATCGATTTTTATTACTTAGACCTATTGTCTTATAGAAGTATCTCTAATTCTATTGCAGATACCTTCCTGGTACATCATGAATCTCCACAGGTCATTTTAATTAAAAATGGCGAATGCATATATGACGAAAGCCATTATGGAATAATGATGGATGAATTGGTAGAACAAGCAGGTTTGTAAAGTGCATTCGGAATTCACAGAGGCAAAAACTCAACTAATTACACTAGCACTTCTCAATAATCAGTGCACTCGCCCCACCCCCACCATTACAAATGGCGGCGGCGCCGTATTTCCCATTTTGTTGTTGGAGTACGTGCACTAAAGTAACTACAATTCTGGCACCACTACATCCCAATGGATGACCTAAGGATACGGCTCCTCCGTTAATATTTACTTTTTGAGGATCTAATTTCAATAACTGTGTATTGACAATACCCACAACAGAAAATGCTTCGTTGAATTCAAAAAAGTGAATGTCAGCAGCTGTTAAATTGGCTTTGTGCAACGCTTTGGGTATCGCTAATGCAGGGCTAGTGGTAAACCATTTTGGATCCTGTTCGGCATCTGCATAACTTATAATTTTGGCAAGCGGGGTTAAACCCAATGCTTTCATTTTTTCACCGCTCATTAAAACCAAAGCAGCTGCTCCATCGTTCATGGTACTGGCATTAGCAGCCGTTACAGTTCCTTCTTTACTAAAGGCTGGATTCAGTTGAGGCACTTTATCAAATTTTACATTGAAAGGTTCTTCGTCCTTGGTAACAAGGATTGGATCCCCTTTACGCTGTGGAATAGTTACCGGAATGATTTCCGCAGTAAATAATCCTTTTTCTGTAGCCGCCTGTGATTTTTGATAACTTGAAATAGCAAACGCATCTTGGTCAGCTCTGGAGATATTATTTTCTTGAGCACAAAGGTCAGCAAAATTGCCCATGGCCACTTTATCATAAGCGTCTACTAAACCATCTTTAGCCAGGCCATCTTGCATAGTAATATCCCCATATTTATTGCCCCATCTTTGCGTTGTATTGTAAAAAGGAACATTACTCATACTTTCCATTCCTCCCGCTACGATGACATCTGCATCTCCCAATAATATATTTTGAGCAGCCATGGCAATTGTTTTCATACCACTTGCACAAACTTTATTGACAGTCGTTGCAATTACTTTATCTGGTAATCCTGCAGCCTTACTTGCCTGTCTAGCGGGTGCTTGTCCTAAACCGGCTTGAATTACCGAACCCATAATCACTTCCTCAACAATACTTGGATCTAGTTTAATTTTTTCAATGGCTCCTTTTATAGCAATAGCGCCTAACTGAGTAGCAGACAAAGCACTTAAACTACCCCCAAATGAACCAATGGGAGTTCTTACCGCTGATACAATAAATACTTCTTTAGACATAGTTTACATTTTGGTGGATATATTCAAATAAAAACTTGCTTGTTTAGGACTAATCAGCTTCTCTAACTGCTGAATTACTTTCAGGAGCTTCAGGAACCAATCTAATCCCATCATCTTCAATGGTAATTAATTTTGACTTATATAAAATACCTACATTCATTTTGAATGCCTTTTTACTCATGGCAAAGAATGCATAAATATCTTCTGGATTGGACTTATCATGATAGGGCAAAAACCCTTTATGTAATTTCAATAGCTTGATAATAGTTTGTTGATCCCCATCTAATTTTGCAACTCCTTGCTTACCAATACCGATATCCAATTTATTGTCTTCTCTAATTTTCTTAACAAAAGCTTCATCAATAAATTGTCCTATATGTAAATGGGTAAATACTTCATTTTTATATACCAGTCCTTGGTGCACTCCATTTACAATTACTACATACCCAATTTCTGACTCTCTATATACCTGCACTTTAACTTGCTCACCCTCTCGAACACTTAAGACCTCATTACTTATTTGATTGTCAATTTTCTCGGTAGCAGCAACTCTACCTGTTTGTTTGTCTATATAAAGTTTAACTAAGTATTTGCCACCCAAACGCATAGTAGACAACTGTTGAGAAGCTGGTACAAATACATCTTTCATTAATCCCCAATCCATAAAAGCTCCTTGACGTGTTACTTCCACCACTTTTAAGGCGGCAATATCTCCAACCACGGCAAAAGGCTCCTGGGTAGTAGCAATCAAACGATTATCTGAATCATGGTAAACAAATACACTAATGGTGTCTCCCACTTGCAAACCAGAAGGAACAAATCTTTTAGGCAATAAAATCCCTTCCTCACCATCATCCATATAAAAGCCAAAATCTACCTTTCGGTCTACACGCATCAGATTAAATTGACCTACTTGAATAGTTGACATATTAATTATTTTATGGCTTACGCCTTTTATATAAATTTAGAACAATTCCGGTTGTTCGTCGTTAGGATCTTTGATGACTACCTTGGTTTCCCATTCCATTTCAATGCTTTTGTTGTAGTCTGTCAATTTTGTACCCACTGCTTTCCAGCCCATAATGTCCACAATTTTACTAACTTTAAACTTAGCTTTTCTTATTTGAGCACCTTTTCCGGTATTCACAACCAAAATAGGTTCAATTGAAGTGGAAACGGCTGCTAAGAAATTGCCATCCCCTTCTTTAATACAACAGAATGGAGATCTTAAAGTGGTGGTTTCAATTTTAAAGCGTTTGATATTGTATTGTAATTTATCCTTATCTAAATAAACAGCAGTTACAATTTTATCTGGATTAAATTTTTCAATACTCAAAACTTTTTCAGGATCAAATCTTTGAGATTGTTCGGTATCGGTAACCTCATAATAGCCATCCTTTGTAAATACCAATAATTTCTCATCCTCAAAAGTACCTAAGTAAATTCCTTTTTCTTCGCTGTTTAAGCGTCCAAATTTATCGTCAAACCAAAGTTTACGACCAACCAAGGTACTTTTCCCCGCTTCTTTTAATCGAACAGTTTTAATTGGATATTTAGTGACTTGATTTCCTACACTACTTCTTCCTTTTACCTCCAAGGTTTCAAAGTAAAAATCAAACTCTTTGATTCTAGCAGAACAATTAGGACTTAATATAATTTTAACAGATTCAGCTTCTCCATTTGCATTGATAGACATGTAATGCACTTTTGACTTTTCTGCACTCTTGGCCAATGGATATTCTTTATCTCTAGTTACTCCCGTAACATTAAACCTTTTAGCATAACTAATACCACTTGCGCCATCCACATAAACCATATTATAAGTAGTACGCTCGTCATTCTTTTGGAATACAGCAGCATGTATGATATCTTTTCCAATGAATACTTTGTCTGACACTTTCACTACTTTCATGATACCAGACTTCGTAAAGGCAATAATATCATCATAGTCGGTACAATCGCATAGGAATTCATCTTTCTTTAAACTGGTGCCAATAAAACCTTCCGCTTTATTGATATACAATTTAGTATTGGCGATGGCTACTTGTTTAACCTGAATGGTATCAAATTCCTTGATCTCTGTTTTACGTTCTTTCCCTTTGCCATATTTCTTTTGCAAACCTTCATAATAACTTACCGCATAATCCACCAAGTTTTCTAAGTGGTGTTTAGTTTCTTTAATGTCTGCTTCAATACCTTTAATTTGTTGAATTAAATCTTCGATATCTAATTTATAAATACGTCTTACAGGTTTGTCTGTTAATTTCAATAAATCCGCACGTTCAATTGGTTTCTTAAATTTCTTTTTGAATGGTTCAAAAGCTTTGTCAATAGCATCAATTACTTTTTCCCAGTTTAAATGCTTTTTCTCTAATTCTTGGTAAATTTTCTCCTCAAAGAAGATTTTTTCCAAGCTTGTGAAATGCCATTTTTCTTCTAACTCTTTTAATTGAATTTCTAATTCGGCTTTTAATAAACCTTTGGTATGCTCCACTGAATATTTCAATAAATCACTTGCTCCTAGGAACTGAGGTCTATTATCAACAATCACACATGCATTTGGTGATAAGCTAATTTCACAATCGGTAAATGCATACAAAGCATCAATGGTGATATCAGGTGAAATACCGGTAGCCAAATCAATTTGTATTTCTACCTCAGCAGCAGTTACATCCGTTACCTTTTTAATTTTAATCTTACCTTGATCATTCGCCTTGGTAATACTTTCCATTAATTGAGTCGTAGTAACACTGTAGGGAACGTCTTTAATTAATAAAGTCTTTTTATCTAACTCTTCAATATGTGCACGCACCCTAACTTTGCCTCCACGTTTGCCATCATTGTAGTTAGATGCATCAATCATGCCGCCAGTTTGGAAGTCAGGCAACAATTCAAACTTACGTCCTCTTAAATGCTTGATACTCGCTTCTAATAATTCATTGAAATTATGAGGTAATATTTTAGTAGATAATCCCACTGCGATACCATCTGCCCCTTGTGCTAGCAATAAAGGAAACTTCATTGGAAGGGTTACCGGCTCGTTTTTACGACCATCATAACTCAAAGCCCATTCGGTGGTTTTAGCATTAAAAGCTACCTCTAGAGCAAACTTACTTAAGCGTGCTTCAATATATCTAGATGCTGCAGCAGAATCTCCTGTGCGCACGTCTCCCCAGTTACCCTGTGTTTCAACTAATAAGTTTTTTTGCCCAATATTCACCAACGCATCACCAATGCTGGCATCTCCATGTGGGTGATACTGCATACTTTGTCCAATAATATTGGCCACTTTGTTGAATCTTCCATCATCCATTTCTTTCATGGCATGTAGGATTCTTCTTTGTACTGGTTTTAGACCGTCTTCTATTGCAGGAACTGCTCTCTCCAAAATAACATAGGAAGCATAATCCAAGAACCAGTTTTTATACTGCCCTTGCACCCCTGATTCATTCTCAGTTACCCTGCTTAAATTTTTCTCTTTTGCCATATATCTAATTATTAGAGACGATGCGTGTCTTCACTACCGTCCGCTAAACTATTTAATTCTACAAAAACAATATCCGAGATTGCGGTTAACGCATGCCAAGTATTGGCAGAAATCTTTACCCTTACAGGTGCAATCAATTCTATTGTTTCCTCTTTATTTGTTTTCAAATCCTTCCAATGCAATTTTGCAGAACCTTGCACGAGAAGTAAGTCTTCTGGATTTTTTCCTGGTGAAATGCCTTTATGATAGTGTTGGCCACTAACTGTTCCAGCTTTTCTATATACCAATAAAAATTCTCCTGTTCTATCCGTATTGAAATAATGAAGTGCACCTCGCTCATCGACTGCTTTTACATCTATGGGTAAAATAGTTACACTCATTTCAAATACATTTTTATACTGTTTCAGTTTCAACCACCGTACTTGAACCACCTGGCATTTGTACCACCATATCCTTCCATCCTTTTACCCAGTCTCCAACAAAAATAATTTTGCCATCTGCTGCCATTTGTTTTAAACGGAACACAATAAAAGCATCTCCTAATTTAACTTTCAATTTGGCCATGATATTAGTCAAAGCACTTGGTAATTTCTGTGCATTCTTAGTGAGCAAGGTCAAAATTTCCTTGTCATAACAACCCAAATGCAAACTAACCAACTTCTTTCCGCCCTCTAAAAAACGAACTCCTTCATTTTCTTGACATAATTTTTTCCACTCATCTGGATCCAATTCGAATTCACTTAAGGTGATAGGTCGGGCTAATTTCTTTGCCTTTAAAAATTCTTTGGGTTGTATTTGACTTAAATAGGTTGGATAAAATAATTGTCCTTTTTCATTCAAGAAAGGAAGGTTGTTTAAATACAATACTTGAATTCGACCCTGGTACTCTTTAAATTGACTCATGAACCAATAATACCCAGCTACATCATGTGCATTTTGACCCATCCAAATCCAAATCACTTCATTCTCATCATGGTTTAATGCATTTATTAACTGATGTACTGTTAATTTATCATCAACAATATCCAATTGATCTGCATAAGGAGAAAATTCCAAAACCTGTTGCCACCAATCACGACGTGCTTGATAACCTTCGGTTTCATAAATATCCAACAAAGGCCCAACGGCATAGTCGTCTTTAATCTCCACAACTTTTCCAGCAAGGGTTTCGTCCAATTCAATGGCAGCTTCTAAGGCAGCAATATCTGCTGTATTAAACACTAAGTGTATCATGCGCTTTATCTAGTTCTAATTTTAAATTATTGATAATAAAATCTTGTCTTTCTTGAGAATTTTTACCCATATAATATTCTAACAAATGTTGGATATGGTCTCCTTGTTCTAAGATAACTGGGGCCAATTTAATATCTCCACCAATAAATTTTCCAAACTCATCCGGACTAATCTCACCCAGTCCCTTGAATCGAGTTATTTCAGGTTTGCTACCTAATTCACTTATGGCTTTTTGTTTTTCATTTTCGTCATAACAGTAAATGGTCTTTTGCTTATTTCGCACGCGGAATAAAGGGGTCTCTAGTACAAAAACGTGTCCGCGCTTTACCAAATCTGGGAAGAATTGTAAAAAGAAAGTAAGCATTAATAGACGAATGTGCATGCCGTCAACGTCGGCATCGGTAGCAATTACGATATTGTTATAACGTAAGCCTTCTAATCCGTCTTCAATATTTAATGCATGTTGTAATAAATTAAACTCTTCATTTTCGTAAACCACTTTCTTCGTAAGTCCAAATGCATTGAGGGGTTTACCTCTTAAACTAAATACCGCTTGGGTATCTACGTTTCTAGACTTCGTAATACTTCCACTTGCAGAGTCTCCTTCGGTAATAAATAAGGTACTTGCTTTCTGCGTGGCAATAAACATTTCCTTATTCTTAGAGGGCAAGTCATCATTTAAGTGCACGCGACAATCTCTTAGTTTCTTATTGTGTAAATTGGCTTTCTTAGCTCTTTCGTTTGCTAATTTTTTGATTCCTGCCAACTCTTTTCGCTCTCTTTCATTTTGCTCGATGCGCTTTTTTAAAGCATCAGCCACTCCTACATTTCGATGTAAGAAATTGTCTAGCTCTTTGGATAAGAACTCTGTAACGAAGTTCTTCATGCTCGGGCCCCCATCCGCAACATTCTGAGAACCTAATTTAGTTTTGGTTTGACTTTCAAATACTGGCTCCTGTACACGTACAGAAACGGCAGCAACAATACTGGTTCTAATATCCGAAGCTTCATAATCTTTCTTATAAAAATCACGAATTACTTTCACATAAGCTTCTCTAAAAGCTTGTTGGTGCGTACCCCCTTGGGTAGTGTATTGACCATTTACAAAAGAAAAAATGTCCTCACCATAATCGTTATTATGAGAGATAGCTACTTCAATATCCTCTCCTTTCAAATGAACAATTGGATATCTTAATTCATCTGGATTGGTTTTACGTTCTAATAAATCCAATAATCCATTTTTACTTACAAACTTTTTATCGTTAAAATGAATGACTAAACCTGCATTCAAATAACAATAATTCCAAAGTTGACTTTCAATATACTCGTATATGAAATGGTAATTTTTAAATACCGTTGCATCCGGTGTAAAACAAACCAGGGTTCCGTTTTGTTCCGTAGTTTTCTCTTCCTTGGTTTCTTTAATGAGTTGCCCTTTTTGAAAACTTGCAGATCTTGTTTTACCTTCTCTAAATGCGGTAACGGTAAAATCCTCACTCAAGGCATTTACCGCCTTGGTACCCACCCCATTCAAACCAACTGATTTCTGGAAGGCTTTACTATCATATTTGGCACCTGTATTAATTTTACTTACTACGTCCACAATTTTACCCAATGGAATTCCTCTACCATAATCTCGTATCGTAACTGTTTTATCTTGAATAGATATTTCAACTTGTTTACCATACCCCATGGTATGTTCATCTATACAGTTATCTATTACTTCTTTGATTAATACGTAAATACCATCATCTGGAGCGGTACCATCCCCCAATTTCCCAATATACATTCCTGGACGAAGTCTAATATGCTCTTTCCAGTCTAATGACCGAATGGAGTCTTCATTATATTCCGCTGCTACTTTTGCTTCTGCCATAATTATCAATACTTTATGAGCACAATATGCCCTAGTCTAGC
>JACCDI010017097.1_pt1 | contig 26795 bp, 28 predicted proteins | sample 7442791 | NCBI WGS metagenome assembly JACCDI01 (sample SAMN15323434, study PRJNA562643) | freshwater metagenome | isolation source: river surface water | place: USA:Blue River Watershed | collected 2017-08-15
CCTTCGCCATCGCGAATCTCGTTCTTGATCGACGGCCCGTTCTCGCTATCTGTCAGCGCGCGTACGCCGCCGGGACCATCTTTCTGGTCACGCAGTGCGCGCGATTCCGCATCCGGTCCTTTGACCGGCTTTTTCTTTTTCCGGTGCTGGTTCTCGGAGATCGCCTCGATCGCCGCTCCGCCCCGGAATACTTGTGCTTCTTCTTCAGATGACATCAGCCACCCCTGTTTCGCGTGAGGCGACCATCAGCGGCCGCTGCTTACCAGCGCGCGCTGCAATGATTTCACTGGCCTTAGCCACGGATCGGCCGGAACGCCCGGGCGCGCCGCAAAGGATTCGGCCTCCTTCTGGTTCGAAAAGGGCCCCGAGACGACGGCGTATTTCACGCCCTGGTCTTGTGTTGTCACGGCCGCGATCCGGCTTTTGCTCAGTGCTGCATACTGCGCCCGCCACTCCTGCGCCTCGGCCATCGAGCCCAGCGACACGTGCTGGACAAAATAGCTACCTGGGCGCGCTTGTTTCACTGCCTGATCCACGCCGCGCTCGGAGCGCGGCGCGAGTGCTTCTGCAGCGGTCGCGGGAACTGCGGCAGGTACCACGGCAGGCGCCACAGCGGGTACTTCTTTGACGTCGGTCTTGGCATCTGCCTTTGGTTCAGATTTCGCCTCTGGCTTTGCGTCTGCTTTTGGCTCCGGTTTTGTCTCGGCCTTCAGGTCAGCTTTCGCCTCAACCGGCGCTTTGTCAGCACCAGAAGCAGATTTCTCATTGATAGAATCGGCGCCAGCGGCTGGAACTGAAGCCTGGGTTGCGGTCGCCTTGGATTCCTCCAGCTGCGCGCTGGGTGGTTTGCCGGTAATACTGGCCAGCGATTCCATGGCCCACGCTGGCAGGTTGTCCTTCAACAGCGGCGAGTGGTAGAGCATCGGACCGAGTTTTTGCGAGAACAGCAGCAGTACCGCGATGGCGATGACGACCCCAAGCAGCGTCAGCGCGGCTGCCCAGCGCAGCACCACGGAGACCACCTTGCCTCGCAAGGACGGCGCTTTTGGCGCGGGCTTGATCGGCGTGACTGGCGCATCGAGTGAGGGCTCGGTGCGCCCTGAACTGTCTTGCAGCGCCTTCTGGCGCATTGCGGCCAATTCAGCACCGGACATGGTTTTTTCTTCTTTGCGATCTTCTTTGCCCTTGGACGCAGGGGCCTGATCGCGAGCCAGGTCTGGCGCTTGGCCAACCGCGGGTGAGGGCGGCTTGGGTTGTTTTGCATAGCCGGTCGCGGCAAGCACTTTCTTGGCCTCGACATCAAATCCCATACCGCCGGCGACAGCGATCAATGCCTCGCCTTCTTCGCGCGTGGGCGCTTCCAGCGGCCAGCGGAGCATGCGCTGGCCAAACTTGTCCAAAGTTTTTTCATGCAGCAGGATGCCGGGTTTGTCGACCAGCAGGACCAGGGACACATTCGCGCCTGGAAAATCCTGTACTAGCCGTGACAGCAGCTGCAGGTCGCGTTCGCTGATGGCCTTGGCGTCATGCGCGAGCAGTACGCGGCGCGGCGCCTGAGAGGTCTCGGCATTACGGGCTTCGTCGATCGACAGATCGGCCAGTATCTGGTTGAAGCGCTCGAGCAGGGCCTCGGTATTCTGCGGCAGGAAGACTTCGATCTGCAGACCATCGCTCTTGCGCAGCTTGTTGATCATCAGCCGACCATAATGGTCGAGCAAACCGTCGTTGTCGCTAGAGAGCGCGAGCGAGAGGCTATCTTCGCGCACGCCGCGCAGCACATAGTCGAAGCGCTTGCGATCGGCGGTGCGAAGGAAGATACCGTCCGGGCCTATCAGTTCGGTCATGTCGGAATGTCTGTCCATCAGTTAACCGTCTCCTCAGTTTCCAGCCTGCCGTTGGCATCGAATTGCATATTGGGCGGTACGGTCGGCTTCGGACGCTGCAGCGGCCCCGTGCCCGGCTTCACGCTGGCGAGGTTGAACACATAGGCGATCACCTGCGCGACCGCATAGTACAGGTCTTCCGGCACAGGGTGGTCGACTTCGGTGGTGAAGTAGAGCGCACGGGCGAGCGGCGCGGCCTGGAATATCTCGATGCCATGCTTGACGGCTTCTTCCCGGATACGCGCGGCGATGGCGTCGGCGCCCTTGGCCAGCAGGATGGGTGCGCTGTCGCCGTTGGGATCGTAGGACAGGGCGACGGCAAAGTGTTCCGGGTTGGTGATCACGACATCAGCATTTTTCACCTGATCGATCATGCGACCCGCCGCCATTTCACGCTGCCGGCGACGAATCTGCGCCTTGACCTCGGGGCGACCCTCGATGTCTTTCATCTCGTCTTTGACTTCTTGCTTGGTCATGCGCATCTGCTTCATGAACTGCCAACGCTGAAAGGGCACATCAATCAACGCGATCACAGCCAGTGCGCAGGCCATGATCAGTGCTGATTTGGCCAGCAGTGCGCCGGCGACGGCCATGCCGGGCTCAAAGGCCATTTTGCCGATCAGATTCAGCGTGCCGATATTGTCATACAGCACCCAGGCAACAGCGCCGGCCACCAGCGTGAATTTGAGTATGGCCTTGGTCAGTTCTACGGCAGCCTTCACGCCGAACATGCGCTTGAAACCGTTGATCGGATCAAGCTTGGCCGCCTTGGGGCGCACGGCACCCATTTCGAACAAGAAGCCGCCCGTCGCACCGGAGGAGGCGATCGCGACAGCGACCGTCAATAGCAGCAGCGGTGTGACCAGGATAAAGCACTCGAGCAGCTCATGCGCGAAGATCGCAGGGAGCAGGTTGGTGGAGTGCACCAGCTTGCGGTCAAACTGAAAGCCTGAGACAAAGGCCTCGGCAATTTTAGAGATCAGGAATTCACCCGTGATGTACATCATCGCGAGCGAGGCGATCGTTACCGCAGCCGCTGGCAGCTCGGTCGAGCGTGCTACTTGTCCCTCTTCGCGGGCCTTTTGCAGGCGCCGCGAGGTAGGTTCTTCGGTCCGTTCTTCAGAGGTCTCGGACATATCAGTTCACCAGCCCGACGAGGTCCCGCGCGTGGTTGAATGCCTGCATCCACAGCCACTGAATTCGGCCGATGATGCTGTCCATCGCGAAGATGAGTACGAGGAATCCGGCGGCGATTGATGCGGGAAAGCCGACGGAGAAAATGTTCAGTGTGGGTGCGGCACGGGTGATCACGCCCAGGCCGATGTTAATGAAAAGCAGGGCGACCATCACCGGCAGCGCGATCAGCACGCCGCCCAGAAAGATCATGCTGCTCCAGGCGACCACTTTGCCAAAGGCGACTTGTCCCAGAATATGCTCGCCAATCGGCACGGCGCGGAAGCTGTCCAGCACCATCGAGAGCATGATCACATGACCGCCAAAGCCCAGGAATACCAGCGTGGAGCAGATGACGATGAACTGCGCGATCACGGGTACGTTACCGACGGCCGGGTCGATCAGCGTCGCCATCGACAGACCCATCGAGGAGGAAATCGTCTGTCCCGCCAGTGTCAGCGCACCGATGGCCACTTGCAGCATCAGGCCCATCATCGCGCCGATGAACAGCTGATTGACGATCTGCAGAATGCCATTGGCACTGATCGGATCGATCACGGGCCACTGGATCAGCGGATAAACAAAGATAGTGACGACCAGCGCCATCATGATGCGGATCGGCAGGGTGAGTGCGTCCAGCGAGAACAGCGGTGCGGTGACGAGCAGGGCCGAGATGCGCAGCATCGGCCACAGGAACATGTAGAAGCGCTCGACGATTTCCGCTGCAAGTAATGTCATCGCGTTACCCCGAACGCTCCAGAGAGCTCAGGAATCAGGAAAACAGCGCGGGAATGCGCTTGTAGATATCTTTGGTGTAATCGACCAGCATCACCAGCTGCCAGCTGCCGAACAGTGCCAGGGTCACACCCATCGCGGCGAGCTTCGGGATGAAGGACAGCGTCGCTTCATTGATCGACGTGGCTGCCTGAATCACACCGATGAACAAGCCCACGCCCAGTGCAACGATCAACAGGGGTGCGGAGATCAGCACGATAGCCCAGAGTGCGCTGCGGCCGAGGTCAACGACGGTGGCGATTTCCATGATCTTGTCCTTGTTCTTTTATGGTTGTATTCGTTATCTTTTTTAGGGCATCGCGAAGCTGGAGGCCAGTGAGCCCATGAGCATGCTCCAGCCGTCGACCAGCACGAACAGCATCAGCTTGAACGGCATCGAGATCATCATCGGTGAGAGCATCATCATACCCATCGACATCAGCACCGACGAAACGATCAGATCGATCACGACGAACGGTATGTAAATCAGGAAGCCGATCGTGAACGCACTTTTGAGTTCGGACGTCATGAATGCGGGCACCAGGGTGGTGAACGGTACCGATTCCGGTCCGGTCAGCTCGGCCTTGGAGCGAGAAATTTCCATGAACATCGCGATATCTTCTTCACGGGTCTGTGCGAGCATGAAGCCGCGGATCGGCGCCTCAGCAGCGGCCAGTGCTTCTTCAAAAGGCATGCCCGAATTCATGTAAGGGAGGATGGCGTTGTTATACACATCCATCATCACCGGTTGCATGATGAACAGCGTCAGGAACAGCGCAAGGCCGGCCAGCACCTGATTGGGCGGCGTCTGGCCTGTGCCGAGTGCCTGGCGCAGAATGGAGAACACAATGATGATGCGCACGAACGAAGTCATCATCAGCAGCATTGAGGGCAGCAGCGTCAGGACCGTCATCAGACCCAGCAGCTGCAAGGTCAGGCTGTAGCTGGTCGCGCCACCTTTTCCGGCGACGACATTCACGATGGGCAGGCCTTGCGCGAGCGAGGTTTCCGGCAGCAGCGCAGCGACGAGCAACAGGACGAGGGCGAGGACTCGGCGCATGATCAGCTCCGATCCTTGTTGTTCTGTTTTGCAGCGTTGAGCAGATCAGCAAAACGCTTGGCCAGTGGCGCGACCGGTTCATTCGGTGTTGCCTGTGCGGCGTGATCCGCAGCGATCTCGTCTGCGGTCAGCGGGAAGCCGGCGAGGGTGTTGATCTGCTGGACGGTCACGCCGACCAGGATGTCCTCATCTTTCACGCGCAGCAGCATGATTTTTTGGCGTGGCCCGATGGATACCGTGTCAAGTACGCGGATCTTGCGGGGGCTCATGCCGAGCAGGCTGCCGCTTTGCATTTTCTTCAGTCCGACCAGCACCACGCCAAGCAGTACCAGAACGACAGCGAAGCTGGCGATGAAGGATAACCAATCGGTGGCGTGCATGATGTCGTCCGGGTAGTAAGTTCAGTGGGATCAGATATTGCGCATGCGCTCGGATGCCGGTACGACGCGGGTCAGGCGGATGCCATAGCGGTCATTGACCAGCACCACTTCGCCCTGTGCGACAACCGTGTCGTTGACCAGCAAGTCCAGCGGTTCACCGGCAATGCGTTCGAGTTCGACCACGCTACCCTGTGTCAGTCGCAGCAGGTCGCGGATCTTCATTTTGGTACGCCCCACTTCCACCTTGATCGCCACCGAAATGTTTTGCAACACCTCGGGATTGATGTGGTGATGGAGCATCTCGGTGGCTTCTGCCACTGCGGAATCTTCGGCCTGATCCTGGTCCTGGTCTGTAGTGGTATCGCTCATGATGGATCCTGACGTTGGTCGGTTAAGTGGGGTTAGATATTTTCAGGGCTGATCGAATTTTCAATCCGAACGGCTACGTTGGGCCCGGACATGCCTACCTGGCATTCAAAGGCAGGGAGACCACCGATGTACAGCGTGGCCAGTTCAGGCTTCTTGAAGAACAGCAGATCGCCTTCTTTCAGCGACTCGACGCGTGCGTAATCATCGATTACCTGGCCGAGCAGCACCTGCATCTCGAGCAGCGAGTCGCCGACAGCCGCGGTCAGGTCGTTGCGCCACTTCAGGTCGGATTCTTCGCTGCCGTCAGCCTGTACGCGATTGCGTAGCAGGTCGCGCAGTGGCTTGAGTGACGCATAGGGATAGACGAGATCAACGAAGCCTTTGACGCCGCCCACGCTTTCGGTGTCGAAGCGCGATACGATCACGAGATCGTTCTCGTCAGCGATCTGTGCAAACTGCGGATTGATCTCGGAGCCAACGTGCTCAAAATCGACCGGCAGCAGAGGCGCCCATGCTTCTTTCAGCGACCGGAAAAAGACTTCCAGAATAATCTTGATCACGCGCGATTCAGTCGGCGTGAACATGCGGGTGGGGGGCAGCCAGTTCGGCGGCAGGTCTGCATCCTTCTCAGACGTGCGGCGACGCTGCGTGCCGGGCATGCCGCTACCGGTACCACCAAAGAAATTGTCCAATGCGGAGAACACGACGGTTGGCTCGATGGTCACCAGCGAGAAACCGCGCAGCGGATTGATGCGAATCGTGTTGACCGCCAGAGGAGGGCGTAAATCTTTCAGGTAATCGCCAAAGCGCACGATCTGCGCGCGCGACGGATTGATACGCGGGCTGGTGCGCAGCACTTCCATCAGGCCCAGGCGGAACAAACGAACGAAACGCTCGTTGATCATCTCCAGCGAGGAGGTGTTAACGCCAAGCGTGCTGTCTTCACTGGCCAGGTCGTGCTTCTTCACGCGCGTGGTCAGATTGAAGCCGGTGTCGATCGCAATGGTGCCGTCGTCGATGCCCGACGCCAGTGCGGCAAGCTCTTCGGGCGACAACAGGTTGCTGGAGGTGGCCATGGCTTGATGTTCCGTTCGTGGTCAGTTCGCGCTCGGTTACTGCACGATGAATTCGGTGAACATGACGTCCTCGATGCCGCCGAAGCCTTCGTATTTTTCGAGCAGCGAGTTGATGACCAGCTTCACGTCCTCTGCCAGCGCCTTGCGGAAATCAGGCTTGAGCAGGTCGGATTCGGTCTTCTGGCGCATCACGTCAAGGATACCTGCGCGCAGCGCCAGCTCATGCGTTTTCACATTCTTGATCACGCGGTCGTCGTAGTGGGTCATGATGGTCAGCGTGACCTGCATGACTTTACGCGATCCGGCGACATTGGAGAGCAGGGGCTTTTCCAGCGCGTAGTAGTTGAACTTCCAGCGCTCGGCCTCGCCCTCGGGGCTGGCCAGCTCTTTCTGCGGGGCGTCCGCAGCTGGTTTGCCATGGTCGTCCTTCTTGCCATGACCGTCGTCTTTCTTCTCACCGCCGTGGCCGTCACCGGCCGGCGCATGACCGTCGCCCTGGCCTTCCAGCTTGTCGAGCTGGGCATCCACGGCTTCTTTCGGCTTCTTCGAGAAGAAACCCGTGGCGAACAGGGTGCCGCCGACCGAGATACCGATCAAGAGCAATACGCCCACCACGATCAGGATGATCTTGAGCAGCGGACCTTTTTTCTTAGGTTCGCCTTCGACTTGTTCTTCAGGTGCTGCTGCCGCTTCTTCAGCCATTACATCCCCCTACACGATTTCGTTTCGATCAGACCAGTACGTCGAGGCCATTGTTACCTTGGGCCTTGGGCTTCCCGGTTGCCACACTGTCGGAGGGCAGGCTGGCGTTGGCCAGCGAACCTTTCGACACTCCGGTGATTCCGGCAGGCGTTTTATGGCGCCCAGGTGTCGAATTTCCGCCATTTTGGCTGTCTTGTCTTACGTTGACGTTCACATTAGCAACTTGCATGCCTGACTGCGCCAAGGCCTCTCTCAGCCTGGGCAGGCCATCGGTGATCAGCTCGCGGGTCATGGCCTCGGTCGCCTTGAAGCTGGCCTCCAGCGCGCCATCTTTCATGTCGAGCTTGATCTCGATATTGCCCAGATCCTGGGGCTTCAGGGCCAGCTCGACTTTCCAGACGCCGCGAGCGATCTGGCTCGCCAGTCGCTGGCCGAGCGCTTCGCCCAGTCGCTGAGACAGCTTTTCATACTGCTCGGCGCGCAGGTCGATGTCAGATTGCGGGCTGGCGGCCTGGCCCTGCGCCTGCGATTGACTGTTCTGTTCGGCGACTGACTGCCGGTGTGCCCAGATCATGCGCAGGTCTTCTCCGGTGAGATCGGTGCCCAGCGTCACACTATCCAGTGCTGCGGGTGCCTCGGTCGCCTCGGCCTGGGGCAGCAGACCGTTGTTCATGAACGCTGCCTTGAAGGACTCGCTGGAGGTCGAGCCCAGGCGCTCGGCGCGCAGGCTCAGCTGTTTGGCCTCCAGCTTTTTCGCAAATTGTTTGGTTTCGGCGTCGCCGAGCACCAGAGTGGCTGCGAGCTCTCGCCCGGGCGCCTCGTGTTTTTCGTGTTGAGCGGTGCTCATCGCGGCAGCCGCCTGGCTGACATCAGCAGCCATTTTGGGTGCCTGATCCGGTACCAATGATTTTGCACTATCGGCATGGGTGCCTGGCTGGCTGATGGACCAGCGGATTTTCGCATCGGCGCTGAGCTCAAGCGCGCTCATGCCGTCGGCATCGGTGAACGCTTGGGGCAGGTCGGCCTTGTCGGCGACGGGTGTGGCAGCCGCCGTCTCAGCCGTGAGCGTGGCGGCTTGTGCGGCGAGCTTTTGCTGAGCAAGCAGCAGCGCGTCGCCCGTCGCATCGGCGGCAATCTGCCCAACGACCAGCGCGCTGGCGTCGGCCGCCGCGGCGCCAGCGGGCGGCAGGGTGGCGCCGCGCTGAAAGATGAGCGCCAGCGCGGACTCATCCATGCCTTGCGAACGGGCGAACGCATACAGACTGTCGTCGCTCAGCGTCGGTGCCTCGCTGGTGATGATGTGAACACTGGGCCCGAGAATGTGGGATGCGAGCCCCTCTGCAGGGGGTGAGGTCTTGCCAGTCTGGGCGGCAAGATCTTGCCCCTCGGTGCCTGCCTGCAGGGAGTTGAGCATGCCGCTGAAATCGCCGCCATCCTCGCCTTTCAAGCCGCTAACGCTTGATTTGGCGTGCTTTTTCGCGTGATGGGCGGCAGCGACGGCCGGAGTTGATACGGAAGTCATCGTGCTTGGTTTCCTGAGTTGCCAACAAGTGGGTGACTCTAAGCAAGAAACGTGTCAGGTCAGCGGATGCAGAAAAGACCCAGTAATTCATGGGCTTGCGCAAGGCTTCTGACAAGGTGCAGGAAGCTGCGATGACGGGATTATATTAACTGTAAGAAATTTTTGCAGCAGCCAGGACAGAGCACAGTTTTTACATTAAGACAATGCTCGCCGTCTCGGCTGTCAAGGCGGATGGCTTGGCGGCACAGTCCTAGCACCGCGCTGATTCGGGCACTACGGCAGGGCGTTGCCCTGCCGTCGCCGACACATCAGTTGAGGGCGGACGCGCGGTTGGCGCCGGGGACGAGTGCCGGAACCTGCTGCCAGGCCATGCGGATCTCGTTCATCAGGGTTTGCACTTCCTGCAATGCCTCGAGGTCATTGTTCGCGTTCACATGAAACAGGCGACGGGTGACGTAGGCGTACAGGTCATTGAGGTTGCGAGCAATGTCGCCGCCTTTTTCGAAATCCAGTGCGCCTTGCAGACCCACCACGATACGACCGGCACGGGCCAGCGCCTTGGATTTTTCGGTGATCGCTCCACGCTCCATATGGCCGCGGGCGGTCGAGAGGCTCTCGATCAGACCGTCGAACAGCATTTGAATCAGCTGCACACTGTCTGCCCCAGCAACACCGGTGGTTACTTTGACATCACCGTAGCTGGCGAGGGCACGTTCTCTCATGTTCATGGTCTGTCGCTCCTGAGTAAATCATTGCGTCAGACCAGATATCGGCAGCTGCCGGGAAGACTTGAGGCGGGGATGGGTGGGACAAGCCGCTGAATCCCCTGGTTTTATGCCCTTGTCGTTAAATGTCGGGGTCAGGCCAATGCCAGTCAGTTAAGCATCCAGATTGTGCTTGATCATCGAAAATCTCTCAGTCACTGGATCCCGGCCTAAGCCGGGATGACGTTTTAGCTGCCAGTGGCCTTCACATCGTCGTCCCGGCGCAGGCCGGGGCCCAGCGTCTTTAGTTGAATGCAGCGACGTTTGGGTTTAACTGACTGGCATTGGGGGTCAGGCAGCGGGCACGGCCTCGGCGTTGGGCTGCCGCACGGGCAGGGTGTCGCCCTCGCGAGCAACCGGCTCGGCCTCGGTCTCGGCCTCGGCCTGATCCGCCATCGAGGAGTCGGTGGCCTGGGGCGATTCCAGGCTAGCCACCGGTGCGGTGTCTTCCACCACCTCGGCCACCGGGGCGGCTTCGGCTAATGATTCCTCCAGGGGCGGCTCGGGGAATTCTTCGGGCATCTCCGGCGGCATGTCTTCTTCTTCCCTGAATGGCATCAGCAGCTTGGACAGTGGTATCGGCGGCAGGCCGGCGGCATAGAACAGTTCGTCGCCGATTTCATCCAGCTTGTCGCGCAGGGTCTCGTGGTCTTCGTCAGGCTCAGTGACCACCGCGTAGCCGACCTTGTAAATGCCGGAGGCGTAGTCGTGCGGTATCCAGGACTCGATCTCGCCGCGCAAGGTCGGTACCACGCGCTCGCAGCGGACTGGCATCGGGAAACCCTCGCGGCCATCATGCTGGCCCTCTTCGAACAGTATCTCGAGGTGCTTCTGCAGCACGACCTCGTAGCGAGGCTTGAGCGCGAGAATCTCTTTGGGTGTGATGCCGCGGATGGGCACGCCGATCATGGCATCCCACAGATCTTTGCCGGACAAGCCGCCGAAGGTGTCGGCAGCATTGAAGCGAGGTTTGGACGGGCTCTTGCCGGTGGCGATGTCATTCACCTTCTCCAGCGTGAAGAAGGCGACCAGCATCACGCCGACCAGACCAATAAAAACCAACAGCAGCAGGATGGTGTTCATCTGTTGCGCCATGACTCATTTCTCCTCAGCGGGGCTTGCGGCCGCTGCTTTATTCTCCGACCCTGAGCTGGGAACGGAGCTTTTTGACGTTTGCAGACAGGATCTGCGACACCCGAGATTCGGATACGCCCAGCACTTCGCCAATCTCGCGAAGGTTGAGCTCTTCCACGTAGTAGAGCGAGATGACTAGCTTGTCGCGCTCGGGCAGGTGTTCTATCGCCTCGGTCAGCGCTTCCATCATCTGTGATTCTTCGACGATGGCCTCTGGCTGGCGCGAGCTCTGGTCGGGTACGTTCATTACCTCATCGGCAACGACTTCCATCGAGTAGGTCTCGAACTGACGGGCGTTGCCGCGATCTTTTTCGAAACTGTCGATCTCCAGTCCCATGTACTCGGCCAACTCGGCCTGGGTCGGTGCGCGGCCCAGTTCTGACGCCAGTGCCTGGTTCGCGGTGCTGTGCGACTTGTTGAACGCCACTGCTGAGCGGGGCAGGAAGGACAACCTCCTCACCTCGTCAATCATTGCGCCCCGTACGCGGCTATGCGCATAGCTCTCGAATGCCACGCCTTTGGTCGGGTCGAACGCTCGCGCGGCCTCGATCAGGCCGATCATGCCCACTTGAACCAGTTCGTCCACCTCCATGAAGGGAGGAATGCGCGCCTTCAGGTGCACGGCAATCCGCTTGACCATGCCCAGATTGTCGAGAATCAGGGCTTCGTCAGGGCTTTTGCCGGCGCGACCGGTCTGTTCGTAGAGTCGGATGGAAGGTGGCATGACTTAACCCCCGGGGTTTTGCCGGACCAGACGTTCCATGAAGAACTGCAATCCTCCGGAGGCCTGATGAATGGCGGGCAGGTGAGTAATGGCATCGGCCAATCGGCGGTAATCACGGGCGCCGGCACTGCCGGGCGCGAATTCCAGAACCGACTGGTATTTCTTGAGCGCGGCGAGGACGAGCTCGTCGGACTCAATCGATGTTAGGTATTGTAGTGTTTTGCCCAGGAAACGGTCGCAGACTTCATTCACGCGGCGATACAGCTGCGCGCCGGCGGCCTGACTCTCCACCATGTTCGGTATCAGATAGATCTCGTCCAGCTCAAGGTCGCGGGTCATCACCTTGATGATGCCGTAGGCGTCAGCGATGGAAGAGGGTTCGTCCTTGACCACGATGAAGCGCCGCTGGCAGGCTTCCATGAAGGCCAGCACCGAGGGCGCGATGCCGGCGGCAGCATCGACGATCAGGTAGTCGATATCGTCATCCAGTTCCGAAAAAGCATTCACAATGCCCGCAGTGATCGCCGGACTGATCGCGGCCATGTGATGCACACCTGAGGCGCCGGGAACCAGCATCACGCCCTGTCGGGAAGTGACGATGATCTCTTTGAGCGTCTTGTCCCCTGCGATCACGTGCGACAGGTTGTACTGGGTCTGGCAGCCGAGCGCGATCTGCGCATTGGCCAGTCCGAGATCCCCGTCCAGCAGCATGACGCGCTTGCCCATCATGCTCAGCGCGACAGCCAGATTGGTCGACAGCGTGGTCTTGCCGACGCCGCCCTTGCCGCTGGCAATGCCGATGACTTCCGTGCTGCGTTTTACGGTTTTAGCTTGCATGTGCTGCCTTCTCGATGCGGTTGACCAGTGCATGTGCGGCGGAAACGACCGTGACGTCATCTTTGTCGATCACTTCAGCGGCCACCAGATTCGGCTCGACCGCTAGACCGCGAAGGGCGAGGGCGACGATCTCGTTGGCCGTCACGACCTGGCATCCTTCTGTCGGCAGTGGGCTGTGCGAACCGGCAGAGAGCTTCACCGGCGTCTCGCATAGCATCTGCAGCAAGGCCCAGGGCTGCGTCGCCTCATCCATTCTCGAGACCATCAGGCTGTGCCATTCGCTGCTCGCGCCGGACAGATATTTGCGGACCGTGGTGCTCGACGCATCGGCCGGCATGATCAGGTGGCACTGGATCTCGGGCGAGCAGGTTTTGATTTGCTCGAGCTTGTCCATCACCTGCACGCCGGGGGTATCGATCAGCACCAGACGGCGCTGGCCCAGTTCGGCCAGCAGCATCTTCAGTGTCTCGGGGTCGTTCGCACGCAGACAATCGACACCCGCCTGAGAGCAGAGCATCTGTATCTGGCTCCATGCACCGGCGCGCTGATCGCTATAGCTGATCACGGCGACGGATTCCACGCCCTTGCGCTCGGCTGCGGCGCGCGCCAGGCGTGCCACCATCAGTGTTTTGCCCGAGCCGGCCGGGCCTGCAACCGCGTGCACGCCGCGCTGGGGGAGTTTGGCCCAGTGCTCGCCGATGCTCTTGGTCAGGTGCAGCCTTAGCGCATCGGTCGCTTCGTCGAGACTACTCATCGTATTGATATGGTCGACCAGCAGCGTGCGCAGCGAGACCGGGATGCTGGCCTCGGCCAGAGCAGTCACGAGCGGACGCACGGCGGTGTTGGCCGGGGTCTCTGACTGCCAGGCGGCAACGCGCTGGGCAAGCTTGAATTCTTTGCGGATGGCGGCAAGTTCATCGCGCACGAGATCGACGATCTCGCGGCCGCGGATGTAATCGCGGTGCTCATTTTGTGCGGAGGTCTCGGTATCCGGATTCTCTGATCGCTCTGACCGGTCGGACTTCTCTGCCCGTTTTTTTGCCTGCTGACGACGGGCCTCATACAAACTTTTGGCTTGAGCGTATTCATCCTCGGCGTTAGCCTCATGCGCTTCATCCGAGGAGGCTGTTGCGCCTTTTTCCAGGGCCTTGAACGATTGCTGCAGCACCTGACCGAAGCGCTCGCCATCACCACGGTCTTTGGCCTCGGCCCAGGGCTCGGGAGCGACATCGACCGCGACAATGACCTCGGTCATTCCATTGACCCGCGAATTGGACACGAAGAGCACGTCCTGACCGAACAGGGCGACCGCTTTCTCGGTGGCCCTGCGGATGTCTTTTGCGAGGATGCGTTTAAGTTCCATGTTTTTTTCCTGTTACGGCGCGTCTGGTCAGGACTTGGTCTGTGCTTCGACCGTGTAAATCACTTTCACTGCCTGGTCGTCCGGGATCTCGGTGTAAGAGAGCACGGTCATTTCGGGAATACGGTGGCGAATCATTTTCGACAACCAGGGGCGGATAGAGGGCGCGACCACCAGCACGGCGGGATTGCCATCGTCTTCAACAATTCGCCCAGCATCACGCAGCGCGGCGAACAGGCTCTCAGCCAACCCCGGCTCGATCACCACGGATTGTCCGGGGCCGCCATTGGTGAGCACGTTGTGCAGTAATTGCTCCAGGTCGGGCGCCAGCGTCATCACGGGCAGGCTGTCTTTGTTGTCTACCAGCTCTTGCACGATCATGCGGCCGAGCTTGGGACGGACAAAGCCGGTGAGTTGCTCCGGGTCTTGTGTCTTGCCCGCGGAGTCGGACAGGGCCTCGACGATCGAGCGCATGTCGCGAATCGGTACGCCTTCGGTCAGCAGGTTTTGCAGGGTGCGGGTGATGATGCCCAGTGCCATCTTGCCCGGCACGAGGTCTTCCACCAGCTTGGGAGATTTCGCGGCCAGCTTGTCAAGCAGCTGCTGAGTCTCGTCATGCGATAGCAGCTCGGCGGCGTTTTCGCGCAATACTTTGTTCAGGTGCGTTGCGATCGCCGTCGCCGGATCGACGACGGTATAGCCCAGCGTGCGCGCGACTTCGCGCTGCGACGGATCGATCCACACGGCATCGAGGCCGAACGCGGGTTCTTTGGTGTGTATGCCTTCGAGCTCGCCGAACACCTTGCCGGGATTGATCGCCAGCTCGCGACCGCTCTTGATCTCGCCCTTGCCGCGGACCACGCCGTTCATCACGATGTGATAAACATCAGGGTCGAGGTTGAGCGCATCACGGATGCGTACCGGCTGAACCAGGAAGCCCATTTCGGCAGATAGCTTCTTCCGAACGCCCTTGACGCGCGACATCAGCTGCCCACCGGTTTCAGGATTCACCAGTGGAATGAGTCCGTAGCCGATTTCGAGACCGATCAGATCAACCTGATCGACATCGTCCCAATCGAGTTCTTTAGGGGCCTCGGTCTTCTCGTCTGTCGCTGCCTGCAGCTCAGCCTCGCGGGTCGCGACATCGTCCTGTTTCAGCAGGATGAAGCCCAGTCCGGCGGCGGCCAGGGCCAGCGTCAGGAACACCAGATGCGGCATGCCCGGCACAACGCCCAAGATCGTCATGATGGCCGCACCGATAAACAGGGCCGTCGGGTTGGAAAGTTGCGACACCGCCTGCTCGGTCATGGTCTCCGAGGTGGTGACGCGCGTGACGATGATTGCGGTGGCCAGCGACAGGAACAGCGAGGGAATTTGCGCGACCAGGCCATCGCCGATGGTCAGCAGCACATACAGCTTGCCGGCGTCGGCAAAGGAGAGCCCGTGCTGGCCAACGCCAATCGCAAAGCCGCCAATGATGTTGATGACCAGAACGAGCAAACCGGCGAGCGCGTCGCCGGACACAAATTTCGAGGCACCGTCCATGGAGCCGAAGAAGTCGGCTTCCTGGCCGATTTCGTCACGCCGGCGCTTGGCTTCCTCCTGATTGATCGAACCAGCATTCAGGTCGGCATCGATCGCCATCTGCTTGCCCGGCATCGCGTCCAGGGTGAAGCGGGCATTGACCTCCGAGACCCGGCCCGCGCCTTTGGTGACCACCACGAAATTGATGATCATCAGGATCACGAAGATGATGAAGCCGACCAAATAATTACCCGCGATGACGAATTCGCCGAAGGCCGCGATCACCGCACCTGCTGCATGTTCACCCTCGTGGCCGTTCACCAGAATCACTCGCGTCGAGGCCACGTTCAGCGCCAGCCGCAGCATCGTTGCAAAAAGCAGAACGGAAGGGAAGGACGAGAAGTCCAGCGGCTTCTTGGTGCCGATGGCAATCATGATCACGATCACCGATATCAATATGTTGAAGGTGAACAGGATGTCGAGCAGCATGGGCGGCAGCGGGATCACCAGCATCGCCATGATCAGCAATACCAGGAAAGGAATGCCCAGCCCCGAGAAATCGAAGCCAGACAGTCGCTGTCGGATTGTTGACATGGAAAGGGTGCTCATAGCAGCGCCAGATTAAAAATATCTTTTTAAATCAATTAGTTAAAAATTTATTCCGGTTTGCGGAAGTTTCCTTGCAGAACTACCAAGCAATTGATGTGCCATGAGGTTTCGCCAGGGGGCGCTATGTCTGGTGGTATGGCGAGCCAGCGCAGCGGGGCGAGGCGGGGTTCAGCAACATCGGGGCCTTGGTGTCGTTGAGCCGTACCACGCGCCTCATTGGGGTTATCTAATTGGCAAATACCCTCCGGGGTCTCAGCGATCGCTGGGCGGGCTGGCCTGTGGGAAAAGCAGACACGGGCCCACGAACTTATCGAATTGATCATTCCATTTCACCTCGACATCGCAAAACGGGCAAAAAGGTTAAAGAACCCGAAACCCTTGCCGATTAACCGGGGGAGTAAAGGACTTTTTGCTCACCGTTAACACTTTTAACTGATGAATTTTGAGAATCTTGTCAGGCATCATTGGACGGATTCCCAACAGGGATGTTGGTTCACCGGCAAGAAGTGTTCCCGGAAGTAGCGAACGCTGATGACGACAACAAGGGGTGATTTATGAACAAGATGTCCAAATGCACAATGGTCTCGCTGGTTGCGCTGATCTCTGCTTGCCAGACGATTCCTTCCGTTGCGGTGGCTGACAATGCTTCCGCCAAGGCCGAAGCCAAGCCTGTCGAGTCGGTCAAGCCGGCCGAACCCAAAGCACCTTCGGTCGAAATGGCCAAGGCTGATCCCAAGGTCGAGTCCAAGGCAACGGCTGAGCCGGTGTCAATGATTACGCCGATGATGGAGCGTCAGCAGACGATCCGTGCCACGGGCTATGCCGTCATCACGACGCAGAGCCACAAGAACCCGGCGCAGCAGCGCTTGATGGCGATCCGTGCTTCCAAGCTCGACGCTTACCGCGCGCTGACCGAGCAGGTCTATGGCCAGCAGCTCGATGCCACGACGACCGTTGCTGAGATGATCGTCACCAGCGATACCTTCCGTACTCGCGTACAAGGCATCATCTACGGTGCGGTGCTCGAGTCGATCACGCCGATCGGTGACGACACCTACGAGACCACGCTCTCGCTGGATGGCCGCGTCGTGAATGATCTGCGCGTGCTGTACCTGAACCAGTTGGCGGCTCGCAACCGTTAATCCGGACTTCGACGCTAAAGGTTGACGATCATGCACCCGATTCGCTTGATGCCTCGTTTACTGCTTCTGGCCTTGCCGCTGGCCGGTGCGCTGGTGTCCGCTCATGCGGGCGATGTACCACTGCCCACCGACCCGCGCAAGCGTCTGGAAGCGCTGCAAAACGCGCTCGTCAAGGCCGCGATGGATGGCCAGACTCGCGTGCACACGGCGGCTTGGGTGGATAACAATGGCAAGCTGCATGAGAACGTCCGCATCAATTCAGACATGAAGGTGCGCGGCGTGCGGGTGCTGAACTACTTGCAGGTCGAGGATGGTCCTTCCGCAGCAATCATCGCAGAAGGCAAGGGCATCATGCCCAGCGAAGAGGTGTGCAAAGCCAACTTGCAGCGCTATCGTCGCGAGTCGACCTTCGACACGCAGCTGAAGATACCCACCAGCGGTGCCGATCGTTATGACTGGACGAGGCTGATGAATCAGGCCCGGGGCAAGCTGTTCGCGCAGGCCACTTCCGGCCGCAAATGGACACTCTCACCCGTCTCCAGCATGCCGGCCAATGCCTATGATCGTCATCTGCAGGGTAGCAAGCCCGATATCGCCCCGTATCACATGCAGCTGGAGTTGTTGCCCGCAGGGGCACAGGGCATCGAGCCGGTTCGTCCTCGCAGCGACAAACCCGCAATGCAAAAAGTCGCAGCAGCAGCGCGTGAGCTTTTCAATGACGACGCACCGCGCAAGGCGCCAGTGCCTTTCGTCATGCGGCTGTCGGTGACTGAGCGCAGCAGCGGTCGACTGCTCTGGCAAGATGCAGTACCCCTGTTTTTCCCTGCGGCCGAGTTGTCGATCAGCAGCCAGCCGCTGCCACCTGGGCTGCTGTCCGAATTGGATCGCGTGCTCGAGCGCTGGAGCGACAAAATGGATGCCGATTTCGGTTGCCGCCCTCAGCATTTCAATGTGATGCCCGAGAGCGTCGCGAATGGCTGGGTGATCAACGGTGGTCTGGTCGCAGGATTGGCCATCGGTGATCAGTTGCTGCTGATGAACCGCGAGCACCTGCCCGCGAGAATTCTCGAGCCCGACAGCGCCCAGCATCTCGCGCTGGTTGAGGTGGTCAGCGTTGAGCCCGGCAAGGCAGTGATCAGGAAACTCGCCGGTCCCAGGGATATCGCAAGATCCGGCGACTGGGTCGCCACCCCCTTCTGAGTAATCCGGAGAAGAACATGAACAAACTCACCCGACACCTGCTGCTTGCAGCAATCATGATGGCGCTTGGCGGTACTGCCTTGGCCGCGGACCCGCCGAAGGATCCGCCCAAGGATGCCAAGGACGCAAAGGATGCGAAGAAGGAAGAATCCAAGCCCGACGAGCCGGATCTGCCTTCCAAGCCCTATCCGAAGAATGCGGTGCCCAAGGCTTTCCAGCCCAAGAAGGATGACACCAAGGAAGCCGCTGCCAAGCCTGAGGCCGCTCCTGCGCCCGCTGCGGACAAGGCCGCTGCCAAGCCTGCGCCCATGGCCGCGGAGAAAGCTGCGGACAAGCATGCAGAAAAGCCGGTTGACAAGACGATTGACAAGCCGATGGTCAAGCTGCCCGCCGCCGACAAACTCGACGCTGCTTATGACAAGCCCGTAGTCGTCGCGACGCCCAAGAAGCGCAAGCCGGCACGCCCGGCGCCTGTTGCGGCGGCCAATGCCTCGCTGCCGCAACTGGCGCACGAGAGCGCACGCAAGACTGCGCTGTCGAGCGAGCATGAGGCGTATGTCGCGCAATCGGGCGACACGCTGGATAAGGTCATCAAGAAGACCTTCCCATCGTCGCCTTTCTCCATCGATGTGATGCGCGAGGCTTTTGTGCGCGCCAATCCCAAGATGGTGCCGCCAAAGAATATCAAGCTCAAGCCCGGCCAGGTGGTGTATCTGCCTGACGTGAATGTGATGCGCACCGTGGTCATGGGCGAGGGCACTGGCCCGGCAACAATGGCAGTGAGCGGCGACGTTCACTACGACAAAAAGCCGATGATCCATGTGCCCGCGTCGACCGCGCCTGCTGCAATCGCTCCGGCGGCTGCGGTGCAGAATCCGCCGATCGCGATACCTCGCCAGCCAGTGAACGTAGCCAACAACGCACCGGCGCGAGAAGTCAGTCCGGAAGAAAAGAAAATGTGGGTGCGCTACCCCTGAGCGCGCCGGCTCGACGCCGCCATCGCGGTTCTCTCACTCACGCTGTCTGATCATCGGGTATCACGATGCAAGGCCCTGAGCAGTTACTGCTGACGGGCCGCATTCACCCGATCTCCCTCGAAGTTCGTCCTCTTCAGCTGGAAAACACGCTGGCCCGCACGCTGGGCCTGCGTGATGGACAGATCATTCAGGCCACGCTGGAGATGCGTGGCGACAGTCTCAAACTTCTGATCAATGGTGGTCTGGTCGATCTGCCGCCCGGTTTTCGGTTTCGCGCAGGCGATACGCTCTTGCTGAGAGCGCAGGCACGCCCCGGCAGCTGGCTGCTGCGACCAGTCGATGCGCGCTCCGCTGCGGCCGCAGGCGCCGCAGAGATGTCGGAGACCGAAGCAACCGGATCACCTGCATCGGCGCAGTCGGCGCAGTCGGCGCGTCCGCACGGCTTGCCGGCGCCGGTTCATCTCACCAGCTCACGCTTGCAGACCTTGTTGTTGCGACCACCGCTGACACCGGAACTGATGTCCTTGCTGGAGCCCAGAGAGTTGGCGGCGCTGCTCAAACACGTCGGCAACGATGAGTTGGTGGCTTTGTTCAGGCGGCTGCAATTGTCGATACGCGGACTCTCGCCAGAGCTCTTGCAGAGCAGCGTGATGGCCTCGGGTCTGTGGCTGGAGGCCTTGCTGGGCAGCGGTCAGCTCGGCGCGACGCCGGATGTGAAGACCCTGCTGCGGCGAATGATACGGGCGCTGGGCGATCGGGATTTACCCGATCAGGCGCGGATAGCGCGAGCGATTGACGACATCGAATCGGCGCAGGTGGAATCGGTGAAGGCGCAGACGCGTGGCGAGCTGCTGTTCCCGCTGGTATTGCCGTTCGTGGACGCCAACCCGGTGGAATTGCGATTTACCCGCGCCCGCCGCCGGGGTTCGCAGGAGGACCCGCCATTCACCGTTGATCTGCACACTCGGCATGCGACGCTGGGGGAGATTTGGCTGCAGATTGCGGTCAGCGATCGATCACAGGTTCATCTGATGCTGTGGGCAACCACCACCCAGACCGCAACGGCGGCCCGCAAGCAGGCAGACGTACTGCGGCAGAAGCTGGCGGGTGCGGGTCTCTCCTTCGGCACGATGCGTGTATTCAATTCGGCCCGGCCGATCGAGTTGCATCAGAATGCGCCGCCGGGCACGATGCTGGACATACAAACATGAAGCGACGCGATTTTTTTCAAGCAGATGATCAGGGAAGCGCAGCGCCTTTGCCGCGGGCGGACGAGGCTCTGGTCGCGGCCATCGTTGAAGAAGCCAGGCGGCGGGGCATCGAGCTGACCAGTGATCCGGAGTTACTGGCGGCTCTGGCCAGTGTCGAGAGCGAAGACCAGATCCCGCGCGAATTGTATGCGGCGATGGCGGTGGTGCTGTCCTGGATGGATGGGTTGCTCGCTCAGCCTACCGATTCGAAGTAGAAGATGGGAGAGCAGAGGTTCGCGTCAGGCTTCTTCAAAGCCGCGGCCGCGCTTGCTGCGCGACATGCGGCCCAGACGGTCATACACCTCGACCGACGCGGTCTGGTCAATGCCGAGCAGAGTGTTGAGCGTGCCTTTGATCGCGTCGAGCTTGCGACTGATCAGCACCTCATTGCGGCGATGCAGCTCGCGGCAATCCATGCTCATCTGCTTGAAACCATCGCAGTCGGGATCGTCCAGCAGGCTGTCGGGGGTGCCGACGCGGGTCAGTGCATTGAGGATCTCGAAGATCTCCAATTTACGAGCTTGCATGGCCTCGAACGCATCGAGATCTTGGGCGCGAAGCGCCTCAAATTCTTGCTCGAGCAAATCCTTCAGCGCGAGGGCGTGCTGAATCGAGGCGACCAGCTCGGGGCTGGCCGCCGGGGGCAGTAGCGACGAAGCAGTGGGCTCCGGGCTGGTCATCATGATGGTGTCTGCTTAGCGTGTGGGCAGAGATCGGACGTTGGCTCAGCCGATCAGCTTCTCCATGGACACGAAGCTTTCCGCAATGCGGCGGGCATTCAGCGGGTAATTGCCGTCTTTCAGCGCCTGCTTGATCGCCTCGACCTTGTTGCGGTCAAATGCAGGCTCTGCCATTGCTCTTTGGGCAATGTCGGACAGCACCAGCTCATCGGCTCGAGGGGCTGCGGCCTTGGCGGGCTTGCTGCTGTCGCCGGCGACCATATCCTCGGGGCGCTCGGTCGTCTTGCGCTTGGCCTTGTCGAGCGAGGCTTTGTCCAGCGACGCATTGCCGTTGAAAACGCCAGATATCGGGTTGCTCATAGTTCTCTCACTTTCGGCATAAAGCCAACTTTTCCTGTCACATCGAATATCGGATCAGCCCAGCGAAACTTTAGGCTTTTTTTCAAAAAATTTTTATTGAATAAAAAATTCAATAAAAACAAACACTTAATCATAGTCCTCTGGCAGCGCCCTTGCCAGTGATAATGCCCGACAGGGTAGTGCCGGATTCCGGATTTCGCAACTTGATCTGTTCATTCAGCCGGCCATCCTGCATCGCCTCGACCCTCACGGAGATCATGAATTCCGGCGGCCGGCCGACGATCAGGCTCACCTGATCCCCTTTCTTGACCATCAGCGCCGGGCGCAGATCGCTGGTTCTGAGTGCTTCGCCGGCGCGCAGCGGGCGCATCAGCTCGTAGCCTTCCAGTCCGGACAAGTCGAACAGGTGGGTGCGGCTTATCTTTTCTGCATCCAATCGATCCAGCTTGAACATCTCTGGCTTCAATGGCTGCCCTGGATTGAGGTTGCTGGTGGCGATCACCACCTGCCGGCTTTCCGCCAGATCGGCAGTCTGCAAGACCTGCCCAGCAGGGACCGGCCTCGCCATGCGCATGCCTGGCGAGAGCTCATTGGCGACCCACAGCGGCGTACCGCCCGAGCCCGGCGGCAGGTCGACGCGTTCAATGGCCGATTCGGTCAGCAAATCGCCCGCTTTCAGGTTGACGCGGGCGCGCAGCGCGCGCTGGTTTTTCTCGAGGTCCTGCGCCAGCACAGGTTGGCCTTTGCTCAGCGCTTTTCTCAACTGCTTGCCGGTGACCGAGGCGCGGTCGTCAAAGCCTCCCGGGGGAATGGCCGCCGCAGCTTTCGTTTCGAGATCGGATTCGGTCAGTACGTAGCCTGGCGGCAGGTCACGCCGGGTGATCACGATGCTTGGCGCGGCTTGCTGACTGAAGCCCACCTTTACAAACATTTGCCAGTTCGGCTTGCTGCAGCGAACTCGGACATTTTCGCGATTAACAAAAGGATAATCAAAGCTGAAGCTGCCCGCGCAGGGCTGCACCTGCACCCGGGGATCGAGCGCTGCCATCTTCACTTGATCAGGCTGCGCGCCGCTTTGGGCCGCGACCCATTGGGCAAGCGCGGTTTCCATTGCCTGCTGCGGCGCGTTGGCCAGTGCGTGCGTCGACAGCGCGAGCATCAGGCTCACCAGCCAGGCACGGATCAGGACCGTCATCAAGTATCTGCTTTGCATCGGCGCGAAGTCATTTACATTGTCAAATTATTCATTGGTACAGGCCTTGCTAAATCAGTCTTTGTCGCAGGCCTTGCTGTTGAACTTCCGACAGGCAGGGCAAGTACAGCAAGAATAGTTCCAGCCCGACAGAGGCCACAGATTATGGAAATCCGCACAAAAGTGAATGATCAGGCAGCCAGTGCTGCCAATGAGCGCTCGGCGCGGTCCCGCATCCGGGAGGCGGTGCCGTCGACGTCTTTCCGTCAGGTTGTTCAAGAAGCGAACAATGATGTCGTACGCGTACAGCGCGGCGACACCCTGGTCAGTCTCACTCGCCAGTATCTGGGAGATTCAGCCACACAGCTGAACAATAGCCAGATCTACGATCTCGCCAAAAACATCGCCCGAGAGAATGGCATACACAACCCGGACCGCATCATGCCCGGACAGCAGATCAATATGGCACCTATGTCGACGCTGGCTGCGCTCAAGCTGAGGCAGGGTGGTGTGGAAGGTGTGCAAATGTCCGAGGACAGCACGCCGACCGCCGCACCAATTTTGGAGAAGACCCTGGCGCGCGCGGTATCCAAAGGTTATGTATCGCCCCAGGAGCAGCGCGCCGTGCGGGACAAGATACTGCAGCTGGCCTCTCGCCACGGTTTCTCACCCGACGATTTCGCGCGAACCACGCTGATGGAGTCCGATGGCCTCAATCCCCGCGCATCGAACGGCAGCTGCCACGGCATCATTCAGTTCTGCTCCGGTGGCAATCGCGGCGCGGCGAGCGCGGGCTACGCAAAAAATCCGAAAGACATCTTGTCTTTGTCGGTGCTGCAGCAGCTGGATCTTGTCGACCGCTACTTCGCCGATACGCGACTCAAGGACTTTGGTCCGGCATCGCTCGATAATCTGTATCTGACCGTGCTGACGCCCAATGCTCGCAATGAACCTCGTCCCGATGTGCCGCTGAATATCGCGGGCAGGCAGGCCGCTTATTTATATGAGGGGCGCGATCCATCGGGTGTCATTACCCGTAACTCGATCGTGAACGGACTCAAGCTCAATGCGCGCGATCGACTGAGCGATGTGACCGTGGCACGTGTCGAGCGCAAGGTGATGTAAGCGCGACAGCGCGCCATCGCCTCGGGACCCTGGTGGGCGGCAAAGCATTGCCGCTCAATGCGTGGCATCGCGATGGGCGCATGTGAAGCGGCAAAGTCTTGCCGCTTTTCTTACTGAATTCTCACGTTTTTCCGCCAAAAAACATGCTGGCACGGCCTTTGCAATGGTCGGATCGACAGCTGGAAACTTGAGCGACATGTCGGCATTCCGGCGTCCGCACTCTGGCACAAGGAGCACGTGATGGATTTACTCAATTCGGCATTAGGCATACATGACAAGGCGCTGCGAGTCCGCAACCAGCGTATGGAACTGCTCGCCCGGAACATCGCCAACGAGGACACGCCGCACTTCAAGGCGCGTGAACTCGATTTCAAGAAAGTCATGGCCAAGTTCGAGCCGCAGGAAATGATCGCCTCGACACACACCACGCATTTCGACTACGGCGATGACAAGACCGATGACGATGGGCTGCGCTACCGCGTGCCATTCAATGCATCAATGGATGGCAACACGGTCGAGATCACCGTCGAGCAAGCCAAATACGGTAAAGCCGCTGCAGATTATCAGGCGACGCTGACCTTCATCGAGAACCGCGTCAACAGCATACGCAAAGCATTGAGAGGGGATTAAAGCATCATGCCCATGTCTATTGATAACATTTTCGGGATAGGCGGTACCGCGCTGCATGCGCAGATCGTCCGCCTGAACACTACCGCATCCAATCTTGCGAATGCTGGCACGACGGCCGCTACCGAGCAAGAGGCTTATCGTGGCAAGCGCACCATCTTCAAAGCGCTCATGGATGAAGAAATGATCCATGCCGGCGCACCGTATGTGGGTGGTGTGAAGGTCGACAAGATCGTCGACGACACCAAGCCCGTGCCACGCGTCTATGACCCGAACAATCCGCTGGCTGATGCCGAAGGCTTCGTCTTTCAATCGAATGTGAATGAAGTCACGGAGATGGTCGACATGATGGCCGCTTCCCGCTCGTACCAGAACAACGTTGAAGTCGTGAATACCGCGCGCGAGCTGATGATGCGCTCGCTCGACATCATCAAGGCATAAGGATCACTGAGATGGCATCCAATCTGACCGGTGCAGCAGCGACGACCTCGACCTACACGCTGCCCTCGAGCATCAAGACCACCAATCAAGCCAGGCAGGAAGAGGAGCAAAAAGTCCTCAATGGTGATGGCGGTGCGATGGGGCAGACGGCGTTTCTGACCTTGTTCACCACGCAGCTGCAGAACCAGAACCCCCTTGATCCGATGGAGAACGAAGCCTTCGTCGCACAGCTTGCACAGTTCTCGCAGCTGGAAGCGACGACCAAGATGTCGGACAACCTGCAGAACCTCGTCGCCTCCATGTCGAATGAGCGCATGAGCTCGATGTCCGGCCTGCTAGGCAAGAAGATCGCGATCAGTGATGGCAAAGCCTTGCTGTCCGGTGCTCAGCCCGTCGAGGGTGCAGTGACGCTGGCGAATGATGTCGACTCGATCACATTGAAGGTCTTTTCATCCTCGGGCCAACTGGTCCGCACAGGCGAGGTCGGTGCGCAGAAGAAGGGCGATTTCCTGTTCAGCTGGGATGGCAAGGATGACCAGGGCAACCAGCTCGGCGATGGTGTGTACCGCATGGAGGCCAGCGCGACACGCTTCGGCAAATCCAGCAAGGCGCCTGTGTCGACCATGGCCATGGTCAAGTCGGTCACCACCGACGCTGCGACTGGCGATCTGCAAGTCGAGCTGGAAGACGGCTCGAAGGTCAGCATGACACAGATTAAACGCGTAGGTTTTTAACGATCCGCTAATTACAGACAGTTCACCAGGATTCAGGAGAAACATCCATGTCTTTTTATACCGCCCTGACAGGTTTGCAAGCCGCGACAGCGTCGCTGGGAGTCACCAGTAACAACATCGCCAACGTCGGCACCACCGGTTTCAAGCGCTCGCGAGCAGACTTCGGCGATATCTTTGCGACCTCGCCACTGCAAAAAGCCTCGGCCACCATCGGTCAGGGTGTCGCGCTCAAGCAGGTCAGCCAGGAATTCAGTCAGGGCAATATTCAATTCTCGGCAAACTCGCTCGACATTGCGATTACCGGTGACGGTTTCTTCCCGCTGAAATCCGCAGACGGTCTGCAAGATATTTATACCCGTAACGGTACCTTCCTTTTGGATGAATCGTTTAACGTGGTGAACTCGGCCGGCCAGTCTCTGATTGCAGCGGCGGTTGACTCCTCCGGTAAAGCCGATCTGGACAACATGTCCAAGCTGCTGATACCACCCAAGACCAGTGGCGATGCCAATGAAACGACGGATATCACCCTGGGTTTGAATTTCCCATCGGATGCCGAGGTCATTACCAAGCCCTTCGACAAGACCGATCCCACGACCTACAACAAGACCAGTGCGATTACGGTGTACGACGCTGGGGGCAATGATTATCTGGCGACCGTGTATTACGTCAAAACTCAAACTGCCAGCCTTGCCGATCCGACTGCCAAGTGGCAGACCTACACCTATGTCGGTGACACTCGCATGAAAGAACAGCTGATTCAGTCAAAACAAGGGGTCGATGCGCTTTACGTTAACAAGTATGGTCAGGTTCACAAAGAGAGTGATATTCCTCCTGAACTGATCGCGCGTGGCGTGACCAAACTTGTCCATTTGGATGACTTGAAAAATCCCGTCTCATCCACACCGGCCGCTGTTGCTGGTGATCAGCTCACCACCGGTGTCAACAATGCCTGGAAAAATGGTCTGGTAGTGGCGGACCAGCTGCAGAATCAGGCACCAGCGCAGATGGGCGGTGATACCCAGCTGATTACTATCGAAGAGAACCCGACTAACACCGGACAGCTGCTGATTACCTTGGGTGGCATACTCGGCATAGATGGCACCACACAGGTCACCACGCCGATCACGGTGACCGTGGACAACACTGATACCAAGTTCACCATCGCTGAGAAGATTC
>JACCDI011817432.1_pt1 | contig 26792 bp, 18 predicted proteins | sample 7442791 | NCBI WGS metagenome assembly JACCDI01 (sample SAMN15323434, study PRJNA562643) | freshwater metagenome | isolation source: river surface water | place: USA:Blue River Watershed | collected 2017-08-15
TCGGTGTAGAGAAAAAAGACATTACGGATGTATTGCTTACGCATTTACATTTCGATCATTGTGGAGGAAGTATAATAAATAAGGCTGATGGTGCTGGTTGGGATGTAGCCTTCCCGAATGCCACGTATTGGAGCCACAAAGAACATTGGGAATGGGCAACTAAGCCGAACCCAAGAGAAAAAGCATCGTTTTTAAAAGAGAATATAATGCCGATTCAAGAGAGCGGACATTTAAGCTTTGTTGACGAGTCAAAAGCTTTCAGTGATAATATTAGTTTAAGGTTCAGTTCTGGACATACAGATCATATGATGTTGCCAGTAATAAATTACAAGGGTAAAAAAGTAGTGTTTTGTGCAGATTTGATTCCGTCTTCTGGACATTTAGGACTAGCATGGGTCATGGCATATGACACACGCCCCCTACTGTCAATGACAGAGAAAGAAGAATTGTTAAAAATTGCAGTAAAGGAAAACTGGATCTTATGTTTTGAGCATGATGCAAAGGTAGAATGCGCTACATTGATAGAGACAGAAAGAGGAATTAAAATCGAAAACAGCTTTTTACTGTCTGACATTTAATCATTTTTGATAAATCAGGTATGATTTTTGTGGATATAAGCCGAAATAAGCTGTTTTAAAGAATATTGTACATTATTTAGTACATTTCAGCATATAAACGCTAAATGCTTGAAATAGACAAATATTAAACGTATTTTTGCAGCCCTTTAAAAATTAGAATACAGGAGGAAAATGAGACAACTGAAGATTACCCAGTCAATTACCAACAGAGAAAGTCAGTCATTAGACAAGTACTTACATGAGATCGGTAAAGTTGACTTGATTACAGCAGAAGAAGAGGTAATATTAGCTCAAAAGATTCGCGAAGGAGACCAAGCCGCTTTAGAGAGATTAACTAAAACCAACCTACGTTTCGTAGTTTCGGTAGCTAAGCAATATCAGAATCAAGGACTTACATTAGGTGACTTAATCAATGAAGGTAACTTAGGTTTGATTAAGGCAGCAAAGAGATTTGATGAGACGAAAGGATTTAAATTCATCTCATACGCAGTATGGTGGATTCGTCAATCAATTTTACAAGCTATTGCAGAACAATCACGTATTGTAAGATTACCATTAAACCAAGTTGGTTCATTAAGTAAAATTAGCAAGGCGTTCTCTAAGTTAGAACAAGAGTACGAGAGAGAGCCATCACCAGAAGAATTAGCAGAAATATTAGAAACTACCGTTGATAAGATTTCTGACACTATGAGTAACTCTGGTCGTCACGTTTCGATGGATGCTCCATTTGTTCAAGGTGAAGAAAATACTTTATTAGACGTATTAGAAAACCAAGATACACCAGATACTGACAGTATGTTAATTAACGAATCTCTAAGTGAAGAGATTAAGCGTTCATTAGCTACATTGACAGAAAGAGAAAGAGAGATAATTGTATTATTCTTCGGACTAGGAACAAATCATGCACTTTCTTTAGAAGAAATTGGTGAAAAGTTCAATTTAACACGTGAAAGAGTACGTCAGATTAAAGACAAAGCTTTACAGCGTTTAAGACATACATCTAGAAGTAAAATATTGAAGTCATATTTAGGTTAATAAAAACCTAAGAATTGTGAAAAAGATTGAATGTTAATTAATTATTAATGTTCAATCTTTTTTTATTTTTGCGGCATACAAAACACTAACAAAATATCAAGATGCTTAACAAATACGAATCAGAATTAAACGACTGGATAGCTAAGGAAAAGAAGGCGATACAGTTAATTAACGTGGTCGGACAACTATGGTTTGATCATTCAATCGAGCTTATCTTATTCAGAAAGCCATTAGTTGATGTAAGTGCAAGTGAAATCTTAGGGTATCACTTATACGCTAGAAACATTGTAGGTCAACCAATTACAATTGATGAGACTTATGCTTTAGCAGAAACAATCCACAGATTAGAATTAGCACCATCGCGTATTGATTTAGGTCGTTTAGCATCTGAGTGGATAGCAGAAAAAGGAAATTTTGATTCTATTGAATCATTCGTTAAAACTAAGTTAGCAGCGCATATCGGATTAGACAAAAAAGTATTAACTCCGAAAGATGTTGTATTATATGGTTTTGGTAGAATTGGACGTATCGCTGCTCGTGAATTAATTACGCAAGCTGGTAAAGGTGAGCAATTAAGATTAAGAGCTATTGTTACAAGAAGCAATTCAGATAAAGACATTTCAAAAAGAGCTGACTTGTTAAGATATGATTCTGTTCATGGTGCATTCAATGGTACTATCGTAGAAGATTTTGAAAACAAAGCCTTAATCATTAATGGTCAAACTATATTAATGATTGCTGCAAAAGATGCTTCAGAAATTGATTATACTCAATACGGCATCAATGATGCATTAGTAATTGACAATACAGGTGTATTGAGAGATCGTGAAGGATTATCGAAGCACTTGCAAGCAAAAGGAATTAGTAAAGTATTGTTAACAGCTCCAGGTTCAGGTGTACCTAATATCGTATTTGGTGTGAACCATGAAGGTCATGATGCAAACGAAAAAATATTCTCAGCTGCTTCATGTACAACAAATGCAATTGTACCAGTATTAAAAGTTGTTGAAGATGCATTTGGTATTGAAAAAGGACATATTGAGACAGTTCACTCATATACAAATGACCAAAACTTATTAGATAATTATCACGATAAATATAGAAGAGGCCGTTCTGCAGCATTGAACATGGTTATCACAGAAACTGGTGCAGATAAAGCAGTTTCAAAAGTATTACCACACTTAACAGGTAAATTAACTGGTAATGCTGTACGTGTACCAACACCAGATGTTTCATTAGCTATTTTAAACTTGAACTTCAAAAAAGAAGTAAGTTTAGATGAAGTAAAAGAAAAATTAAAGCAAGCTGCTTTATTCGGTGATTTAGTAGAACAAATTGAATACTCAATCTCAAACGAATTAGTATCTAGCGATTTAATCGGTAACTCTCATGCATCTATCGTTGACGGTCCGGCTACCCTTATAGCAAAAGACTCTAAAGGTGCTGTATTATACGTATGGTATGATAACGAATACGGTTATACTCGTCAGGTAATCAGATTAGCTAAATCTATTGCCGGTGTAATCAGATTAAGATACTACTAGTCAAAAATATACTTCATAGAAAAAGGTCCGAAAATTTCGGACCTTTTTTATTTCATTCAGGTTGTTAACATATTAACAACACCCAGCATAATAACTTAATTAACAATAACTTAATAACTATTTTAATGCTTTATTATACACATTTCATGTGGATAATAATATCATGAATTAACAAATTTTTAAAGGATATTTAAGGTTCCTAAGTTCTATTTCAGAAGAACTAGGCGCATTTAAAACAAGGAGGAAAAGTGAGATTAAAATCATTAGAAGTCAAGGGCTTCAAAAGTTTTGGAGATAAAATCAGCATCAATTTTGATGATGGTATTACGGCGATCGTAGGCCCCAATGGTTGCGGTAAATCGAACGTTGTAGATTCTATTCGTTGGGTATTGGGCGAGCAGAGTACTAAAACTTTGCGTTCTGAGAAAATGGAAAATATCATTTTTAATGGAACAAAAAACAGAAAGCCAGCCAACTTAGCAGAAGTATCGTTAACGTTTGATAATACAAAGAACATCCTCCCTACTGATTATTCAACGGTAACCATTACAAGAAAGTTATATAGATCAGGTGAAAGTGAATACAGATTAAACGATGTACAATGTCGTTTGAAAGATATCACCGATTTATTTTTAGATACAGGTATTGGTTCTGATTCATATTCAATCATTGAATTAAAAATGATTGAAGAAATCTTAAATAATAAAGACAATTCTAGAAGATCTTTATTTGAAGAAGCTGCAGGTATTTCAAAATATAAAATCAGAAAAAAGCAGACTTTAAATAAATTAAAAGATACTGAAGACGATTTAAATCGTGTAGAAGATTTACTATTTGAGATTGAAAAGAATTTAAAGCAATTAGAAAGTCAAGCGAAGAAAACTGAACGTTATTACAAGCTTAAAGAGCAGTATAAAGAGTTGAGTACACAGTTGGCATCGTATAGAATTGTCGGACTAAAACAATCGATGCTTGATTTAGAAGAGAAAGAAAGCGTTCATAATTTAGACAAGAATAAATTCAGTACTGATATCGATTCAATTGAAGCGAAGATTCAAGAAGAGAAGTTAGAAAGTTTAAATAAAGAAAAGAATTTAGGTGTTCAGCAAAAAGCATTAAACGATCATATTTCTAAAATTCGTTCTTATGAAAATGAGAAGAAAATTAAGAATGAACGTTTAAATTTTTTACAAGAGAAAGAACGTAGACTATCAAGTGATTTAGAACTCGATAAATCATCGGTGCATGGCATTCAAATGCAAATGCAAACTCTTGAACAAACCAATCAATCTGAACAAAAAATATTAGCAGAAATAGAATATCAACTAGAGCAATTAAAAAATGAAGTTGATATTTTAAAAGAAGAGCATCAATTAGGTAGAACTAAGTTAGAACAAGCACAACAAGAATTACAACATAACCAAAGTATCATTTATAAAAATGAGAAAGAGTTAGAAATCGTTAAAATTCAGAAAGAAGGCTTAGAGCAAGAAATTGCTAGAAACAATACTGAAACTAATCTTCGTAAAGAAGAGATGGTTGAATTCGATAAAGAAATTGAAAAACTTGAAGCATTAAGTAAAGAGAAAACTGAGTTCTATCAAAAACTACTTAGCTCTGAAGAAAGCTTAAAGTTAGAGATCGAAGCTGCTGAGAAAAAAATCAATGAAATGAAAGATCGATTCGCAAAAGAATCGAGAATTTTAGATGCTAAGCAGAACGAATTTAACTTAACAAAAAGTTTAGTTGAAAGCTTAGAAGGTTTTCCAGAGTCAATTAAGTTTTTAAAGAAAAATACAGAGTGGTCTAAGAACGCTCCTCTCCTTTCAGATATTTTATTCTGTAAAGAAGATTATCGTATTGCTATTGAAAATTACTTAGAAAGTTATTTGAACTACTATGTAGTAGATACTTACCAAGAGGCATTAGCAGGTATTCAATTACTTGGTCAGTCAGCAAAAGGTAAAGCAAACTTTTTTGTATTAGAGAGTTTAAAAGAAATTAATCCGGTTACCAATAATGACAACCAAAACGAATTAGTTTCTGCTTTAAATGTCATCAATGTTGATTATAAATACCAAAGATTAGCCAACCATCTATTATCTAATGTATGGGTGATTGACGCTAATGAAGAATCGTTTATCAATAAAGAGACAGACGGACAAAAAATTTACTTAGCGAAATCTGGTAAATTCAATAGAACTAAAGTTTCATTATCGGGTGGTTCAGTTGGATTATTTGAAGGTAAGAGAATTGGTCGTGCTAAAAACTTAGAAGTTTTAGAGCAAGAGATAAAAGACATCAATGCATTCATCGATCAGTATAATAGAGAAATTGATGATCTTGTATATAAACTACAAGAATTAAAACAAAGTACTAAGAACGAAGAAATATCAAGTATTAAAGATGAGATCAACAAAGTAAATACTGAGTTGATTTCATACAAAACTCGTCAAGAGCAATACAATAATTTCATTAGTGATAGCTCTGTTCGTAAAGAAGATATTGAAAGAAAAATTGAAGATTATAATCAGCAACTAAGTAGCATGATTCCTGAATTGGAAACAGCTGTTGCTAAAAAAGATGAACTTCAAGAACACTTACAAGATGCACAGTTACACTACAATGATTTAAATGATAGATTAACTGAAAAGAGTGCTGAGTATAATCAACGTAACATCCAGTTTCATCAACAACAAAATAAAGTTAGTGGAATTGATAAAGAGTTAGAGTACAAACTCAATAACTTGAAGATGTTGCAAGATCGTATTAACATCAATCAAAGTGAATACGATGCAGCCAAAGCAGGCATTGAAGAAGTAATGGTTACTCATGATACATCTGATACTGAATTAGTGGCGATGTATAATGAGAAAGAAGAAATGGAAAAAGCGACAGCTGAGGCTGAGCAAATCTATTATGGTTCTAAAAATATCATTACTGAATTAGAAGAACAATTACGCGTTATACGAAATAACAAAGAACAAGCAGAGCAAGTATTTGAGTCAATCAGAGAACGTAAAACAGAAGTGAAAATGGAGTTAACTTCATTAAAAGAAAGACTATCTGTTGAGTTCGGTGTTGATATTGATGAGCTTCAAGAAATAGAAATACCAGAGGGTGAGTCAGAAGATCAACTAAGAGTTAAAACTGAAAGACTTCGCAACCAAATCGATAATTACGGTCCGATTAACCCAATGGCCATGGAAGCCTACGATGAAATGAATAAACGTTATACATTTATTCAAGAACAAAAGGCTGACTTGTTGAATGCGAAAGCTTCTCTTTTAGATACTATCAAAGAAATTGATGATACTGCAAAAGAAAAGTTTATGGATGCCTTCACTCAAATACGTGATAACTTTATCATCGTATTTAGATCGTTGTTCAACGAAGAAGATTCTTGTGACTTAATTTTATTGAACCCTGAAGATCCATTAGAATCTGATATCGATATTATCGCTAAACCAAAAGGTAAACGCCCATTGACCATCAACCAGCTTTCAGGTGGTGAGAAAACATTGACTGCTACAGCAATCTTGTTCTCTCTATACTTATTGAAGCCAGCACCGTTCTGTATCTTCGACGAGGTTGATGCACCATTAGATGATACCAATATCGATAAGTTCAACAAGATCATACGTAAGTTCTCGAATGAATCACAGTTCATTATTGTTACGCACAACAAACGCACTATCGCTAGCACAGATGTTGTTTACGGTGTAACCATGGTTGAACAAGGCGTTTCAAGAGTGGTACCAGTTGATTTACGTCAACTAGAACCTGTAAACTAAACATTATCACATATTATAGCTGAATGGCCGAATATTTTCGAATATTTTAAACCATTCAGCTATTTTTGCGTCTTTATAATTCTAAAACATCTAAACGTGAAGAAACTTTTACTAAGTATACTTTTTATCGCTCTTTCTACTTTAACATTTGCACAAAACGCACAAATTAAAGGTAAACTTACTGACCAAAATCAAAAGGTATTAATTGGAGCTAGATTAGAATTATTTGCCTTCCCTGATACAAGCAACAAAAAATATTCTTTGAGTAATGAGAATGGTGATTATAATTTCAACGCGCTCAAAGCTGGTAATTACCTTTTAAGAGTAAATTACTTAGGCTATCAAGCTGCATTTAGAAGAGTAAGTATAAGTTCAACTTCGGATGTTCAAACTATCAACATCGCACTTCGTCCGAAAGTTGATCAACTGAAAGAAGTGACCGTGACAGATAAAGCAATAATTGGAACTCAGAAAGGTGATACGAGCGTCTACAATGCAAATGCATTCAAAACAAACCCAGATGCCAACGCAGAAGATTTAGTGACTAAGATGCCAGGCGTTACCATGATTGATGGTAAAGTACAAGCACAAGGTGAACAAGTTCAAAGAGTATTAGTAGATGGCAAACCCTTCTTTGGCGAAGATCCATCGGCAGTATTAAAAAACTTACCAGCAGAAGTAATCGATAAAATAGAAGTATTTGATAAAAAATCTGACCAATCACAATTCACTGGTTTCGATGATGGTAATGCACAAAAAACCTTGAACATCATTACTAAGCCTAGTTTTAAAAATGGAATTTTCGGTAGAGCTTTTGCAGGGCTGAATTTAGATGAGCAGTATAAGGTCGGACTTAACCTAAACCAATTCAAAGACAATAGAAGATTTACAATATTATATCAGAGCAATAATGTGAATGAGCAGAATTTTGCTCAAGAAGATTTATTAGGTGTGGTAGGTACAAATGCTAGTAACCGTAATCAAGGTGGTAACAGAGGTGGCGGTGGTAGAGGTGGCATGATGATGGGTGGTGGTGGAATGATGGGCGGCTTCGGTGGAAATGATGCTTCTAACTTTTTAGTGAATTCAAATAATGGTATTAATACCACACATGCTTTCGGTGTAAACTATAGCGATAAATGGGGTAAGAAAATTGAAATTAGTAGTAGTTACTTTTTCAATTATACAAAGAACACAAGTGTGAGTAATACTGATAGAACTTTCATCACAGGTTCTGATCAACAATTAAAATATTTAGAAGATAATATTTCTTCTAGTGAAAATTATAATCACCGTTTTAATTTAAAGTTCGATTATAAAATTGACACCTTCAATAACATTACTTTTCAACCAAGAGTAAGTTTTCAAAACAATAAAGGTTTAGCTTCAATTATTGGGGCTAATAAACAAAACGGAACCAATATTTCTAATTCTGTGAACTTACAAGAGTCAGAGTTAACTGGCTCAAATATTTCTGCACCATTGTTATATCGTAGGTCTTTTGAAAAACGCGGACGTACTTTTTCAATCAACATCACTCCTACTTATACCAATCAAGTGGGCGATAGTTATTTGAAAAACGAATTCAACTCAGTTACAGATAGCACATTCAATGATACATTGAACCTGTTAACAAATTTAGATAAATACACTTTTGCAATTAATAATAACATAACCTATACAGAGCCATTAGATTCTTTCAATGCCATTATCATTCAAGCGAATTATAATAGAAACTACAATAATTCTGATCGTATAAGTAACGCTTATTCAATTGCTAATGATAGTTATTCATTATTCGATTCGAGTTTGAGTAATACTTTCAAAAGTGTTTATACAACTCAGTCAGTCGGATTAGGTTATAGATTTCAAAAAGGAAAAATGATGTGGTCAATAAGTGTGAATGCACAAGAGGCCATATTAAATAATCAACAACAGTTTCCACAAGAATATGATTTAAACAGAAAGTTCTCTTCTTTTCTGCCATCAGGATTCATGATGTATAGAATTGATAATAAGAGAAACTTAAGAATGTTCTTTAGATCATGGAATAATGCACCAAGTGTAGATCAATTACAAGAAGTATTAAATAAGACTAACTTAACACAATTAAGCATTGGTAATGATGATTTAGATCAAGATACCAGAACCTTTGGTGTGATTAGATATTCTTCTGTAAACACTACGAATAACACTTCTTTTTTTGCAGTCATTAGATCAACTTTTACAAATAATTACATCGCAAATAGTTCCTTCGTTGCAAAGCAAGATACTGTTTATAATGGTGTACCATTAATTGCAGGAGCTAGACTTTCGAGACCAGTTAATTTAGATGGCTATTACAATATTAGCACATTGATTTCTTACGGCTTCCCGTTCAAATTAATTAAGTCGAATATCAATGTAAACTTTAACGTAGGTATTAGCAGAACACCGAGTATTGTAAATGATAAAGAAAATTTTGCAAGCACTCCTACTACCGGACTAGGGGTAGTATTATCATCTAACATTTCAAAAAATTTCGACTTTACCTTATCGACACAGACAAATTATTCTGAGCAAACTAACTCGGCTCAACCACAGTTAAATTCTGCATTCATCAACCAAGAGAATAAAATTAAATTCAACTTAATGCCTTGGAAAAAATTGGTATTAAGCACAGAATTTACTCAAATGATTTACGAAGGTATTTCTGACCCATTAAGTCAAAACATCTTGTTATGGAATGCTGGTATCGGATATAAGTTTATGAAGAAAGATGCTGCCGAAATTAGATTAACTGCTTTCGATATATTAAATCAAAACCAATCGATTGTTAGAAATTTAACTGATACTTATACAGAGGATGTGTACACTAATATATTACGTCAATATTTAATGTTGAATTTTAGCTGGAAGTTCTCGACGTTTTAGAATGAGAATTAGGTTATTGAGTAATTAAGTTATTTAGGTAAATACAATAAAGAAGTTATAAGTTTTTAACTAGCAGCTCATCATTCTTAATTCTTAATTCTTAATTTTCAATAAACCCTGCATTTTTAACAGCTTCAAGAAGCTCTTTGCACATCATTTCATTACCTGCAATAAGCGACCTTCCAAAAACCGGGTCATTGCCACCATTGAATTCAAAGCATTTGCCTCCGGCTTCTTCTACGATAAGTATGCCGCCTGCAACATCCCATGGGTTTAAATTATATTCGAAGTAAGCATCAAATCTACCGCAAGCCACGTAAGCTAAATCAACAGCAGCACTGCCTAAGCGGCGTAAGCCATGACTCTCTTGCATGAGGTTTGAAAATAAGGTCATGTATTGAGGTAAATAATCGAATTTATAATACGGGAATCCGGTTGCTAACAACGAATCTGAAATCTTTTCTGTTTGCGTGCAAGAAATGGGTTCGTTATTCAAGTATGCACCAGCAGATTTGATGGCATGAAACATTTCACGTTTACCTATTTCATAAACAAAGCCTAACACTAACTGATCATGATGTTGCAAGGCTACACTAATAGAATAGATAGGTAAGCCATGAATAAAATTGGTTGTACCATCGAGCGGATCTATAATCCAAGTATATTCTTTTTGTTCTATACTAATGGTTTGCTCTTCAGTAATAAAACCTGCAATGGGTAAAATTTCAGAAAGAGATTTTACTAATTTCTCTTCTGCAGTTTTATCGACGTATGAAACTAAATCGTTTTTACCTTTATGTTCTGTTTGATTTTTTTGAAACAATAAAGATTGTTCATGAATATAATCTCCAACAATTTGTATCGCCTCTATTGAATGTTTAGCAATGAAATTTAAATCAAGCATCTTTCGGTAATTTAACTTTAAAGGTAAATACTTTATGTAATCTAAAACTCAATAGGGCTATGCTTCCTACTGCAATCAATCTTGCGAATGTTGGCCATACATTAAATACATCAACTAACAATTTCATCATAAAATAATTACCCACAAAAGTAATTGCTGCTACTAAAATATATCTAATAAATTGTTCGCGACCTCTGATGTTAGATTCTTTAAACACAAAATATTTAGTGATTAAAAAATTAGTAATTAAGCCCGCTGTAAATGATATACACAATGATGCAATATGTGCTCCAATAGAAATATGTGAGATTACTAATGGCTCTTGTTTTAATATGTAATGATAGACTAAAAAGAATGTAGCCACGTCTACTAATGTTGCTGTACCACCTGAAAATATATAGCGTACAGCCTTGCTGTTATAAGCTTTCTTAGGCGCAGTTCTTATTCGTTGTCGAATATGTTTCCTTCTTATTGCTTTACTATTTTGCTGGCTCTCCATTCTTATTATAAGATTTTATTGACCAAACAATACCAATTATACCTAACAACATCAATATACTCGAAATTAACTCAGCTTGTGTAAATGTAAAGCCTGAAATATTATATAAAGTATTTACTCTAATCTTCTCTATCATAAATCGCTCTAGTCCGTTTAAAACTAAATAGATTGAAAACATCAAACCTGGTTGTACTATTTTCTTTCTTATACTCCATAAAAATGCAAATATCAACAATGCCATTACCGATTCGTATAATGGTGTAGGAAATACTGCCTGCGGAAGTTCCATACAATGACGCCCTACACAATTTGCAATCGGTACACCTTCTGATAATACGTTATGCGGATATTTGTAAGCCCATGTCCAGTCTGGTAAAAAACTCATCCACTCTGGCTTTGACGCTAAATTCACAATTCCCCAATCTCCATCACCAGATAATTGACAGCCTATTCTACCAATGCCATAAGCTAACATCAAGCCCGGCGCACCTGCATCTATTAAATGTATGAACTTTATATTATTTGACTTTGCATAATAATATACAGCTGCTAAACCGACAATTAACCCACCGTAGAATGTTAGTCCTGAAAATGATAGTAATGACTCAACCGGACTCTTAACAAAATCGTCCCAGTTTTCTAAGTTGTGAAAAATCTTCGCTCCTATTAAGCCTGCAACTGCTGCAATCATAATAATATTACCCATCAAATCATGTGGGTATAAATCAATATTTTTAGTAACAGGTTTAGGTAATTTAGCTTTCTCTTTTTCTTTATAAGTGTAATACGCAAATGCTGCAGCAACTAAAACACCTCCAAAGAAATTACCTTTTATTGATAATACGATTGCAGGCGGATCGATTGTAAACTCAGCATAATTGAATATGATATAAACAATTTTAAATCCTAATAAAAACCCAAATAAACCATTTAAAAACAATTCAGTTCTACTAGCAGGCAAACCTTCAACTACAGTTCTTCTAATGCTTGATAGCAGTCCTAATTGACTCTTACGCTTCAACTCTGAAGCAATAACATAATGCCCTATGACAAAAGCCATCGCCACCATGAAACCGAACATTTGAATCGGTAGTGGCAGGTTGATGCCGAGGAGGTCTTTGAGTAAATCTGATAGAGTCGGATACATGTTAGTAGGTTAGTATGCTAGTATGCTAGTAAGTTAGTGCTAGTGACTAGTTACTAGTGGTTAGTTATTAGTTTTTATTTATTAATATTAATGACTAATGATTTCAGTTACTTCATCTATATCAACATCGCCGTCGTCAGAGATATTAACTAAATGAACTTGCTTTAATTCGTTTACTAAAACGGGATCATACTTTGCTCTAACTTTCACATAATTGCGAGTAAAGCCATGCATGTATCCGTTTTTTTGATCTGCTTCAAATAGTACTTCTAAATCTTTACCCAATTGAGTTTCGTAAAAGTATCTACGTTTCTTTTCAGATAATATCGTCAACATTTTATTGCGTTCATTTCTGTCAGAGCCAGGCACAGATCCTTTCATCTCAATCGCTACTGTATTCTCTCTTTCTGAATAAGTGAACACATGCAGGTACGAAATATCTATTCCATTTATAAAATCATAAGTCTCAATAAAATCTTCACGCGTTTCACCAGGGAAACCAACAATCACATCTACACCTATGCAAGCATTAGGCATCAATGATTTAATTTTCTTTACTCTGTCACTGTATAATTCACGCTTGTAACGGCGACGCATTAATGCTAAAATTTTATTAGAACCCGATTGTAATGGAATATGAAAATGAGGTACAAATCTTTTTGATGTGGCAACGAATTCAATAATCTCATCACTTAGCAAATTTGGTTCAATTGAAGAAATACGAATTCTGTCAATACCTTCGACCTTGTCTAATGCTTTTACTAAATCGAAGAAATTGTATTTACCTTTCTCACCAAAATCACCAATATTCACTCCAGTTAAAACGATTTCTTTTACTCCGGATGCTGCAATTGATTGAGCATTCTGCACAACATTCTCGATGGTATCACTTCTACTCGCTCCTCTTGCTAATGGTATTGTGCAAAAAGTACAAGAGTAGTCACATCCGTCTTGAACTTTTAAGAATGTACGGGTACGATCACCATAAGAAAAACTAGAAACGAAATCTTTCGCTTGTTCTATTTCTCTTTGATGTATTTCAGCCTTGCCTTCAATCTTCTTTGCATCACCTATGTATTCTATCAATTGAAATTTTTCAGCTGCTCCTAAAACTATGTCTACACCTGGTATTTCAGATATTTCTTTAGGCTTGAGCTGTGCATAGCATCCGATAATAGCGATGTATGCATTCGGTGAGTGCTTAAGTGCCTCTTTTACAACTTTCCTGCATTTTTTATCAGCATGGTCGGTCACAGAACATGTATTTATAACATAAACATCTGCCTGATCTTGAAACTCAACTTTTTCATAACCATTATCGCTAAATAATCTAGCAATAGATGAGGTTTCTGAATAATTAAGCTTACAGCCTAAGGTATAAAAAGCTACTTTTTTCATTGAAGGCCAAAGATACCAAAAAAGAGGGTTAAAAGGCGAATAATAGCGAGACTTTTACTCCAAAACGATCTACATCATAAGGTCTTGTCACATTATTATTCAACTGTAATTGACGATACTGTAGTCTATATGCATCATCCGTATAAGTTAAACGATAGATAAAATCTACTCTGATAATTCTGAAAATATTACTAATTCCGAAGCCAGCCTCTACATAAGGTTTATTTCGTAAGGTGCTAAATGAATTGGTAATAACTGGGGTTCTATTTTTAGCTGATAAGTCGCCGTAAACTGCTCGCAATGTGACTAACTCCCTCCATTTTAACTGTCGTATCAATGGTACTCTATTGAAAAATAAGCCTTCGAAATGATGCACATAATCTAATGAAACATATTCGTCTGAAATAAACTCAAAATAATTCATCATGTTAAATGTTGCATTTGCAAAAAACGGAGTTTGATTACCTCGATGTACTTCTAATAAAGTATAAGGTGCTGCCGAAAATAATTTACCAAAGTTTATTGAATATCGTGAATAACCTAAGAAACCTAATCTTAAACGATGATTAATTCTAATATTAAAACGATCATAATTTAAATCAGAATTAAACAATCCCTTCACTCCTTTTATGTATTGTAATGTAAGAATTGGAAGTTTCGTATTACCAATAATGTATCTTCTGTTATTGTCTAATACTTGATATTCATTGAAAGCTAAACGTGTTTCAAAAACAAATTCAGTGGTTGTAAAATCTCTTTGAAATGCACCAACATTTACATTTGAATCTTGACTAGCATTATAAAAATGTTTGTAATCAATGTTTTGAATTGTTAATCGAGTGGTTAAATTTTTAGTAATTTCTCGCTCGAACCAAAATCTGTTTTCGATTTTTTTATTCATCAAGGCAAAGCGAGTGATTTGAGAAGTGGTTACGTAGAGAGAGCTTTGTTCGTCGTCGAAAGCCGGACTGTCATCAAATTGATAAGCTAAGCCTACTTGATCTATATCAACTCTTCTTTGCACACCAACTTTTGTCCAAAGTACCCTCGACAAAATTCGCTCTACCTGTAAATTATATTTGAACTGTTGATCTTTCGTACCATATGCAATGTATGCTCTATAGATCCACTCATTACTAAATTTAATATTCGTTCTGGCACCAATTCTGAATTTATAACCTTCAATATTATTAAATGCAATTAGGTTAGGGTACGGACCAATGTCAATTTTATTTACGGCATAATGCCCAGATACTAAAGTATAAAATGTGTTAACCGCCACTTTTACTCGAGGGATGTTACGTATGGTATCGATCATACTAAACACATTGATATCTGTTGGGGTTAATTTTTCATGTCGATATTTATTCCAATATGATGTATCTCTTGTGAGTGCTTCTTTGGTAAGTCGAATAGGTGCATCGTAAAATTTAGGATCTTGGGGCTCGTTAACTTTTACATCTTTTATAGAGTTGTAAATTTTCGCAAGCATACCTACCGTGTTTTTACTGATATCAGCAAAATCAACAACCACTCTTGATTTCATTGTTAACCATGCACCAGCACTTGTAGGTTCAAGCTCTTGTTGAACTTGTACTCTTTCAATAAAATTTATATTAACTGATTTAGGAATTTCTAAATTGACCTGCTTTAATGCCCAGGTAGAATCGGTAATCCATATAAAACCCGTAAACAATAAATCTCTGTTATTCTTAGGTCTTACTTTAATTTGAAAACATCTGAAATTATTTAAGTAGACCGTATCAGTGATGAAAAAATCATAAAAAAATAATGCATTGTCAGATATTGGTGATAGAAATTCTTTCTCAAAAATCAATAATTTATTCTGATTGAAATTATATTCTTCAAACGATGAACCTGTAAATTGAGAAGTTAATATACCATCTTGAATACCTACTGCCGTTAGCTTTGAAGCTTTAATAATTTCTTTTTTCTTACGATTGGGTTCACTTGTATAATATACATCTGAAATATTCTCTGAATAAAACACAGGTAAATTCGCTTGTCCGTCTTCACCCGCCAACACATCTAAACTATCGAATAAATTAGTTACAGGTTTTAATATTTTTTTACTGCGAACTTTATCTGAAATATTGTCAACATCGATCTGAATTTTTGAGTAATTCTCATATTGATAAGCTGGCAAACTTCTTTTATCATTTAAGTCACGTCTTTTCTGAGCATCTTTGATTACTTGAATAGCTGGATTTACCCCAGCTTCAACCACTACTTCTTTAATACCAACACTACTAGATTTTAATTGAAAGTCAATTGTTTGAGATTGGCGAGACTTTACTCTTTTAGTTCTAGGTATATATCCCAAATAATTAGCAGAAATAGAATCAACTTTTGATGAAGTTCTCAGAATATAATACCCATCAAAATCGGCGCTAGTACCTGTTGAGATGCCTTTGAATTTTATATTGGCAAAAGGTATTGGCTCATTTGTATTCACATCAGTAACTCTCCCTCTCACTACGGTTTCTTGACTAAAGCCAAGTGTAGAGAAAAATATTAACTGAATAAAAAATATAATTCTTAGCAAAAGATTCATTTATCGTTTCAATACCATTTTGTAATGCTGTATACCAGCTTCTTCAAACATTTCTCCCTCTGCAACGAAATTGTACTTTGAATACAATCCCATAGCCGATAGTTGCGCATGTAAATACAAATAATGATGTTCTGCAGGTATATCATTTATTACAGTTGACAATAAATGTGACCCAACCCCTATAGATCTAAATTCTTTTTTAACAGCAAAACGTTCTAATTTAACTCCCTTATCAGTAACTCTCCATCTAGCAGTGCCCGCATATTCACCGTTTACTTTCGCTATAAAGTGTATAGATTCATCTTCAAATTCATATTCTTCCTTCTCATCTACTTGCTGTTCAACTACAAATACTTCTTTTCTAATTTTGAAAGCTTCGTTTAATACACTGGGGTCGTTAATTTTAAATACTTTAATTTCCATTCACTAAGGGTAATATTATTGTTAATTGTCTCTATAATAGATGTCTTTTTTTGATATTAAAATTCAAACATATAAATTACATTTCATCTAAAAATACAAAAATGCGACTTAAAACCCTATTAGCAATACTAGCCTTTTTAATTCACATATCAACTTTTGCACAAAAGTCGCAAAAAGTTATCAGCGGATTTATCAAAGAAAAAGGTAGTAGAGAAAATCTAATAGCCGCAACAGTTTATATTGCAGAAACACAACAAGCTACTTTAAGCAATAATTATGGTTATTATTCTATTAGCACTAATAGAGATTCTATCACTCTAATAGTTAGCTCTGTAGGTTACCAAAAACAAGCCTTTAAAATAATTTTAAAAGACGATGTTGTTCAAGATTTTGAACTTGTAAGTAATAATAATATCGCTGAAGTAGTAGTGACTGATACAAAAGAAAACTTAATTTCTAAAGAACAACAGATGAGTATTATGCGAGTGCCTATTGAACAGATTCAGCAGATACCCGGACTTTTAGGAGAGAAAGATGTTTTGAAAGTTTTGCAGTTATTACCAGGTGTTCAAAAAGGTTCAGAAGGAAATTCAGGTTTATATGTTAGAGGCGGCGGTCCGGATCAGAACTTAATAATTCTAGATGATGCACCTGTATATAATGCTTTTCATTTATTCGGATTTTATTCATTATTTAATGGTGATGCGCTCAAGAGTGTAGAGCTTACTAAAGGAGGTTTCCCCGCCCGTTTCGGAGGTAGGCTATCGTCAGTTCTAGAGATGAATATGAAAGATGGAGATAAAGAACAATATAGGGCTGAGTATGGGGTCGGACTAATATCTTCAAGATTCACCGTTCAGGGGCCGATTAAAAAAAATCAATCATCATTCTTACTATCTGGTAGAAGAACCTATATAGATGCCTTAATTTATCCGCTTTTACCCGAAGAATCTAAAGGAGGCTATTACTTCTACGACTTTAATGCGAAAGTGAATTTTAAAATAGATAATAAAAACACTGTTTACTTAAGCGGATATTTTGGTAGAGATAAATTTTATGCTCGTTCAAATTTCAGTGATTACTCTAGTCAATTCGGATTGTATTGGGGTAATGGAACAGGCACTGTTAGATGGAATAGAGTCATTAACAACAAACTATTTTCGAACACTTCATTCATATATAGTTTATATCGTTTTAATATTTCTATTAAAGAAGAGTTTGATGGAGATCAGTTTGAAATTAGATTATTTTCAGGTATCAGAGATCTAAGTATAAAGCAAGATTTTGATTATGCTTTAAATAATAAACACCTAATAAAAGCTGGGGTATTCATTCAACAACATCGCTTCACCCCTAGTGCAACAACCATTAAAAACTCAGAGTTCCCCGAAGAAGATGAAGAATCAATAGAAACAATAGATGCTCTCGAAAATGCAGCTTATATTGAAGATAGATACCAAATTACGAATAGATTAAACTCAAACATCGGATTAAGATTTTCACATTTTCTACAAAACTCAAAAAACTATTTAGGCTTAGAGCCACGCTTAGGCTTTAGCTATCAATTAAAAGATGATATAGCTTTAAAAGCATCGTATGCTTTAATGAATCAATATATACATTTATTAAGTTCTACTGGAGTTGGCTTACCTACTGATTTATGGGTACCTGCTACTGATTTAGTGCGACCACAAAGATCGAATCAAGTAGCAATTGGTGTAGCCAAAGATTTCATCCCTCAAAAAACAAACATAAGTGTTGAAGCTTATTACAAACACATGAATAATGTAATAGCTTATAAGGATGGTGCAAGCTTTTTAACAGTCGACGAACCGGGTACTGAAGATAAAATAAGATGGGATGAGAATGTGACGAGCGGACAAGGCTGGAGTTACGGATTGGAGATGTTATTAAAACATGATGGAGATAGGTTTAGTGGTTGGTTAGGTTATACCTTATCGTGGACAGAGTTACAATTTGATGCAATTAATTTCGGGAAGAAATATTTTGCGAGATATGATCGTCGACATGATTTATCATTAGTAGTTATTCAGAAAGTGAGCAAAGACATCACCTTTACTACTACATGGGTTTATGGTACGGGTAATGCAATTACACTTCCGAAATCAGAATACATAGCAGTGGTACCGGGTCAAGGCCAACAAGGCTCATACAATAATTATGTGAGTGATTATGGATCGAAGAATGGATTTAGAATGGAAGCTTATCATCGTATGGATATGGGTATTCAATTTCATAAACAGTTAAAGAGATCAGTAAGAATTTTTGAGCTTTCGGTTTATAATTTATACAATCGAAAAAATCCTTATTTCTACTATATAGGTTATGATGATAATGGCAATAAGAAATTAAGAAAAATTAATTTATTCCCGATTTTACCGTCGATAAGCTGGACATATAAATTTTAATCAGATGAAAAAGTTAATATATATTTTATTCTCCTTGTTAGTATTCATTACTTCGTGTGAATCAGACGCTGAAGTAGAAGTACCATTTGAGCCGGTGAAGTTAGTACTAAGCACCTTCTTGAATCCAGATGCCGACACAAACTTCGTTTATCTTTCTAAATCAGACCCAGTATTTGATAAGGGCAGTATATTTTCTGATGATTTAATTATAGAAGACGGTATCGTAAAAATTTCAGATGGAACAAACGAAATAACTTTAAGATATGACAATATAGTCAGAGCCTATTACTTCAGAAAAAATGAATTAGACATCGACTTCAACAAAACCTATGCTGTTAGTGCAACTGCCATTAATCAAACCATAAATGCTTCAGTAAAGACCATTGACTCTAATGAGGTAAACATAAATAACGTTACAATAGATAGTGTCATAAAAGATGACGGATTTTTAGGAAAAACTATTACCTATAAAGTTCGTTTCAATTTTAATGACCCTATTTCTGAAGAGAACTACTATAGAGTTAGCATAGTTCCTACCTATCTAGCATTTGATGGAAGCTTCACAGAATACGAATATTCGACAAACGATATTTATAGCGATATTTTACTAACAGACGCAAGCAGAAACGGAGGCACAATAACTATTAATACTGAATATGATAGCTATAATTACGGTTTTGGTGATTTTAGTTTTGTTGCATTTAAAATATACGTGTCAAAAATTGACGCTGATAGCTATAAATATTACAGAAGTCTTCAAAATTATACCGGTGAAGACCCATTTTCTGAGCCAAGCTTAATTTATACCAATGTGCCAAACGGTCTAGGCCTGGTTGGCTCTCAACAAGTTTTTAGCTATAGAAAGCCATTATAGGGGCAATTTGAGCAATTCCTATTTTTTCCTTACTATTGCACAAATAAATTAAACCAAAATATGACCATAGATAGAATCTCGGAATTATTAGGTGCTGACGCACAATCATTATTAGGCCACGTATCAAAAACTGTAAGTAAAGACCTATTGCATTTGCCAGGTGCAGATTTCATTGATAGAGAGTTTGTTTACAGCAACAGAAATCCTCAAGTTTTGAGAAGCTTATCGAACATGTACAATCATGGTCGTTTAGCTGGTACAGGTTATTTATCAATATTACCTGTAGATCAAGGTATAGAACATACAGCGGGAGCTTCATTCTCTCCTAACCCTATATACTTCAATCCAGAGAAAATTGTAGAACTAGCTATTGAAGGCGGATGTAATGCAGTAGCAACTACGTTTGGTGTTTTAGGTATTGTTGCAAGAAAATATGCTCATAAAATTCCGATGATGGTTAAATTAAACCACAACGAATTAATGACATACCCAAATAAGTACGATCAAATTATGTTCGGTTCAGTAGAAGAAGCTTGGAACTTAGGTGCAACAGCAGTTGGTGCAACTATCTACTTTGGTTCAGAAAACTCAAACCGTCAAATCATAGAAGTAGCTCAAGCTTTTGAAAGAGCACATGAATTAGGTATGGCAACTGTATTATGGTGCTATACTAGAAATGATGCCTTCAAAAAAGATGGAGTTGATTACCATGTTGCTGCTGACTTAACATCACAAGCAAATCACTTAGGTGTTACAATACAAGCAGACATTATCAAGCAAAAACTACCAGAAAATAATGGCGGATTTACGAATGTAAAATTTGCTAAATCTCATCCGAAGATGTACTCAGAATTATCATCTGACAACCCGATTGATTTATGTAGATATCAAGTATTGAATTGCTATATGGGTAAAATCGGATTGATTAATTCAGGTGGTGAGTCAAAAGGTGCTTCAGATTTCGCTGAGGCAGTGAAGACTGCAGTGATTAATAAGAGAGCTGGCGGACAAGGATTAATCTTAGGACGTAAGGCTTTCCAAAAACCAATGAACGAAGGTGTTGAGTTGTTAAATGCAGTTCAAGATATCTATCTTTCAAAAGATATTACTATTGCATAAGTTTCATTCTAATTCGTAAAGAAAAAAAGAGAATATGGCTTGGTTTAAAAGAAAAGATGAAGGTATTTTAACAAGTACAGAAGAGAAATTAGATGTACCTGAAGGCCTTTGGCATAAATGCCCTTCATGTAAAAAACCTTTGTATACACCAGACTTAGAATCGCATCAATTTGTATGTTCGCATTGTAACTATCATTTGAGAATCGGTTCTAAAGAATACTTTAATATTTTATTCGACGATAATCAGTTCACTGAATTATTTCCGAACTTGATTTCTGGTGACCCTTTAGAATTCGAAGACACTAAGAAATACCCAGAGAGAGTAAAAGAGTCTATTAAGAAAACCGGATTAAATGATGCATTGAAATCGGCACATGGTAAAATTCATGGAGCAGATTTAGTGGTATGTTGTATGGATTTTAATTTCATCGGCGGATCTATGGGATCAGTTGTTGGTGAAAAGATTTCAAGATCTATCGACTATTGCATAGAGCATAAATACCCATTAATGATCATCTCTAAATCAGGTGGAGCTCGTATGATGGAAGCAGCATTTTCATTAATGCAAATGGCTAAAACATCAGCGAAACTTGCCTTACTTTCTAGACATAAACTACCATACATTTCATTGTGCACCGACCCTACTACTGGTGGTGTTACTGCATCATATGCAATGTTAGGTGATATTACAATTGCTGAGCCAGGTGCAATGATAGGTTTCGCCGGACCTCGAGTAATAAAAGAAACTATCAAGAAAGATTTACCTAAAGGATTTCAAACAGCTGAATTCATTCTAGAACACGGCTTCTTAGACTTTATCGTCGACAGAAAAGAATTGAAAAATAAAATTGCATCATTTATTAAGATGTTAAAATAATTCTATAACAATGCTAAGGGGCAGATTATTAAATAGGTTCACTATAATAATTCCTTTAGCATTGTTTTTATTCCTATCTATTCCAATTAAAACATATTGTCAAAATCAAACACACTTCGTCGGAGTAAGTTTCGGTGCGGGTATAAAATTGTTGCCTGAAAATAAAGATTTTAACAAGAGTATATTTAACAAAGAAATGTACCAAGTACAGTTTTCTTACATGTACACGTTAAAAAAACCGAATGATGAATGGGTGCGAAGATTAAACGTTAAATATCAATCTTTTAACATTTCTTATCGTGACCAGAGAAATTTAGCTGGTATTAATGATACCTCTGCAGGTGCATTTGGTAATTTAATCTCTATCAACTATAATCTATACCATCTTTTAATCGGCAATGAAAATTATGGCTTTTATTTCATGCCTGGGTTTGGCTTTTCGTATGATACCAAAACATATTATCAAGACAATAGAAATATCTTTATTGGTACAAGAATTAATTTTCTACCTACGTTGGAGTTTGCATACCTTCATAACATTAATCAAAATTTGCTATTCATACTCCAAGCCGGGTATATGCATTATTCAAATGCTGCCACGGTAATGCCTAATAGAGGGATAAATAGTTTAAATTCAATGTTCGGACTGAGATATAAATTATGAAAAAAAGAATAATCTTAACCTTTCTGTTTTTCATAGCGTTTATGAATCTCTTAGCGCAAAATTTTGCAACAAGAAACCATGCCGAATTTGGTATTGGTATAGGCAGAAGAGCTTACATTAATTCTAAATCTGCAATGTTGCGCGGAACACTTTTTGCAAATCATCTTTACAAGATTAATAATGTTTTTAGTATAAGACATGGGTTAGATATTGTGTACTGGGATAAAACTTATGATGGTATTAATACCGGAACTGGATCTGGATATTTAGTTACCTCTAGCTCATACGAACATTTTGCTTATGGCTATCTTTTAGGCACCGATATTGTTATGAATAAAATTACTTTTCAATTCGGAATGGGAAAATATTTATACTATAAACAAATTCCCATTTACAATTATCAATACTATAGCAAATTCGGATTTAAGTATAAGCTTAGTGATAAATTATATTTCAACTCTAACATCAGAGCTCATGGTACAATAGCAGATTACGTTGACTTTGGTATTGCAATTAAATTCGGAGAAAAAACACTATAACATCTCAGCATTTATCCATTTAATTTGATGTCCATCCCTCTCTAATTTCCTAAAAAAAGTCATTTGCCTTTTTGAAAATTGATGTATAGCAATGGCTAGTTTCTTCTTCATTTCTTCATACGTAAACTCGCCTTGCAAATACTGAGTGATAAATTTATACTCCAAACCGAGGTATATCAACCGATCTGCACTATAGCCATTCACTAACAAATCTTTCACCTCTTCTACCATCCCTAATTTCAATCTCTTCTCTAATCTTTCATCAATACGTTTGTTCAATTCAGTCTTATCAATTTTAATACCATACAACTCAAAATCATAGGGCTTATCTGCTGTTTGAATTATTTTTTTATAACCTTCGGATGATACAATTTCAATCGCTCTAATACATCTTTTTCGAGTACTTAAATCAAATGAATGATCATCATCAATAATTGATTTAAATTTATTTTGAAGTTCAGCTAATGATAAATCTTTAAGATTTTCTCGTAGAGTTTCATTAACTGCAAAACTTGTATAAACCCTATTGTTCAACAATACATCAAAGTACAAAGCTGTACCCCCACATGCAATCACACGTTTGCCTCTAGCAATAATATCGTTATAGGCTTTCTGAAAATCTTTCTTAAATAAATCTATATGGTATTGATCTTTTAAGCTAACATGACTAATTAAATGATATGGTATGGCTATTCCGTCAATAGTATATTCATCTAAATCTTTACCTACACCTAAATTCAATTCTTTATATACTTGGCGAGAGTCAATGCTTATAATTTCTGCATCAATTGATTTAGCAAGCTTTACAGCATACTTGGTCTTACCCGAAGCGGTCGCACCTAAAATACCTATGATGGTTTTATTGTTCATATTTGTAAACCAATTTCATATTACCAGAATTATAGATCGAAAAATAATCTGATTCTTTATAATCTGTAATCTCTAGTATTTGTTTCTCATTATACCTATTAAATGATTTCTTATGTATATAAAACTTCATTGGTTTAGTATAACTTTTAAATACAAAATGATTTTTTTGATACACCCCATGTATTGCCCAATCTAAATCTAAATAGGTCATGAACTCATCTACTTCGAGTTCATTCTTTATATGCTTTAAAAATTTAGTAAAGCCCCCTACTATTGTATAGTTTGATTTCGTAGCAAACCTAATGATCTCAAACGACTTTCTCTTCTCTCCTTCTTGAGTCATCCAGCGACCAGCACTAATACCCATTACACCCATCAATTCTGCCTTTAAAAATATGCCGTATTTGAATCTAGAATTCGCAGCATCCATCAAATGATTTTGAATAATAAATTCATCGTAAACATCTTTTTGAATGCGTTCAATTTTACATGACCTTGCAAAAACCGTTTCGTTATGATTTAGCAAAGAAGCAAATCGATCTTTAATTAGCTTTTGATTATTGAGTAGTTGATCTTCGAACAAATGAATTAGGTTCATTCCTTTATTCAAAAAAAAGATACTCATGTTCTGAAAAAAATCTACAGGATATTCTACAGATGAAATTTCTACTAAATGAATGTATAATTTATGCTGGACTAAATAAATAATTTCAAAATGGCTATCATAAATTTCAACAGCTCTTTGAATATCTACATTCGGAAATAATTTTTCAATATTTTCGAAAGTGATTTTCATTTATGATTTTATCAACTTTTGAATTTCATCTAGCTTCATCAATGCTTCTACTGGTGTTAATGAATTAACATCTAAATCTTTCACACTGTCTCTGATTTTAATTAAAACCGGATCATCGATACTGAACATGCTTAATTGAAATTCTGCTTTGTTAATCTTTGCACGTTTCTTAGAATGTAAGCCAGTACTAGCACTTGGGTCTTCGGTTCTTTGTTTCTCCAGCTGAGTTAAAATTTCATTAGCTCTCTTCAATACTGTTGGAGGCATACCTGCCATCTTTGCAACATGTATACCGAAACTATGTTCAGATCCGCCCGGCACTAACTTTCTTAAAAAGATAATCTTATGATCCATCTCTTTAATAGAGACATTATAGTTTTTTATGCGTGGCATCTGTGAAGCCATTTCATTTAACTCATGATAGTGAGTAGCGAATAAAGTTCTAGCTTTTGCTTTTTGATTGTCATGTATATATTCAGCAATAGCCCATGCAATTGATATACCATCGTATGTACTCGTACCTCTACCAATTTCATCTAATAATACTAAACTTCTATCTGAAAGATTATTCAGGATGCTAGCTGTCTCATTCATTTCTACCATGAAAGTAGATTCACCCGTCGACTGATTATCGTTTGCACCTACACGCGTAAATAATTTATCAACAATACCAATGGTTGCAGATTTAGCTGGAACAAAACAACCCATTTGTGCCATAATAACGATCAAGGCTGTTTGGCGAAGAATGGCTGATTTACCAGACATATTCGGACCTGTAATAATGATTATTTGTTGATCTTCTTGGTTCAGGTAAACATCATTCGGAATAAAACTTTCACCTACAGGCAAACGCTGCTCTATAACAGGGTGACGCCCCAATTTGATATCAAGTATAGGCTCATCTACGATAATCGGTTGCACGTACTCATTTCTATACGAGATGAAAGCGAACGACGATAATACATCTAGTTGCCCGATAATAGTTGCATTGGTTTGAATTGGTCTAATATACTCTGCAATCGAAAGAACTAAATCATGATAAAGTTGATTTTCGAGTACTGATATTTTTTCTTCAGCACCTAATATTTTCTCTTCGTATTCTTTTAGCTCTGGCGTAATGTATCTTTCTGCATTCACGAGTGTCTGCTTACGTATCCAGTCGCTCGGCACTTTATCTTTATGTGCATGCGTAACTTCGAGGTAATATCCGAAGACATTATTATAAGCTACTTTTAACGAACTAATACCTGTTGCTTCGCTCTCACGTTTTTGAATATCTAATAGATAATCTTTACCATGAAAAGCTATTTTTCTAAGGTTGTCTAATTCTTCAGAAATACCCGTTGCTATTACATTTCCTTTTTGCAATAATGCAGGGGGCTCAGCCTGAATTGTTTTTTCTATTTTATCAATTAGCGATTGACAAGGGTTTATGCGATCCATTAATGCATAAAGTGCTGCATCATCAATCTCATTACAAATCGTTTTAATTTTATTGATGGCATTTAATGCTCTACCTAATTGCACTAATTCACGAGGATTTACTTTGAGCAGTGCTACTTTAGAAATCAACCGTTCTAAGTCGCCAATATTTTTTAGCTCTTCTTCGAGTTTATAAAATAAATCTTGATGGTCAATTAATAACTTCACTAGGTGTTGTCGTTCTGCAATCAGCGACTTTTCTTTTAATGGTAATAAAATCCATTTTCTCAAAAGTCTTGCTCCCATTGGTGAATGAGTGAAATCAATTACGTCAAAAAGTGTAACACCTTGTTCATTATTTGAATGTACTAACTCTAAATTTCTTAAAGTAA
>JACCDI011631791.1_pt1 | contig 26745 bp, 44 predicted proteins | sample 7442791 | NCBI WGS metagenome assembly JACCDI01 (sample SAMN15323434, study PRJNA562643) | freshwater metagenome | isolation source: river surface water | place: USA:Blue River Watershed | collected 2017-08-15
AATCTTTTTAAATGCTTCATATAGTATATATTAATACTACAAAACATTTTTTAACTCAAAACAAAATCAGTATTTTTTATTTTGAAACAATTTTCGCTATGATTGTGACGTGCATTGATATTTACATCTTCTACTTCTTTGTCACTGCTACATACAAATACATTAGCTGTACCAGCAAAAAAGAATAGATATTTATCACCGATATTTATTCTTTCTGTATGTTCGTAACATTCAAAGGTAAATTCACCTTTATCTATGTGATTATATATAATTGTTTTAAAATTTCTCATATATTATATACCATTAATTATATCTATATCTTCTTTACTATAACAACCACCAAAAGCATCATATGCATCATATGGTTTTGCTGTATATGTGTTTGAATCATTAGAATCTTTGTAATATACATGATAATCTAATTTTCCTGGATATGAAATTTCACCATATTGTTTAGTACATATAGTTTTTTCATCTTTTAAACTTTCAACAATTGCATTTTTCATATCACTACTAGTATGATATATCACATCCCATGTTGCATCAACATATATCTTTTTACCATCAATATTAACAATATTCAGCATATGATTAGGCACTTCTATACAATTAACTTTTATATTAAGGTATTCACACATTAACATGAAGCATATAGAATAATCAACACAAACACCTTTATGTTTATATAAATTGTGTTTGATATGTTTTCTGATATCAAAAGATGAATAAACCGTAGTACCTTTGATAGATACAACACCGTATGATGATGTTGAATAGTTATAGAAAGAACTTATAGTTATCAATGATGTGTCTTTAAGATAAGTCATATTGGAATGAACATAATCTTTCATTTTTGAAATTAATTCTTCTCCACTATATAACATATCTAATGAATCAGCACCTTTTGTCCACCAGTTAGTATATGTTTTATTTTTTTCTTTTTTAGATAATTTATCAGAAATATTAGAAATCACTTCTTCTGTAACAGGTTCTATATCAACTGATGATTTATCTATTTTTGGAATAGCGAACTTATCACTTTTTATTTGTTCAGCTAACATCATACCGAACACGAAACAACATAATAAAAGGAATAAATTTTTCATAACGATTTCTTTAATTATAATGTAAAGTTACGCATAAAAAATGATATATCCAAATTTTATATATAAAGTATATGAAATATTTTAAGAATTTTAACCAGTATGTGAATGAGGATGTAGCAAATCCCAAAACACCAGTTGACCCAAATGTTCAACTTGATTCAAATGTTATTGATAAAATAAGAACAGCGTTAAAAGATTTTACTGAAAAAAATGCTTTGAGATTCAATTTTCAAAACAGAAAACCAGAAGTAAATGATACAGATTTGAGGAAATGTTTGATGCCAGAATCAGTTGGTGTTGTTGATGAATTAGATAAAGTGTGTGCTAGTGTATTCACTGATGCTAATTTGAGTAAAGTAGTGGGTCTTGTGATAAATGTAGATGGATATACATCATCAAAAGGTGATACGAAATTTAACCAGGAACTATCTGTTAGACGTGCAAAAATAGTGGTGACACATATAACAAATAAATATAAAGCTATACTAGATAAATATAAAGTAACATTTAACGTTATTGGACATGGTGAAAATAACCTTATAATAACAAATGATTATTTTGGTACTCCACCTAAAAACATAACACCTTTACTTGATGCTGATGTAGCAAAATTGGATTTGAGTGGTGTTAGTGATGCAAATAAATTCAAAACTGAGTTGAACAACGACCCTGAAAAACGTCAAGCAGTGAATAGACGTGTTTATATCACTTTACCCGGCACAACTGTTAAACCAGAACCAAATCCAGCACCAGCACCAAATAAACCAGAAGCACCTAAAAACACAACAACCACCGAATCATTAGTAGCACCACCAATTACATTCAATTGGAACTCTGTTGTGCCTTCAAATCAAGGTTTTAGTGATATATCAACATTTATTGCTAATATAGAAAAATATAATAACGAACACCCAAATAATAAAAAAACAACATTATATGCAATAACACATGTTCGCGTAGGTACAACAAAAGCACCTGATGAACAAGCAAAAGAATTAACAGAAATTTCATATAACAGAGGTGTTTTTTTAACAAGAATGATATATCAATTAAACCCTGGGTTAAAAGTTATAGCATTACCTACATTGAATCAGATTAAAAATGAGCCTGGTTGTATATTTGATTTTGATGCTAATAATGAAGTTGTTAAAAAAGCATTAAGTATATCACCATCTATTACTAAAAAATATGGTGATATATCAATAAATAGCAATTATATAGTTGATGAACATATAGAATCAGCAGAAAGAGATATACGCCAATTAGTTGAAAAAGATGTAGATGTTACTACACAATCAGTTGATAATAATTATAGACGTTTACCAGTTGAGTATTTATATATCCTTAATAATAAATATCCAAATCAGATTGTAGCAAAATGTTTAGAACCGATGGTTAAAGTTGGTTATAAAGCAATCACAAACATTGTGGAAATAATTAATAAAGCTGCTAAAAAATTGGGATATAACGATGAATCTATTAAACAAAAATTTGATATAACTGCTTTCTCATTTAAAGAAAGACAAAATTCTGAATCATATACTTAAAAGCTGTTTATTTAAACAGCTTTTTTATTGAACATTATTAAATATTATTTCATCAACATATATATTCAAAATTTTTATTATTCGTGATGTATGAGCATATTCAATAATATTCAAAGTTGGTGGTAGTTCACATATAGTTTTTGGTGGAAAACTAAGTCCTATATATTCATATTCTGTAATTTTGCCATTTTCGTAAAAAGCATATAAATTGACATATCGTAACATATTGATTATATGAAAATACGAACTAGCATATATTTTATTGTTATGAAAAAAGAAATGACGATAATTATCATCAATTTTATTTGTTAGTAGATATATCATAATCAAATATTATTGTATATTATTTTATTAATATGTATATCCAATTTCTTTATTATATGTGATATGAAATGCATTTGATACGTATTCAAAGTACTAGGTAATTCAATGTGTGGTAAACGTTCTTTTTCAATAATTTCATTAACAAATGCCTTATTCTCTATAATATTGCCATTCACATAAAATGCGTAAATCTCATAAATATCAAATGAGTGATATTTGTGATATGCGTATTGACTTGCGTAAATTGTATTTTCGTATAGAAAAAAATGCCTATACGTTGATGATTTACCGATTGTCATTTCATTTGTTAATAAATATACCATCATATATAGTTTTTTCAATTTCTTCTAATACTGCTTTCTCAATATCTGGTGTGTAACTTTTTAAATCATATATTTTCTGAATTTCCGGTAATTTATTTTCTTCATATATAATCCATTCCATTCCGTAAAATGGACGTAATGTATTTGTATCTGGATTATATTCACGCCACATACCTAAACGCGTGATATCAATCTCATGAACACGAGCAGATTTAGTAGAATATATAATATTATCACGAAAGAAATAATGATTATATTTATCACAATATGATGCAACATCCATATAAAATGCACCTGTTCTCAATTCGGTGAAAAGATATATCATTTAGTTTTTATTCTATAATGTTTAAGAATATATTTTTTCAATTTAATAGCATGTTTATTTTTAATCTTATATAAAATATTATGTGACATGATAGATAGTTTATTATTTTCATCTATAAGTGATATATCATCAAATCGTATATTCATACCTGTGTGTATGAATGGTATTGATACACAACGCTTTATTTTCTTTTTTAATCGTTTTATGAGTTTTTTTCTTTTCATAATTTATATATAAATTATGTACTGGTTACTTAGTAAATTAGGTCTAATGCAGTTTCTTGTGTGGATAAAACCAACACTTGAAGGCACAGACGGTAAAGCATCTTTCAGGAGAATTAGTGCTTTAATTTTAATGACAATTTTTGTCATTGGTTGCTCGGTGGTTTTCAAACACACATTTGAACACCCAAATAACAACACATTCGACTTAATGTTTAGTGTGCTTTGTTTGATTGCTCTTTTCTTTTGTGTAGTTACAGCAATTGTATCTGCACAAATATTAACGGAACTCGTTAAATCAAAAGGAGTTAATATTGATTCGAAAGAAATAGCCAAAGAAACCGAAGAAATTCTTGGTCAATAAAAGTGGTGATTTATTCACCACTTTTATCTAATATGGTAAAAATGAAATCATCTAGGATATTACTATCTAACATAATAGATGTATTATAATTTTTATCATATAGATATTTATTATATACAATGAATCTTTTATCTAATGTACTATAATCATCTGGGTTATTCGAAAATACTATATCTTCTTTATGGTTTACTAAATATGTAACTAATGGCATAGTTTCTATTATTTTCCGTGATACATTATAACCATATTTGAATACAGGTTCACATATAGCAACAAGCATTTTGCTTGATAAAAATACATGGTTTTCATCATATACGAAATTTTTATCTGTTTGACCAATGATATATCCAGATTCCATGAAAACTATCATATCTTAATAATTATTTTATATGTTATGATATAGCAATTTTTTAAATAATCTGGTATCACGATACCACCACATAATATAAAATCATTAATCTGTATAATATCATAATCACCTAATTCTATATCACTAATCATCAACTTATCTATAATCATATTATCTGAATACAAATTTATAGATGATATATCGTGGTATGCAATTGGTATTTCTTGAATATTCGAAAACTCAACTAAACTGTAAATAAGAGAATTTTCAATTATTTTATACTCAAAATAATTCGAATATTTCTGTAAAATATCTAAATTATTTTTAGCTATACAAGATATATTAGTATCAGCTACCATTTATATTTTAGTAAATCTTGTAACATAACAAGGAATATGAATATGTATATTGATGCAAATCCTGTTATAATACACCACAAAAGATTGTTTGGGTATCTTGATATACCAGTTGGTACAGTTACACCTTTTTTATCTAGTAATGTTTCACGTAATCTGAGAAGGACATTTGATTTCTCTAACATAGATACTGATGTGTCGTTCTTTATAATAACCAATAAATCTTTCTCGCAAGATTTAATATTATTGTACCAGAATCCAACATCTTCGTTTGGCGAATCAAACATAATTGATGTGTAACCATTAGTGATTCTATTATCTTCTAAATATTTAGAAGCAATGCTTAATTCGTTATATGCCGACATCACAGTATTTGCATCAGCAGCACGTTGGATATATTGTGTGCATTTTCTGTCAAAATTAACAGTGTTATAGATGCGAGTTCCTATAATAAGTAGTGATAAGATAAGAAGGATATATTTCATAAGTTGTATTTATTTTATTAACAAAATTACAAATATTATTTGATATATCAAAATCACATAAAGTTTTTCTCAAACATAATTAAATCTCTTATATCTGATGACACATGATATTCTTCTTCATATCTAAAAACATATAATGATTGATATCCATTATTCTTTTTCATCATCTGTTCAACCTTATATGGTAGTGGTAATAATCGGTGGTCTATATGAGCATAATTTATAAATATATGTGAAAACAATAAACATGTACCACCTTGTAATAATGTTTCTAAAAAATCATCATATAAAGTATCTGTTTTATAAAAGAAACATTTAGAATCTTTATCTACTACTAAATCATGTGGGCGATGCACATCATCTTTCATGTTCATATTAATAGTAGATATATCAATTTTCTTCATCAAGAAATCTATATATTTATCTACATATACATAACAAGCATTACCATAATCATAAGTATATAACGTATTATTACACATATAATATGTAGATAATGTATATCCTGGTATATTAGATGTTATATGTTTATCAGTTACAATACTAATAAGTTCCATTCTCGTAATCTATAAATAAAGTTAAAACTACTATCAAATCACCTCTTTCACCAAGGTTATTGTATAACATACCCATGCCTTTCATTTTTAATTTATGATTATTATTTATTCTAGGTGGTATATTAATATCATAAATATTACCATCTATATGTTCATATTTTACAATACCACCATATATCGCAATACTTATTTCTACTGGTAAAGATATATAGATATCTTTGTTTTTCCTAATATATTTTGGATTTTCTATAATATTGAATTTTATTAAGAAATTTTTATACTCAAATAAAACATCTTTTTTAATTTTAAAAGTATTTTCTATAATATGAGTTTTATTATTATATGTAAATATATATTTAGAATTGTTATAAATAGTTGATATATCAATATCAGCATTTATGTTAATTAAATCTTGTGTATTATTAGCAACTATATAATCATATGCTTCTTTAATTAAAATGAATTTTTCTTTATCACCACCTATTTTATCAGGATGATATTTCTTGCATAAAATTTTATACCGGCTTTTGATTATAGTGATATCATCTGTTTTTGATACACCTAGTATTTCGTAATAATTCATTATTATTTATGTTTTTCAAAAAATTTATAAGTATTATCATCCATAGCAACTACACGTCTCCCTTTAAGTATTGATGATATATCATCATTCTCCATAGAAATAAGCATATCATTTAACACTTTATAATCTATGTATATTACCTTAATATTATCTTTTTCATCTTCCATTATTTTATATATAAATATTTTGTTTCTCCGATTAAAAATCATATTTTTGTTAAAAATTATAAATTTATGTTTAATAACAAAAAAGTAACATTATTAAGAACGTTGGTATCAATTGCAAAATTGAGGAATCCAGATGTTTACCAAGAAGATTACAGTTTTCTTTTATTAGTGGCTGATAAAGCTGGTGTTTCAAGAGTTGATGTGGAAAAAATGATTTCACGTACCAAGCACGTAGATGTCACATTACCAAAAAATAATTTGGATAGATTTAATTATATCTACCAAATAGCTGAAATTGTCGCATCTGATGATTTAGTTGATAGTGAAGAATTTGATGGTATGATTTACATTATTGAAAAATTAGGTGTATCTAAAATTTATTCTACTATTTATGCTAGATATATCACTACTTGTATCATTAATAAAATGACCAAGGATGAAATAATCCAGAAGTTTGAAGAAAACAATCTTATTTAATAAAAAGCCACTCAGTGGCTTTTTTTATTTTGTTTAGTGAAATTGTAATGTTGTTTAGACGTGATATAGTGTTTTATAATTGGTATAGATATATAATTGTATGGTCGTTTAATATAAATTCGTATCTCTTTATTTAAAGATATATCAAATATTTTAGATAATAAATTATGTAAAGATAAAGAATATTTGTTTTTTGCTATTAATTTTGTGATTTTTTCGTAACTACGTTTAGGTAGAGAAGATAGCATTTCGGTTATCATTAATATATGTTCATTGATGTATAAAAGTGATGACAATAAATTTATATCATATTTTGTGATATATGATATTTGTGTGAATAAACTATGGTGTTTTTGAGTAGTATATGTAAATGTTACTAAATTGCTTGGTGTGATATGTAAATGTTCTTTGTTGATAAATTTTATTTCAGCCGATTGTTTTAAGTAATCGTTTCGTTCATATATTTCATTATATGATATATCAACCAGAGTGTTCTTTGGTGATATAACATACTGTAAATGTTCATAATCCTCAAATACAAATATAGTTGATTTATCATCAAATAGTTTTTTGTAATAATTAGAGATGTATTTAGCTGCTGTATCATAGTCCATTTCCATAAAGTATATATAATAAAGAGAGATGATAATTATATCATCTCTCTTATATAAATACTTATTTTGTTACAATTTCGAAATCAGGCAAAATTGTTTTTAACGATTTCAATAAATCCGAAATTTGTTTTGGTGATAATTCTTCGTGTTGAAGCACATCTTGCTCATCCACATAAGAAACTGAAACAAATGTCGAATCATCTGGATTCAAAATAGTTGAAAGAGAAATTAATTTTTTCATATTTTTTATTTATTTTTTATTACTTATCGTTAAGTTTATTTAAACAGTAACATAAGCTGTGTATGGTAATGGGTTAGCAATAAAATAATTAGAATTTATTTGGAAACCACTACCTGTTAATAAATTTGCAACAGTACCACCATTAACAGTACCTAATGCCATATTTGATATATTATTATCAAAGTAATAATTTGGTGTTGTTGGTACACCAGAAACACCATCAGCAAGTAATGCATTTTTAGTATTATTTGAACTATAAAATCTACACCCAGAAATAACAAGAGTTGCATTATTTGATGTGGTATTACGGAAAGTGATAGCATCACCACCAATTAAATTATAAAATGTGCAATTTATGAAAGCTGTTTTTCTATTACCACCATTACCAGTTGTTGGTCCGAATGCAAAATTAGTTAACCCTTGTGAACCAGCACCATTTATGATATTTTGACCAATTATATTAACATTATATGATTGCTCAAATGGAATTGTTGTTTGTTGACGAATGAATGTGCAATTATTGAACTGTACTTGTGCACCACCCCAGTCCATATTGAATGTTGTAGTTTTACAATCTTTGATTACACAATTATTCAAACTCCACATACCACCTCTCGTGTATAATTCCATAGAAATCATAGTATTGTATATAGTGAAAGATGCTGTCCCTAAATTATTAGCATATATAGATAAAATACTAACTTCCTCTGCTTCAAGATAGATATTCAGAGTTGAGTGGTTTTCTATACTACAAACACCAGACGATGATGTTCCTGCTAGATTAATCAATCTACCTCTACCGTATATTTTGAAGGTTTGTGCTACACCAGAATTATATCCAGTTCCGTAATTTTTAAAAATTGGTACATATCCATTATTTGCTGTTGGTGAAATTGTCGCACCCTTTTCCATGAAAACTTCAACACCATTTTTCATATTCATGTTATAATCAGTGTACAATCCTTTTCTGATATAGATTAAATCACCAGAAACAGCTAAATATAATGCTTGTGAAACTGTTTTGAATGGTTTTGCACTATCATATTTAACTCCTGTTGTATCACTACCATTATCAGCATCAACGTAAATTGTATTAGTTGCTGTTGTTGTTGCTCCCCCTGTTACTGGTAAGAATGATTTAGCTAAATGCCATTTAATACCATCACAGAAGAAATAATGTTTGGTTGATACTCCATTAATACCACCAACACGGTCAACAACTCTGAATTTACCAGTGTTGAAATCACTCATGATGTTATAACCTTTACCAAAATTATCTTCTAATGCAATCCATAAACCAGCATTTCCTACTGTTTGTGGGAATGAAATAGATATTACATTATTGAATGTTGAGGTGTAATAAGTAGATTTACTAACATTAGTAATGTTGAAACCACCAATTGTATTTATACTTCCAGAAGTAATCGTTGCTGAATTAGGAACAAGACTTGAAAATGTTGAACTATCAGTCACTAATGTCCATGCAGCACTTGACATGATGTAAACGTTGTGGCTTAATGTATCAATATAGAAAATACCATCTGGTATTTGTACGAATTGGTCATCAAAGCTACTTTCTGGTGCTGTTATACCTGTATAAAAAGGTATATTTGCACTATTATATATAACTCGCATAAAGTGTTTGTTTTACAGTATATATAAAATACACTTATGTAAAACATACACTTTTGATTATTTTTTTCTCTTTTTTGTTGAATTTTTTTCTGGTAATACGTAACCATGTTTATCAGCTACAATTTTATTTACTACTGTCCATAAATATTCATCTTTGAATCTAAAATGAACAGTGCCTTTTTTATATGCTCTGATTTCAAAAAATCCCCAGTCACACCATTTACCAAATTCAACTTCACCACGGTCAACCATGATACCTTTTGGTTTCCACATAGCACTTTTTTTAGCAAAATCATGTGATGATATAACATCAACTATTTTATCTTGATTATATTCATCAACGATGATATATCTATTACCTATTCTATTATGGAAAGAACTTAAATAGTCATAATCAATACCTTTATAATAGCACAATGCTTTATAAAAATCATCAATCAATTCTATATTAGAATAACCATAAGAAGTCGAAACTCTATTACCGTATCCTGGTTCAACCATCATAGGTAAAATAAATTGTTGATTTATCATATACGATGAATTAGAAACCCATCCTTCTACATTCCATCTATTCTCTGATGTGTGTTTAGTTAATTTTTCGACAAGTTCTAGTATAGCATTGTTCATTCTGCTTGTTTGTGTACCGACAATTATTTCTAACATACGGTAAATATTACGCATAGTGAACGGTATATTCGTTTGATTTTCAATAAACTTGTTTATATCTTGACGCAATTGTTTCGTTACATATTTATCCATATCAAGTTTACGGAATATAGATTTCCATGCATTTTTCTGTAAATCTTTTTTAAATGATGATTTCGTATATAGCTTATCACCATTATTCAATGATACAGATAAAGATACATCAAAATAATTACTTGAACTAATCAAAGAGTTCATTTCATCTATTATAGATAACTGTTTATCAAACAATTTACATGCTTCAACATATCTATTAACTAAATCACGAATATAATCATATTTTATGACACCTTCGTATTGAATTTCCTCTGTTTCATCAGTAAAAAAACCATCGTATTCAAATTCTTCGTTAACGCTTGGTTTTTTTAGATATATCATACCTACTTCAACATCTGTTTCATGTTCACTATCTGTAAAACATTTACCAAGATTTTGTACATATCCATGTAAGTTAATAATCCTTTTTAATTCTTTACGTGATTTAGAAAATGGATTATCAATTGTTTCATAATTAACTAGGCAAACTATTTCAGTATTATCGTTTGCTATATCAAACATATGCAATACATGTTCATCTCCATTCATAAACGGTGGATTAGCTATGATACAATTGATATGTGATATATCATCCGATTTCAAGTTTAAAAAGTTTTGACCAATAATGTTATATTGTTTATCTTTTAAAATACTACGTAAATTGTCATCGATTTCACAGCAGTTTAAACTTTTAGCATTATGTATATTATCTAAAATATCACCTTTACCGGCACTAGGTTCTAAAATATGTTTATCTTTTGTATCAACAAGATATAACATTTGATGAATAACTTCAACTGGCGTAGGATAAAATTGGATACCAAACATAGATATATTATTTAGATTACAACACAAAGTTACGAAATATAAATATTATATCCTAATTTTATTTAATATATACTTTATGAAATATCTAAAAACTTTTGAAAATTTTGAAATAGGTGATAATACAAATATTGGTATTATTCAAGATAAAACATATACACAATATCAAATAAATAATAATTGGTATCATCATACTATCGTGAAACCTTCTGATAAAAAACAGAATGAACCATTACGTAATAGAGGAAGAATAAATCCTAATTTAGTCATACCAGCATTTTCAAATCATATTTATCCAGAAAAATTAGAAAAATATATAGATGTTTTCAAAGCAGAATTATTAGAAAATGATTTCCCTCCAATTAAAGGTTATCCTATTATTTTAACTACACATGATATAGAAAGGTTCGAAACATTCTTGAATGGTAATGATATATCAACAAGTGATATAGGTAAATATGCATGGATAGTTACTGATGGTTTTCATAGAACATTAGCTGCTATTGAAGCTGATATACCATATATTTTAACAGAAGTAGATTATTCATATGTTGATGAATCAGATTTTTTAAATGAATCAAAATCTGAAATTAAATATAAAAAAGATATATCAGATGAGGATAATATAGAAATAATTGCTTATCATAATAACAAAAAAATCGGTTCAGTATCACTTGAAATATTATACGATAGTTATGGTTATGAATTTGATGATGTTTTTGATGAAGATGAATTTAATGAATTATTTAGTGATGATAGTATAGTTAAGATATCACATATTGTTGTAGATAACGAATATAAAAATAGTGGTGTTGGTTCAGAATTGATGAAACGTGCTATGAAATTAATGAAAAAAGAAGGATATACACAATTTTATTTAAATGCTTGTCCTATGGGTAGGGATGGGTTGTGTTTAGATGATTTAGTTAATTTTTATAAAAAATTCGGATTTGAAGAAATATTACACCAAGGAGGAAATGTATTAATGAAATGTTGCGAAAATTAATACACAACATTTCTTAATATATGTGCAATCACATCTACTGTCCAACCATTACCTATATGTTTAATTGCCTTAGAATTAGATAAACATTTAGTATATCCAACTGGTAAAGTTTGTAAACGTTCACATATTTCTGGTGTGAATTTCTTTTTTTCACCATTCTGAACATAAAAGAAATTGTGTTCCCATGCACTTGTAGTTATGGTTGGAGATTTCCCTTTATAACTTTGTAATCCACCTGGATTATACCCACGAGGATATACCCAAATCCCATCATACTCACCAATAATATCTTTGAGCATGATATTTTTATCTTCTGGGATTGATATATCTGGTATGTTAGTCCAATAAATTCTGTGACGATTCTGTGCACTTAACAAACTACTATTAATAACAAGTGGTTCTACGCCAACAATATTAGTAATAACATCTTGCCATTCCTTAGTCATTCTAACATTCTCTAAAAGAAAGTATTTTGGTTTTGTTTCTTTTAAAACACGTACAAATTCCCAGAATAAATATGATTGTCCTTCAAACTCAAAACAATTCTCTTTTAATTCAAGATATTGTTCCAATGTCAATATTTTAACATTTGTTTTAGTTGACATTCCGTTTCTTTTACCAGCAAAAGAGAAACTAGTACATGGTGTACCTGATAACAAAATATCAATTTGAGGTAATATTGCTGTATCAACAGTTCTGATATCACCTATTTGTTTAGTATTTGGATAATTAAATTGTGTTGCTGATATAGCATGTTTGTCTATTTCAGAAGCATAATAATTATCATAACTGATACCTAGTCGATTTAGTGCTACTTGACCACAGCTAATACCATCACATAAAGAAAGAATATTCATTATAAATTGGTTATAAATTTTTCAAACATTTCATCATTTCGTAAATAAATAGTATGTTTAGTACCATTTCGTGCTATATCTTTATTGATGAAATTTTTATCAACTGTAATCCACCATCTCCATAGTTCTCCATCAAATAATTTGATAGAATTAATATTATGTTTAGTCATAAAATCATTATCAACTATAATATTGTTATTCACTATAAATCTGTGATATCTAATATTATCTATATAATATTCTTCTCTTGTAATTGCCATTATGGTATAAGTTATGTTATGAAAGGATATATCATATGATATCATATATCCTTTCTATTATTATTTAAAGTTTGAAACTAGAAAAATCAGCACTATCTAAATCAGAGTTCATAGAACCAGCTACATAAGAAATGTTTTCAGATTCTTGATTTGCATTTTGAACAGATTTAGAATCAGTCCAGTGTTTAATCCATGGAATAGGATTTTTCACATTCTCAAAAAGTGGTTGTAAATGGATACTACGCATTCTTGAATTAGTTAAATATTTCATATATGTAGTAAGAATTTCTTCATTCAAACCAAGTAATTGACCTTCTGTGAAAAGATATTTCGCCCATTGGATTTCTTCTTCGGCTGCATCTTTAAACATTTTGATTACGATTGGTTCGCATTCTTTTACTATATGTTGGAATCCTTCGCTTTCTTCATCTCTTAATTTGTTTAAGATATATTGTGTGAAACCTAAGTGTAAGTTTTCATCTCTTAAAATCAAAGAAATGATTTTTGCATTACCTTCCATTTTCTTGTTTTCAGCAAATGCGAAACTACAAGCAAAAGAAACATAGAATCTAATACCTTCTAAAATGTTTACTGACATTAAAGTAAGATATAACTTTTTCTTTAAATCATCAACACTTGTACCTGGGATAGAATCAATCAAATCATCGTAATATTTAGTAACAGATGTACAACGATTTACAACATTTTGGTCTTTACCAATACTATCAAAAATAATAGAAGGATTTGGATATACACCTTTAATTACATATGTATATGAATAAGAGTGGATAGTCTCAAAAAACTCCCAGCTTTTAGCAAATGCTTCTGATTCGAGATTAGTCATGTATTCAGCAATATTGGCAATACCTCTTGCTTGAACACTGTCTAATAAAATTTGATAACCTAAGTTTTTAGTGAAAATAAATTTTTCACCTTCTGTTAAATTCATGAAGTCACCTCTATCTTTTTGAACAGATATTTCTTCTGGTCGCCAGAAGAATGACATTTGTTGTTTGAACAACTTCATAATTTGTTCGTAGCGAAATTTATCATATCGCTGTAATCCCATGCCTTCGTCTCCGAAAAACAATGGTTGTTTCTCATTTTCAGTCTGTGTTATATTTATAATACTCATATCGTATAATAGTTTATAATAATTATATACATGAAGTGTGAAAAAGTTTGGTATATCCATAAATATTTATTTAATATTAGATATTAGGATATATCAAATATATTTCATAACTTTGTATTATTATTAATTAAACATTTCATATATATGACTTCTCATAAAATAACTATACCACATAAAAGATATACCAAAAGTGATTTGAATATTATTCAGATATCTGGTGTAGAAGGTGATAAAGTTAATCTACATTTAGATGGTTTCATATATACAAAATATGGTGATTTTTGCCTAATCAAAAGTGTTGATAAAGAAAAAGAAATAATTGATACATATCTACATGGTCAATTCCATTTCTGCCGTGTATCACATTCCGCTAAAAAGGATAAAAAAACTTTACAATCTTGTGCAGAATATATCAAAAGTTTCTGTAATAGATATATCCGTAAAGGATGTATAATGAATTACAATAACCAGGAACATACTATTGTAGATATTATCTTTCCAGATTTTGTTAATCGTTTTGATATATCTATCATAACAGATAAAACAACAATCATTGTTGATAATAAACTTTTAGTATATGAGATATCATTAAGTGTAACATATACACCAAAATCAAAAAGAGAGAGATTGAGTGATATGATGAACCAACATGCACGTTACGACAACACGGTTTGTATCACGGATGATTTACTAAATGAAATCGAAAAGTTATATAATGAATAATAACTGCCTTACATTTTGTTTAATGTTCAAAAAAAGATTTCCATCTTCTATTATTAAAATGGAAATGCCTAAAATATATCAAGAATTTAAATCTTTGATTACAACAAATCCTATAATATCTATTAGATATATCCGATATCTCAACAGTGTAGGATATTCTTACTTCTTTTTGTTTTTTTACATAATCCACAATAATACGAAATATCATTATATCAGATATCGTGGTTTGGATAAAAGATATATCAAAAGAGAAAAATTATAGTAGTTTATTAAATATCATTTTTTCTTTCATCTTATTTATATAAAAAAATGGTGTTCTTTTTTTGCAATTTTTATATATTAAACTAGGTAAAACATAATCAAACATATCATGATTTAATATTTGATTACCATCAGGCGTTGCTGTTGCGTAATATGAATAACCATCGGTGCTACAAATATTTCCTGTTATATCATCATAAAAGAAATGTATATCACCAACAATATCATATGTCGTTGTAAATAAATATATTACCATAAATTTTCATATATTAATTTTTCCAATATCATTTGGACATATGTACTTGGTGCAACATCTTCAAAATCCGGTATATATAATTTTTCTGGTAGAGTATATGGTATAATTTTATCATAAATAATATCACCAAATACTCCATTTATTATATCATATTTAAAATAAGTAAGAACTGTACTATCACGGAAATTAGATATACACGGATATCCAATATCACTATCATATAAATAATGCATATAATGATTTGTATTTTTATTAGCAGATATATCTCTTGTAAATAAATAATGCAACATAATTAAATTTTATCAAGTATTATTTTTTCAATAAAATTTTGAATATATTTCCGATTACCACCACATTCATTAGTTAATTCATTACTAACAAAAATTAATTGTTCTGGTATAATCAATTTAATTTCACTTGAACTATAAAATCTACCAGTTTGTAAATCATATACATTATGCTGTTTCTCATAGTCAGTTGTAGCATGTACTAATTTTTTCACAGTATCATAAAAAAAATGTAATCCATTTTCATGTGTAAATAGATATATAATCATATTTTATTGAATATTTCTAATATTATTTCATTTTCTATTTTTCCTAATGTTACAAACAAATCACCTTTATCCAAATAATTAAATGTGGTGGGTAATGTATATTCAAAAGGTTCACAATTAGTTTTGTTCATATTTTCAGAGTATTTTTCAAACAATGTCATTTGCCTAGAATCAAACACAATCACACAATACCACCTCATTTCTTTGATATCAAAGAAGAAATGATTACTGGCAACAGATGATTTATATGTTAGTTGATATATCATAATAAGATTTGAAGTGGGATTTGTTTAAACAAATCCCACTATTATTCAAGACTAGCTAATAAATCCGAAATATAAGTGAATGCATTATCATACATAAAATCTTCTTTATATGATAATTCAAATATTTTCAACAAATTCTCTGGTGTATCAGATTCACCGGCAGATAAAAATTCTTTATATTTATCAACAAACACTGTTTTATCAGTACTAGTAGAATACATATTATATAAAGCAATAGATAATATATTACCGAATGCATAGCTATAACAATAAAACGGACTATCAAAAATATGTGGTATCATTGACCAGCCATTAAATTCATAATCACCATAATGCACAGCATCACCATACATTTCTTTTGTTTCTTCTTCCCACATTTTAGAATAATCATCATGGTTTAATACTTCACCATCTAAATATCTTTTATGTGCTCTATATTCAAAAGAAATATACATTATCTGTCTGAATATCGTACCGAACATATCTTCTAAATAAGATAACAAATATTGTTCTTTATGTTCTGGATTATCTTTTAAGAAACTGTTAAGCAATATAGTTTCGTTCATTATAGATGCAGTTTCAGCAAAACATAATGGATAATCAGCATTATATCTTTTTTGTTTCTTAACTAATGTTCCGTGTACGGCATGACCTAATTCATGTGCTAATGTAGATATATCATCATAGCTATTTGTCCAGTTCAATAACACTGATATATCAGAATGTTGGTGTGAACGACAATAAGCACCACTCGTTTTATTTACTGATGGATATACATCTACTTTACCATTACTAACTAAAAAATCTGATATATCAGCAAATTGCTGGTCAAATTCTTTGATTATTTTATGATATATAGCATATCCTTCTTCAAAAGAATATTTAGTGTTATCTGTTTTTTTAACACTTACAGACATATCATAAATATCTAAAATTTCTTTATTTAAAAGTTTTGCTTTTAATTTAAGGAATCGTTGATATATCGGATATTGTTTTTTAACATTTATAATCAAATTCGGTATTAAATCTGGCGACACATTTTCCGATAAAGAACGAGAATGCGTAACATCTAATAAACCATGTTGTTTAATACTAAATGTATTTGATGCACAAACAGTGCTATATAATGCACCTAATACAAGTTTTGATTCTGGTCTTGCATACATATCATGTCTAACAGTATATGCTGCTTTTCTAGTTCTTTCATCATCACTTTTTTGATATTCTGATAATTCGGATGATGATATCTCTTCACCAAGAAATACATATTTCAATGAATCACGATACTTCTTATGTAAACTATCAATTGATTCTGAAACTTTATCGTACTCTTGTAATACATCTTTGATAGATATATCAAATGTGTCATATTTCAAATTATCGGCAGACATATTCAATTTATTAGCATATTCTGGACATTGCTGTGCATATACTCTTAATGTTTCTTCACCAATATTTTTATAAAAATCAGAAAATACTAACCATGGCTTGTATATATCAGACCATTCGTTAGATAATAACGAATTTCTTTTTTGTGCTTCAACATTGGTTTTATCTGTATCTATAATACCAGCTAAATAATAATAGACTTCAATTAAACCCTCTGATGCATCAAATTCTATTAATTTAATAACATTATCTAATGATTTATCGGTTAAATCAAAAGTATCAACAAAATCTTGCACATCTTTTTTTGCTTTCTGTACTATTTCGTTAATACGTGGGTCATTTGGGGAATCAAATTTAAATTCCCATTTTGTTTTCATAATCATAAATATTAAATTAATTGGTTTCTTCGACTTCGGATTCTTTAAGAGATATAACAGTAAATATCAGAAGTGATATAGATGATAATATCACAAGAATTAAAATGATATTACTATATTTCTGTAAATTGTTTGACATCAAAGATATATTGTTATCAATATTGGTTATATATGATAAATTTTTGATATATCTTTTTTCATCTCTCAATAAGCCATATGGGTCCAGTTGTGTTCTGGTTGTATCAAGTTGTTTATTGATTACGGTTTTTACTAACCTGGATTCATAATCTTTATTGAAACGAGCATATTCTTCGCGAATATAAATGTTTTTAGTTAATTCAGATGTTAAAGGTTTAACATCGTTTATATCAATTATAGTAACAGATACTATTGATATAACAGCAATAATTAATAATAAATATTTCATAATTTATTTAAATTTAACCAGGAAATGAATGATGTAAAACTTTATATATGAAATATATAGTTGCTGAAACAGTGAATAATACTATCCAAACAACTTGATATATTTTAATATAAATCCAAGTATCTTTTAATTCTTGATTTTTTATTTTGGTTATTGAATTAGTTTTGTGATATAACTCAATTTTACTCGAATCTATTCTACCTACTGCTGCATTTCTCTCAAAATCAGTAGTGAAAGTCAAGCATTTATGTAGTTCTTTTCTTTTATCTTCGTAATAAATATTAAGCATCATGTTGGTTATGTTTAATATTAAAAACATGAAAATGAATATTACGCTACCTCTTATTGTTTTCATTTCTTTCTGAATTTATTATAATTTTGCAATAATCCGTTAATATTATCTTTACCAGATGGATTAGAACTTTGTATATTATACAATGGTAAATCTTTATCATTATCTACACAATAATCCACCAAATATTTAGCACAATCAAATCCTGTTTTCTCTACACCGTCAATGTAATCTTGTAAATCATGGTCAAAACAAATAGCGTATGGTAATCCTTTGGTTTGAATATAATCAACAAAATCTACGTATGTTTTTAACCAAATAACTTCTGAATAATCATTACATGGTGCAAATACAAGCCAATTATTTTCGGAAGGATTTCTGAAATCATCTAACCATATCAATGTTTTATTCATAAAATTCTGAAATACGAATATATAAAATTATTATGAAAATTATCACATAGATTATCTTATCAATTCTATCTAACCACATCAAGTCATTATACATGGCTTCTAATTCTGTTTCTTTTTCTAAGTATGTATAAAACATATCTTCTTTTGGATTTCTCATATATTCATTGATATATGTTGTATCCTGTTTAAACTTTTCAGCGATTTCTTTTTGCCTAGGATAACTGAAATATTCGAGATATATCACAGATAATACAAGAACAATAAAAGGTATTATATATTTCATTATCTATGTGATTTTACTTTATTTAAATACAGTGCAGAATAATCCTATAATTGCAATAGTTAAAGAAACATAAACGATGAAAACAGTGTTATTATCTAATGGTATAGGTGCTTTTTTCATAATGATTTTGAACTCATCGTACATACGAAAGATAAATATAATTAAACAACAAACCAATAACACGATACCACTTAAATAAATATACTTGTGGTTATACATTATTTGGATTTTATCATGAAAATCTTTTTCTTTTTGTTCACATATTTTCATACGTTCATAATCAACTACATACAATCGTTCTCTTTCTTTTCTGGTTTCTCTGATATATCTCATATCAGATTCCATATCATCTAATAATTTTTCTTCTGAGTAATGCGTATAAAATACTATACCAGCAATACACAGAATAGTTAAAATCAAATATTTCATACATGCACATCGTTAAATATGGTTGATATTTTTATGGTATTTAAATAAATACTTCATCAAAATAGGGTCATTCATTGTTTTTTTGATGATATAAGTATGATTTGATTTATCATTGCTGAGGACATATTCACGTATAAACTTTTTATGAACTTTATACTCGAAATAAGTATCAAATATATACCATTCCATTATGTTATTTGATATGTCCATTAAATAACATAATAAATTGTATATAATACTTTTTTCACTAATAACATATAAATCTTTTTCGTACATAATTTTAAAATATTCAAAATCAATATTGTTTTCATCACAATACCTTTTCAATAATTTATCATGTATTGTATCATATATATCATATTTAAAATGAAATCCTAACCATTTAATACTTGAAATTTCATCAATATATGTTTCATATGATATATCGCCACACATCCATTTATCTTGTATAGTGTGTAATTTATCAATTTTTTTATTATGATATGTACCAAAATCGAGAATATCTATTCCGATGATATATCTCATAATAAACAAGTATATTTCTATTAAATTATATTTCATATCACAAATATAATAATTAAATTATAATATGCAAACTAAATATAACATAATTATATATCATAATCTTGTAGCTTTTTTATGTTATGGTATTATGTTACTATACAATGTTGCGTAACCGTATATGTTATCACCAAACAGATATGTGCTTTTATTATAGTTTTTATCCAAATCAAGGATTAAATAACTTTCATCTTCATCATGATTACTACAAGTATAAACATTGACAACACCAGGTATTTCCAATTTTTTTATAATACTACAAACATATTTCGGTGTGATTTTTGATATATCAACCAAATTATATACAGCAGTATTATTATAATTTGTAAATAAAGAAACAACAAAATTCACTTCATAGAATAATTCAAAGAATAAATTTTCTTTTATGTAAAGATTGATGTTACGTAATATCGTTGTTTTTATATCATCACTAATAACCATACCAGATTTCATTATAAGCATAGATAATAACAACGAATCTTTTAAATCTGCTTTTTCTATTAAAATATCTAATCTTGGTACAAGTTCGGATATAATTCTTTGTTTAAAATTAGCATTTGGATTTCTGTTCAAATACTCAATCATTTTTACTTCTGTGCCAAATAATTTTTTATCCAGAAACCATTTGTCAGCATTTTCTTTATCAAGAATAAAATCAATTAAATTTTCACCGAATTTGCTTTGTGATGATAATAATGACATAATAGATAGATTTAAGTATAACAACAATACAAAGTTACGATTTAAATTTGATATATCAAAATATTTATTTGATTTTGATATATCAATAATTTTATATATCTTTGATGTAAATTTATAATTATGTTATTAGTAGATAAGAAAGAAAACAATGTTGGTGATATATCATCTATTGATTTATCAAACGTATTAGTTGTGATACCAGGTTATGTTGATAATAACGAACTTGCTATTATTGCTATACATGAAAATGATGTACTTGTTAGTTATAAACAAGTTCTGTACACACCGGATAAATTTGAAGGCTATCGTAAATCATTAGAAATTTGTGATAAATTGAATATGCAATTAAATAGTAATTTATATTTAACCTCATATAATTTATTCCGTGATACAGAATATGTTGGATTACGAGATTATATCAATAATATTGATGATTACGAAACAGCACATATAACATGTTGTATATATGAATGTTTGAAAAATTGTATGAAATTTATTGATACGGAAACTAAAAGTTATCCAAGTGAGATTTTATACGAAACATATAAAATATCCAATTTATATAAAAAAGATGAAGAATATCTTCAAAAATATATTGACTATGAAAATTCTATAAGGTCTGGTAATGTTAATTCTTTTATTAAAGATATTATTAAAGATGATTTAACAAAAGATGAAGCAGAAATAATTCTGAATGAAAAAATTCAATTATTAAATGATGTTGAAAAATATGGTGTGTTGAGATATATCATGACAACTAAAACAAATAATCATTTGTATATAAAAGAACCATATAATTTGTTTACTAAACAACTATATGATTCTAAATTGATGAGAAAAATACATAGATATTTAGGTAAATAATATGGGATTCCATCTAAGTAAATTAAAAGACACCAAATTGGGCATTTATTTCGGTCATAATACGATGATTTCAATTGCTGACAATGGCGCGTTTGATACTGAGGTATCGAAAAGTTTAGAAAAGTATGTTGAAAAACACGAGAATATTTATGCTTGTGTTGATAAAAATGGCGTTGAACATTTTCTTAATGTTTTACGGAAAGGTAATTGCGTGGGTCGTGATATATCACTGCTTATAGAAGAAGTTAGCCAAAATTATATGGATGGCTTCATGGTTTGGGGATAGAAAAAGATGATAAATATCATCTTTTTCTCACAAAACATTTTGAATTATAAAATTCTGGCATATGCTGCCTTACCCAAACACCACCTTTATTTTCTGAAATACCCAATAATTCAGAAACTTTGTTAACCCAACCAAATTTACTGAAATCTATACCAGAATTTAAAATCATCTCAATTAAATCCGAAATAGGAACGCCTTTTTTATTTGTTTTTATTTTTATTTTCTTAATACTATCCGTTTTTATTTTCTTAATCTCTTTATACCTATAAAGACGTTCGTCATAATTTTTAACACTTGATTCTGTTGAAATGAAATGTATTAATTCTAAAATTTTTGTGTCGTCTTTTATTTCGTTATATTTGATTCTAAATACCCTCCAACCTTTTTCTATCAACTTATTATCCTTTTTAGTATCGTGTTCAAGTCTTTTATCACCATTATCAAAGTGACATTTTCCGTCTAATTCTACTGCAACATTCACATTTAAAAAAGCAAAGTCTATGAAATATGGGTACACCGAATAATCATAACATATATCATATATTTTATATAATTCATATTCGGTACATTTGTCAGAAAACCATGATTCTAAATATGAAAATTCACCGTTTGCTCGTCTCTCCCATGCACTTTTACCACTTTTGCTTTTCAAAAATGTATGTCTAGCTTTACGCATTTTCTCTTTGGTCTCCTCTGAATATTCAACGTGTGATTTATCAATTTTACATTTCGATGAACCACATGTCTTCCTAAAAGTTAAACCTTTCATATACACAGCATCATTTTCACAGTGTATGCATTTTGGTATTATATAGTTTTCATATTTTATATAATATTCAAGAATTGTCAAATTTATATTTTTTTGTTTTAGATGTGTTGATAAGCCTAATATATTTTTACATATAGTACCATCTATTTTTGAAATTATCATATTTAAATATTTATTATTATATATAATAAATACACTCCAATATTTTTTTTAATCTATCAAAACATTTTACAATATTTCGGATATAACATATATGAAACACTTAGAATCAGTAAAACAGTTCCACGAAACATTCAATCACCCGGTAGGTGATACAGAATTGAAACACCGTCAATTAAGAATCAAATTGATTTTTGAAGAATTACAAGAATTATCACAAGCCATGGATGTTAAAAAAACATTTTTGGATTTGTGTGAAGAAGTAGTATCTGATGAATACGGTAGATATATCAACTTTCCTAATATTAAAAATGAAAGAGAATTAAATAGGATTCCAGTATTAGAAGACGGAAATAATATTGATGAAGTAGAAACTTTGGATGCTTTATCTGATATTGAATATGTATTAGCAGGTTCAATAGTTCAAATGGGTATGCATACAAATTTTGAAACAGCATTTGACCGTGTACATGAAAGTAACATGAGTAAAATGTGTAGAACACAGAAAGAACTTGATGATACTTTACAATACTATAAAGAAAAAGGTGTTGATGTATTCTATGAAGAGAAAAACGGTGGATATATCGTTAAACGAACCATAGATAATAAAACATTGAAAAATGTGTATTATAATCCAGTTGATTTAAAAGATTTGGTTTAAATATTTATTATAGTTATCTTTGTATATATTTAAAAATAAATTATATGAAAAATATAAATTTTGATAATATTGCAAAAGCATTAGCTGAAATGAACTACCGCGAAGTTTTTCCTGGTCAATTCAGAAGAAGTATTCAATTATCATTAGGTGTACCTGGTGGTACTGATAGAACTATAAATGGTATTACTATCAAAGAATTAATTGAAAAATATGGATAAAAAAGGTGGTTTTAAACCACCTTTTTTAATTGAGCATCACTATAAATAGTACGTGTATCTGATATAACAGGGTCTCTATTTACTACTTGTCCATTTACTTTCTTTTTATCTATATAATATCTTATTTCATAAGATGGATTGAATGCCGTAGCTGATGGTGCTTTTAATATAATTGCTTTATATTCACCAACCGGCACATAGCTATTTTCGTTTGTGTGAATATATATACATTCTTCACCTTTTTTGAATGTGAATCTTTTTTTCAATTCTTCTTTCTTTTTATTAAATTCTTCTTTTCTGATTCTATCTTCCTCCGCATATCTTTTATTAAATTCTTGACGCTTCTTAACTTCATCGTTATCTGGATAGAATTTCTCTTTTATTTTTTCATAATCTAAATTAACAAAACAATAATATTTAACGCTAAAATAATCACTTTGCATATCACTATCATCATAATTATATTGGTTTGCTATATGGTTTATTTTTTTATAATCTTTTCTATATCTTTCAATATATTCATCAACATTACCACCTCTTTCATAATCATATCCAGTGATATTATTTTTAATACGATTATCCATGTATTCACTATACGGATTATATGGCATATCTTCTATATACACATTCAGTGAACGACCTCCTGTATATGATTTTGATTTAACGCTAAATTTCCAATCAGGAAACTCTATTGCTAATTCGGTTTTTATCATTTTAGAAATTTCAGCAATACTTAAATCAGCAGTTTTTTCATAATTTTTACCAGTGAATTTATTACCACTGTAACCTTTATCTTCAACTTTATAAAATGCTGGATATTTGGTTTCTATAATGTTATTGATAGATTTAAAAAACATATTGGATAATTCATATACCATATTATCTGAATCATAATCTTCAATATTATTGGATACAAATTCATATCCTTTTTTCAATGTTTCGTTATTATCTTCGTTTGCAATTAATGCAAATAATTTATCTTTATATTCATTAAAATTGTCTTTATTTATAGATACCGTTTTGCTGAATTTTTCGAAACTTTTTAGAAATCTCATAATTTATTATTTCATTTACAGTATATATTATTTGTAGAAAATAGAATTTTTGTTTATATTTATATAAAATAAAAAAATTATGTCAAAATACACTGTTCTGAATCACGAAGAAGAATTATCAAAATATATATCTGATAATAATAGTATTATTACTTATGAAAAAGTATTTGATATTGATTTATTTAATGAAGTAGGTGCATACTTTCTTGCTAAACACCCTCTTTCAGAACATCAACGATATATCCATAAGAATGATGATATGACTGGTATCGGCATTACAGTAATGTGTGAGGTTTTCAATAGTGAAACTTTATCAAAACTATTCGGTGAGCCGTTATATCATGATGAATTTGGAGAAGGTTTTGAAGGTGATTATGACGAAGAACTTGAAGATTATTTAGAACCAGAAAACAAATCTTCTTATGCATCATATTTTGTTAAAGTCAATGATATAGTATTACATATCGGATATGACCATAGAGGTACTTGTTTTGAATTTGATAACAATAATGATGTTACAGATATATCACAACTCACAGAAGCAATAAAAGTATTAATAGATTCGTTATAAATATATGAAATATTACGTATCCGAATGCAATAATAAACTGATTCAATATAATCCAGAATCACAAGTTTATAAAATCCGAAATAATGTTGATAAAATAGATACACGTTTATCTAAGGAACAATTTGATGCTTTAAATACACGGAAAATAAATAAGTCTCGTTTTTACGAATTATTGAACATCTATTTCAAAAATGTGAAACATGAATGGATATATGATGATAGAAAATTCAGAAAAATACCTAATTTTGAAGCAGATGAATTTAGGTTATGTTCTAACTATAATCTAGGTGTAGATATACCATTTCATACAATACCTGGTCACGAATTTCTAGGTAAGGTTGTTTTGGTTTACCATCATGGTAAAGTATATTACCATACTATTAGCTATAATGGGTATAAAAGTGGTCAATTAGTGTGTCCTAAAACATTCAATCTTGTTAGATGGGCATTTGCTGTAAACTAAAAGTTTAAACAAACTTATACATTTTATATTATAAAACCAAATATATAAATATAAAATGAATAATTATATATCAATAAGCGAAGCAAGTGCAATAATGGGCATTACAACCACAACTCTCCGAAGGTGGGAATCAAGTGGTAAATTGGTTGCCAATTATCGCACTTTCGGAAACCACAGAAGATACTGTTTAAATGATATACTTGAATTAACAAATCAAAAGAAAAAACAAACAATAAAAAAGACTATATGTTATTCCAGAGTAAGTA
>JACCDI011849212.1_pt1 | contig 26657 bp, 28 predicted proteins | sample 7442791 | NCBI WGS metagenome assembly JACCDI01 (sample SAMN15323434, study PRJNA562643) | freshwater metagenome | isolation source: river surface water | place: USA:Blue River Watershed | collected 2017-08-15
ACAGCATGCCTGTGCAATATCCCATGGGATTGATGGCCGAACACCACCACACACGCGCTGAAGCGGGCTTGTTTGATGTGTCGCACATGGGCCAGTTGCGCTTGGTGGGGCCCGATGCCGCTGCCGCGTTTGAATCCTTGATGCCGGTGGATGTGATTGATTTGCCTGTGGGCAAGCAGCGCTATGGTTTGCTCCTCACCGATGAAGGCACCATCATTGACGATTTGATGTTTGTGAATCGCGGCACCGATATTTTTGTCATTGTGAATGGTGCCTGCAAAGCGAGCGACACCGCGCACATTCAGGCGCACATCGGTTCGCGCTGCCAAGTCATTCCCATGCCAGAGCGTGCGCTTTTGGCTTTGCAAGGCCCCAAGGCAGTGAAGGCGTTGGCTCGCATGGTGCCAGGGGTGGAAAACTTGGTGTTCATGACAGGTGCTGCTTATGCATGGCAAGGCGCAGATCTGTTCATCACGCGCTCTGGTTATACCGGTGAAGATGGATTTGAAATCTCTGTGAGCAACGCGGATGTTGATGCGTTTGCTCGCGCATTGTTGGCACAAGTAGAAGTCAAACCGATTGGCTTGGGTGCTCGCAATTCATTGCGCTTAGAAGCTGGCTTGTGTTTGTATGGCAACGACATTGATACCAGCACCACCCCGATTGAAGCGGGCTTGAACTGGGCCATTCAAAAAGTTCGCCGCACAGGTGGCTTGCGTGCAGGTGGTTTTCCTGGCGCACACATTGTGTTGGGCCAATTGGATGGCACCCATGCCCTCGCGCGCAAACGCGTAGGTTTGATTGCGCAAGAGCGCGTGCCTGTCCGTGAACATGTTGAATTGCAAAATACCCAAGGTGTCAAAATTGGCGAGGTATCGAGTGGCTTGTTAGGGCCCAGCGCCAACGCACCCGTGGCCATGGGCTATGTGGATGTTGCCAGCTCTGCGCTTGGCACCGTGGTCCACGCCATGGTTCGGGGCAAAGCTGTACCCATGACAGTCAGCGCCATGCCTTTTGTGCCCAACCGCTATTACCGCGGCTGAAGTGAGCAAAACAATTGTCATCTGACCCCAATTAAATGACCCCAATTAAAAAACCCGATTGAAATTTTTAGGAGATAAAAATGAGTTTGAAGTACACCGAAGAGCATGAGTGGATTTTGGTTGAGGGCGATGTGGCCACAGTGGGCATCACGCACCATGCGCAGGATGCGTTGGGGGATGTGGTGTTTGTCGAGTTGCCTGCCGTGGGCAGCAGCTTTGAACAAAAAGCGGTGGCGGGCGTGGTGGAGTCTGTGAAGGCCGCTGCCGATGTTTACATGCCCATCAGTGGCGAAATTACAGAAGTCAATGAAGCCCTGCGGGACGATCCCTCACTGGCCAATACCGACCCCCTGGGTGCCGGCTGGTTCTTCAAGGTGAAGTTGTCTGATGCTTCACAAGTGAATGCCTTGTTGGATGAGACCGCCTACACAGCGTTCGCTGCAACTAACTGATTTTTGATTCGATTTTTTTGATCGCACTACCCGTTTGAAGGCCCCTCCATGTTGATGTCGTCCGCCACCCCCTTAAGCCAACTCGAAAACGAAAGCGAGTTCATTGCACGCCACATTGGCATCAGTGAAACCGATGAGCAGCACATGCTGTCGGTCATTGGTCTGGCTTCAAGGCGGGCTCTGATTGAGAGCATCGTGCCTGCTTCCATTGCCCGCAGTCAGGCCATGAAGTTGCTTGCCCCGGGGACGGGGGGGGGGGCGTTGGCAGAACTCAAGGCCATGGCGCAACAAAACAAAATTCTCAAAAGCTTCATCGGTCAGGGCTACTACGGCAATCACACACCGGGTGTGATTTTGCGCAACATTTTAGAAAACCCCGCTTGGTATACGGCCTACACGCCTTACCAAGCTGAAATCAGCCAAGGCAGAATGGAAGCCTTGGTTAATTTCCAAACCATGATTTGCGATTTGACGGCCATGCCGATTGCCAACGCCTCCATGTTGGACGAAGCCACTGCGGCGGCCGAAGCCATGACCTTGGCCAAGCGCTCCGTCAAATCCAAGAGCAACAACATCATTGTGGCGGGCGATTGCCATCCGCAAACCATTGAAGTGATTCAAACGCGGGCCGCGCCCTTGGGTTTGAAGGTTTTGGTCGGATTTGCCCCCGAACTCATGAAGCAAAATGACTACTTCGCTGTGGTCGCCCAGTACCCCTCTACATCAGGCATGGCGCACGATTTGAAAGATGTCATTGCGCAAGCCCACACCGCTCAAGCCGCGTTCATTGTGGCCGCTGATTTGCTGGCCTTGACGCTGCTCACGCCCCCTGGCGAACTCGATGCCGACATTGTGGTGGGTACCACGCAGCGTTTTGGCATGCCCATGGGGGCTGGTGGCCCGCACGCCGCCTACCTCGCATGCCGCGACGAATACAAACGCTCCATGCCAGGTCGTTTGGTGGGCGTCAGTGTCGACGTTCATGGCAACCCCGCCTATCGTCTGGCTTTGCAAACCCGCGAGCAACACATTCGCCGCGAAAAAGCCACCTCCAATATTTGCACGGCACAAGTGTTGCCCGCCGTGGTGGCCAGCATGTATGCGGTCTATCACGGGCCTGTCGGCTTGAAGCGCATTGCGCAGCGTGTCGCCAGTTTCACTGCCATCTTGGCAGAAGGTTTAGAGCAGCTTGGTTGCAAACTGGCCCACAAATCAGGCTTTGATACTTTGCAAGTCATCACCGGTGCTCGCACCGAAGCCATCATGCAAAAAGCAGTGCTTAAAGGCATGAACTTGCGCAAGTTAAGTGCCAACAGCATTGGCGTGTCTTTGGACGAAACCACTTCGCGCGATGATGTCGAAGCCCTCTGGTCGAGCTTTGCAGAAGGCGGACAAGCCCTGCCCGATTGGACAGCCTTTGAAAAAGGCCGCGACAGCCTCATTCCCAGCAACTTGCGCCGCACCAGTGGGTTCCTGACGCACCCCGTGTTCAATCGCTACCACTCCGAAACTGGCATGCTGCGCTACATCCGCCAACTGAGCGACAAAGATTTGGCACTCGATCGCAGCATGATTCCCCTCGGCTCTTGCACCATGAAACTCAACGCCACCAGCGAGATGATTCCCATCACCTGGCCTGAGTTTGCCAACATGCACCCCTTTGCCCCAGCCGATCAACTCAAGGGCTATGCCCTGCTCGATGAACAACTGCGCGAGTGGTTGTGCCAAGCTACCGGCTATGCAGGCATTAGTTTGCAACCCAACGCCGGGTCGCAAGGCGAGTACGCAGGCCTCTTGGTCATCAAAGCATTTCATGAAGCCAAAGGCCAAGGCCATCGCAACATTTGCCTCATTCCTTCTAGCGCACACGGCACCAACCCCGCCAGTGCGCAAATGGTGGGTATGCAAGTGGTGGTCACGGCTTGCGACGCGCAAGGCAATGTCGACATGGCCGACCTCAAAGCCAAATGCGAACAGCACAGCGCTAATTTGGCAGCCGTCATGATTACCTACCCCAGCACGCATGGCGTGTTTGAAACACAAGTGAAAGCGCTGTGCGAACTGGTGCACCAACATGGCGGCCGCGTGTATGTCGACGGTGCCAACATGAATGCTTTGGTGGGCGTGGCTGCGCCCGGTGAATTTGGCGGGGATGTGAGCCACCTCAATTTGCACAAAACCTTCTGCATTCCGCACGGCGGTGGCGGCCCAGGTGTTGGCCCTGTTTGCGTGGTGGAAGATTTGGTCCCCTACTTGCCAGGCCATGCCACCGGCGGTTTGAAAGTCAATGGCGTGGGGGCCGTATCAGCTGCGCCCTTGGGCAATGCCGCCGTTTTGCCTATCAGCTGGATGTATTGCCGAATGATGGGCGCAGAAGGCTTGAAACACGCCACCGAAGCGGCCATTTTGGCAGCCAACTACATCAGCCATCGCTTGGCCGATCACTATCCCACGCTGTATGCCAGCGCGGGCGCCAACGGCAAAGCTGGCCATGTGGCCCACGAATGTATTTTGGATTTGCGCGGCCTGAAAGACACCAGTGGCGTGATGGCAGAAGACGTAGCCAAACGTCTCATGGATTATGGTTTCCATGCGCCGACCTTGTCCTTCCCCGTGGTCAACACCCTCATGGTGGAGCCTACCGAAAGCGAAACCCTGGAGGAACTGGACCGATTCATCGACGCCATGATTGCCATTCGCGAAGAGGTGCGTCAAATCGAAAACGGTGTTTGGCCGCAAGACAACAATCCTTTGAAGCATGCGCCGCATACCGCGGCCAGTTTGATGGCAGCAGATTGGGATCGCCCTTATTCACGCGAAGTGGGTGCTGCGCAAGCGGGTCGCCCCTTGAGCAGTGTGAAATATTGGCCCCAAGTAGGCCGAGTAGACAACGTCTACGGCGACCGCAATTTGTTCTGCAGTTGCGTGCCACTGAGTGATTACGCTTCATGAGTCTTTTGCAAATCAAGCGCGTCGACTATTTGAATGCGCAAGACGCGCAGGCTTTGGTCTTTTTGCTAAATGCCTACGCCCAAGATCCCATGGGCGGCGGCGAGGCGCTCCAAGCTGAAGCCTCTGGGCGTCTGTGCCATGACATGTCGCGCATCGCCGGCGCAGCCAGTTTCATTGCATGGCTCGAAGGCAAACCCATTGGGCTGATCAACTGCTTTGAGGGTTACTCGACCTTCAAGGCCAAGCCCTTGTTGAATGTGCATGACATTGCAGTGCTGGCGGGCCATCGTGGCCAAGGCGTGGGCCAAGCGCTCCTGAAGGCTGCGCAAGACTACGCGCAGAGTCGCGGCTGCTGCAAGCTCACGCTTGAGGTTCTGAGCGGCAACGCGCAGGCCATGGCCAGCTACAAACGCTTTGGCTTTGCCCAATACGAACTCGATCCTGCTGCCGGGCAAGCGCAATTCATGCAAAAGTGGCTGTAAAGTCAGGGGTGCATGAACCCCAGCGCCAAATCTCCACCCTTAAGTGTCTTAAGCGTCATCCCGCCGATGACGCAACTCAACACACCCTACCCGTCCACGGCCTACCTGACGGGATTTTTGCGTTCGCGCGGAGTTGCTGCGGTTCAAGAAGATTTGGCCCTCAAACTGGTCTTGAGTTTGTTCACAGCGCAGGGTTTGAAAGAGATCCAGGTCCGTGCCCTTCAATGCCCTGAGTTGGAGCGCAGTGCCAGCGTCAATTTCTTTCTCGATTTTTTCTTGCGGTATGAGCACACCATCGAGCCCACCATTGCTTTTTTGCAAGGCAAGGACAGCACCCTGAGTCACCGCATTGCAGGTCGCGGATTTCTGCCTGAAGGTCCACGCTTTGCTGCGCTAGAGGCCTATGACGACAGCGAATCGGGTGACCCACTTTCGTGGGCCTTTGGCGCTTTGGGCCAGCAAGATCGGGCGCGGCATTTGGCCACTTTGTATTTGAACGATTTGGCCGATGTCCTTCGCGATGCTGTCGACTCACGGTTTGAATTTGTGCGATACGGAGAATCCTTGGCGGGCAGCCAAGCCACCTTCGAGCCCTTGGCGCAGGCACTCGCTGCGCCCTTCACCTTGATGGATGAAAAGCTTCAAGTTCTGACGCTTGAAGCCATTGAGAAGCACCAGCCCACTTTGGTTTTGCTCTCTGTCCCTTTCCCAGGCGCCGTCTATGCCGCATTCAGAATTGCGCAATGCATCAAATTGCACCATCCGCACATTCAAATTGCGCTGGGGGGCGGCTTTGTCAACACTGAACTGCGTGAACTGACTGAACCCCGCGTCTTTGATTACGTTGACTTCGTCACACTCGACTCCGGCGAGCGACCGCTACTGGCTTTGCTAGAACACTTAGAGGGCAAACGATCTGCTTCTCGTTTGGTCAGAACCTTCATTCGCAAATCGGCCGATGAAACTCAAAGTGGCAATGCACCAAGCAACTCTCAGCGCGTTCAACTCATCAATTGGTCAGAGCCCGATGTGCCATTTGAAGAAGTGGGGACAGCCACTTGGGATGGCCTGCCTTTGCAAGACTATTTGTCTTTGCTGGACATGCTCAACCCCATGCACCGCTTGTGGAGCGATGGCCGGTGGAACAAACTCACTGTGGCGCACGGCTGTTACTGGAAGAAGTGCAGCTTCTGCGATGTCAGCCTCGACTACATCTCGCGTTACGAGACAGCATCTGCTTCTTTGCTGGTCGATCGCATTGAACAAATTGTGAAAGAGACGGGCCAAACTGGTTTTCACTTTGTGGATGAAGCAGCGCCGCCCAAGGCTCTCAAGGCATTGGCGGAAGAACTCATTCGCAGAAATGTGCACATCTCATGGTGGGGCAATATTCGGTTTGAAAAAACCTTCACGCCAGAATTGGCAGAGTTGCTTGCCGAGAGTGGATGCATTGCCATGTCGGGCGGCCTTGAAGTCGCCTCCGACCGTCTGCTCAAGTTGATGAAAAAAGGGGTGTCGGTAGAGCAAGTGGCGCAAGTGACCAAAGGCTTTTCAGAGGCAGGTATATTGGTACACGCTTACCTCATGTACGGCTTCCCCACACAAACTGTGCAAGACACCGTTGACGCGCTTGAGTATGTGCGCCAGCTGTTTGAAAACGGCTGCATTCAAAGCGGCTTCTTCCACAGATTTGCCTGCACAGTTCACTCGCCCGTGGGTTTGAACCCCGAAGAATATGGCATTGAGCTCATTCCATTGCCACCAGTGAGCTTTGGCAAAAACGACATCGGTTTTATTGACCCTACCGGTGTCGATCACGATCTCTTGGGATTGGGTTTGAAAAAAGCCATCTACAACTTCATGCACGGCATTGGCCTTGAAGAGGATGTGCGCTCGTGGTTTCAGGATGCCCTGATTGAGCATGCGGGTGGCAAAAGCCCTGCTTTCAAAATTCCAAAAAGTACCGTGGCTAGGCACAAAATTGAAAAAGCACTCCAACGATAAAAGGAGCCCTCATGACAAAAAAATTCATGATCTTTGTCATCGACAATTTGTCTGCTTCAGGCACGCCCGAAGAGATGCTGAAAATAGACGCATTCAATGACACACTCAGAGCCAAGGGCCATTGGATTTTTGCGGGTGGCCTTGCTGCGCCCGTTCATGGTAATGTGATCGACAATCGAAATGACGCCAACCAGGCAAGCAACAAGCCCTTGTTTGATTCTCAAGAAAACTACAGTGGATTTTGGCTGATTCAAGCTGCCGATCTAGAGGCCGCCACGCAACTGGCTTTTGAAGGCTCCAAAGCTTGCAATCGCAAAGTCGAAATCAGGCCCCTGCTGGGCTGATTGGTAAAGCGTGCATGCGTTTGGTTTAGAAAGGACTAGGGTAGATTTTGAATGACACCATTTTTCCTGCAGCATTCACTTGTGCCAACACCATGTCGCCAGATCCGATGTTTTCGCCAGTGAACTCGGCAATGTTCACATGGTGCGTGACCAAAATCAGAGCCTTATCGCCTTTGCTTTTGAGCTGACTGCCAATGAACTTTTGCAAATTCAAATTGCTTTGAGGACCTTGACGCATATTGTCAAAAAATGAATTCAAGGAAGCTTCTAGCACTGGCGTGCCAAAAGCCAAGTTTTCAGCTGTTTCTTTGCACCGACACCAGGCACTGGTAAACACAAGTGCATTGCCAACACCTTGCATCCTCAACCATTGACCCGTTTTTTGCGCTTGCTCGCGGCCTTTGGCATCTAGATTTCTCTGCGTCTTGCAATCTTGAATTTTGTAACCCGCAGGATCACCAATGCCAGGCGCCAAGGCATGTCGCATGAGCAGCACATGGTCTGATTTTTTGAGCAAATCAGACAGTTCACTGGCCGTTGCTTGAAAGCACCCCGTGAATGCAAAGCCGATCAACAGCAGCTTGAAACAGCCGGATTTGAGTATCTGAATCATGGGGAGGGTGCAGATGAATGATTTTGATTAGATGGCGGCTTTTGGGCATCATCTGCTGAAAGTTCTAATTTGGGCATGGCCATTTTCTCGCCGTCCCATTGCTGACCGCACCAGCAACGACCCTCGGGGTCAATGATGCAAGTACCTGTGCCACAACATCTTGGATCTTCGCTCATGCTTCTCCCTTCTATCAAATTATCACCATGGAATAAGCTGCCCAGCATGGTCGACAAATTGCGCCCGACCGTTGGGCTTTAGGCCTGACAAAACAGCCATCAATTTAGACACTGATTCTTCTGGCGCCATGGCGTCTGGTGCCGCCACAAAATTGGAAGACAGTTTGGACTGAACCGTGCCAGGTTGCAAGGCTGCAAAAACACACAGTGGCTTTTTTCGAGAGACTTCAATGGCTGCTGTTTGCAGCAACATGTTTCTAGCGGCCTTGGCTGCACGGTAGCCATACCACCCGCCCTTGTGATTGTCTTCAATGCTGCCAACACGCGCTGACAAAGTGGCATAGAAAGATGGCTCTTGGGTGAGAAGCAAAGGAAAAAAATGCTTCATCAACAAAGCCGGGCCTACGGCGTTGACCTCAAACTGCCTGAGAAGTTGCTGGGCATTCAATGCTTCGATTCGCTTTTCAGGCCCAAGGGCATCAATAGTCAATGCGCCTGTAGCATCAATCATCCACTTGAATTGACAAACACCATAAGGCCCCGTTGGGCTTTGCAATTGCGCCGCACATTGCGCCATGCTGGCTTCGTTTTCTAATTCAAAATGCAACTTGCTTTGGCGGGACAAGCCCACCACCAACGAGCAATCAGGGTCTTGCTGAAAGTGCGACACAAAGGCATTTCCAATGGCGCCACTTGCACCCAGAACCAAAGCTTGGTATTGACTCATGAATGGCGCGCATCCCATTTGAGCAAATACTTTTGCACCGTGGGCCGGATGGGCAAAAACATTTTGTAGCCCACATCAATGGCCCAACTGAAAGGTCGCACCGAAAACACCCGACCGGCCAATCGCCAACCACGCAACTCCAACCAAAGGCGGGCAAATGCAGCGCCGCCTTCAAACAAGTTGCCTTGCGCATCGCGCACATGAAAGAAAGCCATGGCTCTTTGGCAATTGAGACCATCTCCCAGGCTTGAATCGTCGTTGGCCTGAAAGTTCACACTGACGTCATGCCAAGCCAGTTGAGCCGCATCCGGATTGCCTTGATAAAAAGCAATTTCACGCCGGCACAGCGGGCAGCTGCCATCGTAGTAAACAGTCAGTGCAGGCATCTCTCAAACTTCACCAGCAGCGATTCTTCGGAGGGCCTGCTCAAACACCTCTGCCGGTTGACCGCCCGAAATCAGATGCTTGTCATTGATGATGACAGCCGGCACAGAATGGATGCCCGCTTGTTGGTAAAACTGCTCTACCTCGCGCACCTCTTGACCATAGGTGTCAGAGGCCAAAATAGCTTTTGCTTCAGCCACATCCAAGCCGACCAAAGCCACCACGTTCAACAAAACCTCATCCGATTCAACACGCTCTGCGCGGCCCTGATACGCCTCGAGCAAGGCTTTCTTCAAAGCGTGTTGACTTCCGGCTGGCCCTTTGACGCCTGCCCAGTGGAGCAATCGGTGTGCGTTGAAAGTGTTGTAAACACGGCCGCGGCCAGCGGGGTTGAATTTGAAGCCCACCTCTTCGCCTCGCGCTGAAATATTGGCTCGAATCTGGGCCTGCTGCTCTGGGGTTGAACCATATTTTGCGGTCAGGTGCTCACTTAAATCCTGCCCCCCAGGGCCCATGTTGGGATTCAATTCAAAGGGTTGAAAATGCAGATCTGCGGTCACTTCACCCTCGAGCCTGCCCAAAGCCTGCTCAAGCGCGCCCAAGCCCACAGCACACCATGGGCAGGCAATGTCAGAGACAAAATCGATTTTTAAAGTGGCAGACATGGCAAAAGTTTTTGGAATAAAAGCGCCATATTGCCTCAAATATTGGAAAATCGGCGTTCTGGGACTAGATTCCATGATTCCACTAGGGATCTTCCAGGCCCCACCTTTGAGGATGATCATGAAAATTTTGTGTTTGAACGGCATCAACTTGAACATGTTTGGCAAGCGTGATCCAGCCCAGTACGGCACCATCACCTTGGCAGAAATTGATGCACAAGTGAAAAAGCTCGGCCAAGAACTGGGGGCCGAAGTGGAATGCTTTCAAACCAATTTCGAAGGTGACATGGTTGAAAAAATTCACAAAGCGCATGCCGGTGGCATTGACGCCGTGATGATCAATGCCGGTGCATGGACGCACTACAGCTACGGCATTCGAGATGCCTTGGCCATTTTGAAATGCCCCATCATCGAAGTTCACATGTCCAACATTCACGCTCGCGAAGCCTTTCGGCACCAATCGGTGATTGCAGAAATTGCAAAAGGCCAAATTGCTGGATTTGGGGTTGACAGTTATTTGCTGGGCTTGCGGGCTGCTGTATCTGCTGTTCAAGGCAAGGCCTGAGCAAACAAAACTAAAAAGCAAAAAAAGCAGGCTACAAAGTCTTTTTCAAAGCAAGCTGAAAAGCCTGTGGCGCCTCAAACTGCGCCCAATGCCCTGCGCCCTCGACCAACTGCCACGATGCCAAGCGAGGGGTGAGGTTTTGGAAAAGCTTCTCCACTTCTGACATGCAGCCTTGGTACAGGGCATCCCACTCGCCATAGATGACATGCACTGGGCACTCAATGTGCGGCAGGGCATTGGCCACAATGGGTGTGCCCGACAAACGCCTGCGAGGCATTCGGTCGCGCGCCACATTCAATCGGTGTACGGCCATGGCCAATTCATCGAGCTTGCGCTCATCGTGCAACATCAAGGCCAGCAGGTTGTGCCTGTGCGCTTGAATTTGCAGCTCCTCTGTTGCCAGGTGCCGCCACCCCTTCAAGGGCACTCTGTGGGGCGATTGAATGCCGAGGCCAGGCGAGCCGACCAAAATCAAGTTTGCCGCATCTTGCGGGTAAGCAGTCAACCACAGAGCGGCCGTCATACCGCCAAAGGAAAAGCCAATGAAACTCACTTTGTTGGAAGCAGGTAGCGTGGGCCAAGTTGCGTGCCAAGCCGCATGCAAAGGTTCAATCAATGCGTCGACATCACCGCCATGTTCAGGCAAAGCCGAGTCGCCAAAGCCGGGCAAATCGACGGCCAGAACATGAAATCCATCGGCCACCAAGGGCGCGACATTGCGTATCCAATGCATCCAACTGCCACTGCCACCATGAAGCAACACCAGGGTTGAAGCCCCTTGATCCAAAGCCTCATGCCCCCATTCATGCCAAATCATGGGACCTGGCAACTCCAACCGCCGCCCCTTCAAAAGGCATGCAGCCTCTTGAGATGGCAAGCCATTCAACACCTCCGGTGCAATTTGTATCGGTTGATCAAACACGGTCATGTCAAACTTGAAATGGCTGAATGAATCACACAATCAATGCGCTTGCTGCGTTGAACCTGCTGGGTGCTGCAAGCGCCACACACGGTAGGCAGCAGCAGTGGCCATCAGGGCTGTGATCAGGGATACCCAATAGACACTTTGCAAGCCCAATTGGTCACTCAGCAAACCGCCCGCCAAGCCACCCAGCACGCCCGGGAAACCATAAGCAATGACGGTATAGAGCGCTTGTCCACGGCCGCGCAATCGCCCTGGAAAATGATGGGACAACAAGGCAATGCAAACGGTGTGATTGGCAGCAAAGGTCAGGGCGTGCAGGGCCTGCGCAATGAGCAAAACCCAAAGCACATCCGCCCATTGCGCCGTCAGGCCCATGCGCAAAGCCATGGCCGCAGAACAAAACACCAACCAAGCGCTTAAAGACAAACGAGGCATCCACTTGGCTTGGGTGAAAAACCAGCCAATTTCGACAATGACGGAAACCGCCCAAAGCATGCCAATCCAAACTTTGCTGTAACCCAAGGAATCGAGGTACAAAGAGAAAAATACATAGACACCGATGTGCGAGAGCACGTGAAAAAATGCGGTGATGAAAAACCATTTCACCGGTTCTTGGACAAGCACTGGCCAAATGGCCACCTTCTCATCCTGAACAGGCACAGCCTCCTTCAAGTCTGGCAAAAGCCACACACTGATCGTGACAGCAGCCAAACTCAACACGGTCCATCCTGGAAAATCTTTCATGCCGAAATGCTCAAACCAAGCGCCTGCCATGAACACCGTGACCAAGAAGCCGATGGAGCCAAACAAACGCACGCGGCCATAGCGCTTGGCATCAAAGGCCCCGCCCTGACTCACCAAATGCGCCATCGCTGCTTCGCTCATGGGCATCATCGAGCTGGTGTGCGCAAACATCACCAGAAGCACAAGCCCAAGACCCATGGGGCCAAGCTCCATGAACAACAAACAAGCACAGACCAGCGCCATGCTAGCGCCATAACGAAGCAACTTCACACGCTCGCCAGTATGGTCACTGAGCCAGCCCCACCCATAAGGTGCAAACAAGCGAGTCGCAGCCTGAATGGAAGTGAGGATGCTGATGGCCACCAAGCCAAAGCCAAGCTCTTTCAACCACAGCGGCAAATACGGGTTGAAGAAACCGATGTGGGCAAAGTAGCTGGCCGATACAGCCGCAAAGGGAATCAATTGACGGCGATTGGCCGCTGCTGCGTTGGGCATCAAAGGCCCTTAGGTTGTGGCCGGACGAACAACGTCGCCGCACTGGGCTCTGTGTTGCAACACATGGTCGATCACCACCAATGCCAACATGGCCTCGGCAATGGGTGTTGCACGAATACCCACGCAAGGGTCGTGACGGCCCTTGGTGAGCACCTCAACAGCATTGCCCTGCGTGTCAATGGAGGGACGTGGAATGAGAATTGAGCTGGTGGGTTTGATGGCGATCGACACTTCAAGGTCTTGACCCGTGCTGATACCGCCCAGCACACCGCCGGCGTTGTTGCCAACAAAACCATCGGGTGTGATGGGGTCGCCATGCTCGCTGCCCTTTTGGGTGACGCATGCAAAGCCTGCGCCAATCTCGACACCCTTGACCGCATTGATGCCCATCATGGCATAAGCAATGTCGGCATCCAATTTGTCAAACAAGGGTTGCCCCAGACCCACTGGCATGCCTTGCGCCACCACTCGCAAACGGGCACCACATGAATCGCCTGACTTGCGCAAAGCATTCATGTAATCTTCCAGCACGGTGACGTCGGCGACAGGCGCAAAAAAAGGATTGTGGTGAACGTGGTCCCAGCTCTCAAAGCCAATGGGCACTTCACCAATTTGCGTCATGCAACCCTTGAAGGTGGTGCCCAGCTGGGTTGCCAACCATTTTTTGGCAACGGCACCTGCCGCAACCATGGGCGCTGTTAAACGCGCAGACGAACGCCCCCCGCCGCGAGGATCTCGCAAGCCATACTTGCGCAAGTAGGTGAAGTCGGCATGACCTGGGCGAAAGGTTTGAACAATGTCGCCATAGTCTTTGCTGCGCTGGTCGGTGTTTTGAATGAGCAAGGCAATTGGCGTACCCGTGGTCAGCCCCTGATACACGCCCGACAAAATTTGAACGGTGTCGGGTTCATTGCGCTGCGTGACAAATTTGGAGGTGCCAGGGCGGCGGCGATCAAGGTCGGGCTGGATGTCTGCCTCAGACAAGGGCATGCCAGGCGGGCATCCGTCAATCACGCAGCCAATGGCTGGGCCGTGGGATTCACCAAAGTTGGTGCCCGAAAATAGGGTGCCGAAGGTATTGCCGCTCATAGGCCCCCATTATCTCAGAGGGAGGGCGCTTCTTTCTGATCTTTCTCAGAACCTTCTGGCCAGTCGCGAATATAGGCTTTGAGCATTTTGTTTTCAAAATTCTGACTGTCCACCACTGCTTTGGCCACATCGTAGAAGCTGATCACGCCCATGAGCATGCGATTGTCCATGACGGGCATGTAGCGCGTATGGTGATTGAGCATCATGCGCCTGACCTCGTCCATTTCAGTTTCGCTTGTGCATGTGATGGGCGCATCGTCCATCGATTTGCGAACCGACAGATTGCCAATGGAACCTCCGTTTTGGGCCAAACTTTGCATCACTTCTCTGAATGTGAGCATGCCCACCAAATCGCCATGCGCCATGACCACCAAAGAACCAATATCTTTCTCAGACATGATTTGAACGGCTGTGGCCAGACTTTCGTCGGGGGTGACGGTGATCAGGCTATGACCCTTGACGCGAAGGATGTCACTGACTTTCATGGGGTTCTCCTAATGAGCACTTAATATAGCCCACAATGTTGGCAAAGAATAGTAAAAGCTTACCCTTAAGCACTTGCCCGAAACTTTCAGTCTTATCTTCGGAGAAAACCTATGCCCGGCTACTCAGACCCCGGTTTTGACACACTTGCCCTGCATGCAGGCGCAGCCCCCGACCCCACCACGGGTGCGCGTGCAGTCCCCATTCACCTCACCACATCGTTTGTCTTTGAATCCAGCGACCAAGCTGCCTCGCTGTTCAATCTAGAGCGAGCAGGCCATGTCTACAGCCGCATCAGCAACCCCACCAACGCGGTATTGGAGCAACGTATTGCGGCCTTAGAGGGCGGCATTGGTGCCATTGCAACCGCCAGTGGCCAAGCCGCCTTGCACTTGGCCATCAGCACCCTCATGGGTGCGGGTTCGCACATTGTGGCCTCCTCAGCCCTGTATGGTGGCTCGCACAATTTGCTGCACTACACCCTGAGCCGATTTGGCATTGAAACCACCTTTGTCAAACCAGGCGATTTAGACGCTTGGCAACGCGCAGTCAAACCCAACACCAAGTTATTCTTTGGTGAAACAGTGGGCAATCCCGGCATGGATGTGCTCGATTTACCCGCCGTCAGCCAAATTGCACACGCTGCTGGCGTGCCCCTGTTGGTCGATGCCACCCTCACCTCGCCGTGGCTCATGAAACCGCTAGAACATGGCGCCGACTTGATCGTGCACTCTGCCACCAAATTCTTATCGGGTCATGGCACCGTGATTGGTGGCTTGGTGGTGGATGGTGGCAGCTTTGATTGGTCAGGCCCCAACACAAAGGGCAAGTTTGCGGAACTCACACAAGCCTATGAAGGCTTTCACAACATGGTGTTTGACGAAGAAAGCACGGTAGGTGCTTTCTTGTTGCGGGCACGTCGTGAGGGCTTGCGTGATTTTGGCGCCTGTATGAGCCCTCACACCGCGTGGCTTATTTTGCAAGGCATCGAGACTTTGCCCCTGCGCATGGCACGCCATGTGAGCAATACAGAAAAAATAGTGAACTTCTTGGCGGCTCACCCCCTGGTCAGTCGCGTGGGACATCCCATGCTAGAAACACACCCCAGCTACGCACTGGCCCAAAAATTATTGCCGCGCGGTGCAGGCTCTGTGTTCAGCTTTGACATTCGAGGCACTCGCGCACAAGGAAAAGCTTTCATTGAAGCCCTGCAGGTTTTCAGTCACTTGGCCAACGTGGGCGATTGCAGATCCTTGGTCATTCATCCCGCTAGCACCACACATTTTAGGGTTGACGACGAAACTCTCAAGGCCTCTGGCATTGGCCCTGGCACTGTGCGCTTGTCCATTGGTTTGGAAGATCCAGATGATTTGGTGGACGACTTGAAAAGAGCTTTGAAGGCTGCCGAAAAAGCGGCAGATAAAGCCGCCGATAAAGCCGCCACCCCAACTGGAGGTGCCGCATGATTTACAACGTTCAAGGCGACCCACTTTATGTTTACACCGGCGGCAAAACCTTTGATCCCGCCAAACCCACCGCAGTGTTCATTCATGGCGTGTTAAATGATCACAGTGTTTGGATTTTGCAAACGCGTTACTTTGCAAACCATGGCTGGAACGTGTTGGCGATTGACCTCCCCGGACACGGCAGGAGTGGCGGCAAAGCGCCTGCATCGGTGCAAGAAGCGGCGCAAAGCGTCATGGCTTTGCTCGATGTGCTTGGCATTTCGAAAGCTGTGTTGATAGGCCACAGTTTTGGCTCACTCATTGCATTGCATGCCACCTCAGAGCATCCAGACAGAGTGTCTCAACTGGTGATGGTCGGCACCGCCTACCCCATGCGCGTTTCACCCGCGCTACTAGACAGTTCATTGAACGATCCACAAAAAGCCATTCAAATGGTGAATGTGTTTTCACACTCCACATTGGCGCCACCTCCCAGCGCTCTTGGCCCTGGCACTTGGCTGTTGGGTGGCAGCAAAGCACTGATGCGAAGGGTCTTGGCCAGCAACCCCCACGAGAATATTTTCAACATCGGCTTCAAGGCTTGCGACAGCTACGACCAAGGCGAAGTGGCCATGGGCAAAGTAACGTGCCCCACCCTCTTCTTGTTGGGCAAAAAGGATCAAATGACCCAACCCAAGGCCGCGCAGGGCTTGATCAAGCTAGCCCAAAACGGGCACCTTGCCATGGTCAATGCCGGACATCAACTGATGGTTGAAGCGCCTGAGGAAACCTTGAACGCCATGATTGCTTTTTGTCAAAAGTAATTCGCACATCGCGCATCAATGCAAACCCACATTGACCTTGTTCTACTGCATGGAGCCCACATGAGCAGCACCGAAGAATTGAACATTGCACCCGATGCAAAGAGTTTCACAAGCTTTGAAACTTTTTACGTTTTTTATTTGAAAGAGCACAGCAACACCACTTGCCGTCGCCTTCATTTCTTAGGCTCAACTTTGTCTCTCATTTGCTTGGCCATGTTGGCAATCACAGGAAAGCCACAGTACTTGTTATATGGCTTGTTATGCGGCTATGGCTGCGCATGGATAGGTCATTTCGTTTTTGAGAAAAACAAACCTGCCAGCTTCAAACGCCCGCTTTACAGCTTCATGGGCGATTGGGTGATGTACAAAGACATGTGGACGGGCAAGATCAAGTTTTGATCACATCGGCCAGCTTGAGGTGGCTCAATTGGGCTTTTTCCCAAAGCAAGGACGTCGAATCGGAAGCATGCAGACAAAGTTTTTGAACCAAGGGCTCAAGGGGTGTGCTGTCCATGTCAATCAACAAAACCCACCCACTCTCTTGATCAGAACTGGATGGCTCCAATCGACCCACCCACTTGAGTTCTTGCAAAGCTTCCAACACAAACTGCGCATGTCGCTGTTCAATGCGGAGTTGCTCAGCAATGACCGAGATGCCAAGGCCTTGGGGTGCACTGAAGCGCGCTATCGCCAAGCTTTTCAAGACCTCCAAAGACAACCTGAATGACCAACCCGGTCCATCTGCTTGTCTTTTGGCCTGTCGACCCATTTCTGGCAAGCTTGCGGTGACCACGGCCCCTAACAGCACCACCACCCAGGCCACATAAACCCAGACCAACAAGATCGGGACTGCAGAAAACGCACCATAAATGGCCGAATAAGTGGGCATTTGCGCCAAATACAGGGCCAACACTTTCTTGGCCAACTCCAAGCCCAAAGCTACCACCACGCCTCCCATCAAAGCGTGTCGCCAATCAACGCGGGTGTTGGGCAGGTAGTAGTACAAGCCTGTGACGCAGGCCACCAACATGCAAAACTCCACCAAGTCCAATAAATTGCGAACTGAAACTGGCAACCAATCCCCCAAGCCCGACAGGTACCCTGTGAACAGATAGGAGGAAATGGCCAAGCTGCCGCCCAAAAGCAGAGGCCCCAGGGTAATGCCTGCCCAATAAAGCAGTACGCGCTGCCCCCATGGTCTTTGCCGATTGACGCGCCAAATTTGACCCAAAGTGCGGTCAATGGTGACCAACAAGGCCAAGGAAGTGACCACCACCGCAATCAAACCCACCAAGCCAAGCCGGCTGGCTTTGCGGGAAAACTGTGTCAAAGACCCCAAAACCTGACGGGAAATGCTTTCTGGCACCAAGCTTTCAAAGAGCCAGCGCTGCAACTGGTCTTGCACCTGAGCAAAGATGGGAAATACCGTGAAGATGGCCAAAGCCAGCGTAAACAGAGGCACCAGTGCCAAAACAGTCGTGAAAGTCAGAGAGCTGGCTGTCATGCCCAATCGCACTTCCCGAAAGCGCTGCCACAGCATGCGCAACATTTGACGCCACGGGAACTGCAGAATATCGTTCAAAGTGGCTTGGAGAGATTCAATTGGCTTCATGACCGGTATGATGCCATCGCCATGAACAACTCAACACAACAAACCCCATTTCTGACACCAAAGACCATCGAAATCACCCGATGGATCGCTGTGGCAAGCCTGCTGGCGCTCATTTTGGTGGGTTTACTTTGGGAATTGTGGCTGGCGCCGCTGCGGGAAGGCGGCTCATGGTGGGCCCTCAAAGTCATGCCCTTGTGCTGGCCACTGGCAGGTTTGCTGAAAAATCGGATGTACACCTACCGATGGGTGAGCCTCATGATTTGGCTTTATTTCACCGAAGGTGTGGTCCGTGCTTGGGGCGACAAAGGCTGGTCTTCAGGCCTGGCTTTGACCCAAACCTTGTTGTGCATCGTGTTGTTTGCAGCTTGCGCCTTGCATGTGCGCTGGCGCTTTCAAATGGCACGCGAAAATACCGACACAGAGACAATTGAAGAATCCAAACCCTCCGCCTGAGATTTGAAAAAATGAGTGCTTTGCTAGAAAACTTGCGCCGCATTTGTGGCGATGCCAGCGTGCTGACGCACGACGATCCCCAAACCAATCTCAGCGCTTGGGAACAAGACTGGCGAAAACGCTCTCATGGCAAAGCCTTGGCTGTGGTGCGACCCGCCAATGTCCAAGAGGTGGCAGCTGTGGTGAAGGCCTGCGCCAAAGAATCTGTGAGCATCGTGCCCCAAGGTGGCAACACCGGTTTGGTCGTTGGATCGGTGCCCGATGCCTCTGGCCGACAAGTGGTTTTGAGTTTGCAGAGAATGAACAAAGTGCGCTCTTTGGATGCAGCCAATCTCACCGTGGTGGCCGAGGCGGGTTGTATTTTGCAAACGGTTCAAGAACATGTAGAAAAAGCAGGCTACTTGTTTCCGCTGAGCTTGGCCGCCGAGGGCAGCTGCACCTTGGGTGGCAATTTGGGCACCAACGCGGGTGGCACCCAAGTGGTTCGATTTGGCAACACTCGAGAGCTTTGCTTAGGCTTAGAAGTGGTCACGGCACAAGGTGAAATTTGGCATGGCCTGTCGGGTTTGCGCAAAGACAACACAGGCTACGATTTGCGCAACCTCCTGATTGGCAGTGAAGGTACTTTGGGCATCATCACCGCGGCCTGTATGAAGCTGTATCCTCAGCCCGCCGCGCAACTCACAGCTTGGGCTGCCGTGCCCAGCATGGCAGCTGCCGTGTCTCTTTTAGGCCTGGCACATGAGCGTTTGGGAGCTGGCCTCACTGGCTTTGAAGTGATGGGCCAATTCGCCCTGGGTTTGGTTGACAAACACCACCCTCACCTTCGGGTTCCCTTGTTCAAAGAAACACCTTGGTGCGTTTTGCTTGAAAACTCCGACCACGAGTCTGAAGCGCACGCTCGGGAGGGCTTCGAGGCATTGATGGAAGCAGCCATGGAGAATGGCTGGGTAACCGATGCGGTGGTGGCAGAAAGCTTGGCTCAAGCCAAAGTACTTTGGCAAATTCGCGAAACCATTCCTTTGGCTCAGGCCGATGAAGGTTTGAACATCAAACACGACATCAGCATCCCTGTCTCGCTCATTCCACAATTTGTAGCTGAAACCGACGCCTTGCTTCAAAGCAAAATTCCTGGCATCCGTTTGGTCAATTTTGGTCATTTGGGCGATGGCAATTTGCACTACAACGTTCAAGCACCGCAAGGCGCGGATGGCGCCGTTTTTCTGCGTGAGCATGAAGACGAAGTGAACACCTGGGTGTTTGACCAAGTCAAAGCCTTTCATGGCTCTATCAGCGCCGAGCATGGCGTCGGCAGCCTGAAGGCCGACAAACTCCCCCACTACAAAGATCCCACGGCCTTGGCCATGATGAAGGCCATCAAAATGGCCCTAGACCCCCAAAACATCATGAACCCTGGCCGAGTGATTAAAATTTAGCCTTTAAGCCAGAATGCATTTCTAGCCCTCGAACAAACCCATTGATCAGCCCATGACCACACGCCCTATCCGCTCGCAATACGAAGATTTCATGCGCCACGTGAACGACCATGGTGTGTTCAAGGCCGATCGAACTGGCACGGGCACCACCAGCGTGTTTGGACACCAAATGCGCTTTGATTTGAATGAAGGCTTTCCACTGGTCACCACCAAGAAAGTGCATTTGCGCTCCATCATTCAAGAGCTGCTGTGGTTCCTCACAGGCTCTAGCAACAACAACTGGTTGCGTGAACGCGGCGTCACCATTTGGGACGAATGGGCGCGTGAAGATGGCGATCTGGGCCCGGTGTATGGCGTGCAATGGCGCAGCTGGCCCACCCCAGATGGCGGTCACATTGATCAAATCAGCGATGTCATTCGCACACTGAAGAGCAACCCTGATTCACGCCGCATCATTGTGAGCGCCTGGAATGTGGCCGAGCTGTCCAAAATGGCCCTCATGCCTTGCCATGCCTTCTTTCAGTTTTATGTGGCCCCGCCTCAAGAGGCGGGCGGCAAAGGCAAACTCAGTTGCCAGCTTTACCAACGCAGTGCCGATATTTTCTTGGGCGTGCCCTTCAACATTGCCAGCTACGCTTTGCTCACCCACATGATGGCCCAGCAATGCGATTTGGAAGTGGGTGACTTTATTTGGACCGGTGGCGATTGCCACATTTACAGCAATCACAAAGAACAAGTGGCGCTTCAGCTGAGTCGCACGCCTTTTGCGTATCCCACTTTGAACATCAAGCGCAAACCCGCTTCTATCTTCGACTACGAATACGAAGACTTCGAAGTTTTGAACTATGAGTGCCACGCAGCCATCAAGGCACCGGTAGCCGTCTGATGAAGCTCAAGCTCATTTACGCCAGAGCTGCCAATGGCGTCATTGGCTTGAACAACCAAATGCCTTGGCACCTGCCTGAAGACTTGGCCCATTTCAAACGCACCACACTAGGCTCACCTGTGCTCATGGGCCGAAAAACTTGGGAATCAATTCCTGTCAAATTCAGACCTCTACCCGGCAGGGCCAATTTGGTCGTGACACGACAAACAGATTGGCAAGCAGACGGTGCGCTGGTGGTGCATTCCTTGGAAGAAGGCCTCACTGTAGCTCTGGCGCATTGCCCTGAGGGCAAAGATTTGTGGGTCATGGGCGGTGCAGAGATCTATGCCCAAGCTGCAGCCATTGCCGACGAAGCCGTGGTCACAGAAATTGAGCAGGACTTTGAAGGCGATGCCTTTGCACCCAAGCTCGATACCACTTGGCATGAAACATCGCGTGAGTCACACACGGCAGCGTCTGGCTTGAAATTCAGTTTTGTCACCTACCAGCGGACTGCTTGAAAGTCAGTCGATTCTCATGAAACTTGCCACCTGGAACGTCAACTCTCTCACGGTGCGGCTGCCTCAAGTCATCGACTGGTTGAAAGCCCAAGAGTCTTTGGGTCAAGAGCACGCCATTGATGTCCTTGCTTTGCAAGAACTCAAAATGACGGACGACAAGTTTCCTCATGCCGCATTCACGGAAGCGGGCTACCACTCGCAATGGTTTGGCCAAAAGACCTACAACGGCGTGGCTCTCATTTCGCGACATGAAGGCACGAACGTTGTCAAAAACATTCCTGGCTTTGAAGACGACATGTCGCGCGTCATTGCAGCCACTTATGGTGATGTGCGCGTGATTGGCGCGTATTTCCCCAACGGTCAAGCCCCCGACAGCGACAAGTTTGTCTACAAGATGCGCTGGCTTTCAGCCTTGCGACAATGGGTCAAAGAAGACATGGCCACGCACAACAATTTGGTGTTGATGGGCGACTACAACATCACCTTTGATGATCTGGATGTTTGGGATCCCGTGGGTCTGGCCGGAACCATTCACTGCACCCCAGAAGAACGCGAACACCTGCAAGGCCTCATAGATTTAGGCTTGCACGACAGTTTTCGTTTGTTTGAACAAGCGGAAAAAGCTTCAGTTGGTGGGACTACCGCGACTTTGGTTTCAAGCGCAACAGAGGCATGCGCATCGACCACATTCTCATCAGCAGTGCATTGAAAGCTCGGGCGTCTGCTTGTGTGATCGACAAATTGCCGCGCAAAAACGAGCGCCCGAGCGATCACACACCCGTAGTGCTCACGCTCCGTTAAGCCTTGTGGGCGGCCATGGCCTTGCCCACTTCCAAACTGCCTTGTCCTGAACCCGAACCCGGCACCAACTCACCCTGGCGGTCTTTGACTTGAGCCATGGCAGCCAGCAGCTGCTCGGGGGTGTCTTCTGACATGCCCAAATGCACGCCTTGTGTTAGCGTGATGTTGGCCACTTCAAAGCTGCCTGCACCTGCGCAAATGATGGTTCTGTTGGGCGCATCTTCACACGCCATGACCAACATGGCGGGCACCACCGCCTGGGGCTCCAGCGCTTTCAAAACGGCCTCTGGCATCAAGCCTTCGGTCATGCGTGTGGCTGCAGTGGGCGCCAAGGAATTGACGCGGATGTTGTATTTCTCGCCCTCTATGGCCAAGGTTTGCATCATGCCGGCCAAGGCCATCTTGGCTGCACCGTAGTTGGCTTGGCCAAAGTTGCCGTACAAGCCACTGGAAGAAGTGGTCATGACAATTCGGCCATAGCTTTGCGCCTGCATGATGGGCCAAACGGCTTTGGTGCAATGCACTGCGCCCATCACATGGACTTCCATCACCAAACGAAAATCTGAAATTTCCATTTTGGAAAAACTTTTGTCGCGCAGAATGCCGGCGTTGTTAACCAATATGTCAACGCGGCCCCATTGGTCCATGGCTTGTTTGACCATGGCCTGCACTGCTTCATAGTCGGTGACAGAAGCGCCATTGGCAATGGCTTCGCCGCCTGCCTTGATAATTTCATCCACCACGGCCTGCGCTGCACTGACAGAGCCACCTTCACCGTGCACATTGCCGCCCAGGTCGTTCACAAGCACCTTGGCACCTCGTTTGGCCAGCGCCAGCGCATGTTGCTTGCCCAATCCACCGCCGGCACCTGTGACAATGGCGACACGTCCTTGAAAATCAATGCTCATTTGTTTACCTCAATCTGATAGCCTTGCGATGTTACTCAATTTACAGCACCATGGAAATCTCCTCCAAAATCATTGACACCCCGCCGCGCGATGCCGCCACCGTTTTGATGTTGCGTGAAGGCTCATCGGGCTTGGAAGTTTTGCTCCTCAAACGGCATGCAGACTCCAAGGACTTGGGAGGCGCTTTTGTATTTCCCGGCGGCAAACGCGATGAAGCTGATGCCAGCCCCAGTGCCTTGGCCAGCTTAGATCAACCCCTGTCTGTCTTGCATGCTCAATTGGGAGAGCCCGACATCGCCCCTGAGCATGCTGGCAGTTTGTTCGTTGCGGCCTTGCGAGAAGCGCAAGAGGAGTGCGGCTTGCAGTTGCGCTGCACGGACTTAAGGCCCTGGTCACGTTGGATCACGCCTCGAAGGCCGGCCATGATGTCCAAACGTTTTGATACAAGATTCTTTTTAGCAAGAGCCCCAAGAGCACAAATTGCAATTCAAGACAATCACGAGACAACAGAAATTTTATGGGCAAGCCCGCGGCAAGCGCTGATGCAATATTGGGCGGGAGACATCCTCTTAGCACCACCTCAAATTATGAGTTTGTCGCACTTGAGTCTTTATCAAAATGTCGACCATGCGCTCGAGGATGCTGCGCAAAGAACACCTCCTGTGATTCAACCAGAGTCATTTGATGTCGAGGGCATGCGGGTCATTTGCTACCCTGGCGATCCAAGACACTCGGTTCAGGTGAGAGCACTCCCAGGGCCATCTCGGCTGCACTTCAGAAACGATCGCTTTGAGCCTGAAGGTGGTTTGTCTGAGTTTCTTCATGGCAAGTTGTAGCGCATGATGGCACATCGCTATTTATCGATGTCAAAAGCCATTGCCTACGTGGGTGATGCCCAAAGTGCGCATCAACTTTTGGGCACACTCAACAGTTCACTGATCAGTGACGACGCCAAAATTGCAAGTGCCATTGAATCTGGCCAATTCGACGTGCTGCAAAAAATATGGCACCAACTCAAAGGCTTTGCACCTGTGTTTTGCCAAGACTCATTGATCGAAGAAATTGCACACACAGAGCTGCTCTGCAAGCAAATTCAATCGCACGATGAAAGGGCTGCGGCTCTTTTGGCCAGCGCCAATTTAAGGTCTAACTTGAAAGCACTTCAAGCTGAGGCTGCGGCCCAAATTTTGGCAGCGGACGCAATAACCACGCCTCCAAAACCTTTGGATCGTGAACAAGCCTGAGGGTGTCAAACGCCTGCTGGGCTTGCGGATAATGCCGTCGCAAGTAATTGAGCCATTGCTTGAGGCGACCTGCCCGATGGCGCGGTGCAACATGCAAGCTCATGCGCCGCCAAAAAACGCTCAACAAGGGCCACAGCTGCTCCCAAGAAAACCTCTGAGGCATCTCGGCCAAAGACAATCCCTGTGATAAAGCATCGTGGTATTTGATTTCCAGTGCCAGCCCAGGGTTGTTCACCATGCCGCGGCCAATCATGATGTCATTGCAGCCAGTGACCTCGCGACACCGAATGGCATCTGCCACCGTCCAGATTTCGCCATTGGCTACCATGGGCAGTTTGACGCAGCGGCGCAGATCGGCAATGCGATCCCAATAAGCAGGCGGCCGATAGCCATGCGCCTTGGTGCGCGCATGCACCACCAACTGGTCGGCACCGGCCGCCTCAATGGCTTGCGCGCAATCTTCAGCCCGCAAATCATCGTTGAAGCCTAAACGCATTTTGGCGGAGACGGGCACATTTGGCGGCACGGCACGGCGCACCGCCGCCACAATTTGGCCAATCAATTCAGGCTCATCCAAAAGCACGGCACCTCCGCGATGGCGATTGACTGTTTTGGCTGGGCACCCAAAATTGAGGTCAATACCGGCTGGGTTGAGCTTGGCCAAGCGCGCTGCATTGGCCGCCAAAACTTCAGGCTCGGAGCCCAACAATTGGGCTCTCACGGGAACTCCCGCCAAAGTTTTACCCTCATTCAACAACTCTGGCACCACCCGATAGAAAGCTCTTTTGGGAAGCACGGCATCTGTGACACGAATGAATTCAGACACGCACAAATCGATGCCGCCCACACGAGTGAGCGTGTCACGCAGGCTGTGGTCCAACAGCCCTTCCATGGGGGCCAGTAAAATTTTCATGGAGGCCAATGTTTCAGGTCAGGGCTCGCTTCATTCGAACTTCTTCAACCTTGACCGAGCCCATCGGCACAGTGCGTGCGGTGTTCATCTCACGCTTAAAGCCAGCCAGTTCATGAAAGCGGACTGTGCGCTCGTTCAGCAAAGGCACCCAGATGGTGACATCGGTGCAATCTTCTTCAAGCAAACCTGCGCGAGCGGCGTCCCACAATGCCAAGCCCACACCTTCGCCCAAACGATCGGGGTCGGCATAAATAGCCCAAATTTCACCTGTGGTGTTTTTAGACTTGGGGTCACGGGAGCGGTCGTAGCCCACAAAGCCCACAATGCTGTCGCCTTCTAAGGCCACCAACACTTGGGGCTCACCGTATTCAATGGCCTCTTTCCAGTAGGACACTCGCTTGGCCATGGGCGTAGCATCCCAGTGCGCATCAGGCACTTGACCTGCGTAGGCGGCACGGCTGGCGATCAAATGCAGGTTCGCGACTTCAGCCGCCTCTTTTTTGGTGGCAAATCGAACTTCAAAATCAGACATAAGCAATGAAATAAAGAGTCACAAAACCCCTGATTGTCGCCTGAACTGAAATTCTCTGGATTTCAATCGGGACAGAGCCATTGAAGGGGGTGTTTTCAGGGTATCTTTGAGGCATGTCCTTGAATTTTGCATTTCTCTCTTGGCAACTGCCCAAAATACCCAAGGTCTTGTTCTTGGGTTTGTCAGCCGCCCTTCTTTTCCTGGTTTCTCAAGCAGCATTGGCTCAAGGCAAATCTTTCAAAGACGACATGGCAGAACGAACCCGCGCCTGTACGGCCTGCCATGGCGAACAAGGCCGCGCTGGCCCCGATGGTTACTACCCTCGGCTTGCGGGCAAGCCTGCGGGGTACTTGTACAACCAATTGAAAAACTTTCAAGAAGGCAGGCGCCACTACAACCTCATGACCCGCCTGGTCGACCCCTTGTCCGATGCCTACCTGCAAGAAATGGCGGTTTATTTTGCCAACCTCAAGTTGCCCTATCCGCCAGCCGTGCAACCCAAAGAGCGCGCATCAGATCGCGTCTTACAGCTCGGCAAAAAATTGGCCCTTGAAGGTGACAGCACCCGCGGTGTGCCGGCTTGCAACACTTGTCACGGCACACAACTGACAGGCATCCAAGCCAATGTGCCTGGCCTCTTGGGTTTACCGCTCGATTATTTGAACGCCCAACTTGGCGCTTGGCAAACCCTCCAGCGCAAAGCGGCAGCCCCCGATTGCATGCTCGATATTGTGAAGCGTCTTGATTCAGAAGATTTGGTGGCTGTGGCCACTTGGCTGTCCACGCAAAACATGCCCTTGAATTCTTCACCTGCCCTGAAAATAGCAGAGCCACTTAAAGCACCTTGGCGTTGCGGCAGCGCACCTGAACTCTCAAAGGTGCAGCCATGATGTTTCCGACTCATTTTTGGCGCAACTTGGCCATCCTGTGGCTGGCCATCGTGGGGCTCTTGGGCACCGCCAT
>JACCDI010606926.1_pt1 | contig 26642 bp, 27 predicted proteins | sample 7442791 | NCBI WGS metagenome assembly JACCDI01 (sample SAMN15323434, study PRJNA562643) | freshwater metagenome | isolation source: river surface water | place: USA:Blue River Watershed | collected 2017-08-15
AAAGAGTGTGCGTAGTCGGCACCGGGTCGCGCCTCCTTATATAGGCGCGGAACCGTTTCTAGGTTGTGGTTCATCACGTCAGGTAGGCCTTGCGGTGCATGCTCAGAAAAGATATCTAAAGCTTTATCTAAGCGACCACGAAAATCCGGAACCAAGACTTCAATGCGGGTACTTGGAGAGAGATCTCTTGATTGAGAAATGCAGTCCACATAGTGCATGGCACCACCATCACGTAAATCATCACGATCCACACTAGTAATCACCACATAATTTAATTTCAGGGCAGCAATCGTACGGGCTAAATTGCCAGGCTCTTTAGTGTCTAGTGGATCCGGCCTGCCGTGACCAACATCGCAAAATGGACAACGACGCGTACATTTATCACCCATGATCATGAAGGTAGCGGTACCTTTACCAAAGCACTCACCAATATTGGGGCAACTTGCTTCTTCACATACCGTTACTAACTCATTCTCACGAAGAATTTTTTTAATCTCAGAGAAGCGGAATTTCCAGAAGCAGCTTTTACTCGAATCCAATCTGGTTTTTTGAGTACCTGCTCCAGGGGTACGATCTTGATCGGAATACGCGCAGTTTTCTCACTCGACTTCTGCTTACGCGAAGCATCGTAATTAAGATCCTGCCGGCTATTACTATTGGCAGTAGGGTCGAGATCCGGCTTATTGGTGGTCATGATGGAATCAGTTGCTTTTGCAAATGCCCTAAAAGGGTTTGGCTAATAATGTCTATATTGTCCTTGATACCAAGGGTTTGCATATCTACCGTCCTTAAGCCCTCATAGCCGCATGGATGAATACGGGCAAAAGCAGCCAAATCGGTAGATACATTCAGGGCAAGCCCGTGATAGGAGCACCCTTTAGAGACTTTAAGGCCCAAAGCAGCAATCTTTGCGCCCCGATACTCCAATGAAACTGCACTCTCTTGGGCAATATATATACCTGGCGCGCCAGCATGTCTTTCTGCCTGAATGCCGAAATCCGCTAGGGTATCAATTAAAGCCTGCTCGATTCGGGAGACAAGCTCTTTCACAAAAATCCCCAAACGCCTGAGATCGAGCAACAGGTAGACCACGATTTGCCCGGGCCCATGATAAGTAATTTCACCACCCCGATCCACCTGGACCAAGGGGATTTGATTGCTTGGGGAGTGCAAATTGCCTGCATCCCCTGCCAAACCTAAAGTAAATACCGGGGGATGCTCAAGAACCCAAATTTCATCTGGAGTGTCGCCATCTCGCTGCCGCGTGAAATCTCGCATCGCTTGATAGGTTGACTCGTAATCAGCCACCCCTAAATGTTTTACCAAAAAACTCATGCAAGTAATTTAGAGAACAACGCTAACTAGGGGATGCGTGGATAGTGTGCGATACAACTCGTCTAATTGCTCACGGCTAGTTGCAGTGATCGGCAAAGTAATGCCCAAATAATTGCCATCCTTAGAAGGTCGTTGCTCAACCTTGCTCTCATCAAGGCTAGGGTCAAATTGACGGGCAATATGCAAGATTGCTGGCAAGTATTCTGGATTAGCCTTGCCCATCACCTTAATTGGAAACTCGGATGGATACTCAATAAGAGATTTTCTATCTTCAGTCATATGTTTTGATCCTTCTTATTTGCTTTGTGCTTTATTGCTTACGATGATCAGGCATGCCCAACCAAGCGCCAGTGATGATGTTACGAATGCAATGTAAGCGTCGGTGGAAAAAATGATCTGCGCCAGGTACCACTTGAACTGTTAGCTCTTGGGGGCGCGCCCAATCTAATACATCGATTAAGGGAATCGTTTCATCCACCTCACCATGAATCAAAATCGTATCAGCGGGAACGGGCGCCAAGACCCACTTACCCGCTGCACTACCTACCATGACGAGTCGCTCAGCTGGGCGACCTAGCTCTGCCAAGCGCTGCACTAGATGGGTCCCAACAAAACTGCCAAATGAAAAACCGGAAACCACTAAAGGCAAGGTATTTGCAGTCTGAATCCACGCTTGTTGTGAAGTCGCTTCGAATTGATTCCAGCTCGAGGGGGTGCGCATCCAATCAGTGACATGAAGCAAATCTTCCATCTCGCCAACACCGTCATCATGCACGCCGGCAGTAGCCCCGACTCCACGAAAATTGGGACGCACACTGACGTAACCTAATTGATTAAAGGCACGCGCCATCGTTTGCGCAACTTTGTTGTCCATTGTTCCACCCATCAGTGGATGAGGATGCGCAACTAAAGCTAAACCCCTTACCAAAAAATCAGGGTTATTTTTTAATTCATCAGGCAGATCAATCGACATTTCAATTTGACCTACGACACCTTCAATATGAATGATTTTTGTACGGCTATTCATGACGGAAACTTTCCAAAATCTTTTAAGTCAACTGCAGACGATCGACTGGACGCCCTTGTATTAAGTGAGACTGAATAATTTCTTCAATGTCTTCAGTATCCACAAAGGTATACCAAATACCCTCTGGGTAAATCACCGCCACAGGGCCATCAGCGCAACGATCTAAACATCCTGCCTTGTTAATGCGGATTTTTCCTGGGCCAGATAATCCCAACTCTTTTACGCGTTTTTTTGCATAGTCAAATAATGCAAAAGCGTTATGACGATCACAACAATCTTCGCCATTACTTCGCTGGTTTAGGCAGAAAAAAACGTGGTGTTTGAAACTCATAAGCAATCTTAATCAAGGTTTTAAATTAAAAGTAGTCCGATTTCGGAGCACCCAAAGTAAAGCTAATGGCAACCATACTACTGAAACCCATTGCATCAATTCATTAAAGTGTAATAGCCGGCCTTGGTACCAGTGCCGCAGTGTCAGAATGAAATACGGGTTATCTGGTAAAAGATTAATTGCCAGAGTGGCACTCAGCAAGCAAGCAATCGCAAGCCAGGTTTTATTGGATTCAGAAAATTGGAGAGTCCATTTCAGCAATAGACTTCCCAACACCATCCCCCAAATGGCCCCCGCAGTAAGCCATAGCAAGCTAAACTCCGCCCCAAATTGCAATGCAGTAAAGGCAATCTTGATCAAAACAGTGAAACAAAGCAGGCCATTTAAGATTTTCCACTGGGGCGCTTTTGTACGCATACCCAGTGATAGCAAGAGTCCAGTACCAAGCCAACAAATGGCCGTAATGATCGATTCCTGAACGACGTGGTTGACGACCATGGTTCCCCAGTCGACTGAGGCGAAGATCGCATGCCCCCATACACCGGTGCCTAACCAAGAGCTTTGGGGGTAAATCTGGGCCCAAGGAAAGAGTAGAAATAAGGCGCAAGCGGCCCAATTCAAGCCAAACCACTGGTCAAAACGACGGCGTACTACACTGCCAGAGAGCCACTGCGGACCCAGGGGAATTGCCAATAAACCACCCATCAAGCCACCCAAGACATTGGCCCACCAATCCATTTGGCTCGGAATGCGGGTAGGCAGCCAAGTTTGTAAAGACTCCACACTGAAAGCCAGTGCTGCACTAAAGCTCAATGCAATGCCTAGGGCAACAAAATTACGCCAACGCGGGTAACAAGCAAAGACCAGCAAAAATCCCAAGGGGATATAAGCCAAGATATTGACCGAGACATCAAAGAGCGTAATAAAGCGGGGCAAGGGGGCATCCAACCACGCCCAGGGGGCTATGCCATTATCAAAGTTGAAATCAAAAGGATTTAGGCTGACATAAATGATTAACAGCGCATAGCTCAAGCTAATAGCTCTGGCCAAAGGCATTGCCTGGAGTGGCCAAACAAACTTGCGAGGACGCTGATCATCGTGATGCATTCCACCATTCTAGGTCAGCCTGGTCAGATCTTTCTACAATAGGCAAATGAGTACGAATTGCATACTGGAGCGCGTTGCCACCACCAAATCAACTAATGATGATTTATTGGCCCGTTGGCGCGCCGGGGAATTAATTGATCCCATTGCCCGCATTGCCCAAGAGCAGACCTCCGGTAAAGGTAGAGCTGGAAGGGTTTGGCTTTCCAATCCCGAAGACACTCTGTGCTTTTCCTTAGCCTACCCTTTTCATAAACGTCCTAATGAACTGAGTGGGCTTAGTCTTGTTATTGGCTTAGCGGTTATTTCTGGAATTGCCGCAGCACTAGGTCTCAGCGAGGATGCATTGCATCAACAAGGCTTACAACTGAAGTGGCCCAATGATTTACTGCTTAACAATGCCAAGCTTGGCGGCATCCTCATTGAAGGGGGACAGAGTAACCCAAGCTCGCCCACCTGGATGGTGATCGGGCTGGGTCTCAACTTACGTAATGCAGCGCTGATTGAAAAAAGCCTAGAAGGGCAAATCCCTTTTGGGGTTGCTGCGTTGGAGCAACTCATGCCTCACCAAAGAGCGCTTCCTGATACTGAGTTTGTTTGGCTAAAACTCATTGAGTCCTTTGAGAAATATTTGGCTCAGTTTGACCAAAATGGATTTGGCTATTTTAAGAATTCGTGGGAGCGGTGGGATGCCTTTAACGGCCAATCTGTTTGTATATCAGGCGCTGGTAAAGAATCCATCACCGGAATTTCTTCCGGGGTTGATGCAACTGGCGCGCTTATCCTCAAGCAGCATGACAAATTAATTGCCATTCATGCAGGCGATGTTTCTTTGCGAGTTCAACCATGAGTCTGTATTTAGTATTTGATCTTGGCAACACCCGGCTTAAGTGGGCCGCTGTCGAATCTACACAAAACATTGCAGATCGCAATAAAAAACTGTGGGCATACTCTGGATCGATTAGCACTAAATCTTTTCAATCACCAGAGCTACGCGCCGAGCTCTCTGACTATATTTCCAAAACCTTGCCTAAGCCCGATGCGATTGGATTTTCTTGTGTGGCGGGTGATGCTGCCATTGATAATTTGCGTAAGCTCTTTCCGCAATGGCAAGATCTTGAATGGAAGCAATTTACAGGTAGCAGCTCTTATGATGGTGTTCGCACACTCTATCAAGACCCAAGCAAGCTGGGCGCAGACCGATGGGCCGCATTAATTGGCGCAAGAGCACTCTCAAATACCAACACGCTGGTGATTAGTGCTGGTACAGCCACAACTATTGACTTACTGGGTGGCAATGGCGTTCATTACGGCGGCTGGATCTTGCCAGGCCTCACCCTGATGCAAGAAAGTCTCCAGCAAAATACGGCTCAACTCCCATTAGCAGTCCGCGCCAACAATCCTGAAACTCAAGCAAGCTTTGGCACAACAACGGATGAAGCCATAACTGGCGGTTGCGATGCAGCACAAATTGGGGCAATACTGCGCGCAGTCTATTTAGCCAAAGCTATGAATCATCCGGTTGAACGAATTTGGCTTGATGGCGGCAATGCGAAAATTTTAGCCAATGAAATTAAACAATTTCCTGAGCTAGCAGCACTGCCTATTGAGCCTATTGAAGGCTTGGTGCTGCGCGGACTTTGGGCTTGGCTCTTACAAAATCTTTGAATACTAGCCAGCCTTAATTCGTCAGAATTAGCTAGTACGAATCTTACCCAATAGCGTTGTTGTAGAGCGCTCATATAAAAATGGAATGGCAACCGCTTTGCCACCCCAAGTTTTCACTAAGCGCGTTTCTTCTAGGGTATCGATTTCATAATCCCCGCCCTTAACGTAGATATCCGGATGAATTCTGGCAATCAAATTCACAGGGGTCTGCTCCGTAAATAACACTGCTAAATCTACGCTCTCCAGCGCCGCTAATAAAGCCTGGCGATCAGCCTCGCTATTAATAGGTCTGTCATCGCCCTTACCCAACATCTTGACTGAGGCATCCGAGTTCACCCCCACCACCAGACTGGCACCCAATGCTCGCGCTTGAGCTAAGTAACTAGCGTGACCGCGATGCAAAATATCAAAGACGCCATTCGTGAACACCAGGGGCCTTGGAAGCGCAGCAATGCGAGCCTCGAGCCCTGACGGGGCACAGACTTTGGACTCAAATGAAGGTAAAGGTAAAGGGCTCATAGCGTCATATTAATGGCATTGAGCTAGGCTCAACGATATTTGCCAGAATGTCTTAGACTTGGACATCCCAGCCCCATCTAAAGGTTCAAGATGATTCGCAATATGCCGAGCTACTTACTGGCTCTACTTTTGTTGCTACCTGCAATTCAATTCGCAAAAGCGGCTCCTACAGCCTCGACCAGTTGCAGTCCCCTGCTATCCCATACCTTTCCAAGATTGCAGGATGAGGCCCCTCAAAACCTCTGCCAATATCAAGGCAAAGTGATTTTGGTTGTTAATACAGCTAGTTTTTGCGGTTTTACCAGTCAATATGAAGGCCTTGAGAAACTGTACGCCAAATATAAAGATCGCGGCTTAGTTGTATTGGGGTTTCCATCCAATGATTTTGGTCAACAGGAGCCTGGCAGCAATAAAGATATTGCCGAATTCTGCAAAAATACCTATGACGTGAAGTTTCCGATGTTTGCAAAGAGCTCAGTGAGTGGAAGCAATCCCAATCCTCTATTTAAAATGCTCATTGCCAAGACTGGCACAACACCTAAATGGAATTTTTATAAGTACCTCATTGATCGTAACGGCAATGTTGTGGACTCATATGGCAGCATGACTAAACCAAACAGCAGCAGCATTACTGGCGAAATAGAAAAACTTCTTGGAGAGAAAATTTAGTGGGTAAGAAAAAAGTTGCCATCATTGGCGCCGGTATTTCTGGATTAGGGTGCGCCTATGCATTAAGACAGCACCCAGATTTAGATCTCACCATATTCGAAGGCGGCAATCATATTGGCGGCCATAGCAATACAGTAGACCTCACATTAGAAACTCCTCAAGGTAAGACGAGCTACGGGGTCGATACTGGATTCTTGGTATTTAATCGTAAAACCTATCCCCGCTTAGTTCGTCTGTTTGAGGAAATTCAGGTACCGATTGCACCATCAGAAATGTCTTTTTCAGTATCAATCGATGCTGGCGAAAAAACTGGACGCAGCAAAAAGATTGAGTGGGCTGGTAACGATCTCAATTCTTTCTTTGGACAAAGAAGCAATCTGTTCTCACTGTCATTTTGGAGAATGGCTTATGACATCCTGCGCTTCAATCGTCTCGCAACTCGACTCGCAGAAGAACAAATTACTGCCAAGCTTGAATTCTCAGAGCCAGATGAGCGTATTAAAGATTTTCTAGATCGCAATCGTTTTAGCACTAGCTTCAGAGAGAATTATTTTTTACCAATGATTGGTGCAATTTGGTCATGTTCCGTTGAACAGATGCTAGAGTTTCCGATTCAAACCATGGTTCGCTTCTGTCACAACCATGGCCTTTTGCAAATTCAAAATCGCCCGCAATGGCTTACTGTGAAAGGCGGCTCGCGAGAGTATGTGAAGCTTTTAGTGGCGGCCCTGGAGAAATATCGAGTCCAATTTGTGCGTGAATCCGTTTCTCGTGTCAATGCCAGTCAATCTGAAAACTCTCAAGTGGAAGTCGTTACTTCAACAGGATCACACTGGTTTGATGAAGTAGTTATGGCTTGTCATAGCGATCAGACTTTAGAGCTGGTCCACGGAATTGACCAAGATGCTCGCAATATTTTGGCCTCAGTGCCTTATCAAAAAAATCGTGCAATTTTGCATACAGATATTAATTTCTTACCAGCTACAGAGCGCTGTTGGGCGGCTTGGAACTACACTGCAAAATCCGGCACAACACCAACTGCACAACAACACGTCAGCGTGAATTATTTAATTAACCGCTTACAGCCGCTACCGAAAGCATTCAAGAATACACAGATTATTGTGAGCTTGAACCCACTGACTGATCCGAATCCAAAATTGGTGCATGAGGAAATTCACTACTCGCATCCAGTCTTTGATATGCGCGCGGTTCAGGCGCAAAAAGAGCTACCCCTGATTCAGGGCAATTCCTCAATTTGGTATTGTGGTGCATGGACTGGCTTTGGCTTTCACGAAGATGGCCTTCGCTCAGGTGAATTAGTAGCGATGGATCTAATGGAAAAAATTGCTCATCGTGTTTTACCCAGTTCTATTAAAGATGCTCAGTAAATGAGTTTGCCAACGATTAATTTTGGCGTGGTAAAGCATCGGCGCTTTCGTCCCGCCAAGAACGCTTTTGGCTACGGTGTATTTACCCTATCTATTCCGATGCGTGCGCGCAGAAGTGACCCAAAACTACTCAGCAAGCACGGCCTTAAAGACAATCATTTCGGGCTCTTCTCATTCTTCGACCAAGATCATGGATTGGGTAATGCAGATTGCCTATCCTGGCTTGAAGCGATCCTCAAGGAAAATCATATTCCGCATGTTGATGGTGAGATTTGGTTACAAACCTTCCCGCGAGTGCTAGGCTACGTCTTTAATCCTGTGAGCTTTTGGATCTGCACTCAAGCCAATGGCCAAGTTCAAGCTGTATTAGCCGAGGTAAATAACACCTTTGGTGAACGGCACTGCTACTTACTCAATCATGACTCTGGCAAAGCCTTGCAATCCGGGGAGACCTTGGTAAGTACGAAAGTTTTCCATGTATCGCCTTTCTGTGACGTACGTGGGGAATACCACTTCCGCTTTTTATTTCCCCAGGACAGTCATTCAAAGCAGAATATCGTTTGTCGGATTGAACTTCATGAAGATGGCGCCCCATTGATTAATACGAGCATCAGCGGACTAGCTCAGCCCCTGAATAAGAGCACCCTGTATCTTGCCTTCCTTCGCTACCCACTGATGAGCTTGGGTGTCATTGGCCGAATTCATTGGCAGGCATTGAAATTATGGTTAAAAGGTGTACCCTTTCATTCAAAACCTAAACCACCAGAACTTGAAATTACCCGATGAATCGCCCTGGCCAATCACTGTTGTCTCGCCTAACCTTCTCTCTCCATGAGAAGCGCGAATCCAAAAAGCAACAATACCGCTCAAGCATAGAAACCCTTTTATCTCTTTTGGGGCAATTACGCAGTGGGCATTTGCTACTCACCCTACCAAATAAAGAAATCAAAGAATTTGGAAATCGATCAGATCAACTGCATGCAGAAATCCAAGTTTTAGATTGGTCTGTATTTAAGCAAGTTTTATCTCATGGGGATATTGGCTTTGCTGAGAGCTATATTCGGGGTGAATGGAATACACCTGATCTCAAAGCCGTTCTGGAATTGGCTATTCGAAATCGCAACATCCTAGAAAAGGCAATCTACGGAAGCTGGCTAGGATCTATAGCGTATCGCCTGAGGCATTGGTTTAGAGATAACTCCAAATCTGGAAGTCGTAAAAATATTCATGCACATTATGATTTAGGAAATGCCTTCTACAGCCTTTGGCTAGATCCCACCATGAGCTATTCAAGCGCCTGGTTCTCTGAAGGTGACAAACAATCCCTGATGGATGCGCAGCGTGCCAAGATCAAGCGTATTTTAGATTCCATACATACCAAGCCAGGCGATCAACTCCTAGAAATTGGCTGTGGTTGGGGTGGCTTTATGGAAGAGGCCTTACGGAACGGCAATCAAGTTACCGGCCTGACTTTATCAACGGCACAAAAGGCTTTTGCAGATACCCGACTTCAAAACGTTGCTACGGAAATCAATAGCGCCCAGCAATTCGAAGTGCGTCTTCAGGACTATCGAGACTGTAATGAACAATTTGATGGCATTGCCTCCATTGAAATGTTTGAAGCAGTTGGTGAAAATCATTGGAGCGAATACTTCCAAACTATTGCAAAGCGGCTAAAAGCAGGTGGCCGAGCTTGCATCCAAACCATCGTCATAGCGGAAGACTTATTTGATCGCTATCGCCACAGCACCGACTTCATTCAACAGTATGTTTTCCCGGGGGGCATGCTACCTTCGCCCTCTAAATTCAAAGCTGCAGCGGCTGGCGCAGGCTTAGAAGTTGAAGCAGAGTTTGCATTTGGTGCTGACTATGCCAAAACTTTATGTTTATGGCGTGATAGCTTTAATCACAAGATTGAAGAAATTTATCATCTTGGATTTGATGAGGCCTTCATTCGACTCTGGAATTTCTATCTCATGTACTGTGCAGCTGGATTCTCAGAAAAGAATATTGATGTCGTTCAGTACACCCTTAAACACCAAGACGGTGTTCGCTCAAGTGATGCCCTGCGCCCATGAAACAAAAAGGGATTGATTCATTCGTAAATCAACGGATTTGGATTATTGGCGCCTCCAGCGGAATTGGTGAGGCCTGCACACAAGCCTTTATCAAGGCGGGCGCAAAAGTTGCCCTCTCTAGTCGTCGTGCTGAGAGGCTCAATGCAATTGCACAATCCGCAGAGCCGGGGCAAGCCTTAGTTGTCCCGTTAGATGTGACCCAGCATGAACAGCTCATTTCTGCTTACCAAGGAATCCTGGGTGCCTGGGGTGGCTTAGACCTAATGCTGTTTGTTTCGGGTGTGTATACCCCTTTACGCGCCGATAATTTTGAGTTTGAAGTTGCGCAAAAAACCATTGATGCCAACCTACTTGGCCCCATGAGAGCTGTCAGCCTTGTTTTACCCAATATGCTCAAAGAGCATGCCGGTCACATTGCCATCGTGGGTAGCGTAGCTGGATACAGTGGATTACCAAAAGCCTTAGCCTATGGACCGAGTAAAGCAGGAATTATTAATTTCTGCGAAACCCTGTACTACGACTTACTCCCGCAGGGAGTGAGCGTGCACATGATTTCACCAGGATTTGTGGCAACCGAAGCTACCGCTCAAAATGATTTTGAGATGCCAGCACTCATTACTGCTGATGAGGCTGCTAAAGAAATCCTGAACGGAATTCAAGCGGGAGAATTTGATATTCACTTCCCTAAGCGGTTTTCAGGATTCTTAAAGTTTCTCAGAATCCTGCCTTACCCTCTTTACTTCTGGATCGTACGACGCTTCGTCAAAATCTAAGACTCTGAGTTACTTGTACTTATCTTTGCGGATTTTTTGCTCCAAATAATCCATTACAGCAATCGCTTTAGCTTTAGTTCCGGCAATTGATGGGGAAGTGACATAGCGACCCTGCATAACAATAGTTGGCACACCATCAATACGATAGGCATCAGTCATCTGTCTCGCAGCGCGTGCTTTAGATACAACAGCAAACGAACGATAGGTAGCTAAGAAAGTATTGCGATCGATACCTTGAGAAGCAACCCAATCTGCAATCTCATTTTCCGTCATGAGACGTTTGTTTTCTTTATGCATGGCGTACATGACTTTGTCATTCATCGCCTCGCCCTTGCCCATAGCCTCTAAGGCATAGAACAACTGGCTGTGCGGCATAAAGTCATCACGAAAGGCAACGGGAACTTTGCGGAAAGTGACATCTTTTGGTTGGCGCTTCAGCCACGCATTGAGCTCTGGCTCAAAGTCATAGCAATGTGGGCAACCGTACCAAAAAAACTCGATGACTTCAACCTTACCCTTAGACTCAACTGGTTGAGGGATAGGTAGAGCACGGTAATCAAAGCCTTCTTCAATTTTTGGGCTTTGCGCAGCAGCCAGGTTTGAAAATGAGAATGCCAGACCAAGAATGGCGGCAGACAAGAGGGCTCGCTTAGACTTAGATAATGTAATCATGATTTGCTAGATTTAATAACGCTCGGTTTAATGCCCATGCCATTTAACTTATCTCGCACGGGATTGCTTTCTTCGACGCTATTGTATGGACCAACACGGACGCGCCAGAGTGTGTTGCCCTCACTACTAATTTCACTTAATTGCGACTGAATCCCCTGAATAGCTAGACTGGCTTTTTGTGCATCTGCATCAGCCCGCTTATTAAAGGCGCCTACTTGCAGGAAATAAATTGCATCGGATTTTACGGCAGGGGCTGGAGCCGCTTCAACGGGCTTTTTACCGTTAGCCAAATCAGCGATTGGGTCTGGGACATTAGCGGCAGGTGCTGCCGACTTGCCTTGCAAAGGCTTATTCAAATCTAGAGCCTCCGCTGGAGCAACTGCTTCACCTTCAGCAGGTGCTGGTCCCGACTTAATTGTTAAAGGGAGATTGGGGGCTCTAACTCCGGGGCGCTCTTGGGGTGTATTTTTTGAAAGATAAAAAGCAATCACAAAAGCAACGCCTAGACCAACTCCAAGGCCCAAAATGAAGCCAAGGATAGTGCCGCCATATTCTGGGCTCGCAGGTTTTACCTTTGGAGCAAAGCTGGTGTGTTGATTATTTTTTTTCATCGTGTCCCCATCCTTCTTTTTACCACTTAAGCGCTAGCAATGAATACAGCCTACATCTTAGCGGGTGCTGAAACACCTAATACTTTTAATCCATTTTCAAGCACCTGACGCGTCGCAGAAAGTAATGCCAGACGAGCTAGCTTCAATGCAGGGTCATCCACCAAAACGCGATCTGCGTTGTAAAAAGTATGGAAATCTCCAGCCAAATCACGTAGGTAAAAAGCTAAAGCGTGTGGGGCTAAGTCTGCAGCGGCATCCGTGAGCATTTCTGGATATTCAGCTAAACGACGCAGGAGATGATCTGAGGCCTTGCTTTGCAATAAAGAAAGGTCGGCACTCTTAAGGTCAGAGACTTGTCCACCCCATTGAGCCAAGATTGAGCAAATGCGGGCATGGGCGTATTGCACATAGAACACGGGGTTCTCATCATTTTGCTGCAATGCTAGATCAACATCAAATACAAACTCGGTATCAGCCTTGCGGGAGATCAGGAAGAAACGTACCGCATCACGTCCACGCTGTAGCGCAAGCTCACGCTCATCAGCGGCCATTTCTGGCGTAACACCACCGGACCACTCGACTAAGTCACGCACAGTTACATAAGATCCTGCACGTTTAGAAATTTTCACCTCTTCACCATGGCGCATCACTGTCACCATCTTGTGCAATACATAGTCAGGGTAGGTTTTTGGAATATCCCAACCACGCTTCTGCGCCACGCCCTGCAAGCCTGAGCGCACGCGGGCGATCGTGCCATGGTGATCACTTCCTTGGACGTTAATCACTTTTTCAAAGCCACGATTCCATTTGCTGGTGTGATAGGCGACATCCGGCACAAAATAAGTAAAGCTGCCATCTGACTTACGCATAACGCGATCTTTATCATCACCATCATCTGTTGTCTTAAGCCAAAGTGCACCTTCAGACTCATAGGTCTTACCGATGCTTTGCAACTCTTCAACAATCTTTGCAACACTACCATCGGTATACAAGGAAGACTCTAAGTAGTAGCAATCAAACTTCACACCAAATGTTTTTAAATCGATATCTTGTTCATTACGCAAATACGCCACCGCAAATTGACGAATGGCTTCAAGCTCATCTTTATATTCAGGTGAAGCCTTAAAAGCAGAGGCAATTTCGGCAATGTACTCACCGTTGTAAGCATTCTCTGGCCAAGCAGCATCACCTGGTTTAAGTCCATTTAATCGAGCCTGTACTGAGAGCGCCAAATTCGCGATCTGCACTCCAGCATCGTTGTAATAAAACTCACGGTGCACCTGAATGCCCTGAGTTGCCAATAAGTTTGCCAAGGCATCACCTAGTGCGGCTTGACGACCATGACCAACATGTAACGGGCCAGTCGGGTTGGCTGATACAAACTCAATCATGGCGCTAGAGACTGGAGCTGCTTCTGGAGCTAGCTGACCAAAACGGGATCCTGCCGCGAGAACCTCTTGCACCACCGCAGTTTTAGCGGCGCTGCTCAGGCGAAAGTTAATAAATCCAGGCCCCGCGATTTCGCAAGAGGCAATGAGATCGCCATAGCCGGGCTGCTGCTCTAAACGCTCAACCAGTGCTTGCGCTAATTCCCTAGGATTCAGCTTCCAAGCCTTGGAAAGCTGGAGAGCAATATTACAAGCGACATCGCCATGGTCTACAGCTTTAGGACGCTCTAAGCGAGGTGTAGGGGCATCGCCCAAGCCACGCTCCTGAGCCAAACCCTGGAGAGCTGCACTGAGCATTTCAATTAAACGATTTTTATTAGTTAACAACATAGATAAGTGAGTTTATCAGGTGGTAAGCTATTGAAATGATCTATCAATTTCGCTCCAAAGCGGGTCCTGACGTCATCATGCTGGCTGATCTGACCCAGCGAATCTTTGAAATTTTAGGCCGCCCGTTAGAGCCTAGAGGGATTTTGACGGTTGAACAACTACCAACCCTCATCATCGCTCTAGAAACCGCTATTCTGAAAGATCTGGAAGATCGAGCCAAAAGTAATGAGGCTGGCAAAGAACATGCTGAAAAGCCGAAGCTGGCGGATAGATTGGGGCAACGTGCCTACCCCTTCCTAGAGCTCATGAAACAAGCCAAAACCAAAGATGAGCCGGTGATGTGGGGCGTTTAAGCGCCGATCCCACTCTCCTAGACTCCAAGCAAACCCAATTTAATCTATTGAGCTTGCCAGCTGGCGACGGATGTCTTCAACAGACTCATTGCGACGCTTAGCAAGATCCTCAATCTGGTCTACTGACAACTTACCCACATTGAAATAACGTGCATCTGGATGCGCCAGATAAAAGCCACTGACGCTGGAAGCTGGATTCATGGCCATCGATTCGGTCAAGGTCATACCAATATCCTCTGAACCAATGACGCGCAATAAATCTTTTTTCACCTCATGCGCAGGGCAAGCTGGATAACCTGGCGCTGGACGGATTCCGCGGTATTCCTCATTGATCATTTGATCATTCGTCAAAATCTCATCAGTTGCATAACCCCACAGATCAGTGCGAACGCGGTGATGCATTAACTCTGCAAATGCTTCCGCTAAACGGTCGGCCAAGGATTGCAACATGATTGCACTGTAATCATCATGCTTTGCATGAAACTCAGCAACTTTTTTCTCAACGCCGTGACCAGTTGTAACCGCAAAACAGCCTAGGTAATCAGCCACCTTGGAATCTTTTGGAGCAACATAATCTGCCAAACAGCGATTAGGCCGGCGGACACCATCGATAACTGGACGCTCGGCCTGCTGACGCAAGTTATGCCAAACAAATACTGGATGCTCGCGAGATTCGTCGCTGTACAAGACGATGTCATCACCAATTGCGTTTGCTGGGTAGAAGGCCACTACAGCATCAGCTTGTAACCACTGACCTTTGATCAATTTATCCAGTAGCGCCTGGCCATCTTCAAATACTTTACGAGCTTCTACGCCGACGATTTCATCATCCAAGATTGCTGGAAACTTACCAGCCAAATCCCAAGTCTGAAAGAATGGCGTCCAGTCAATGTATTTAGCAATATCACTTAGAGAAAAGTTCTTGAAAACACGGCGCCCAATAAACTTCGGCTTCTCAGGCACATAACTAGCCCAATCAATAAGCTCGCGATTCTTACGTGCAGCCTCTAAAGAGATGGTTGGCGATGCTTTCTTGTTAGCATGTTGCTCACGAATACGTACATAGTCATCGCGCAGATCTTGAATAAATTTCTTAGCACTTTCATCTGATAGCAAACTCGAGGCTACTGACACAGAGCGGGATGCATCAGGCACATAGACCACAGGGCCATCATAATGTGGCGCAATCTTCACCGCGGTATGCACACGAGAAGTGGTAGCACCACCAATCATCAATGGAATTTGACGTTCACGGAAATAGTCATCACGCTGCATCTCTTGAGCAACGTAGGTCATCTCTTCTAAAGATGGGGTAATCAAACCAGACAGTCCAACAATGTCTGCTTTTTCTTCTTTGGCGCGCTTCAGAATTTCTGCGCAGGGCACCATTACACCCATATTGGCAACTTCAAAGTTATTACATTGCAGCACCACCGTCACAATGTTTTTTCCAATATCGTGCACGTCACCTTTAACGGTCGCCATCACAATCTTGCCCTTGGCTTTCGCTTCGCCACCAGAGGCAATATGTAGGCGTTTTTCTTCCTCAATATAAGGAATCAAGATCGCTACCGCTTGTTTCATTACGCGCGCACTCTTCACTACTTGCGGCAAGAACATCTTACCGGCACCAAACAAGTCACCGACGACATTCATACCATCCATTAGAGGGCCTTCAATAACCTCGATCGGACGACCGCCCGCACCCATAATTTGTGCACGCAGCTCCTCAGTATCTTCTTCAATAAAAGTAGTGATGCCATGTACTAGTGCATGAGTTAAACGCTCACGCACTGGGGATTCACGCCAGACTAAGTTCTCCACCTGCTTTGCGCCACCGCCCTTAAATTGGTCAGCAATATCTAGCAAGCGCTCCGTTGGAGTCTTGCCGTCTTTTTCTTTAAAGCGGTTAAGCACCACATCTTCAACGCGCTCACGCAATTCAGGGTCTAGGTCTGCATATACGCCGAGCTGTCCTGCATTGACAATACCCATGTCCATACCCGCCTGAATAGCGTGATACAGGAACACAGTATGAATAGCCTCTCGCACACGATCGTTACCGCGGAATGAGAAGCTGACATTGGAAACACCACCACTCACCTTTGCGCCCGGCAGATTTTCTTTAATCCAACGAGTAGCGTTAATGAAATCTACTGCATAGTTGTCATGCTCTTCAATACCAGTCGCAATGGCAAAAATATTGGGATCAAAAATAATATCTTCTGCTGGAAAGCCAATCTCGTTAACGAGAATTTGATAGCAACGCTGGCAAATTTCTGTCTTGCGCTTGAAAGTATCTGCTTGGCCCACTTCATCAAACGCCATCACCACAGATGCCGCACCGTAACGCCGAATCAGACGCGCTTGTTTTCTGAAAGGCTCTTCACCTTCTTTGAGAGAGATTGAATTAACAATCGGTTTTCCTTGAATACATTTCAAACCAGCCTCAATCACACTCCATTTAGAGGAGTCGATCATGATTGGTACACGAGCAATGTCTGGCTCTGAAGCAATTAAATTCAAGAAGCGTGTCATCGCCGCTTCCGAATCCAACATCGCCTCATCCATATTGATGTCAATGACTTGAGCACCATTCTCAACTTGCTGTCTTGCAACTACTAAAGCTTCATCAAATTGATTATTCAAAATCATGCGCGCAAATGCTTTTGAGCCCGTGACGTTTGTACGCTCACCAATATTGACAAAGCCTACATCAGCCGTGACATTGAAAGGCTCTAAGCCTGAAAGCTTCATGGGTGGCATTAGCTTGATAGTCTTGCTCATGCGGTTGCCTCCACGCTCTCGCGATAGAAGGCGCGCGGCTTACGCTTGGCAACCGCATTCGCGATCGCACGAATATGATCTGGCGTCGTTCCACAGCAACCACCTACGAGATTAACTAAGCCATCTTTTGCGAAGCCATCAACCAAGCTAGAAGTAATGTCTGGGGTTTCATCAAAGCCAGTGTCACTCATTGGATTAGGTAAGCCCGCATTGGGATAGCAGGATACGGCGGCATCACAAATGCGAGCAAGCTCAGCAATATAAGGACGCATCAGCGCTGCACCTAAGGCGCAGTTCAAGCCAAAGGTCAGCGGCTTGATGTGGCGCAAGCTATTCCAAAACGCCTCAACGGTTTGCCCCGACAAGATGCGACCAGAAGCGTCAGTCACCGTTCCTGAAATCATTACCGGCAAACGCTCACCAGTTTCTTCAAAGAATTCATCCAAGGCAAACAATGCAGCTTTGGCATTGAGTGTGTCGAAAATTGTTTCGACTAAAAATAAATCAACACCACCTTCAAAGAGGCCTTCAATCTGTTCGCGATAGGAAGCTCGTAATGCATCAAACGTTACATTACGCGCACCCGGGTCATTTACATCCGGAGAAATGCTCGCCGTCTTTGGAGTGGGTCCAATTGCGCCAGCTGCAAAACGTGGCTTATCTGGCGTAGAGTATTTTTCACATGCAGCGCGAGCCAATTGAGCAGAGACAACGTTCATCTCCCGAGCTAAGCCAGCCATTTTGTAATCCTCTTGGGCTACAGAAGTAGCGCCAAAAGTATTGGTTTCAATAATGTCTGCACCCGCATCTAAATACTGCTCATGAATCTTGCTGATGATTTGGGGTTGCGTGAGAACTAAGAGTTCATTATTGCCCTTGATATCGCCTGGATGATTTTCAAAGCGAGTGCTTGCGGGCAATCCGCGGTAATCCGCCTCATTCAGCTTGTATTGCTGAATCATGGTGCCCATAGCGCCATCCAAAATCAGAATGCGCTGCTTCAGTAGCTCAGGAAGTGCCTGACCACGGGTGTAGGGCTGGGATAAACCATTAGATTGCATTGCTTAACCGGGATTAATCTCTAGAATCTCTTATTGTATTGGCAATAAGCCACTTTTATCTGACCCGGAGCCCGCCCTATGTTTGGAACTATCCCTGAATTTAATCAAAGCCTTGAAATGATGAAAACTATGTGGGGCCAGGGGGCAGCTGGGCAGATGCCAGGTCAATTCCCCTTCACCACAGACGCCTCCAAGGCTGCCGGGGGCTTCGGCTCAGCATTTCCAGGCTTGGATACCGATGAGCTAGAAAAGCGTATCAAGGACCTCAAAAGCGTTGAAAACTGGCTGAACCTCAATCTCAACATCTTAAAGTCCACTATTCAGGGTCTAGAAGTGCAACATGCCACCATGATGGCACTCAAGTCTTTTGGCGATGCCGTCTCAGCTACTGCGGCCGCTGCTACCGGGGGAGCCTCCGAAGACTCCGGAACAAAAGCCGCTAAACCACGCAAAACCGCAACACGCCGTCGTCGCAAAGCTGGCGACTCAACTTTCCTCGACGAAGTAGGTAATTCAGGTGAGCAATAGCCTCACCCATAGCAAATGTCATTTGGTGAATATCTAATTCACGCTTAAATAAAACCGGCACTATCTCTCGAGCAGTTGCCGGTTTTTTACATGCCCCAAGCGTTTCTGCCAAGCGCTCATCGTGATGCGCTTTCAGCTGATCAATCCGTGGCTTCATTCCTGTAAATGGCTTGCCATGCGATGGCAGCACGAGAGTCTCGTCGGGTAGCGGTAGATATCGATCTAAAGAGCTCAGATATAAACCAAGAGGATCTGCATCAGGATCCGCATCGTAGACACTGACATTGGTGGAGATGCGTGGCAACAACATATCCCCAGAAATCAACACACCTAAATCTTTACAAAATAGTGAAGCATGTTCAGGCGCATGTCCAAATCCCATAATTACTTGCCACTCATGCCCACCAATCAAAATCATTTCGCCATCGATGATGCGACGATATTGCCGCGGCACACCCGGAACCATGTTGCTGTAGTAATTGGAGCGCGCCCGAATTTTTTCCAAATCTTCAGGTGCAATGAGTCCATGCTTCTGAAAATGGTCTGCAGAACCACCGCCTCCAGCTCGCGCACCAACCGCAGCACCACCCTCTTTATGGCTTAGCCATTGCGCAGTTAAATAATCCGTCATAGAAATCCAGAGCGGTGCATTCCATTTTTCGCAAAGCCATTGCGAGAGTCCCACGTGGTCTGGATGCATATGAGTCACAATCACCCTCAGCACCGGCAAGCCCTCTAGCTGAGTAGCAAAGATCTGATCCCATGCTGCTTTTGTCTCTTCATTGGCAATGCCGCAATCAATGATTGTCCAGCCCTGAACACCTTCAAATTCATCACGCAGCAGCCATAGGTTGATGTGGTCTAAAGCAAATGGTAGACGCATCCGCAACCAACGAACACCAGGCGCGACCTCCATCGAACTCCCCACTTCTGGCAAAGCATCGGCTAAGGGATAATGAATAGGACTAAGATCGCTGGATTGGTTTTTGGTATTCATCTATTTCTATTCTAGGTTTGCTTTGACAACAGTTCCATCGCCTTGCATCAACTGGTGCGACATCAACCCAGAAACTGGTTTTTGCCGTGGCTGCTATCGCACTCTAACGGAGATTGCAGGCTGGTCTGAACTTTCTAACGCTGACAAGCTTGAGGTCTGGAAAAATCTGGAAACGCGCAAACCGCAAGCACCACAGTAAGCCTTGCCAATTAACAATTGCTTATTTATTGACATCCACAATTAAACGACCACGCACATTGCCAGCCATAAGTTCTGCAGCATACTTTAATGAATCTTCTAGGCTAATTTCGTGAGAGATCTCTTCTAAGGTTTTAAGGTCGACCAGCTTGCTCAATTGCTCATAGGCGGCAATGCGTTTGGCTTTTGGAACTGTCACGCTATTGATGCCATACAAGGTCACACCACGCAAAATGAATGGCGCAACAGTCGATGGAAAATCCATTCCCTGAGCCAATCCGCAAGCAGCAACCGCACCGTCGCTTTTGGTTTGTGCACAGGCGTTAGCCAAAGTATGGCTGCCAACACTATCCACCACTGCCGCCCAGCGCTCTTTAGCTAAGGGCTTGCCAGGAGCCGACAATGCAGCACGATCAATCACTTCGCTAGCACCCAATTTTTTCAAATACTCAGCCTCAGACATACGTCCTGTACTGGCCACAACGGTAAATCCCAATTTGCTTAATAAAGTAATAGCGAAACTACCCACTCCACCAGCAGCACCAGTCACCAATACCTCGCCATCGCTTGGTTTCAAGCCATGCTTTTGTAAAGCCATCACACACAGCATTGCGGTATAGCCAGCGGTACCAATAGCTAGGGCTTGCTTAGCAGTAAAACCTTTTGGGAGCGGAATAAGCCACTCTGACTTGACGCGCGCTTGCTGCGCTAACCCACCCCAATGCCCTTCTCCAACACCCCAACCATTTAGGAGCACCATATCCCCAGCCTTAAATTCTGGACTAGTACTCTCCAGAACCTCACCTGCAAAATCAATGCCCGGAACCATAGGAAAGCTACGTACCACTGGACCTTTGCCAGTAATTGCCAAACCGTCTTTGTAATTTAGTGTGGAATAAAGCACCTTCACCCTGACATCACCCTCAGGTAAGCTTGCCTCATCGACCCGAGTAAGCTCAGCCCGATAAGCTTGTTCATCCTTATTTACCAAAATAGCGTTAAACATGTCTCTTCCTTTTAAAAGCACCGCATTCTCCACAGCAAATACATAATAGGTTTATCCTAGCGAGCATTGCTGATTATGGAGGTTTCCATGAAAAAAATTCTACTATTAACTACGGTTTCTGGGCTAGCACTAGTTGGGTGCTCCTCAAGCCAAATTAATATGTCTATGGGCAATATGCGCTTAATTAACTCTAGCGCAGCTCCCCAAGATGTCATGAATTTTGCCAATACAGCCTGTAAGAATGATTTCTACCAAGGTGCAAGCTTTCTTTCTAAGGCAGGCAAGGAATATCGCTTTAAATGCGTTAAGGCTGAAGAAAATGAAATCCTGATCCCGATTCCTGGCACAACCATTCCCTCTGATGCACCGACTACAGCTGCAGCAAAGTAAGTCAATCCTCAATAGATAAAGCAAGATGACCCCATTTACTTCCCAAGAGCTGCGCAAAGGCTTCTCCTCTTTTGCGACAGGGGTCACGGTGATTACTTGCCTAGATCCTGACCAGAACGCGCACGGCATCACCATCAGCTCGTTTAATACGGTTTCATTAGAGCCGCCGCTCATTTTGTGGAGCCTCAAAAAGCATTCACGTTTAATGCCCCACTTTGAGGTCGGCCACAAGCAACTCATCCATGTGCTGGAGCGCTCACAAGAAGCAATGGCAATGCACTTTGCTACCGTGAAGGAAAACCAATTTGTGGGCATCCCCCATAAACTTGCAGCAAGTGGACTGACCCAGATTGAGGGATGCTGCGCCTACTTTGAGTGTGAAACTGTTTCCGTACATACTGGTGGCGATCACAACATCATCGTTGCTAAGGTTCTCAATCTTAAGCACACTCCAGAAAGTCACCCGCTCATATTTGCACACAGCAAATTTATGGGCTTAGATTCATCACTTTAAAAATACCAGAATAGGAATTCTCATGATTCGCTTATGGGGAAGAAAAAGTTCCATCAATGTACAAAAGGTGTTGTGGTGCCTTGCAGAGCTGGGATTAAAAGAAGGTAAAGATTTTGAACGCATTGATGCCGGCCTGCATTTTGGGAAAAATCGTACCCCTGAATTTCTAGCGCTTAATCCCAATGGCTTGGTCCCCACCCTACAAGACGGTGATCTTGTGCTTTGGGAATCAAATACTATTTTGCGATATCTTATTCGTCAGTACGATCAGTCGAAGCGCTTTCCCGCAGATATTTCAAGTCAGTACCAATCTGAGAAGTGGATGGATTGGCAGCTAGGCACTATGTGGCCGAGTTTGCGCGTTGCTTTTCTAGGACTCACTCGGACACCTGAAAGCGAAAGAAACTACGAAGTCATTCGCAAAGCATATCAAGATACCAATGCTTTGCTCGCTCTACTTGATCAACAGCTGTCTACTCAGCACTATTGCTCAGGAGACTCTTTCAATATTGGGGATATTCCACTGGCTCTCTGTGTCAGCAGATGGATTCTATTAAATCAAACCTTTCCAGAAAAAACTGGGCCACGCCTTTCTTTACAAAGTATCGAAGCATGGATGCGTCGCATAGAATCAGAAACGCAGTACAAGGTAGTTGCAGAAAAAGCACTCAATATTGTGAAGTAAATCAGATGCTCTAATAGAAAAGGGTGAACTGTGTTCACCCTTTTTCTTTACCGCCACAGAAAAAAATTACTGTTGCTTAAATTTCTTCTGATGGTGATCTGCACCAATAAATAAGTACATGGCTGGCACTACAAAGAGCGTAAACAGAGTGCCGATCGACAAACCAGTAAAGATCACGATACCCATCGATTGACGGCCAGCAGCACCGGCTCCAGAGGCGATCACTAAAGGCACCACACCCAATACCATCGCTGCAGTGGTCATCAAGATCGGACGCAAGCGCACGCTACTAGCCTCTACGATAGCGTCCAACTTGCTGCGGCCAGCTTCTTGTAGCTCATTAGCAAATTCCACAATCAAGATCCCGTGCTTACTGATCAAACCCATCAGAGTAACTAGTCCAACCTGGGTATACACATTCAAGGTGGTGAATCCCAAATTAATAAAGATCAATGCGCCAAACAAGGCGAGCGGTACTGAGACCAAAATCACGATCGGATCACGGAAGCTTTCAAACTGTGCGGCTAAGACCAAGAACACGATCAAGATTGCAAAGAACATGGTCACCAAGAAACCGCCTGACTCTGCCATGAACTGGCGGGATGGACCAGCGTAATCCATGGTGTAGCCATTGGGCGCGACTTCTTTCAAAGTTTGACGCATGAACTCAAGTAGATCCGCCTGAGAAATAAAGGGCGTACTCACACCAGAGATGGTTGCAGAATTGAGCTGCTGAAAGTGATTAATGGATTGCGGCACTACTTTTTGCTTGATCGTTGCAATCGTACGCGCCTGAATCATCTGTCCGCTTGGAGTACGTATGTAGTAATCCAAGATCTGATCTGGATTTAAACGATCTACTTGCTTCACTTGTGGGATCACCCGATAAGAGCGACCGGCGACAGAGAAGTAGTTGACATAACCACCACCCAGGGCAGCTGAGAGTGCGCTACCTACTTGCTGCTGCGTCATACCCAGCGCAGCCACTTTTTCACGATCGATTTCTAAAACGTCTTGCGGCTTGTCAATCTTCAAATCTGAATCCACGAAGAAGAAGTTACCGCTACGACGGGCTTTATCTAAAACCGCTTGAGATACTTCATTGAGTTGCTCATAAGACTCAGTGGTGTTAATAACTACCTGAACAGGCAAGCCCTGCGCACCTGGCAAAGCTGGGAACTGGAAGGCCGCTACGCGAGCACCTGCAATCGTATTCCACTTATTCTGCATATCTTCTTGAAATTTCGTGGCATTACGACTGCGTTGATCCCAATCCTTAAGTAAGACACCACCAAAGCTACTGGTTGGGCTAGTGATTTGGAACATCTGCTCATACTCAGGCTCTGCTGCTGAAATTTGATAAATCTGATCAGCATAGGTCTGCATCTGATTAACTGTACTGTTGGGTGGGCCTGAAGCCTGCATCAACACAATACCCTGGTCTTCTGTTGGTGCTAATTCAGCACGGGCAGTGGCATAAAGGTAAGCAACCCCACCCAACAAAATCACACCCATCACGATGATGACCTGCCAAGTGCTCAAGAGTTCACGCAAAGTGGCTTGATAGCTATAGTGAACTTTTTCAAAAATGCGATCGATCTTTTGCACGAAGGCGGAGGCTTCTTGCTCTTCAGTGAAGATGCGCGAGCACATCATCGGAGAAAGCGTCAACGCAATCAATCCCGATACCGCCACCGCGCTGGCCAAGGTAAAGGCAAACTCAGTAAAGAGCGCACCTGTTAAACCGCCCTGGAAGCCAATTGGAATATAGACCGCGATCAACACAATTGTCATTGCCAAAATTGGACCTCCCAATTCACGCGCAGCAATTAAGGAAGCTTCTAATGGCGACTTGCCTTCCTTCATATGGCGGTCAACGTTCTCGACCACAATGATGGCGTCATCCACCACCAAACCAATTGCAAGCACTAGGGCTAATAGTGTCAGCAAATTAATGGAGTAACCCAAGACCTGCATCAAGAAGAATGTACCAATTAAAGAAAGTGGCATCGCAATCACAGGTACGGCAACTGCACGCGCACTTCCTAAGAAGAGATAAATCACCACCGTCACAATCAATAGCGCTTCTAGTAAGGTGGCCACTACTTCATCAATCGAAGTAGTAATGAACTTAGTAGAGTCATACACCACTTTGCCCGACATGCCGGTTGGCAACTGCTTCTGTATATCTGGTACTGCGGCACGAACACGTTCAGCCACATCAAGCAAGTTCGCCTGAGGCGCCACCTTGATAGCAATAAATACTGAACGCTTGCCACTAAATGCGACATTCGTGTTGTAGTCCTCGGAGCCCATGCTCACAGTCGCTACTTGATCGAGATAGACAATATTGATGCCATCTTTTTTGACAACCAATTTGCGAAACTCATCGAGCGTATGTAGATCGGTACCAGCCACCAAGTCCACGGCAACCATGTCGCCTTTAGTGCTACCTACCGCTGATAAGTAGTTATTTGCTGCCATGGCACTATAGACATCATCCGCACCCACACCAAGGCCAGCCATCTTCTCGCGATCGAGCCAAGCGCGCAGAGCAAACTTTCTGCCACCAGTAATTTCTGCGTTCTGCACACCATCTACAGAATCTAATTTTGGCTTTACTACCCGCAACAAGTAGTCAGTAATTGCATTGTTCGGAATGTCATCGCTATAAAAGCCCATGTACATAGCGGCAGTGGACTGACCAATCTGTACAGTCAATACGGGTTGCTGGGCTTGGGGTGGCAGCTGATTCTTAACCGAACTAATCTGTGTCTGGATCTGGGTTAATGCAGCATTCGAGTCGTAATTGAGCTTAAGAGTGGCAGTAATCGTCGAGAGTCCACTCACACTCATGGATGACAAATAGTCGATACCTTGAGACTGAGCAATCGCTGTCTCCAATGGCTGCGTAATAAATCCTGCAATCGTTTCTGGGTCAGCACCATAGTAGGCCGTTGTAATCGTAACGATGGCATTTTGAGTTTGCGGATACTGATTGACTGGCAAAGATCCAACAGCCTTCAAACCAAACACCAATACGAGCGCACTCACAACCAGTGAGAGCACTGGCCTACGAATAAATATGTCAGTCCAATTCATCTAGGACTTATTCCTGTGGCTGCGGGTTTGGTGAATTCGAAGGCAACACTTTGTTATTCACAATCAGCGGTGTACCGTTCTTCAACTTGAGCTGACCACTAGTAACAACCGTAGCTCCCTCTTCAACGCCTTTGAGAATCGCCACCTGATCTCCACGTGTCGGCCCTGTAGTCACAAAAACTTGTTGCGCCTCAAATGCAGGCTTGCCCTGCTTATCCTTTTTACCAGTAGGCTTGGCAATAAACACTGTCGAACCGTAAGGGTTATAAGTCACAGCAGTTTGGGGCAAGGTCAACATCTTCACTTCATCACCCAACTTGATATTCACATTAGCAAACATGCCAGGCAAAATCTTTTTATCTGGATTGGCTAGCTGGGCTTCAATCTGAATATTACGTGTGTTCGTATCTACCTTGGGGCTTACGGCAGTAACCTTGCCAGTAAAGCTTGAACCCTTAAACGCATCGGTCGTCACCACAATTTCTTGTCCAACCTGAATTTGTTCAGCATTACTTTGTGGAAGATTAAAGTCCACAAAAATAGGATCCAAGGTTTGAAGGGTAAGTAGCTTATCGCCAGGGTTAACGAACTGACCAGGGTTGATCATCACAATCCCTACACGACCACTAAAGGGGGCCTTTAAATTCTTCTTAGCAACTAAAGCCGTTTGCTGCTCTACCTGAGCCTGCTTAGACTTGGCATCCGCTTTACTGGTATCAAATACATTCTTACTGATTGCCTGAATCTCTAACTGCTGCCTATCACGCTCATTAATCACCTTAGCCAAATCTGCCAATGCTTTTAAGGAATTAAGCTGGGCAACATCAGAGGCATCATTCAATTTAATCAGCAAGTCACCTTCTTTTACATCCATACCCGATTTAATAGGCACAGCTTGTACAAGGCCACCGATTTCAGTACTGAGATCTACACCTCTAAATGCACGCACATTACCAACACTAGAGAGCTTAGGCTGCCATGCTGTTGTCTCCACCACCATTGTAGAAACCGTTGCTGGCGGCAAGCCCATGCCGGCTATGAAATGCTTAATCATGAAGGTCTTGAGTT
>JACCDI012131665.1_pt1 | contig 26633 bp, 29 predicted proteins | sample 7442791 | NCBI WGS metagenome assembly JACCDI01 (sample SAMN15323434, study PRJNA562643) | freshwater metagenome | isolation source: river surface water | place: USA:Blue River Watershed | collected 2017-08-15
CTCCCGGCGAAATGTTGCAGGAAGAATTCCTCAAACCTTTGGGGTTGACCCCGTATCGACTGGCGAAAGACATTGATGTGCCTGCAACACGCGTCTACGACATTGTGTCTGGCAAACGCGCTGTGACAGCGGAAACAGATTTGTTGCTGTGCCGGTATTTCGGGCTGAGTGATGGATGGTGGTTAGCCGTGCAATCGCACCACGATACACAGGTCGCTCGTCGAGAATTAGGTAAGCGACTTGATTCCATCCGTCGCTGCGCCCTACTGGATGAGGCTGCGGCACACTGATTGCTCACCCAACGATTTCAGCCCACAGATCGTCGGCGTCCGGCCGATCTGGCGTTATTTGAACCTTTGATCTGGATGCCGGCGTAAACCCCATCTCAGACTCGTAGCCTTTCATTTCTAGCGCCAGATCGCGGATGACATCCATCAGCGGCGAGCGACGCAAGATGCCACTGGGGGTTTTGATGATCATCCCACTGACACCCGATCGATTGATCTTGGCCAGCGCCTCACGGTAAAGGCCAGCACAGTTTGCCCAGCGCTCCAAGACCGTTGCATCTAGCGACGACAGCAGACCAGGCGGTGCGTTTTGAACGGCGTAAGTCCACGCCTCCTTGGCGATCTCGGACATGTAGTCGGGTGGCTCTCCCAATCGTCCCTGTGGGCGCGGCTCTTTGGCGTTCGTGCGACATTTCTGTAGCGTCCCCTTGATCTTCTTGACCGCGATAGGAAGGGGTTTACGACCGGCCATCGCCAGCCCAAAAAAAGTTTTTCATTTTGCACGCACAAAAATTTGGGCAGGCGCGCGCATCTTTGCTTGCCCATCGTAGAGATTTGCCCCCCCCTAGGGGGTCTTGCGGTTTACTGCCGATTCTTTTGCCGTTTTACGGTTGTGGCAAGGGATGCACAGTGGCTGTAGGTTCGCCCGATCAAACCGAGCGCCCCCCAACTTAACTGGCTGGATATGGTCGACCACTTTGGCCGCTACAAGGCGCCCACGGGCCCCACAGGCCGCACACAGCGGGGCATCCCGCAGCAATGCTGCGCGAACCCGGCGCCACTCAGTGGACTGATAAAAACCCACTTCCGTATCAAAGCTTCGGCGTGCCCGTCCATAGTCACGGTGCACTGCGACACGGTGCTTTGGGCAAAAGCCGGGGGTGTCGAGGATGGCCCCGCAGCCCGGGTATCGGCAAGGGGTGGGGGCGCGTTGGGGCATCCTCGACACTATTCATAAAAGAAGCGGAATAAACCAACAGTCCGCGAGAATTCACTTGTCTTCTCTGGGCGTTGAAGCGTTCATACGAACCCGATCAACGACATCCAGAGGAGTTGCCTCATGAGCCACGAACTAACTGAAACTCAACAGATCATCCTTCTTCATGCCCATCAACACACAGAGGGGAAGATCGTCTGGTTTCCCGAGCACATCAAGGGCGGCGCCCGTCAGAAGGTACTTGACGGCCTATTCAATCGCGCACTCATCACCAAAGTTGGTGACGACTGGTTCATTGCCGCCGAAGGTTATGACGCTTTGGGAGTACCTCGCAAAGCACCCATCAGTACTGAAGTGCTGAACAAGGTCATAGAAGCCGCCGAAGCACAGCAACCTCGCACTCGAGACAACTCGAAGCAGGCTCAGGTGATTGCCATGTTAATGCGACCCGAGGGTGCAACGATCGCGCAGATCTGTGAGGCCACGGGCTGGAAGCAGCATACTGTGCGCGGCACCTTTGCGGGTGCGTTTAAAAAGAAGCTTGGCTTGGAGATCACTTCAACGAAAGAGTCTGGAGGGCAGCGGCTGTATCGCATTTCGTGAAAGCCTCACGGTTAATGAATCACGCCACCTGCAGCCAACTCAAGAACTGCCTTGTTTGGAAAGACCGGCCCCTTGTAAAGCGGACCACACGGCGTCCCTGATAATTTCAGGGACAGTGCCAGCGGATCGGTCAATCCGTGGTGGTCTCGGTAGCCTTCAGCCAGATAGACAAACTCGTTCATTACGCCTATGACGCTGCGGTTCGTTGTTTTTGCAAAACAAACCTCGCCCATGCCCGGCATTTCAGTTTCGATAAATTCTGTGGGTAACCCCAGCGCAACCAAGACGTTTTTTAAAGCAATGGGAAAACGCAATCCAAGCGTCGAGGCTGGCGCCAGCGGTAATAGCACGGGCAATAGCGTCCGATCATTGACCAAGAGGGCTAGCTGCGGTTTCCAAAACAATACTGAGGCGTGCCAATTACCGAGCCGACTTGTGCTTGGTTGTGGCAACACGATCGGCGGTTTGACGCGATCAAGCAGCTTTTTTGTACATTGAAGGGTCAGCATGCCAAATGAGGAACCAAGGGTGGAAGAACGTGCAGCTTGCCCTGAGCCACCATTTTGAGGCATTCATTTGGGTAGTGGCAATTCTCTTCGGATGGGGAAAATCAAGTAGGCAGTGAGTCGGCCTGCTCGTTTTCGACAGGGTGACCACCGGCTCGGCGTCGTCGGCGACATCATGCATCTGCAGGCGCGGGCCATGCGCGAGGAAGGTTCCGACGTCAAAGCCTTCCACGATGGCATCCGCCGCATACCGGTACTACGTGCCGTACCTGGAAAAGCGGCAAAGTGCAGGTGCCTCCACTCAGGCTGGACGTCGCAGCATGGGTCCATTGCCGGCAGCCGAGATCGAACGCGCTGTGCTTACCCAGGTGCATCAGGTGCTGCAGGCACCGGAGATGATCATTGCGGTTTGGCAGGCCAACATGGCGTCGCAGGAGCGCGCTGCAATGGACGAGCCGTCAATCGTGGTCGCAATGCGGCAAATCAGCGCGGTATGGGAACACCTGTTCCCTGCCGAACAGAACCGCATCATGCGGTTGCTGATTGAGCGAGTTCAGTTGCGCGATGATGGAATGGACATTCTCTGGCGCGACGATAGCTGGCCCCAGTTCCGCAGGGAGTTGGAACGCCAGCCGTTTGTTAGCGAGCAACGCGAATCCACCGACCGATCGGAATTCGATGCCATGGAGGTGCTGGCATGAATAGCGACGTCCTCATGAACCGCACTGCCCAGCACAAAGTTGAAATTACGGTCACCGGCGAGGCACGCCAGTTCGAAGCTGGTGGCCAGTCCGTAACGTTTGTGCCGATGACCATCAAACGCCGCAGCTACAGCAAGGTATTGGTACCCCCACCGGGCAGCCAGAGCGCCAGCGTGAAATCGTCGTTGGATCTGCCGCTAATCCGCACCCTGGGCAAGGCCTACTACTGGCAGCGGCTGCTCGACACTGGCACCGTCGCCAATGCCACTGAACTGGGCCGACAACTTCGTCTGGAGCCCGGCTGGGTCGCCGAGGTATTGCGATTGACACGGTTGGCACCGGACATCGTCCAGGCCATCCTGGAGGGGCGTCAGCCACGCCATCTCAACCTGCATGCGGTACGCGGCCGCCAGGCTGAGGTGCCTATCGATTGGCAGGAGCAGCGGGTGCTCTTCGGGTTCGCGAAATGATGCAGGCGGTACAGAGCCATGCCCGTCGAACCGCTATCAGTGGCACAGGTGTAACCTGCTGGCAGACAAGGCCGTTTGCGTGTGCCGGTTGTGTGCGGTTCTGCAATATTTTTTGAGAACAGAGAGCAGAACAGGGGCGAACCGGCCGAGATGTAGCCGAAATTTAAGTGGCAGCGTCGGATGCCCAGCACAGGCAGAGCGGTCCGGAACCCCGCGTGCATTGGGGGAAGGCCAAAAATTGAAAAGGCCGACTGAGAACAGTCGGCCTTGAATAGTGGTGGTGGACGGTTGACCGTCTCTGAAACTCGAGTTGGGGCTAGATAGCACTGCTGGGGGTTGCTGGGTGCGTGAATCCGTCACTAAAAATCTTTCCCGAGACGCTCGAGTCTTTCGTAAACCACAGCTTCAACAAAACCTGCCGAGACCAGGAAAGACCTCAATGTCTGATTTTTCTTCTTTAAATTGCAACCAGAACATACAAACACCAGATTCCGCTTAACGGAGTGCCCACCCTTTGAGACAGGGTAAATGTGATCAAGATGGCTGTCGGATTCGTTTAGTGCGCCACCGCAGTATGGGCACTCTGAAACGTTTTTCTTCTGCTCCCTAAAGTCGGTTTGATATTTTTTCGCCTGCTGACGCGTTTCCTTTTCCGATGCAGCCACTCTAGCCTTGAGTTGGTTTAATGATTCCTTTTGCGCTGATACCTCAGCCTCTTTAGCCGCTATAAGCGCATTGATTTTCTGCAACTCAACCGATCCAAGATCAACCCTAACTTTTGCACCCCCAATCGTGAATGCTTGGTCACTTACTGGTGCGTTGGGAACTTGCTTGTAATCAGGGATTCGCCCGCCAAAACTGTCATGTGGCTTCCTGGACATTGCTTCATTAAGATGCGTCTCGGTCGACTTAAATTCCGCCAAAAGTCGTTGTGTTTCCGAGTTGTTTTTTAGCCGCATACCTTTGAAGACAACGGGCTCTTGACCGAACAGCCCCGAGCTCAAGCCGATTTCACCGACCACGCCAACCCTCTGCTTTTCCAGCCAATATTTGACACTTTCTAGTTTTTTCTCAATTGGTGTTCGCTGTGTTTCCCACCACTGATTAATAAGTTTTCTCTCCCTCTCGTACTGCTCTTTCAATCGAGTGTTGTGCCGTGATACTTCGGAGTAAGCGGTTTTGTATTTTTCAACATTCTCGTCATACTTCTGCTTCGACGAGCGAATTTTTTTAAGATCAGCCAACGACAAACTTGAGAAATTTTTCAATAGCACAGGCTGGCTTTGTTTTTTTAACCGTCGAACTTCTACCGTAATACATCTTCCGTCACCCAGCTATATTTATGTTGAACTGTCTCGATTCGTCACGATGACGCATTTCAAGACCAGACTCCGGCCATACAAAATCATCCGCCAAACGCAAGGTTTGTGATCTCAAACAAAACGGCAGCACCCACAATTTCAGCCCAGTGGATTTCGGGAACTCAAAAACCGGAAGCGGCTGATCAAACGCTGCTGTTCTTGGGTAAACCAGCGCCAAAACACCAGCGCCGTCCAAGTAGCTCTGGCCGTAGGCCTGCAACTGATAGAAGTCAGCCTGTGACAGGCCATACTTGTCCGATCCGTTGGCTTTCACGCCATCAAGCAACTTCCACTTGGTGTCCAGCACCAGTCGGTTGGCATGGTCGTCATGAATCAGCAGGTCCGGCTTCATCCGGAACCAGTCCTGCTCTTGATGGCGAACCAAGTAGTGGCTGCGGGCCTGTGTCTTGAGCACAAAGCCATGGCTGACCTGCTTTTGCAGGTGCTTGGCGACGAAGGCCTCGAACAATGCCTCCATCGGGAACAGCAAGGAAGGCGCAGAGTGATTGCCTGAGCCGGTCAGCGGTGACTCATTGCCCAAGACCAACCGTGCCCACGCCAGGGCACCTTCGTAATGGCTCATGCTGCGGTCAATGCGCACCCGTTGAAAATCAGCACTCGACTGGTCAGACACCGGCACATCGGCAAACACGAAAGCCAACTCGCGCGCCAGCTTCTGGTTTTCTTGAGAGCTGGTCAATCGCAACACATGTTGCAGGGCAGTGTGCAGCAGACGGTTTTCGGGCCGGTCCGTGGTGAACTCATCAAACTGGGTAAAAAACCGATCCGCCCGGAACAGGTTCTGACGCAGATGGGTTACAACCATCAACTTGCCACGCAGGGCAAAAACATTGTCTTGCCGGACCGAGTAGTCACTTTGAAGCCCACGCTGGACCACCAGTTCAACTGCCCGCAGGAACTCGGATATGAAAACCTCCAGCAGTGGCATGCGACGGGCCAGCAACTTGGCCTTGTCGGTCTGCACATGCCTGAAGCGCTGCAGACAGCAGAGCATGTCGATCAACAGCTGCCTGGCCTCTACGGCGCCGCCACCGATGGCTTTGCCGACCTTGGGCAGCACCTCAATCTGGAATCCATTGGGCGCACGCAGGACGCCGACAAAGCTGGTCACCTGAACAGCACGGCTGCCCTTGCGTTGAGACAAGCGAATCCATGAACCTTCACCGAGGTCTGCGATGCGCAGTGCTTCGGCTTCAAGCCAAGCAAACACGGTTGGCGGCACCGCATGAATACCATCCACACCGACAGCACCGCCTCCGGTAGGCACCAGCGCGTCGAATTCGTAGATGGAGATGGGCTTCATTGCAGGCTCAATTCGCCACGGCCTCGTAGATGCCGACGTAGGCACTGGGGTTGGTAAGTGCGGCATCCTGCTTGTGGAACCGCCGCTTGGTCGAGAAAGTGTCCAGCCCGTGGTCATGGCCAAAGAGCTCGATCAAGTCGTCTTCGTGGTCGGGGCTCTCAGCAATGAATTGCGCCGAAGTTGGTTTTTGGTTGTCCGCCAGCACCAAACGGATCTTTTGCCAGTCCTCGAAGAAGTACTCCTCAAGCAAGGGAATGATCCGGTTGCGGAACACCTCTCGCAGGGCATCCAACCTGGGCTGACCGTCGCCCATTTGCTTCAGGTCGGTGAAGTAAGCGTGGCCAATGCAATGGTCACGGTCGTAAAGTGCTTCGATGTGCCGGTTGATTGCCGCCAGCATCTTCGGGATATTGATGACTTCATCATCAAGCGAGATGCGTAAACCAGCCAGTGGTGCACCTGCCTCATCACCGGCGTCCGGCAGGATGGGCACGAATTCAAAACGACGGCGAAGTGCAGTGTCCAGCAGCGCCAGTGACCGGTCTGCCGTGTTCATCGTGCCGATGATGTCCACGTTGGCCGGAACGCTGAATGGCTCACCCGAGTACGGAAGTGTCACGGTCACCGCCTGCGCACCACCTTCACGTTTGTCAGCCTCGATCAGCGTGATCAGTTCACCGAAGATCTTGCTGATGTTGCCCCGGTTGATCTCGTCGATGACCATGGCAAATCGCTGGTTCGGTGCCAGACGTGCACGGCGGCAGAGATCCTTGAACACCCCAGAGCGGATTTCGTACTGCACATCAGACTCGTCAGCGCCGCTGGTCAGGACCAGGCGTAAACCCTCGACAAATTCTTCGTAGCCATAGGATTGGTGAAAAGTGACGAAGCTGTAACGCTGGACGGCACCGGCAGGCTCTGGTCCCTTTTTCAGTTCGTCGACCAACTCCATGAGGTGCGCGCAGTCATCCTGCCAATCACCTGCAAACTGCCAGAACGACGTTTCGGTCTTGTCGAAAATCGCCGGGGTGATGCGTACCTTCATGTTGACCGTGGTGGATTCGTCAACCGTGTGGTTTTGCAGGGTACGCCACAACGTGTTTTGAATGATGCTCAGCTTGGCACCTTTCTTTGCCGCCACGGCCTGCGTGAAAGGATGCTTGGCAATGTCACTGACCTTGGCCGACGCCGTCTTGCCACCCATCTCGTACAGGGCAGCGGCTGCTACCTCCCACCACTTCAGGTGCGAGAAGTTGTCGGCAATGAACTGCTGGCGCCACTCATCATCAGACACGTCGGCGGTGGCGCGCTCATAGTCACGCTTGAGCAATTGCATCAGCGTGTAGGTCTTGCCAGTACCAGGAGGCCCGTAATAGATGATGTTCTTGCTCATGCCACCTCCCTGGGATCCAGTGTCTGTATTGACTGCTTCAGATGTGGTCTTTGATTCAGTCGTGTCAGGGTCAAAGTTCCATGCCGCCAGTGACAGGCTGGGAAAGTCATGGACGGGGAAGCGATTGCTGGCGAACTCGCCTTCGAGTTGCTCCACCAACTCAAGGTAGCGTTCAGCACTGCAGGGTGCGCCTTGACCACGCTTCAATATCTGGATGCCCAGCTTGGACTCCAGATAGTCGCGGGACTGGCCGTCAAGCGTCAGGTAATGCCAAGGCAAGATCCAGTACAAGCCTTGGCTCAAGTTCCAGGAAGTGCCTCGGACCTGGATGGCAGCGTTGTAGGCCTCGATGAACTCTTTGCGGGTAGCGCTGCTCTCGTCGTCAACCAGTCTGATGGCGGCTTCAAAGACACGCCAAAGCTTTTCGATGTCGTCCGGCTTGCGGCGGTACGCGTATGAAAAGAACCAGGAATTCTGTGGATTGACGATAGGGATGCCATCGAACGACGTCGGCGGTTCATCAGCAATGCCGATCATCTGACCCAACTGACCGGCGATTGCGGCCCGATTTTTGGGTGTGACCTTGCCGCGATTGAAACCGCCCATCAACGTGAAGGGACAGATATCTTCGAGTGCGATGCGATTCTTCGCTGGGTTTTCATCGTTGGTCAGGTAGGTGAGCAGCGGCTGTGTTTGCGCCAGCGACTGCAGGCCTGTGATCAGCGGTGTACGGTTATGCCGGTATTCCAGCAGCTTGCGTGCAAAGGCTTCGTAGAACTCGGTCCATGCAAACTGATTTTCAACGGACTGGTCGCCATAGCGCTCCTTCCAGTAGGGTGCGTTGCGAAACCGGTCAATGTCTTGTGCTTGCCCCTTGAATGTGAAGTCAATCAACCCTTCGGTACACCAGTCCGTGGGCTCTACGCGCCAGACGGTCAATCGGTTGGTGTAGAAACACCAGATGCGGGGCGGGTCAACCTTTTCCCAGTCGACCTTGACGCGTTTGCCATCTTGCATGTTCTCGGTGATGGTGCCGATGGCCTTGATGGCCATGACCGAGACAGGCTGCCCCTTGGAATCGAAGGGCAGATTGTGCTTTTGGGTGTAGGTGGACTTGATGGCGATGCGCTGCCCAGGGCGCATGGACTTGACCTGATCCAGGTAACGGTCGTCGTAGCCGTTTTCCCAAATGCCATCTGCAAGGAAGCGTGGCGTCTGATCGTTGGTGCGGTCGTAGCTTGCGCCGACGAACCAGTAGGTCTTGTTCATAAATCCCCCCTGTGATGGGCTTTGATCAGGTTAATCAATTGCCACCACCGTGTCATAGAGTCCGTAATGAGTAAGCCCCTCATGGCTGGGTATGCCGGTGTACCGCAGCGAGGCATCCTCATACCGCCGGAATGCAAACACCGCCTGATTCATCTGTTCGGTGTTGAATACCTTGAGTCGGACCAAAAGGTGAAAGTCTTGGACCGTCAGGCCGGTGACTGTCAAAAATAGATCTGGCTCAAGCTTGGTGATAACGTCCTGCAGCGTGTTCTCGCGGAAATCGGTGAGGTACATGAAGGCTGGAATGCGGGTGGCAAACTTGATCAGCTTCTCCTGCACCAGCTTGCGTTTGGATTTGTATTCCCGTTCTTCGTCGGACAGCTCTTTCTTTTCTTTCTTGCTCAGTTCGCCCTCTTTGGCCTTGTTTTTAAGCCCTTTGACCTTCTCGCTCTTGTTGATGATGGTCTCGATGACGTTGTCGCCCAAAGAGCGCCATCCTTCAATGCGCTCGACAGCAGCCATGGCATCTGGGTTGTCCAAAATACGACGCAACGTACCGTTGTCTACGTTGACCAGCAAGGCGCTCTCCCACTTGCGGGCCAGCAGCGTGGCCGACGTACCGGCCATCGCAATGTCCAGAATGCCCCCCGCGTCAATTTGCGTCATGTTGGCGCCGTCATAGGCCAGCACGGGCAGGAAGGCCACCAGATCCTTGACCGCGTTTTCCGGGTTGGACTCATTGGGCGATAGGCCAATGCCGTACTCGCAGAGCTGTCGCAGCGCACGCGTGGGAGCGAAATCAAAAACGAAGCACACGGGCTTCAGAATTTCTTCCTCATTCGGGTTGTCGCCGTTCGGGTTTTTGATCGACCATGGTGACTGCACCCGGAATGCCGCCTGAAAATAGGTCTCGGGTGACTTGAGGTTCCGCAGCATCAAGATTGACGACCATTGCGCCACCGTCACACCTGTCGTGAGCTTGCCGCAAGACAGGGTAATGGTTTGGCTCTTGAACCCACTGCCGATGGCACGGCGGACCGGAGGTAATGCTTCCAGCCCAATGCCTGCTGAAGACCCAGCAGCAACAATCACCTCATACCCATGCCAGAAAGTATTTTGCTTTTCGGCCAGTAGATTGGCCATGGCATGGCAAGCTGCCACGTTGGGCATGAACCAGAATGAATGCTGCAAGTAAGGCAGCAGCCGCACATCTGAATACGGGAATGGCGGCCGCGAGCCGGCTTTCAGCAATTCAGTGGAATGTGCTGTATGCCCGCCCCGAATGATGTCCAGCCACTTCTGCACATCGCCCTTGTGTTTGAATTTGGCGCTCGCGCCAACCCCCGATGCCTCGAAAAAGGCATTGAGATCAAACTCATCAAACTCGCCGCCACTGGCCACCGCCAGCAGTTCGTCGGGCATCTGATAAGTCAAGAGCCGCATCTGCGGCAATGAACCGTAGGGATTGCGCCGGTCGGGGTGTTGATCGGCAAACGCTGCCTTGGCACGCTGCTCATCGGTGTAGGTCCAGTTGAAGATCTGCTCTTCGATGAATTCGCCGGTGGCCAACGCTTTGAAGGGTGTGCCCGACAGATACAGGTATGCACGCGTGGTGATGGGTAAGAACTCGGCCTCTTGGTCTGCCAAGACGGTCAAGTCCTCGTTGATGCCATCAAGCTCGCCGCCGTATTCGAGCTTGGCTTCTTTCTTGGCTACCGCATCTTCTTCGCCTTCAAACAACTCCTTGGCGGTGTCTCGCCAGGCACCGAAATGGTATTCGTCGAACACCACCAGATCCCAGTTCACTGTGTGCAGCCATTCGTTGCGAGGCTTGATATTGCCCAACGCATCTCGGCCCAGTAGGTCCTGAAATGAGCCGAAATAAACGACGGGTTTGTGCTTATCGATCTGCGTCGGATCGCTGCCCGAATTGCGGGACAAATATTGCCACCCATCGAAATCGACATGGCTTTCCAGGTCGGTCTGCCAAGCATCTTCCACCGCTGGCTTGAAGGTCAACACCAATACGCGCTTGGCACCCAGTTGCTTGGCCAGCTGGTAGGTGGTGAACGTCTTGCCGAACCGCATCTTGGCGTTCCACAGAAAGCGTGGCGCCGCATTCGGGTCTTCGGCCCAGATGGACTGGTAGTAATCCAGCGTTTTGTTCACCGCCTCGGCCTGCTCAGCACGCATGCCAAAAGACTCGTGGTGAGTACCCGTGAGCCGTTGGCCAGTACGCAGTTCGGTAAGCACGGTCTTGACGTCGTCAACCGTGCAACGCACCCATTCCAGTTCGGGGTTGTCCAGCCCCTTCTTGACCAGCGCTGCGCGCACTTCATGGTCAGAGAAGATGCTTCCATCATCGCGCTCTGCCGCCTCGTCCAGCACGATGGTGTAGTTCTTGATTGCGGCGGTCTTCAACTGTTCTGCCACACGCAACGTCACATCACGTGCGGTTTGCCCCACCTTCAGCAGACCCGCATGAGCCTCATCCGCAATGGTGTAGGCGTAGATGCGCGGTCTGGCGATTGGCTTGGGAGCGAGGATGTCCTCTACGGTGGGCTTATTCATCGTCGACTTCACTCACTTCGACATCGCCCAACAGGTCGCTCGACAGATCCATCGGGCGGACCACCTTTTCGATGAAGTCGATTTCGTCTTGAGTGATGCCATACCTGGCATACAGATCTGCGTCGGACCACGGCCGACTCCAGTCCTGCTTGGGCACAAACGTGTAAACCTTGCGCGTGGTGTCCTGCGAAGGCTTGTGCAGCAGGATCAAAAGACGCGTCAGACGGCACGTCAGGTAAGACAGCGCATTTTCGGCTTCTGCCTTGGTCGAGAAGGGTCCGATGCAGAGGTAGGTTTCTGAGCAGACGCTGCCTGGCTCGCCGATGAATGGTGTGCTGAGGATTCGATGCGGATAAGTGTCACGGTTGCCGGTCCCAGGCGCTGCTCGGCCTACGTAAATCTTCCAAGCTTCCACATATTCCAGACCTGCCGAAATCGAGTCTCTTGAAACATATCCTGTGCCACCGTTCTGATAAATCAATAGGTCATCAGCCTTTTTTATCTTTCGCCCTTTGAACGTAGTTTCCAGTGCAAATGGTTTCCGAGAACTAACCAGCGCATCGAATTTCTTACCTGCCGGTAACTCAACCGACCCAGATGCGCCAGTCTCGCAATCCATGACCTTCTTCAGTATTGACACGCCCTCGTTAAAGCGAATGAAGACATCCGCACCCACTTCCATTAACGGGCGTGTTGCTGTAGAAACGGGCCAATCCTTGAAGTGCGTACTGACTTGGCACTGGCCGCGGTGGTCTCGGTTCCAGAGGAAATAGCACACACCACCTTTCAAGCCCACGCTAGGGAATACGTCCGAGGCACTGAGGTAATCGTCAATCGACCTCAGGCGATCGTCTGAAAGCATTGACTCTCGAAAATCATCCAGCCCTTTGCCGCCCGCGAACCAGCGTGCTGGAATGATCATGGATAGATACCGGGGCTCAAGCTGTTTCGCCTGCTCCACAAACATCTGATAGATGGGCGCAGCGCTTGTGCCGTAGCCGCCGTCGCTGAGCTGATACGGCGGATTGCCAATAATGACGTCGAATTGCATTGCCTCTCCAAACAACTCGGCCATGCGAGTTTTGATGTTGTCGGTGTGAATAAAAGCGTAAGCATGGGTTTCCATGTCGCCGCCCCGGTCCAGCGCCTGTTGGCTGGCGCCGCAGTAGGTGCATTTGCCATTGACCCAAGTGTGCTCAGTGCGCTCGAACCAGACGTTGCCTGCCTCGGTGGCAAAGCCTTTGGCCACTGCGTGCGGCCCGTTGGCCCATTTGGAGCAATACAGGCTGCGCCGAGCCAGAAGGCTGGTCAGACGCGTGATGCCGATACCAAACACCTGCTGGGTCAGGATGTGATTCACGCGTTCCTGCAAGTCAGGAATTTGCCGGGCCAACCCTTTGACGAGGCGGGTTGTGATCTCGCGGAGAAATACTCCGGACTTGGTAAAAGGGTCCAAAAATTTCACCGATGAGTCAGACCACAGGTCTGCTCCATCATGGTCAGTGGCCCACGTCTGGGCCACCTTGTCCAACATGCGGTTGGCCAACTCAGGCGGCGTGAACACCTCGTCGTTTGACAAATTGGCAATGCAGGTCAGCACATCAGGGTTGCGCCCGCGCAGCGTGAAACTGACTTGTTGATTCATGTGACCTCCCGAGACACGTTGTTTGCCTCAAGCGCGGCCAGCTCGCGCATAGTCATTGGCGCATAGGTCTGAATGGGCGTGAAAATTTCGTGCTTACCGAACAGTGATCCCTCGGCGCTGAAGTTGGCGGAGCCCGTCAACACATCCAACCGAAAATCCCGGCGCTGAAACTTGCCCTTACCCAGGTAGCCCCACTCTGCAAACGCGATGGGTTGGCCATCACGTGCACGCATGGTCAGTGCATCGCCGTGAAGAATGTTGGTCTTCAACACGTGCATGGCAGCCAAGTAAAGCTCGTCCTCGTCGCTTGCCTGGGTATATTCAACGAATATTTCCAAGGCGTTCTCGCGACATTCGGCAACGTTGTCAGCCAGCAATTCAATGCCATAGATACACATCAAGGCCAGCAGGGCGTAATGCCGCCGCTCGAAATCGGACTTACCGTATTTCAATTCAACGGCAGCCAGTTTGCGCCTCAAGATACGCGCAATGAAGTTGCCGCTGCCGCAAGCTGGCTCCAGGAAGCGGGCGTCAATGCGTTCGCTCTCGGCCTTGACCAGGTCGAGCATGGCCTCGACCATCCAGGGCGGGGTAAATACCTCGCCATGGTCGACTACACGCTGTTTTGATTTAACCAGTGTCACGAATAAACCTCACTCCGGCGCCACTAATCTGACGCTCGGAAAATAATTCTTATAACGCCGAGTATCTCGGGTTAATACCGGCAGGCCGCTGACAGCGGCGTGTGCCCCGATAAAAAAATCCCCGAGCACATTGTTTTTCACGCCCCCGCTGCGGCGGTACTGCACGAAAGCTTTGCCCGCCAGAAACAGGGCAGGCTTGGGTATTTCCAACATGCGCAGCTCCATGCCATCAAGCACTTGGTCCAGTGCCTCGACGGTAGAAAACGTCAGCGATAGCTCGGAGTAGATGATGGGGTTGATGGCCAGCCGGTAGACCTTGGACTGCGCCTGCAGCTGCGCGATGGACCAGTCAACCCAGTCCGGGTCGTTTTCCAGGACATCGACCAGAACGTTGGTGTCGACCAGCATCAGGCCTCGCCGCGAAGAAGTGCCATCAGGTCTTGCGTGCGCCACTTGACGTCGGCCTTGCCGCGGGCGGCTTCAAACCGGTCGGGCTTGCGCTTGGCCGAACCTTCGGCCTTGTGGATCACCACTTCGCCGTCCTGGTTGACGGCAAAGTCCACCGGCATGCCGGGGTGCAGGCCCAGGGCATCGCGGATCTGTTTGGGGATGGTGACTTGCCCCTTGATGGTGAGCGTGGTCGACATGCAGCCTCCTGTGTTTTACAATCGATTCTATAGTAATACCACTGTGTGATGGTGGCAATACATGTGTTTTTGCCAAGCCATACAAGAGGGAACAACCATCACCACCGTCACGAACGTCACAGACTGGCCCACTGGTGATCTTGGTGACGATTGTGACGGTGCCATCCTCTTGTTTGACCTTGCTGGGACGCGTATGAAGGGTGTGAGTCGAGATCGCTCCCTTACCCTGAAGACCGCACATCATTTTTAATATACTGATCTTTTATCCAGTATTACCATGAACAAATTCACCGCCCCCACCAACTGCCTGCGCTACTGGGACCTGGCCGACCACATCCGCATCGATGACGCCATCGCCCTGTGGTGCGGAGTCGAGCCCGCCCAACTCGCCAGTCTGAACTTTGAAACCCAGTGCATGAGCGCCAAGCGGGCCGCTCTGGTTGCTGCTCTGCGGTCAGAACGGCTGGAATACGAGGACCTGGGCATCGTCACCGCACGTGGCCAAGTGTTCAAGGGCGCGCCCATTGACGAGTTGCTCGAAAAAAACCGCCTGGTCATCAACAAGGCCAGCCTGCGCCGGTGGTTCGAACAGTTGCCGTTTGAAGATCAACCGCCTTTCCTGTTCGACGAGGCACGCCAACCGATATTGCCGGACGGCAGCGATGTGGCCGAAATGAGCAGTCTGAAAGCCTTGGCCATGATGGCCATGTTGCTGGCGCAGTCGTCGCAGTACCGCATCGGCGATCGGCCCAACTCGGACGCCATCGGCAAGGCCGTGCTCGAAGCAGCCACTGCCTATATGCCTGGCAACACCCGTGGGCTCTATGCACTGCACAAGAAGATCGCCGAGGCCCTTAAAAAGTACGGGCCGGAGATCAAGATCCATCGGGCCTGATGGCCCAAAACTGAACTTCAGTTTTGTTTTCTGACTTCAACTGACAGCATGAATTGACCCCGGCAGCATCTCGGCATTCCCAAATAAACCGGAAGGAATGCCGAAATGCCCAAAAGGGTCCGAACACCTGCCAGCGCCGCTGCCCTGCGCGCTGAATTCTGGCAAGCGCCGATCGAGGCCTTGCTTGACCGCAAAACCGCTGCTGCCGGGATGGGCTACACCGTCGGCTGGCTGGAGTGGTCTGCCACCCACGGCGGTGGCCTCATCCTCACCAAGATCGGACGCACCGTCCGCTACCGCAAGGCCGATGTGCTGGCTTGGCTGGACGCCAACAGTCGCCGCATCGAGCGCACCTCCGAACTCACAGATCGGGGGTGATCGTGAGCCATACCCCTTCCCCCGATACCCAAACAATAGAAGGGCATCGTCACAACCATCACGACCATCACGCCGAGGGACTGTCCGGTGACGGTTGTGATGATGGTGATGGTTCCTCTCTATTGTTAGACATCGGCGAAACACACATATCGCTTGCCGATGCGAACGTCACGGCTGCAACCACCGGTCATACCGAAGGTTCGGACGCCAATCCCGCCCCCCAGGCCGATGATCTGATCGACCCCGAAACCGACCCCGTCGGCGTGATCGAAGCGGCACTCGCGCGACTGGTCGATGACGTCGGCGTCCTGGCCGAAGAACCAGTGGTGCGTGCCTTCACGGTGCTCAAAGCCACCGACATGGCCACGTACCTGCGACTGCGCCACGCCGCCAAGATCACCAATCGCGGCTGCTCGGTCACCGTGTTGGACAAACTGGTCAGCAAGGAGCTGCCCGACAGCGACGACGATTCATCGGCTATCGATGACCTGGTGGACATTGGCCGCACCCAGTGCCAGTTGCACCACGATGCCGACCGCCTAGCCGTGGCCATCATTCCCATGACGGACCGCCAAGAGGTCTGGCGGGTGGCTTCCGCCGGCTACGAGTCCTGGTTGCGTGCGGCCTACTGGCGTGCCAAGGAATCCGGCGTGCCCGACATGACACTGCGTGCGGCGTTGGCCACGTTGTCAGCTGCCGGTGTCAACGATGGTGATGAAGTCGCCGTTCACCTGCGCGCCGCCGAAGCCGAACCGGGCTACCTCATCGACCTGTGCGACGAGCACTGGCGCATCGTGCATGTCACCGCCCGGGGCTGGCAGGTGTTGAACACATCACCGCAACTGTTCACCCGCACCCAGTCACAACGCGCATTGCCCCTGCCACAGGCCGGTGGCGACCTGGGCTTGCTGTGGCAGCACGTGAACATTCCCGCCGACCGGCGCCTGCTGGTGCTGACCTGGCTGTTGGACTGCTTCCGTCCCGACACCCCGTTTCCGATTTTGGAGTTGGTCGGTGAGCAGGGCTCGGCCAAGTCCACCACGCAGTCCATCCTGCGCAGCCTGGTTGACCCCAACAAGGTGATGTTGCGCGGCCGCCCCAAAACCGTGGAGGACATCTTTGTCGCCGCCCAGAACAACTGGCTCGTCTCTTATGAAAACCTCTCGGGCCTGACCGCCGAACAGCAAGACGCCTTCTGCACCCTGGCCACCGGTGGCGGCTTTGCCTCGCGGCAGTTGTACACGAACGGCGAAGAACACGTGATGGAGACCAAGCGGCCGGTGGTCCTGAACGGCATTGCCGTGGTCGCCACCCGTCCCGACCTGATCGACCGGGTCATTCACGTGAGCATGCCGGTGATTCCGGCCACCGCCCGCAAGGACGACGCCGATACCCATGACGCGTGGGAGCGCGACCGCCCGTTGGTGTTTGGCGCGCTGCTGGACCTGTTCGCCGCTGCTCTGGCCATCCTGCCGACGGTTCATCTCACCCACAAGCAGCGCATGGCCGACTACGAGCGCCTCGGCGAAGCCGTGGCACGCGCCCTGGGTTTCGAAGCCGGTCACTTCCAAACGCTGTATGCAGAACTGGTGCGAGCAGGCATCGACCGGGCATTGGAGAGCAACAGCGTGGCGCAGGTGCTGGACAAGTACATCCAGGAGCGCATCACGCCCTTCAACTGGCAGGGCACCGCCGGTCAGCTCTATGACTTGCTCAACGGTCAAACCCTGCTGGACCGCAGCACCGATCGATCCACCTGGCCGAAGTCCCCGAAGGGGCTGGCCGACCAGTTGCGCCGCATTGCACCGGCCTACCGCGCCAAGGGCGTGGAAATCAGCCACCTCGGTCACAGCCGTGAGGGCGCGATCTGGCGCATTGCCACAACCAGCACCACACCCGAATCCCGAACGTTCGACGCCACGCCGCCCAGCGTCAACCCCACCCCTGTGGGCGGCACCCGCTATGGAGAACACCGTGAATAAGCACGCCACCACCTCACCCCCGAAGAACCTGCATCCGATCTGGTACCGCCACTTTGGCGTCCAGGCGCTGCAACCCACACCAACGGCCAACCGGTCGCAGCCGCCACGCCGTCAACCCACCCGCACCGACGGGCAGATCCTGCTGCGCGCCGTGCAAGCCCTGGTCGCCTCGCGCGGCCCCGTCAAACACGTTTATTGAAAGGACGACACACCATGAAACTGAACCCCTTTGCCAAGAAGACGGGCGCATACCTGGCCAGCATCAAAGCCGAACACGACGACCTCAAAACCCGGATCGAGGACATTGAAGATGAATTGTTCGATGCCCGTGCCGATTACGAGGCTGCCAGTGAGAAGAACACTCGTCTGCGCGAAAGCGCCGGTCGTTTGTCCATGAACACCCCGCCCGCAGCGTCGGCGCACTGGCCGGTGGTCGCGGCGGCCTCCCAGAAGGTTCAGCAGTTGGAATCGAAATTGAGTGATCTCAAGAGTCGCATTCCACCACTGGCCCATCTGATTGAAGGCCCTGACGATCACGAAAAAGCGCAGGCCCGTCTGCAGACACTGAACAGTCGGCAAGCGGAACTCACCAGCGAAATCGCCAAGGCCGACACCGTCACAGCCAAGTTGGAAAAACGCATCACCGATGTGCAATCACGCATCGCCGCCGAGAACCAACTCGCCGCTGAAGCCTTGATTGGTGCCGAAGGGGAATTCACGGTGCCGGAGGTGCTGGCCAAGCTCGAGGCCGAACTGCGACTGGCGCAGACGGCGCTGGCTGACCTGACGACCAAGAAGGCCGCCTGGCGTCAAGAGCACGACGATAACCGTGCTGCTTTGCGTGAAGCAGAACATTCGCTGGTCCACACCCGCGCCACCGTCATCGAAATCGAGTTGTTCGAGAAGGTGATGCCGCTGATGGATCTGTTTGCCCGCGCCGCTGTCTCTCGCAGCGCCCGTAACTGGGGCGATAGCGAGTACGAGTACCTGATCAAGATTCCCAGTGAACAGGTGACGGCTGCGCGCCGGGCGCTGGGCATGACAACCGAGGACTGATGGTAGAGGCAGGTCATGCGCAGTCGCGGCATATGCATGGCCTGTCGTGGGTGCGGTTCTTCTTCCCGCACCCGCTCTTTCTGCCCATGTCGCGTAACGCCCGGCCGGTGCTGACTGTGAACGGCATTGCAGAAAACCGGCCACCCCCGAATTCACCTCGAAAGGACACCCATGGAAATCCACTCCACCCGTCTGGATGCGGGCAACCCGTTTGCCCGGCAGCAGCAACTGGCCAGCAGCGTGCGTCACGCCCTCAACCGCCTGCCGCCCAAGAACCGGGCCCAACTGCTGGCGCAAGTTGCGCCACCGGTCCAGTCACCCCGCCCCGTGCCTCAGAGCGCGGTGTCGTACCGCGTGCCAGTGCCGGTGGTGCAGGCCACGGCCACCCCGGTGCAGACCGTCCATCCCACGTTGGTCTACCGCCCCCGGCGAGTAGCGCAAACCGTGCCTTGGCAGTTGGCCCTGCTGATCAACGGCATCCGCCTGACCCGTCGGGCCAAGAAGGTCTGGGCTCGGGAGATAAAGGACGCCAAGAAGGAGTGGCGGTGGTTGCAACGCCAACTGCTGCGGGCTATTGCGCGCCGGATGGGGCTGTTTGCCACCCCTGCGGGAAAACGATGGGTCCTTCCTACGCATAGGGCTATACGGGGGGCAACAGCGCAGCGCTTCGCTAGGCGCTGACCACAAAACCAGGTTACCACCCCGCCGGTTACCACGGCGGTTACCACCCCCGGCGCTGGCCGGGGGACTTCACACGCAACAAGGAAATGAAATGAATACCACCACCACCAACAACAACGACACCCAACATCCGCACCCCCACTTGCTGGTGCCCATCTGGCGCGACACCCCCAGCATTGAACTGACCGTCATGGGCTGGTTCGCAGCCGGTCACGAATTGTTGTGGGTCCCCATCTTTGAAGTTGACGGCGGTCCTGGCGCCTTGGCCGTGGCACAAGCTGATGCCCAAGCGATCACCCGACGCGGCCCCTACATCGTGCGCCAGCTCACCGACCTGTATTGGCTACCGATGGGCATCCGGGGTTGGTTGATCCCTGCGCATCTGGAGGACACCGATGTGATCTGCATGCGCTTGGCCCCAGGCGAGATCAGCTTTGGCCAGATTCGGCGCAAGGGCATGAACCGGCCCCTGACCTGGCGCGACGACACCGAAAGCGAATTGTGAGAGCCAGTTATGACTTGGCTTCTGGTGCCAGAAGCGCGTTCATGGAGGTCCACAAACCCCTCTCAGGAAAGGAACACTGAAATGACCATCACAAACGTCACAACCGTCACCGCCCAGGTGACCGACACCAACCAACGGCCCAAGGGCATGATGCCCGTGCAGGTGGAGTTTGACGCCGAAGGTCCCGTGCGTGCGCAGCACGCCGGGGATGTTTACCGCTACACCGGCAAGGCGGGTCACAACCGCGCCACGGGTGCTGCGGTGCGCGAAATGGCCACCATCGACGACGCCCGGCTGTGGATCACGCTGGACGGCACAAAGGTGTGGGAGGACTGAGCATGATTGATCACACCCAAACCGTCACGATCCGTGCCCAGTTGGCAGCACTGCCGTCGTTGCCGATGGCCGAACTCTGGGCGCTGTGGGACCAACACTTCCCCCGGCGGCCCGACCACCGCAACCGCAAGTATGTGGAGTCCCGCCTGGCCTACCGCATACAGGAAAAGGCCTACGGCGCCTTGCTGCCCAACGTGCGCAAGCTGCTGGTCGAGGCCGGGGCCAAGCGCTCCAAGATCAAGACCAACGTGGGGCGCGGCACGCCCGCGTTGTTGATGCCCGGCACCACGCTGATCCGCGAATGGGAAGATCGCCAGCACCGCGTCACTGTCACGCCCGATGGCCCGTACGCGCTCGACGGGCAGGTGTTCAAAAGCCTGTCGGCGGCGGCACGCCACATCACCGGCACCCGCTGGAATGGGCCGAGGTTCTTTGGCCTGCGCGATGGCAAAGGAGACCTGTGATGCGGGTACCCCTTGCAACACCAACATCCACACTGACCGTGCCGCCCAAACGCTGTGCCGTGTACTGCCGCGTCTCCAGCGATGAGCGACTGGACCAGTCGTTCAATTCCATTGATGCCCAGAAGGAAGCTGGACACGCCTTCATCAAAAGCCAGAGCCACGAGGGTTGGATTGCCGTGGCCGATGATTACGAAGACGGCGGCTTCTCCGGCGGCAACATGGAGCGCCCTGCCCTGCGCCGCCTGATGGCTGACATCCAAATAGGCAAGATCGACATCGTGGTCGTTTACAAAATCGACCGGCTATCCCGCTCGCTGGCAGATTTTGCGCGCATGGTCGATGTGTTCGACCGCCACAAGGTCAGCTTCAGTGCGGTCACGCAGCAAATCAATTCGGCCACGTCCATGGGGCGATTGATGCTCAACGTCCTGCTGTCCTTCGCCCAGTTCGAACGCGAGGTCACCGGGGAGCGTATTCGCGACAAGATCGCCGCCAGCAAGGCCAAGGGCATGTGGATGGGCGGGCCGTTGCCATTGGGCTATGACGTGCGCGACCGGCTGCTGGTGATCAATGATGCCGAAGCCAAACTGGTGCGCCGCATCTTTGACGACTTCGTCAGCATTCGCTCCACCACGCTGATGGTCAAGACCTATCGGACCGAAGGGCTGCTCACCAAGGGTGGCAAGTCCTTCAGCAAGCAGACGCTCTACAAGATGCTGCACAACCGGATGTACCTGGGCGATATTGTTCACCGTGGGCAAGGCTACCCAGGTCAGCACCAGCCCATCATCACGCAAGCCCAATGGGATGCGGTGCACGCGCTGCTGGCCACCGATGACAAGGAACGCCGCCGGGAAACCAAGGACCGTCAGCTGGAGCCGGTGCTGCTGCGCGGTCTGCTGTACACCGGCGATGGTGAGCGACTAGTGCCAAGTTACACCAACAAGAAGGGCAAGACCTACCGCTATTACAGCCCGGTCAAGCACCGGCGCTTTGGGGCCTGGGCCAGTGAGCACGGACCGTTGCCAGCGGCGCCCATCGAGGCCTTGGTCATCGAGCAGATCCAGGCGGCGCTGTCAGCGCCACACATTGTGCAAGCCGTATGCGACCGGATGCAGCAACTGCGGCCTGACATCAGCGAGCCCGAAGTGGTGCTGCCCATGCGCAACCTGGCCCGCCTGTGGCCACAACTGTTCCCGGCTGAGCAGTGCCGCCTGGCGCAACTGCTGATGGAGCGGGTGATCATCGCCAACGGCGGGTTGGAGATCATTTGGCGCGACAACGGCTGGCAGGAACTGGCGGCGGAACTGATGCCGGGCACCATTGGTGCGGAATTGCAGGAATGGGAGCAGATGGAGGAAACGGTATGAGGTCGAAGATTCAGACCACGGGCGCCCCCGTCGCCCGGCAAAGCAACCAGGGTGGGCGCACGAAGTTGTCGACCTTCATCCCGCAGAAGATCCGCAAGCGCGGTGGCAGCACGGTGATGGTGCGCCCCGACGGGCAGACCGCCACACCGGCGAAGCTGGCCGAACAGATTGACCAGCCTTTGTTGGCGGCGCTCACCCGGGCCTTCTACTGGCAGCACCTGTTGGACGACGGGGTGGTAGCCAGCGGCACCGAGATTGCCAAACGGGAAGGTCTGCACCATTCGACGGTCAATGAACTGCTGCGCCTGACCTTGCTGGAGCCCGCCGTCGTCCAGGCCATCCTGGCGGGCCAGCAGCCCCGGTGCATGAGCCTGCTGTGGTTCCAGCGCAATCCGCTGCCGACGGACTGGGTGGCGCAGCGGGAGGCGGTGGCGCGGTTCGATGCGTGATCGGTGGTCATGGTTGACAGCGAACCGACGCTCGTAAGTTGTTGATTTATAACGACCACCATCTGAGCCTACCCGCAGGCCAAACGGAGAATAGAGACGGCTCTGGCGCTGAAAACAGCGAAATTGGGGTGTTTTGGCCGGGGGCCACCCGCAGCACTTCGGCGCACTTCCCCTGGGAAACGGCCAAGAAAAAGGGCCCGGAGAATATCCGGGCCCCTGTGTATGGTGGTGGAGTATAGCACTACGCCAAACGCTCATCCCAAACGATAGCGGGTGTGGCAGTAAGCTCTCGGGACACTGGCATAAAAAAGTCCAGAACAACGCAGATCTACCTTTTACGAATCAGTTAGGGCTTTTGCAGCGTCGCGGGCTTCATCGATCAATCTTTGATGGAATTGACTACTTCATCCATCTTGGCTTGTAATCGCTTTTCTGTTGCTTCCATCGAATCAAGCATCGCCAGCACACCGAGACTTGGATTCGCGGAATCTCCAATGGCAACACTTGCAAACGCCTGAGTCACCTCGACGCGCAATTTGCGGGCTGCGTCGTGATACAGCTTCCATTGGTCGTAGAGCTCATAAAAGAGACGTTGAGCTTCTTGGTTATTCATCGCTCCTCCTAAGAAAAACTGGCCACATCCAATTTGACCCACGCCATTCCAGGCTGCTTCTCCACCAAGATCTGATCACCCTCCAGACGGTAGATCAGTTGGCATTTGTGCCTGGGGTTGGACAGTACGTCGGCATTGAAAATCGCCACATTTTCCCCTGTGGTTCTGCGAACAGATTGCGTCAGAAGACCGGGATGTCCCTCCCGGTGAATCCTCGCCCCTACTGACTGGCAAAACGCATAGTCCGACGGATGTAAGAGATCCGGGTGACTATCGGCGGCTTTCCGGAAATCCAGCAGCGCTGCATTACATGCCACTGAGTAGACCTTGCGCTCGGCGATTACTGTCATACGCTCGAATCCGGCATCACTCAGCAAACCCCGATACCAGTGGTAGGCGGACTCATAAACCGTCGTCTCGACAGAGTCTGATCCATACCAAACGCCATAGGACCCATCAGAAAACCGGCTTTCTTGCCAATGCTTGAACGGCCAAATGATCGCATTGAACCATTCAGCATCCTCAAACGGGCGATCGATGATGGGCGTGCGCGACCGGTACGGTGGCGGCTTGATTTCATCTTCCACCTTCTGCGCCAGCAACCACTCGGCTGGGTCAGCGGTGAGATCATCGAACAGGTCCTGCGATTGCAACAGGGACACGATGTTTCGAGCGACATCCTTGTGGATGTCGGCCAGCGCAAGTTGGGCGAACAGGGAATTCATTCCTGCTTCAGCTCAAACGCCCCGGGCGCGGTCCAAATACCCGCGCACCATCAGCAACCCCGCAAACCCCCATTCCTTGACTACATCTACGGGAGTCAAGTTGTCGAACGCCTTGTTGCGGGTGGTCATCCAGCGGTAGACCAAGTCTCGGTTCTGCGGGAAAAGAAGCCGCAGGTTCTTATGGATACCCAACAAGTGGCCCACGCGCTCGTACTGGTCACGGCTCGTGCCAATCGGCTTACCGCTGCGGTAGTTTGACAAAGCTGCTCTGTTGCTGGTGGCGATGCCCAGCAGCGCCGCCTGATCCTCGGTGCTCAATTTCCAGTGGTCGAGCAGAGTCATGACCATTTTGGCCAGGGCACCACGGTCTTGTGACGCGGTCACTTCACGTTCTGCTACAGCACCCATGGCTCGCTCCCTCACTAAGGTTGATCAAGGCTTGAGTATAGTCCAGTGTTTTTATAGTTTCAAATATAGTTTGAAACGAAACAAGTTGCAAATTCGGCATTGCTGGGTCAGATTTGAGGAACTCGCCCACATTCCACTTGGCTTTCTCCCGTCAGTACGGATGAATGGTCATCCCTACAACTACTGGAGAAACCGAATGACCACATTTCAACCTAGTCAAAAAATCACCCTGAACGAACACGAACTTGCAACTCGCTGGGGGATCAGTCCCAAGACCCTGCAACGCTGGCGGTGCGAAGGGCGCGGTCCCAAATACTTCAAACTGTCGAAACGGGTTTCGTACCCTATCGACGAAATTTTGGCCTTCGAGTTTGAGTCCTTGCATGAGTCAACCGATGGGGTCACGTGCGATCCAGATCAATTCAACAACCCGAGTTTTCTGACCGCCCGAGAAATCGCCGCAAAGATTGACATCCCGCTTTACTTGCTGACTCACCCCGGTGAGCGCAAAAAGAATGGAGTGCCGCACTATCGCGTCGGAAAAATGGTGCGTTTCAAACTGGAGGAAATCTTGAATTGGGCACACCAATACACATCGGAAATCGAGAGCAAAAAACAGACGATGCCTCGAATCATCCCTCTTGGCACTGTCCACCCCGGGCTTACGCGGATGATGTGATCAAACTCACCGTTCAAGTGCGAGCGCCACCAGCAGGTGGCGTTTTTTCTCAGAGATTTTGAGCTAGACTTCGCGAAAGTCTGTGGATGACCCGCTCTCACCTCGCGTGATGACCGCTCCACGTGCAAAGAGTCAGCGCCACCTTCAGGTGGCGTTTGGCTTTATGGGGTCTGTTGGGATCAGCATCCGATATTGGCCTCAGTGAGACTATTTTCACATTGAGTACATATCGGTTTCATCTCGCGAAAAACCTCATCCCATTTTGCAAACCGGTTCTGCGTGCATTGCGATGGGCCAAGCGAAACCTTCGACCACGCACCGTCGAAAGTTCTGTTGGACAAGCCCTACCCAGAGAATCTCATGGCGGTATCGGCATGCCGCAAATGCAACAACGGCCTTTCACTAGATGAAGAGTATCTGGCTTCGTTCCCTGATGCTCGCTGTGATCTAGCCGCACTCCAGAGCCAATTATCGAATGAGCAATTGTAAGAGCATGTGGAGCATCGCGTATTGGCCACTTGGTGACCAACAGATCTGACGATTGTATAGAGCCATCTGCCACGCACTATTCCAAAGACTGCCCATGGGTTTAAAAATTTGGTAAAATATAAGGCGTTTTAAACCATACCCAGGAGGCATCATGATTGCAGATCGCATTCGGCAAGCACGATTGGCTGCAGGTCTGACCCTGGGTGCTTTGGGTGAAAAAATCGGTGTTTCGCACACTGCAATTCAAAAGTACGAAAAGGGATTGCTAACTCCCTCATCCTCTCAGCTCCTCAAGCTGGCCCGTGCCTGCGACATCCGCACGGAGTACTTCTTTCGTACCCGCTCTGTCGAATTGCTTGAGCCAGAGTTTCGTAAAACAGCGACCTTTGGCAAGACGGCACAGGATGCACTAAAGATCAAGGTCGTGGAATTGGTGGAGAAGCGTGTGGAACTTCTCGGGGCTTTTCCAGAATTGCCTCTATTGGTGTTCGCCCCTCCGGTCGGGCTTCCTGAGCACATCCGTGAGTTGGATGAGATCGAAGCACTTGCCGATCAGGTCCGCAACGCTTGGCAGTTGGGAATGGACCCCATTGGGGACCTCACAGACACCCTTGAAGGTCTTGGTCTGTTGGTCATTGTCGTTGATGAAGAACACCCCGGGTTCTCTGGCCTGACCGCCAAAGCTCGCACCGACGATGTCCGGGAATTCCCGATCGTGGCCGTCTCAAACCGGTGGCCAGGAGATAGGCAGCGGTTTACGCTGGCTCACGAACTGGGGCATTTGCTGCTTGAGGGGCGGCTGGCTGCTGGCCTTGATGAGGAAAAGGCATGCGATCGGTTCGCGGGAGCCTTCTTGGCACCACGCGTGGCCGTGCATCAATTGCTTGGGCAGCAGCGCCACGCGCTGGAGTGGCAGGAGCTCTATGCGCTCAAGCATGAGTTCGGTTTATCAATGTCTGGCTGGCTGCAACGAGCCAAGCAGTGCGGTGTGATGACCGATGCAGCGCATCTCATGATGTTCAAACGCTTTTCGGCCAAAGGCTGGCGCAAGAACGAGCCAGGAAACCCATTACCTCAGGAGCATCCCCGGCTCTTCGATCAGTTGGTATACCGCGCTCTGGCGGAGCACTACATCTCTGAAGCCAAAGCAGCGGAACTGCTGGGCATCCCGATGATGCGCTTCCACAAAGAACGTCAGTTGGAGTCATCGGATGCGGTTGCTCATCAGTGATGCCAATATTTTGA
>JACCDI012005386.1_pt1 | contig 26571 bp, 25 predicted proteins | sample 7442791 | NCBI WGS metagenome assembly JACCDI01 (sample SAMN15323434, study PRJNA562643) | freshwater metagenome | isolation source: river surface water | place: USA:Blue River Watershed | collected 2017-08-15
ATTCGTCATTCAGGCCGACATTTAGAATAGTCTCCATCATCCCAGGCATCGAAAACTTTGCTCCCGATCTGACCGAGACTAAAAGTGGGTCATTGCGATCTCCGAGTCGCTTCTGTACTTCATCTTCTAGCTGTCTAAGAGCTTTAGTAAGTTGGAGTTCAAGTTCTAATGGGGCTTTTCCGTTTAGAAGATACTCTTTGCATGCTTCGGTGGTAATAGTGAATCCTGGTGGAACTGGAATTCCAATTCGTGTCATTTCAGCTAAATTTGCGCCTTTTCCGCCCAACAAATCTTTATCATCTTTGTTTCCTTCAGAAAAGGAATACACAAATTTGGTTGCCAATTTCATCTCCATTGATGCAGTTACTAGACATTAATATAGAGAATCTAAAACTAATAGTGCTAATGAAATACCGCAGGAAAGATCAAAAATATAGATTTGAGTACCTGCACTTATTTGTTAACACAATCTAGCTATGACAGGGCACACTCACGACGCGTGGTAGATAGTGGATTTGAACCACTGAAGGCGTAAGCCGGCGGATTTACAGTCCGCTCCCATTGGCCACTCGGGCAATCTACCGTAAAGCGTGGGTAAGGTTATCAGGACAAGCAGTTAGGTGAAAATCAATTAGTTATTAGATTAAAAATAGCGCTTTGGCCTTCTCTACCGCTTTTTCGCGCCCATCTACTTCTAATTTTCGATAAATATTTCGAAGATGTGTCTTCATGGTATTCATTGAAACGTGTAGAAGATTTGAGATTGCACTTATAGGTTTCCCAGTTGCCAAATGTCGGACAACTTCAAGTTCGCGTGAAGTAAGTGGCATGGGTATTCCTTCCTGGTTATTTTGATGTTGTAAATTGACTCTCTCCATCATTCTGCTGGCTAGCTCTTCTAAAAAGATAGTGGGGTGCTTTGCAATAGCTTTCAAAATTATGTCCAGTAGTTTGTGTTGCTTCAATACCAATTCAACAGAGCCGGTCTTTTCCACTAGGACAAGAGCTTGAGACATGTGCTCAATTGAGATGCTCTCCTTATCTTGGTAATACTCTGCATAAGCAATAAATTTATAGATTTTCTCGCGACTAGTACTCTCTGGCAAGGACTCAATCCATTTGATCATATCTTGGCCTTGCCATTCCATAACTAATGCTCTGATCTGATTTACAATGATTAAATTAGGAACTCTTGTCAGTAGAGTTTCGATTCGTTCTATATCTTTAATCATGTAGCGTGCATACATCTCATTCACATCAGGAATAAAATTTAAATTATGGTTAAAAGTAAACTGGCTCAATTTACGACGTTGCTCACGAACTAAGGCCAGAGATTCCGTGATCTTTCCGGCATGTGCAAGATCTTTTGCCATGATTCCTTCGGACATGAAATACCATGGCCATTGCTGAAGTGTTTCGGCTAGCTTCATTACCTCTTCAAATAGCACTTTGGATTCTGTTTTGTTAGCTAAATTTGCTTTGCAACATGCAAGTACAAAAAGAGAATCAATTGGCGCCATTAATCCAGAATATTTATTTTGCCGTGCAATCTCGATGTTGCGAAGTGCGACTTCTTGTGTCTTATAGAAATCACCCTCCATTAATTGATACATAGCACTGACCGAGTTGATTAAATAGAGTTTATTTACGCTATTTTCTTGAGAGTGGTAGGTAGTAACTTCTTTATAAATTGCCTCCAATTTTTCGTTTTCGTCTAAGAGCACCGCCTTCTGGGCCAATAATCGAAGAACATCGAGAAGTTCGCCCTCTTCAAGAGTTGGAAGATTTGAATGGTGATTTAGGAAGTCTGTTGCTGAGCGTTCAAGCTCGTCAAATCGACCGAATGCAAAATCAATATGAGATTTGGCCAAAGAAGTAGCTTCTTCCACATAAATCTGATCTTTGGTATCTCGAAACCTGTATTTAATAGTCGCTAACTTGGCCTCTGCACCAACAAAATCACATTCGATCAAGTAACCCATAAGATCAAGAACTTCTGCTGCCGCAACTCTTGAGGGATCGCGCTCTAAAATTGACTGGCCATATTTGCGCAGTTCATCCGCGCGCATTTGAAATGCGAGCTCGCGTAGATCTGTATGGGGCATGGGCTAAGGGTGATACAAAAACTCACCCATTGATAGCCAAAATGGGGTGATTAGGTATGGTGAAACTTAACCCTTAATCTCTTCTAGGCGGGCGAGCGCCTCAACCCGTTCAGCCTTATGGTCGACGATTGGCGCGATGTACGAGAGACCTGGTTCATGAATTAGTTCGGTCGGGACATTAGCTAATTCCGGAATGTAACGACGAATGTATTCTCCATCTGGATCGAACTTTCGACCTTGTTCGATTGGGTTGAAGACTCGGTAATACGGCGAAGCATCGGTGCCGCAACCAGCGGTCCATTGCCAGCCATGAGAATTACTTGCAGGGTCAAAATCGACCAGGTGCTCCATGAAGAAATTAGCTCCATGTTGCCACTCAATATGTAAATCTTTCACCAAGAAAGATGCCACCACCATTCGAGTGCGATTATGCATCCAGCCAGTTTGTACCAATTGGCGCATTGCAGCATCGACAAATGGATAGCCGGTACGCCCTTCGCACCATGCTTTGAATTTCTCACCAGGCTCGTCGTATCTCATCTGTGAAAACTTCTCGATGTAATACTCATCAATTGTGTGTGGATTATGAAAGAGCACATCGGCATAAAACTCACGCCAGGCAATCTCTTTTCTATAAGTGTCATGCGCCTTACTGAGCCCTAAACCTTTTAACAAAGTTCGTGGGTGGATCTCGCCAAATTTCAGATGAGCGCTCATCTTGCTGGTGCCGTCGATTCCTGCAAAGTTACGCTGTTCATCATATTTATCTAGTTCATGTTTTTTGAACCATTCATATCGCTTCAGCGCTGCCTCTTCCCCAGCTTCAGGAATTGGTAGATCGGTTTTCCAATCAGGAAATTCACGTTGTGATTTTTTTGGAGTAGTCGCATTTATCTCTTTGGGGGCAGCTACAGGACCGCGCCAACCATGTACCAACCATCCTTTATAGAAAGGGGTATAGACACGATAGTTAGTATCGTCGGGCTTACGAACTCTTCCCGGAGCAACGGCATAAGGATTGCCGGTGCGAATAAGTTTTATTCCTGCTGCCTCCACCCGTTGATCTCTTGCTGCTCCATACGGTTCAAATTCTTCAGAGATATGAACTTCGTGTGCATCAAAACTTTTTAATACCTCTACTTGATCGCCTGCCACTATATGTAATTTGCCATTTAGCGATTGGTCTAATTTATGTAGAGAATTTGCCAAATATGCCAAGCGCTTTGAGCCCGCCTGTTTAATTAAGTTGGGATCTAAGATAAAGAGCGGAACTATCTCGTCGCTATTAGCAATGGCTGCAAGTAGCGCAGGGTTATCGCCAAGTCTTAAGTCTCGCCGAAACCACATGATGTTTCGCTTCATGGTGCTAGTCTTTCATTGTGCAGGTGATTTCGCATTATCAAGTTCGCAAAGTCCCAGGGCAGGTAAAACGAGCAGTTATTGAAGGGCGACGGGTCGATTTCTGGTCCCCACCAAGGCCGACTCATCTTCTTATTGCTCATGATGGGCAGAATGTCTTTGATCCAAGAACTGCTACACGGCGATCCACTTGGCGAATGGCACAGAATGCCATCAAAGTTTTTGAAGAGCGAGGCTTAACACCACCAGCAATCATCGGAGTCTTCCACTCAAGTTCCAAGCATGATGCTCACGGTCGGGCTAAAGATCTCTCGCCACAAGGTGCATTTGAAAGTGGCGTAAAACCATTAATCAGCACCGATTTAAAGATTACGGATCTTCATGGTGATCGCTATCAACAATTAATCGCAGAGGAAATCGTTCCTACCATCTGTAATCATTTAAAATTTGAGGCAAAGTTTGAAAATACTGCAATGATTGGTTCGAGCATGGGTGGTTTAGCCACTTTGAATGCGCTAACACTTCGGCCAAATTTCTTTCGTACCGCACTGGCTTTCTCTCCGCACTGGGTTTTAGGAGGGAATCCTTTGGTTAAAAATATTTTGGATCAACTGCCTAAACCAGGTGATCATAAGATTTGGATGAGCCGCGGAGATCGAAAGTTGGATAGCACTTACAAAATAGATCAGGACTATGCTGACAAAATTATGCGAGAGCAAGGATGGCGCAATAATTACCGAAGCACCGTCTACAAGGGAGCAGGTCATAATGAACGTGCTTGGGCTAAGCAAGTTGATGATGCTTTTAGATTTTGGTTACTTGACTAGATAACTCTGTAAAGAAGATGCGAGTTTCTCACCGTTGGCACTCTTTACAATCGCTACAAACTGTAACTCCGTGCCCTTCTTGAACTTATTTGGGTTTGCGTAGACTCGGTATAGCCCATCCTTAAAACCAGTTACCCCAATAATTCTCTTATCTGATGTGCCAACTATTGACCAGTTCATGCTCTTTCCCTTAACCCGGAATGCAAAAGTCACTTCACTGAAATCGCTACCTGGGACATTTGCTGTAAGTGCTAGCAGGCTTTCATTGGTGCGGATATCAATCGAGGGCTTATTTAAAGTAATTGCGAGCTTTGTTGTGGGTTGGAATTGGTTCTCTGCTTTTAAAACCACCCAACTGCGTGGACCAATTTCAAAATCGACGCTCTTCTCTCCAGTGGTAATTTGTGTGGCCTTACCTGAAAGCAAATTCCATTTAGATCCAATCGTAGAGACTGGAATTGCTAACTTTGTGGATTCATCCCGTCCATTAAAAGCAACTAAATACTCTTGTTTATCAAGATATCTACTTACAGCAAATGCACCATTGTTTGCATATCTAAGTTGTTGGGTACCAAATCGAAGCGCTGGATGCTGCTTGGTTAAGTTCTGTAGATCACTAATTGTTTTTTCAAGAGGATTAGTAACATCAAATGCGCTCTGTGTGCCAATAGGTTGGCCACCAATTCTTAACTCTTTCTGCCACTCTGCAATCTGAGTTGGAAACATGCTTTGCCGAGCCAACTTATCTCCACCCGCACCAGTCATGCCTTTTTCAGTTCCGTAATAAACCGCTGGTCCGCCACGAAGCAAGAAAAGCAGAGCTTGCGCAAATTGATTGCGCTCAAGCAGCTGTTCTGGCGTGGCATCAGTATTGCCTTGTAAAAAGTTTCCGATGCGACCCATGTCGTGATTATCTAGAAATGTAGTCAGACCATAAGCGCTAGTAGTTGCAGTGGTATACAAATCATCTTGATTGAATAGATCCCAAAGATCTCGTTCGCCATTTCCGTAAATAGCATATTTTGATGCGGCATTCTGGAATGGAAAATCAAGCAAACTTGGGAATCGATAATCTCTGACAAACTTGGCCAGATAGTTTGGATCGTTATCCCAAACTTCGCCAAAGATCGGGAAGTAACTCTTACCGACACTTGCAGCGGTCTTTTGGATCGCTGGAAGGAAAGCCTGCCAAAACTCTGGATTTACATGCTTCGCGGTATCAATTCGATAACCATCTATATCAAACTTGATGATCCACTCCTGCCAATTCTTTATCCATCCCGCAACCACTTCAGGCTTCTCAGTAAACACATCATCTAAGCCAAAGAAATCTCCAAAAGTGGAAGATTCTCCAGCAAAAGTCGAATCTCCACGATTATGGTAATTAGTAATGTTATTGAGGAATGCAGGAGCTTTTGCATTCTTGTATTTATCGCTGATTACTGGTGGTACTGGAAAAGATTTATTTGCACAAAGCTTTGGAAAATTTGATTTTCCAGCAAATTTTGCGGGATCAAATTTTTTACCGCTGCAATCTTTATATGGATAGCTAGACATATCAGAGTAGCTATAAACATCGCCGCGATACCTAATCACATCAGCCGTGTGGTTGATGACGATATCGACAATAACCTTTATGTTCCGAGCATGAGCTTGCGCTACAAAGTTCTTAAAGTCTGCCTCAGTGCCTAAATGCGGATCTATTGTGGTGAAATCCAATCCCCAATAACCGTGATAGGCCGCAGAATCTCCTTGAACGTACCGCTGTTTAACGGGAGGTGTTATCCAAATTGAGTTAAATCCTAGACCTGCAATGTAATCAAGTTTTTCGGTAAGACCCTTCAAATCCCCACCATGGAAATAACCAATATCTGCTGGGTCATAACCAGTAATCGCCGAAAAACCAGTTAACCCACCCTCATCATTGCTGGTGTCACCATTTGCAAATCTATCGATCATCACGAAGTAGATCTGAGATTTTGCAGCTCCGTCACGGATCGTATCCCTAGAAAGTGCAGTTAAATCTTCTGCAGCAGTGGCATATGAATTAAATCCAATAAAAGATAGAGAGAGAACTAACGCGATAATTCTGCGCTTCATGAAAGTTTCCAAATGCCTTGGCTCGCCTTATTAGCTTTGAATTTGACCCTATTTCCGATGATTTTTTGGCCATAGAGCGTCTTGCTAATTCGGTAGCCAAACTTGCTCAGATCAATATCTACCTGGCACGGTTTAGCAACTATTAGAACTAGAAGTGAACTTTTCTTGGATTCGCGAAGATAAGCAATATATCCAGCCTCTGCGGCAACCCAACGTAAGCCCCCGTTTACCAGGGCATCTTCATTGCGACGAAGTTTCGTTAGGTGCTTTACTTCCTTAAGAAATTCTAGATCCCAATCTGAACGATTTTCCCAATTGATTGTGCGACGACTATCTTCGCCACTTAGACCTTCGAAACCAAGCTCATCACCCATGAATATAGATGGGACTCCTGGATAAGTCATCAACATAGTCATAGCCGCAAGATGTTTTGATTTATCGCCACTTACGATAGTTCTAAATCTTGGTGTGTCATGTGAATCTAGCAAGATCATCGACGCAGTCAAGGCTCGCCAAGGAATCGAACCATTGAAATTCTTAATGGTTGCTACAAATTGTGAACCTGAGATTCTTGGGGCATCAATAGGTAGACCCTGGAAACCACCACTTAATTTAGCTCTTTCATTCATCCAAGAAGATAGTGGTCTTGAGAAACCTTGATAGTTCATGGTTCCATGCCAGCCGGCTCCCGCTAAATCATTTGCCACAAAATCTGCATTCTCGGCTACTAACCAAGCATCTGGCTTTACTTGATCCATAGCTTTTCTAATTCCGTACATCACTTCATCATGTAAATCTATGTCACCATATTTTCCAGTCATATTGCCAACATCTACTCGCCAACCAGACATTCCGTACTTTGGCGAAAGCCACTTCTTAATAATCGAATTCTTGCCTTCATACATCAATTTACGTAATTCTTTGGATCCGTAATTTAATTTTGGTAGCGACTCCAGTCCCCACCAACCCTCATAACCCCACTTATAACGCTTATTCCAGTAGAAGAAACCTGCCTCGTTGCTCTTCTTATTAGCTTTCGCCTTTGCCAACCAGTAGTGCCCAGCGCCGCAGTGATTGGAAGTGATATCGCCGACTAATCTGATGCCGCGTCGATTTGCCGCTTTTACCAAGCCAAACCAAGCTTTATCGCCACCTAACAGAGGATCAACTTCATCAAAACTGCTGGCATCATAACGATGGTTTGATTGAGCTGGAAAGAATGGAGTGAAATAAATTCCGTTAGCCCCAAGTTCGGAAATGTAATCCAGATGTTCTGTAACCCCATACAGATCGCCGCCGCAGATTTCAATGCCCGTAAATTTACTTTTGTCTCTAGGTGGCTGATTCCAACTTCTTGCAACGGCCCACTTAGGTAATTTCTTTTCATATGTTTTTGCAAAACGATCTGGAAATATCTGATAGAAGACCGATGACTTTAGCCATTTTGGATACTCTGGACGTGCCACCAATAAGAAATCACTATTTGAGTGGACATCATGGTTACTTAGTCCTGTTGCGCAAAGCCAGTCATATCTATCTGGTCCTGCAAATAGAAAGCGATATCTAGTTTCAAAATTGATTATGGGAATAGTTACTCCCCACCAAGATTCAGCATTTGAACGCTTCAATTGCTTTAAGTGCGCCGTACGTGGTTCACCATCATGGTAGTAGCGGATAATGGCATTTTTGAATTTATATGAATTGGGAATGCGGACTTTGAAAGTTACTTTTTCGCCTAACTTGGGGGCGGAATTACTTACGTAGAGCTCACTACCGTCATGATGCGGCTCTAGAACCATGCGGTAAATCCTACTTATGTAGTTGATCTACTGAGGCATCCCATCCAGTTACCGCTTCCGGTTTACGTGGACCTTTGCCTATATAACGAGCTGACGGTCGAATCAATCGACCAGTGCGTTTCTGCTCCAAGATATGTGCAGACCAACCTGCTGTTCGGGCTGAAGTAAACATTGGCGTAAACATATGCGCTGGAACTTCTGCAAAATCAAGCAGTACCGCTGCCCAAAACTCGACATTAGTCTCCAAAACTCGATCTGGTCGACGTTCGCGTAACTCTGCGAGCGCCGCCTCTTCGAGCGCTTTTGCAACTTGATAACGTGGTGCGGCTAATTCTTCGCAGGTGCGACGAAGTGTTCGTGAACGTGGATCTTGTGCACGATAAACGCGATGACCAAATCCCATCAAACGCTCACCTTTATCCAATAAATCTTTTACATATTTGCGAGCATCGCCACGTTTTTCAACTTCTTCGATCATATGCAATACGCGCGAAGGTGCGCCACCATGCAATGGGCCTGACATCGCACCGATTGCACCAGAAAACGAAGCCGCAACATCGGCACCAGTTGAGGCAATTACTCGAGCAGTGAAAGTAGATGCATTCATTCCGTGCTCTGCCGCAGATACAAAATAAGCATCCACAGCGCGAACATGTTTAGGATCAGGTTCGCCACGCCAACGAATCATCATTCTTTCAGTAACTGTGTGTGCTTTATCGATCTCAGATTCGGGGACTGCTGGAGCGGCATAACCGCGAGCCGATTGTGCTACATAGGAAAGCACCATTACTGATGCGCGAGCTAAGTTATCGCGCGCCTCTTCATCCGAAATATCTAATAGCGGCTTAAATCCCCAAGCTGGAGCTAGCATCGCAATTGCAGATTGCACATCTACGCGCACATCGCCTGAATGAACTGGCAACGGGAATTTTTCAGCGCTTGGCAAACCTGGATTAAATTGATCGTCGACCAGTAATCCCCAGACATTTCCAAATGAGACGCGACCTACTAAATCTTCAATGTCGACTCCGCGATAACGAAGCGCGCTACCTTCTTTATCTGGCTCTGCAATCTCAGATTCGAAGGCGATAACACCTTCGAGACCGGGCTTGAAATCCTCACTCATGCGGCTAATTCTGCCCCCATTTTTTGGGGGTAAAAACCAAAGGCCAACCGCGATAAAGTGACCTTAGATACATGAACCGCGAAGAAATCCAGTCGATGCGCCGCTTATATAGCGAGCGCGAGTTAGACCTGCCCAATGATCCAATCTTGGCATTTAAAGGTTGGCTCAAAGAGGCGGCAGAACTTCCATCGATTATCGAAGCAAATGCAATGGTGCTTTCAACGCTTTCCACCATTGATAATCAAGAATTGTTAACCAGTCGCTCAGTTCTATTAAAAGATGCCAGCAATGATGGTTTTACGTTTTTCACAAATTACAATTCTAGAAAAGCAAGAGCCATCGAAATAAATCCACAAGTTTCCCTGCTATTTCCCTGGTATGCCATGGAACGTCAAGTTATTATTCAAGGCATTGCAGAGAAAATCTCCAGAACTGAATCTGAGAACTACTTCAAAACTAGGCCGTGGTCATCCCAAATAGGCGCTTGGGCATCACATCAATCCACATTACTAACTGATCGCAAAGAGATCGAAGAGCGTTTTAAAGCTGCAGCCGAAAAATGGCCCGAAGGTACTGCGGTTCCAACACCGCCACATTGGGGAGGATTTTTAGTTAGACCATTCTCAATTGAATTCTGGCAAGGTCGTAGATCAAGGCTGCATGATCGTATTAGATATGAGATGCAACCAGATCTAGTTGGTAAAAGTTCCAATTGGGAAGTCAATCGTTACTACCCTTGAAAATTTCGTAAGAGCGAGCAAATTTAATTGAGTAAATTAAAACGTGATGCAGCTTTTTGGACTATTGCCAGCCAAGCTACGATTCTAAATTTCTATCTAGGCGGTTTTGGTCCAGCCCAACCACTTCTTCGACAAGAGCAAGGCACATCGCTTACAGTCGCTGGCTTACACGGAACGATGATGGGTTTAGCTGCAATAATCGCTGGTTTTATCCAAACTCCACTAGTTCATCGCTATGGTCGACGAAAAACCTCCTGGATCGGACTGTTGATTTTTTCGATTGGTGTGCCTTTCTTTGCACTCGGTCCCAACATCTACATAACTTTGATATCAGTTTTATTTTCCTGCATTGGATTTAATTTCGTTATCCTCAATATGGTCACTCAACTTTCACATCACTATCCAAAGACACCCGACTTAGCAGTTTCACAGAGCAATGCAATTAACTCCATTGGATATGTCCTTGGCACAGTGGCAGTTGGAACGTTAGCTGCATATAACATCTCTTGGCGATTAGCGCTCTTACTTTGCGTGCCGGCAGCGCTAGTGCTCTATCTATTTGGGCGAGACAAAATCATTGACGCACATGATCATGATGCGCCTAAGCAAATTGGCAAGTTAGGTAACAAATTTTGGATTGCCTGGATAGGCTTCTTCGCCACAATTGCCTCCGAGTTTGCTACCGCTTTTTGGGCGGCAACCTTGATTACCGAACGTACCGGTGCTGATCCTGCAATTTCAACTCTATGCATCACCGCTCTCGGCACCGGTATGGGGATCGGAAGGTGGTTTATTCCGATCTGGTTACGTAAAACTACGCTAGATAACCGTATAAAAACTATCTTGGTAATTCAGTTAGTTGCATTCATGATCTTCTGGTTATCGCACAATTTGCAGGTATCTCTGATTGCGCTGCTCTTTATCGGTCTTGGAATTAGCGGACAATTTTCGATGTCTTCCGTAAGACTAATAAAATTAAGTGGTAACCGACCAGATTTAGCAATGAGTAAAGCAGCTTTTGCTGGTGGCTTGGCAATCGCATCCTCACCTTTTGGCTTGGCATTTCTGGGGGATCAAATTGGAATTTCTAGGGCTTACTTGATGGTGCCGGTCTTAATTGTGATTGCCTTCTTTGCCATGGTGCTTGTTAAGTCAGAAACTAGCTATTCGGCCAGCTATTAACCTAGCTATTAACCTAGCTATTTAGGACTGACTTTACGCTGATATCTTCTGGAATCCTTGCGACCTTTCGATACTTAAGCAGCGCTAACAAGGAAGCTAAAATCGTGATTAGACCACATATCGCAATTGTAATTCGAGGTCCAAATTGCTCAGCGGAGAATCCAATCAGCGGAGAACCGATCGGCGTACCACCCATGAAGATGAACAGATATATGCCCATGATGCGACCACGGATAGAAATATCAGAGTTTGCCTGCACATAGGAATTAGCTGCAATCATCATAGTTAGCGCGCTAATTCCATTTAACGGTAAAAGTAAGGCATAAATCTCATAACTTGGTGCAAATGAGAGCGCAAGTACCCAAACTCCGAAATTTGCAGCTGCTAACGGTACAAAGTTGATCTTTCGAGTTCGGTCGTACCTAGCCGAAAGGAGCGCTCCAGTTAATGCACCAAAACCCACTGCAGTGCCTAGAACGCCGTATGCAGCCGCCCCTTTGCCAAATTCTTTAGTAGCCATTAGCGCATTGAAAATCTGATTGTTTAACCCGAAATTCGAGGCAAAGAAAACCGAGATTAATATCAGTTGCAAATCAGGCCGTTTTTTAATGTAAGCAAATGCCTCTCGAAGCGTGCCATCGGTAGGTTCTTTCTTTTGCAGATGAAGTTCATCATCTCTAACAGCAAAGAGCGCAGTAACCACTACGAAGAAGGAGACACCATTAATTATAAATGATGGGCCAGTGCCAAATGCCGCGATCAGAAAACCAGATAGCGCAGGGCCCACCAATCTTCCGAAGTGAAAATTAGCGCTATTCATACTCATCGCATTTGTAAGATCGTCACGACCAACAATCTCGATATTAAAACTTTGGCGAATTGGCGCATCAATTGCTGCGAATATTCCTAGCAAGAATGCCAACACGTAAATCTGACCAAGCGCTACCTGTTCGGTGATTACCAAAAGCCCCAGAATCAATGCAGTAAGACCGCCACCCAAATTAGTCATTACTAGCGCTTTTCGCTTGTTTACTTTATCAGCGAGAACTCCGCCATGCATACTAAGCAACATCACGGGTAGAAATTGCAGTGCCGTAACTATTCCAAGATAAGTACCGTTGTTATTTGTAAGCTCTAGAACCAACCAATCTTGGGCGACTCGTTGCCCCCAAGTTCCGATATTGGTAAGCAAGCTTGCTGAGTAGAGGATTCTAAAATTACGGTGTCTGAAGGCGCGCCAATTTCCAGTTTCATTAATATTATTTAAACGCGAGAACATCAGCGCTCAAGAATACTACTTTAACAGTTAAACTCTCCACATGAAGCGCACCATGATCACTTTAGTTATCGTAGGCATGATTATCTGGGTGTTTGCTGGGATTATTGGTTTACTGATTGGTGCAAGTTCTAAATTTATTTGGACTTGCGTCACCGGTTTCCTACTTGGATTTGTAGGTATTGCAATTACATTTGTAAAAGACCGAGCTGGCGGAGTTTGATTATTTCTTCCGTCGAACTTTGTTTACGGCATTGTTGACATGATGTTTGGTCCGGTTCAACCAAATCTCTGCCCAAGTAAATTCAGTGGCCAAGATTGCAAGACCAGCAATAATTAGTGGAATTCCGGGGCCAGGTAGCACCAAAAATACAATTCCAAAGATGACTAAAGCTGCACCAACTACTGCCACCATCACCCACCGAAGTGGATGTGGCAATTTTCGCCAAGCGCCTTTTATGTATTTCATCATTTGAAGTTACCTACTTAGCCAACAAATAAACCCGTTAGGAGTTATCTTCGATTTGTTGCGCAATACCTCGTAGCACCTTACCTAGGCGCTCTGCTTCTACGGCAGTTGGGTATTTACCGCGACGAATGTTGTTGCCGACTCGATCTAAGATTTTGATGGAATCTTCGATGATTGATGCCAGATCGTCGGTTGCGGCGCGAGATGAAGCGGCTAGAGAGGTCGGTGCCTCAATGACCCGGACTGATAATGCTTGTGGGCCACGGCGACCTTCGGCAACTCCAAATTCCAATTTGGTGCCGGGCTTAACCGTGGTCACACCTTCAGGCAGGGCGGTCGCTGCCAAATAAACATCTTCCCCTTCATCAGATTCGATGAATCCAAAGCCCTTTTCGAGGCTAAACCATTTCACTTTACCAGTAGGCATAGTTGGCTCCTTTGGATTGAACTAAGAAAGATGTTTTCGGGAATTAATTCTAACCTAACTGCCGATGCCGACTAAACCGTACTCTCAGAATGTGCACCGCACCCGTGATCTACGGATACCACTTTTGCATCTTCAGGAGAGATTGCATTGGCGCAAACGCCAAATGCGCTTCGCAGTGAACCTGCGATTGGCAAGAAGAAACCACATGAGCCGCAGGGTTTTGGAGCTAGTTTCGCAATCGGAGCATTAGGACCTCGCTCACCGTCATACCAACGTTTTGCGGCTTGGTCACGACCTTCTATTGATAGAACTCTTAAACGACCTAAACCAAGTTCCCATAATTGAGTTGGATCTAACTCTTCATCTTGTGGCAGCGCGGCAAATCCTGGGACTAATCGCGCATCATCAGGTTGGCTTGGCACAATATCGCCAACACCAACATCGCCTGGTTGTAAACGATCTGCAAATGGAATCCACTTTGGTGCAAGTAGCGCTTCTGGGCCTGGAATTGCAACGACATCGCAGATTGTTGCTGGCGATTCAGAGTCTAACTTGGTAATCGTGACAGACCAACGCCAACCGTTATATCCAGGTAACTTTGATTCGAAGAGATAATTTGCCAGACGCTCTTCTTCATCAAATTCAACTGCGACAAATGCACCGACTAACTCTTTAGCGCCAGCCACTTCAATGGCAGCGCTAAGAGCTAAATCGGTTGCATCAAATGACATTAAAAGTCCATGTCGCCACCAGCGCCTGCAGGCATTGGTGGAGTCTTCTCTGGCTTATCAGCAATCACTGCTTCGGTCGTTAGGAAGAGCGCTGCAATAGATGCTGCATTCTGTAATGCCGAACGAGTTACCTTTGCTGGATCAATGATGCCAGCTTTAATCATGTCTACATATTCGCCAGTTGCTGCATTTAATCCATGTCCTGGATCTAAATGGCGAACTTTTTCTACGATCACTCCGCCTTCTAATCCAGCATTTGCTGCGATCTGCTTTAGCGGCGCTTCAATTGCCGCTTCTACGATCTTTGCACCTACCGCCTCTTCGCCAGTTAATTTCAAGTTTGGGAAAACCTTTGCGCCTGCTTGAATCAAAGCGACTCCGCCACCTGCCACGATGCCCTCTTCGACTGCTGCTTTTGCATTTCGAATTGCATCTTCAATGCGATGTTTGCGCTCTTTTAATTCAACTTCAGTAGCTGCACCAGCTTTGATCACTGCAACGCCGCCAGCTAACTTTGCTAGACGCTCTTGTAGCTTCTCGCGATCGTAATCTGAATCAGATTTCTCGATCTCTTGGCGAATCTGCTGCACACGACCTTTAATCTGTCCTTCATCGCCAGCACCTTCGACGATAGTAGTTTCGTCCTTAGAGATTACTACCTTGCGAGCGCGCCCAAGAAGCTCGATACCAGCTTGATCTAGCTTTAATCCAACCTCTTCTGAGATCACAGTTGCACCAGTCAAAATCGCGATATCTTGCAACATCGCCTTACGACGATCGCCAAATCCTGGAGCTTTTACTGCTGCCGAACGGAAATTGCCGCGAATCTTATTTACCACCAAAGTTGCGAGCGCTTCTGCTTCTACATCCTCTGCGATGATTGCAAGTGGCTTGCCAGTTTGCATTACCTTTTCAAGAATTGGCAACATATCTTTGATATTTGAGATCTTGGCATTTGCAATCAGAATATAGGCATCTTCAAGGATTGCTTCCATGCGATCAGTGTCGGTTACAAAGTATGGAGATATGTATCCCTTATCAAAGCGCATACCTTCAGTTAATTCGAGTTCCAAACCAAAGGTGTTCGAGTCTTCCACGGTAATGACACCCTCTTTGCCAACCTTATCCATCGCTTCGGCAATCATGTCACCGATGGTGGAATCGGCGGCAGAGATTGATGCGGTAGCTGCGATCTGATCTTTAGTTTCGACATTCTTGGCCATCTTAAGAAGTTCGTTGGTTACTGCTTCAACAGCCTTTTCGATTCCGCGCTTGATTCCCATAGGGTTAGAACCAGCGGCGACATTTCGTAAACCTTCACGAACTAACGCTTGCGCCAAAACAGTTGCAGTAGTGGTGCCATCGCCTGCGACATCATCGGTCTTCTTTGCGACCTCTTTTACGAGCTCTGCTCCAATTTTTTCCCATGGATCATCAAGTTCGATCTCTTTTGCAATCGAAACTCCATCATTGGTAATGGTTGGTGCGCCCCACTTCTTCTCAAGCACGACGTTACGTCCGCGAGGTCCTAGGGTTACTTTGACTGCATCAGCCAACACATTCATGCCACGCTCAAGACCGCGGCGAGCCTCTTCATTAAAGGCGATCTGCTTTGCCATCTCTTGCTCCTTCTTTAATTAACTTTATTTAGCTTTAACTAGCTTTAACTAGCTTCAGGGCCACTTATCACTCTGACCCCGCGAGTGCTAACGCAAAGGGTAATTGAAGGGCGTTTTAGGCTCAAATCGGGTATGGAAATGAGTAATAATCCCCAATAAGAGGTAAATGAGCGTGGATTTGAGCGTGGGCAGGGGTATGGTTGATACCGAGCGCTGAAGGGCTAACCCTGGGCGCGTCGAACGGAGGAGATAGATATGGCAGAGACATATAAAGGTGACGCTTACTGCGTAAAGTGCAAAGAGAAGCGTGAATTCGAAGGAACCGTAAAGGTTTCCGACTCTGGTCGTCGCATGGCGCAGGGCATCTGCTCAGTATGTGGCACCAAGCTAAACCGCATTCTCGGCAAGGCGCAGTAACCATAAGTAGTTAAACCCGCTCCACGCCAGGTGCGTGGGGCGGGTTTTTCTTTTTATTACGGGATTTGATACTTTCACCAACATGGCAGATAGCAGCTTCGACATCGTCTCCAAGATCGACCGCATGGAGCTTGATAACGCGGTCAATCAAGCTACCCGTGAATTAGATACCCGCTTTGATTTCAAAGGTACCGGTACCAAGCTAGAGATGGCTGGAGAGGTAATAAAAATCGAATCTGAAACCGAGGAGCGAGCCAAAGCTGCGCTCGAAGTTTTAAAAGAGAAGATGATCAAACGCAATGTATCGCTTAAGCATATTGATCCATCTGAACCTCAACAATCTGGCAAGTTAACCAAAATTTCCGTAGCGCTCAAAGAAGGTATCTCAACAGAGAACGCCAAGAAGGTAGCCAAGCTACTAAAAGATGAAGGACCAAAATCCATTAAGACGCAAATTCAAGGAGACGAACTTCGAGTATCCAGTAAATCTCGCGATGATCTTCAAGCAGCAATTGCTTTGGTAAAAGCTGCGACCTTAGATTTCGCAGTACAATTTACAAATTATCGTTAGAAATTTAAAGATAGAAATATAAATTGAATAAGCCAAATAGTGAGTACAGATTAGGACTCACTTTCGGATTCTTGGCCTACATTCTTTGGGGTTTGTTTCCGCTCTATTGGCCACTTCTTAAACCAGCAACGGCACAAGAGATTGTTTCTCATCGTGCAGTCTGGACCTCAATTTTCTGTATCTTGATTCTGGCTTTCCAGAGGCAATTAAGGTCAATGTTTAAATTGATGTTCACCCGACGCATATTTCTCCGATTAACGGTGGCCTCGGCTCTGGTATCAATTAATTGGTTGGTTTATATCTGGGCGACAAATAATGGGCATGTGGTTGAAGCTGCCCTTGGTTATTACATAAATCCCTTGATAATCATCGCTTTTGGAGTGGTATTACTTAAAGAGAAATTGCGGAAAATCCAATGGATTGCAGTTGGGCTAGGCGCGCTTGGAGTCTTAGTACTCACTATTGATTACGGAAGGTTGCCATGGATTGCACTTACCTTGGCGATCTCATGGGGCTCTTATGGATTAATCAAAAAGCGGCTAAATCTTGGCGCAGTTGAAGGGCTCGCGATCGAAACCTTGATTGCTTTTATTCCTTACGCAGGTTTTCTAATTTATTTAGCATCTAAAGGTGAAGGGCAATGGGGTGGTTCCTGGAAGCTCACCATCCTCTTGACTGCAGCTGGCGCGATCACCGCAATTCCACTGCTCTTATTTAATGGTTCTGCCACCAGACTTCCCTACTCCACAATTGGGTTATTGCAGTACATCACTCCAACTCTGCAATTCTCGATTGGTGTTTGGATCAATCATGAATCGATGCCCGCCGCAAGATGGTTGGGTTTTGTAATTATTTGGGGAGCTTTGATCGCGCTAGCTACAGATTTAGTTAGATCATCCAACTCGATCAATAACCAGATCGCATAATGAATAGAGCGCAGAGCTAGCCTCGCTAATCGGTAGTGGCCCAAGCGCAGCTCTAGCCTCTTTGGCGATTGCTTGTAATTGATTCCTAGATTGTGCCATCGCTTTGTGGCTTCGAAGTTCTGAAATCACCCAATTAACTTTCTCTTCAGAAGTAATTGGTCCACTAAGCGCTAATTTCAAACTGGCATCATTTGGATCATCTGAATTTAAGGCGTTTAAGGTAACTAGAGTCGGGATACCTTCACGTAAATCAGTGCCAGGTGTCTTACCTGATTCATGTGAATCACTTGCAATATCAATAATGTCATCGGCTAATTGAAATGCCACTCCGATCTTCTCGCCAAATAGCGTAAGGGTCTCGACCTCTTCTCTAGTGCAGCCGGCAAACATCGAACCAAAGCGAAGCGAAGTTGCAATCAATGATCCCGTTTTATCGGCAACCACCTGGAGATAGTGATTAAGTGGCGCTACTCCCGTAGCAGGACCTTTGGTCTCAAGTATTTGGCCAATTACTAAACGTTCAAAGGTATCAGCCTGTAATTTCACGGCTTCTGGACCCAACTCTGCCAAAATCTGTGACATCTTTGCAAAGAGATAATCTCCAGTCAGAATCGCAACTGAATTGCCCCACTTACTATTTGCGCTCTCAACGCCACGTCTAAGTGGCGCTTCATCCATTACATCATCGTGATACAACGTCGCCAGATGCGTTAATTCGCAGACCGCAGCAGCTTTAATTACTCGATCATTAATCCCATCGCCAACCATCGCGCCAAGAATCGTGATCAATGGTCTAAAGCGTTTACCGCCTGCAACGATTAGGTGACGAGCAGTCTCGTTGGCAAATAGGTATCCGCCTTCGATTCTAGAGTTGAGGATTGACTCAACCTCTGCCAATCCTGAAACGATATCTGACTCTAGCTCTGGAGCTAGATTTGGAATTCCGAAGTTTGACATCGAAAAGTTAACGGATAAACGTTGCGTAATTGTTTATGAAATTTAATAACGGAGTCGGAATTACTCCGAAGATGATAGTTGCCGCTCCGCTTACTAAGACCACGCTTCTAGTTAGTGAAGTTGGAATTACCACGGTGGTGCCATCTTCTACCGGCTCTTTGAAGAACATCAAGACAATTACTCGGATGTAGAAGAAAGCTGCAACTGCTGATGAGAGTACGCCGACTATTACCAATGAAGTTCCACCAGCTTCATATGCTGCCGAGAAAATTGAGAACTTACCGATGAAGCCTGAAGTCAGTGGAATTCCGGCAAATCCAAGTAGGTAGGTAGCAAATAGCGTGGCCACTAAAGGTGATCGCTTTGCAAGCCCCGCCCAACGATTTAAATCTGTAACTTCGCCGCTGGCATCGCGAATTAATGTAACCAAGGCAAATGCGCCAATTGTGGTTAATCCATAAGTCGCAAGATAAAAGATCGAGGCGCGAAGACCGCTCTGGCTAAGCGCATACACTCCTAGTAGCAAAAAGCCAGCGTGAGCAATAGACGAATAAGCCAACATTCGCTTTACATCGCGCTGCGCGATCGCAACGACCGAACCCAAAATCATGGTCGCAATTGCGATTACCAAGATTATGGGACGCCAATTCCACTCTGCATTTGCAAATGCGGTGTAGAAGATTCGAAGCATCGCACCGAAAGCTGCCAGCTTGGTCGCTGCGGCCATAAATGCAGTAATTGGCGTTGGCGCACCTTGATAAACATCTGGGGTCCAAGCATGAAATGGAACCGCACCGACTTTAAATAGCAAACCAACTGACATGAACACAATGCCAATCAGCAAGAAGATGTTATTGCCAGAGCCACCAACTACAGCTTGGCGAATTCCACTTAAGGTGATGCTGCCAGAAGTTCCATAGAGGAAAGCTGCTCCAAACAAGAAAAATGCTGAAGCAAATGAACCTAAGAGGAAATACTTTAACGCCGCCTCTTGCGACATCAGTCGACGACGACGAGATAGGCCGGTTAACAAGTAAAGTGGCAAAGAGAGTAGTTCTAGCGCAACAAAGAGCGTAATCAAATCTGTAGAAACTGGAAATAACATCATTCCTGATACCGTGAAGAGCATCAATGGATAGATCTCAGTGACTCTGACACCCGCAGCCGTTGCTTCCAACTCTTCGCGAGATCCAGGTAGCGCTGATGCTGATGAAGTGAAATTCTCTTGATCTGCGATTAATAGCGCTCCCAATATTGAAATAATTAGAATCAATGATTGAATCAAGAATGCACTGCCATCAAATACCACTGAGTTTCCAGCTAAATCTGTAGATTCACTTCCACGGATACTGAAGACCCAACCCAATGAGAAGGCCAAAGTCGCCAAAGTTATAGGTAATTGAATTGCGGCCCGTCGATCGCGTGAGGCAAATGCTTCTACCAAAACTCCAATTAACGCACCGGCCAGAACAATCATAATTGGCGCTAATAGAGAGTAATTGAGTGTTGGCGAGATAAAGCCCCCCATTTATTTGCCTCCTTGCGAGGTAATTGTTGGCGCTGGATCGCTAAATCCAAGAGCAGAGACTGTGGCCTTTGCTGCAGGATTAATGATGTTAAGTAATGGTGCCGGATAGAAACCAAAGGCAATAATCGATGCCATTACTGGTGCGATGGCGATCTTTTCTCGCAAATTCAAATCTGGCAAATTCTCATTACCTGGAGTAGTTGGTCCATGAAGCGCTCTTTGAACAGGAATCAATATATAAAGCGCTGCTAATACAATTCCAAATGTCGCAAGTATTGCCGCAACTGGATATCTGGTGAAAGTACCAACTAGAACCAAGAATTCGCTAACGAAACTAGATAACCCTGGAAGGGCAAGTGAAGACATGCCAGCCAAGAAGAATGCCCATGCCATAACTGGTGTCACACGTTGCAAACCACCAAAATCCGAGATGGTGGTTGATCCGCGCCTTGAAGCCATCCAACCTGCTACCAAGAAGAGTGCGGCGGTAGAAAATGCATGGTTGAACATATACAAAGTTGCACCACTATGACCTTGTGAGGTCATCGCAAAGATACCCATGGTGATAAAACCAAAGTGAGAGATTGAGGTAAACGCGATTAATCGTTTGATGTCGCGCTGACCAATCGCTAGGAAAGCTCCGTACAGAATCGAGATCACTGAGAGCACCAAAATTGTTGGGGTGAAAGTCTTTGAAGCTTCTGGAAATAGCGTCAAGCAGTAGCGAATCATTCCGAAAGTTCCAACTTTATCTAGGACACCCAGTAACAAGACCGAGGTGCCAGGCGTTGCTGACTTTGCAGCATCTGGTAACCAAGTATGAAATGGCCAGAGTGGAGCTTTGATTGCAAAAGCTATGAAGAATCCTAAGAACAACCAATTCTGAGTTGAACTTGAGATTTGTAAAGTTGAGAGCGCACCAATATCGAATGTCCTGCCAACCTGTGGACCGGCAATCACATATAAGCCGATGATTGATGCCAACATCAAAAGCCCACCAAATAAGCTATAAAGTAAGAATTTAACGGCAGCTCTAGACCGTTCGCCCGTTCCGTAGCCACCAATTAAGAAGTAGACCGGAACCAACATCGCTTCAAAGTAAACATAGAAGAGGAATACATCGGTAGCTGAGAAAACTCCGATCATCATGGTCTCAAGAACTAATATCAAAATGTAGAAAGTCTTTACCGACCAGCGACCGCCATCTGCCTCATTCCAGCCTGCAAGTACCACGATTGGTGCCAAGATCACAGACATCAAAATAAGAACTAGCGCAATACCATCTATACCAACTGCATAGTTAATTCCAAAAGCCGGAATCCATGAGCGCTTCTCCACGAACTGCAAGCCCGCACTACTGCGATCAAATTGCAACGCTAATGCAATACCAGCTATCGCAACCACCAAAGTGGTAAGAAATGCCAACTTCTTGATGACATCTTCCTTATTCTTTCCAACAGTCGCGATCAAAACTGCACCTAAAAGTGGCAACAACTGCATGATTGTCAAGAAGCTCATTGCGTCACCACCCAAATCGCAAGTAACAGAATGGCAATACCAGCTAACATCATTGCTGCGTAGGCACGAACAAATCCTGATTGCAGACTCCGAAGCAATTGTCCTGAGCCAACTGCGGCCGCGCCAACGCTATTTACTGCTCCATCAATCACCTTGTCATCCACGGTAACCAAAACATCTGTAAGAGTCTGACCTGGTCGCATAAATACCGCTTCGTTAAACGAATCTTGCAATAAATCTTTACGGGCAATCTTGGTAAAGATTGAGACATTTTCAGGAGTATTAGGATTTGATTCTTGGCGATACTTATAAATCGCGTAACCAACTCCGATAGCTACCAACGTTAGAACCATTGCGCTAACAGTTGCATGTGAGACTAGCTCTGGATGCTCTTCATGCTTGCCCTGAGCGACTACTGGCCCCAGCCCTTTTTTAAGTGAATCTCCCGCCGTGAATAGATAGCCAGAAGCAATAGAGCCAATGGACAAGATCACCATTGGTAACCACATCAAAATTGGAGATTCGTGTGGATGTGCTCCATCGTCCCAACGTTTATTGCTAAAGAAGGTCAAAATTATTACGCGCGTCATGTAGAAAGCAGTGATGGCTGCGCCAAGAAGCGCTGCGCCACCCAATAAATAGCCCTTTATTCCTCCTGCATTTAGCGCAACTTCAATCAATTTATCTTTTGAATAGAAGCCCGCAAATGGTGGCACACCGATGATTGCTAAATATCCGAATCCAAAAGTAATTGCGGTGATCGGCATGAATTTCCGTAGCGCGCCGTACTTTCGCATGTTCACTTCATCATTCATGCCATGCATCACTGAACCCGCGCCTAAGAACATTCCGGCTTTGAAGAAACCGTGTGTTAATAAGTGCATGATTGCAAATGCATAACCAGCTGCACCTAAGCCCGCACCTAGGATCATGTAACCAATCTGTGACATGGTTGATGCAGCCAATGCTTTCTTGATGTCATCTTTTGCAGTACCAACCAAAGCGCCAAAGAGCAGTGTGATTGCGCCAATCACCGCAACTGCAGTTTGAGCAGTGGGTGCTAAGTCAAATATGAAGTTAGATCTAGTAATTAGATAGACGCCTGCGGTAACCATTGTTGCCGCGTGAATCAATGCAGATACTGGCGTTGGACCGGCCATCGCATCCCCGAGCCAGGCTTGCAATGGGAACTGTGCCGACTTTCCAGTCGCAGCAATTAGCAACATGATTCCGATGGCAGTTAGCGCTGCGGTAGAAGCTTGTGGAGCCGCCTCTTTGATACCCTCGAAAGAGATTGAACCAAAAGTCACAAATGCAATCATGATCGCAAATGAAAGTCCCATATCTCCAACACGATTCATGACGAAAGCTTTCTTGGCGGCAGTGGCATACGCCGGTTTTTGATTCCAGAAACCAATCAAAAGGTATGAAGCAAGGCCAACACCTTCCCAGCCCACGTAAAGATTTAGATAAGAGTCTCCAAGCACGAGCAACAACATTGCAGCGATAAAGAGATTTAGGTAGGCAAAGAATCTTCTGCGATCTAGATCATGCGACATGTAAGCGATTGAATAAATATGAATCAGGGTACCGACGCCAGTGATCAATAGCACGAAGCAGATTGATAATTGATCTAAAAGTAGTCCTGCATCAACTTGGAAAGTGCCCACGTTGATCCAAGTAAATAACTTCTGGTGCATGGCACGCTCTTCGGTTGGTAACGCCAACATATCCATGAATAACTTAAGACCTAGGAGAAAAGAGGATCCTGATAGCGCAGTTGCAAGCAGATGTCCCCACTTATCGGTACGACGGCCACCGAGCAACAGAATTACTGAACCCAAAAGCGGCAGCCCTATTAAATAACCAATCATTTAATCACCGCTTCAGCAAACTTGCATCATCAATTGATGCAGATCGACGAGAGCGATAAATCGTGACGATAATCGCTAGACCAATCACTACTTCACATGCGGCAATTACCATGGTGAAGAAAGCAACAACTTGTCCTTCTAGGTTTCCATTGATTCGGGCGAAAGTTACGAATGCCAGATTTGCTGCGTTCAGCATCAATTCGATACACATGAAAACCACAATTGCATTACGGCGCACCACGACTCCAACTGCACCAATTGTGAAGAGCAGCGCTGCTAAATAGAGATAGTTTGCTGGATTCATTAGCGCTCATCTCCTTCAGGACCTGAAGGATTGGAGATCTCTTTCAATGAATATTCACGTGGATCGCGAATTGATCCGCGGGCTTTCAACGTGTCATTGATTGATTCAACGGCAGGTGATCCATCTGGAAGTAGCGCTGGAACATCTACACCGTTATATCGAGCAAAGACTCCCGGCGCCGCTTTACCTGCCGAATCCGCAAGGCTTTCGCCACGGAATCTGCGAATTGCCAGCTCTCTTTGCGAAGGCCTTGGAGTAACACGGTTGCTATGCGCCAAAACCATCGCGCCAACTGCCGCAGTAATCAATAACGCGGAGACTACTTCAAATGCCCAGACATAAGTTGAGAAGAGCTTGTATGCGATTCCTTGAACATTACCTTCTGCATTCGCAGCAGAGAGACCCACGAATGTAGTACCAAAGGTAGCTTTTCCGATCAAAGTTATAAGTAGTATTCCAATTCCAAGGGATGCCGTAATCGCCACTAAACGCACGCCTTTGATGGTCTCTACAAGCGATTCTTTAGTATCAACACCAACCAACATCAGAATGAATAAGAAGAGCATCATGACTGCACCGGTGTAGACCACAATCTGTACGATGCCAAGAAATGGCGCATCTTGTGCAATATAGAAAAATGCCAAGCTCAGCATGACAAATGCCATCAAAATAGCTGAGTGCACAGCTTTCTTAACCACCAACATTCCAAGCGCTGCCAAAACTGATAGCGGAGCTAGAATGTAGAACTGAATCGCTTCGGGTGTTCCGGTGGTTCCGATATTCTCTAAGAGCAAATTCACTTACTTGGCCTCCTGTGAAGGATGAGCACTGGTGACTTTGCCTCGGTAATAATCGCCATCATCTGTACCTGGATACATCGGATGTGGTGGTTGCAACATTCCTTCACGAAGGGGTGCAAGTAAATCCTCTTTTTCGAAGATTAATTTCTCTCGAGTGCGATCTGCTAATTCATATTCGTTAGTCATGGTCAACGCACGTGTTGGGCAGGCCTCAATACATAAACCACAGAAAATGCAACGCAGATAATTAATTTGATAAACCTTGCCATAGCGCTCGCCAGGTGAGAAACGTTCTTCCTCAGTGTTATCAGCGCCTTCTACATAAATTGCATCGGCTGGGCAGGCCCATGCACAAAGTTCGCAACCGATACATTTCTCTAAACCATCTGCGTGGCGATTTAATTGATGTCGCCCATGGAAACGCTCTTCGGTTGGCGCTTTTACCTCTGGATATTCAACAGTCAGCTTTGGGCGACCAATATTTCTAAGGGTGACCCAGAAACCTTTCGCCTGCTCAAAGAGGCTACCTTCTTTAGCATCGCCTACTGGGGCAGTTGAAACTTGCTCCAATGAATTTCGTTTTGGTTCTAACTCTGACATTAACGAACCTCCGCATCATTAGCTGTAGGAATTTTTGGAACTGGGAAATTTGGAGCTGGTAGATCCAAATCAGGTTGCACCTTGGCAGCCTCTTTAGCGCGATCCCAGAGCGTGGTTAGTCCCATCACCATTAGCACTACCGCACCTGCAAAGATTGCGGTCACCAAAGTTGGTGCGCCATTTGCAGAAAGTGCGCGAAGAGTTGCTACTACCAGAATCCAGCCAATCGAAGAAGGAATCAAAACTTTCCAACCAAACTTCATGAATTGGTCATAACGAATTCGTGGCAAAGTTGCACGAACCCAGACAAAGATATTGAAGAAGAAAGCAACTTTTGCCAAGAACCAGACCATGCCAAACCAGCCACCTAGCCACTGTTCAGTAAAACCAAGCCCTGGAAGTGCACGATAACCGCCAAAGAAGAGCGTGGTGGCAAGTGCGGAGACTGTTGCAATATTTATATATTCGCCAAGGAAGAAAAGTGCAAACTTAAGCGATGAGTATTCAGTATGGAACCCACCAACTAGTTCGCCTTCGGCTTCTGCTAAATCAAATGGTGCTCGATTAGTTTCGCCAATCATTGAAATCAAATAAATTACAAATGATGGAAAGAGCACTACAACGTTCCACCATTTATCTTGAGCTGCGACAATTTCGCCAGTAGACATTGATCCGGCATAAATGAAGACCGCAACTAATGAAAGTCCCATCGCAATTTCATAAGAAATCACCTGTGCGCTGGAACGTAGCCCACCAAGCAATGGATAAGTTGAACCCGAAGACCAGCCCGCAAGCACAATTCCGTAAACACCAACGGAGCTAACCGCTAGAACATAGAGCACCGCAATTGGTAAATCGGTCATCTGCATCGCGGTGGTCTTGCCAAAGAGCGATACTTCGCTGGTCATCGGCATGATTGCAAAAGCCATGAAACAGGTAGTTGCGCTAATAATTGGCGCCAAAATAAATACCACTTTATCTGCTGCTTTCGGTATCAAATCCTCTTTCAAAGCTAATTTGATGCCATCTGCAAGTGATTGCAACAAGCCTTGTGGGCCAGTTCTATTTGGTCCAGGGCGTTCTTGCATAAATCCGATTAAGCGACGCTCCCACCAGATGGCTAGCAGAGTGAATACCACCAAAATTCCAAAGGTCATTACTGCCTTCACAACAATCAGCCAACCTGGATCGTTTGCGATCAATTGCGCATTGGTCAAATTATTCAAGCTTTCACCACCGTAACTATCGAGTTAGAGGCAACGCCTAAAGTACGAAGTAATTCAGATCCTGCAGAATTTCTTGGCGCCCAAACTGCA